>Ga0210377_10002560_pt1 | contig 15874 bp, 9 predicted proteins | sample PLM4_65_b1redo_FD_155480 | JGI IMG/M metagenome (GOLD analysis project Ga0210377, IMG submission 155480) | Groundwater sediment microbial communities from an aquifer in East River, Colorado, USA - PLM4_65_b1 redo | ecosystem: Environmental > Terrestrial > Soil > Riparian zone | place: USA: East... | reverse complement strand
ATCGTGATCGGCACCGATTATGTCCAGCGCCATGCGTTCGCCCAGGCGCCGTTCACATCCTCGGTGTCGTACGCGTTACTGGTCACCAATATCTTGTACATGAACCAGTTTCCCGACCGCGCCGCCGATGCCGCCGCGGGCATACGCCACTGGGTGGTGCGGCTGGCGCCGGAGCAGGCGCGCTGGGGTTATGTCGCCATCGCGGTGGCGGCCTATGCCTGGCTCGTCGGCGCCGTGCTGGCCGGCGCCTTGCCGCCGTTGGCGCTGGCGGCGTTGCTCGCTGCGGTGCCGAGCGCGTGGGCCGCGTCCGATCTGCTGCGTTTCGCCGCGGTGCCGAGCGCGCTCACTCCCGCGATCCGAAATACCATCGCTGCCGCTTCGCTGCACGGTCTGCTGCTCTCGGTCGTGTTGTTTTTTAGTGGATAGGAAAACCCGGGTCAGAGTGAGCTAACCCGGTTTTGGGTGTCCGTGGAGTTGGGGGTGGCTCACTCCGACCCCTTTAGTTTTTTTTCGGGGAGTAGGCTGAGACAGCTACTCTTACCGGTTAAGTCTGCTGGTTAACAATGGATCATCGGTAATGTAAAAAAATGGCTCCATCTGTTTATGTTCGACGACTTCCACGATGCCATTCGCTTTAATGATCACATAGAGTGGGTAAGCGCCTGGGTCGAATCCTCCACTACTATTTTTCTTTTTAATAGTTTGAGGATGCCAACTTTCCTCACCGACAATTTCGGAAAGTGTTTTACCTTGTTTATCTTCCAGCGTCAGCTTTGCTTTTCCCATCGTGTAGTACGCAAGTGTCACTGATACATCGGTTCGCGAGAGTCCTGAAGGAAGCGTGAACCATTTAGGAAGTCTAGATTCGGGAGAAAGCGTGAATTCAGATTCCACGCAACCGCGAAGTGGTTGGCAAGAAACGACGAGAAAGATAAGCATCACCAACCAAGTCTTGGAGATATATCGGGTCATTGTGTCACCTCTAATCTTTATTAGTTTTGCAGGGTTCGCAATCACGTGTTGGGCTACTCAAAACGCACATCGCCCCAATCCAATTACAAGTGGCGCAGCGGGTGGCCGTAAAAGGGCCAGTCAGGAGCCAAGAGGATGCATTGCATCCATTGGCTGTATAGCAAGCATCATGGAGTACACAGCATTGACGAATGCACGGATTACTGTTCGCAGCTGAACTAAGTGGTCCTAGCGTACAAACTTCATCCTGTGGATTGAAGTTCGGCAGCACGTTACCGTTCCATGTCCCGCCCGATATATTGTCCAAACCGCGAGGGTCGGTCCAGCGCAACGGATTATTCCCGACGTACGTGTAGGTATTTAACCCCCCAGTGAGCCCGATCGGGTCTGAAGAGATATAACGCCCCAGCTTCGGATCATAGTACCTGTGCCAATTGTAGTGGAGTCCGGTTTCACTATCGAAGTACTGCCCCGCCAATCTCCGGTTCATCACCACGCGCTGGCCATCCCCATCCGCATCCTCATTGACGGTGGCTTGCCCAAACGGATCGTAGCTCGCCCGCCACACCACCGCCCCAGCCTCATTGGTCAGGGCCTGCGGCGTCCCCAAGTGATCGTTGTGCACGTAGTAGAGCGTATAGCTCCCCGATTGCCCCGCCACCACCGTAAAGGGCGCGCTCTTCGCCAGCAGCGTGTATCCGTCGTTGGCGTACAGCCGTGCCTCATAAGTATTGCCGGCCACGAGGCTCGGATGGCTCAAGGTCACGCTGACCGCACCACTGCTCGCGCCGTTGGTATAGGCCCAGTCGAGGTAGGCGAAGTCATTGCTGCCAGGGGCGTAGATACTGACCCAGTCCCAGGTCGTGGGAGTGGCGATGCCGCTCCATTTGACAGTGATGCTTTGCCCCCGCACCGCCGGGGCGGAGGTCACGGCCACCACGGTCCCCGTGGGATTGAGCACGAAGGGGGCGCTCTTCGCCAGCAGCGTGTATCCGTCGTTGGCGTACAGGCGCGCCTCGTAGGTACTCCCGGCCACGAGGCTCGGGTGGCTCAAGCCCACGCTGATCGTGCCGCTGCTCGCGCCGTTGGTATAGGCCCAGTCGAGGTAGGCGAAGTCATTGCTGCCCGGGGTGTAGATGCCGACCCAGTCGGCGGAGGTGGGTGCGGCGATGCCGTTCCAGTTGACGTAGATGCTGCCACCGCGTAGCGCGGGTACCGTGGTCACCGTGACCGTGGGGTTGCCGGTAGCGACCGCCTGGTCCATGACCGCGAGGGGCTCGCCGTTGAGATAGAGGTACTCCCTGGTGGTCGTGCCCGAGGTCTCCGTCAGCAATTGGCCCTCGAGACCGTAGGCGAAACTTGTGGTCGCGCCGCCGGCCTGCTTGCTGATCCGTTGCCCGAGGCCGTTGTAGGTGTAGCCGCCGATCTGGCTGCCTCCCTCGTACGCCCGCATCAGGCGGTCGAGGGCATTGTAAGTGTAGGTGCGGGCGCCTTGCGCCGTGAGGTTGCCACTGGCATCGAGTGTCACGGCGCTGCTTCCAGCCTGTGTGAGTCGGTTGGTGTTGGGTGAATAACCATAAGATGTAATGGCCCAGCCTTGCTGGAAAAGCGTGCGGTTGCCGTTCGCATCGTAGTCGTAGTTGAGGAAGCTTGGGTTGCTCCCCGTATCGAGACGATCGAGCGCATCGTAGGTAAAGCTGCTCGATGACGCTGTTAGCGCTTCACTGCGCTGCCTGAGATTTCCATTGGCGTCATAAAGCGGGTAATCCAGTTCCAGTACCCCGGACGTGATTTTCGAGCGAATGCGATAGGCCGTATCGAGCGTCTGGCTGAGCGACTTGCCGTTGCCGTAGGTCAGTGACTTGACCGGACCGAACGGCGCGTATTGGATGCCCGAGGCGATGACACGGGTAGTGCCGTTGCGGGTGAGACTCACCTGATTGACCTGCCCGGCGTTGTCGTAGTCGTAGATCACGCGGGCGCCGGAGGGATAGGTGACTGTGCGCAGGCGCCCGGCGAGGTTGTAGGTGTAGTTCACCGCTTGATGACTGGTCACGAAACCCCGCGGACTGTAACCATAAGTGACCGCGGCCCACCAATTGCTCACCGAACAGAGACGGCCGATGCCGTTGGCGCAAGCGTCGTAGACGTAGGTCGTGTCGTTGGCGGTGGCTGGCGCGTCGGCGAAGGTCAGCCGGTTGAGCGCGTCATAGCTGTAACTGATGACATGGCCCCGCGCGGTTTGGACGGTCTTGGTATTGCCTGCGGCGTCGACCGTATAGACGGTGGCGCCCCGATCGGGCGAAACCTCCTGCCAGAGATTGCCGAGATCGTCATAGGTGTACTGGGTAGCACTCTTGCCCGGCGGGGTGACGTGCGCCGGGCGGTCATTGATGTCATAGCCATAGCCTGTCGTTCCGCCCAGACGATCGATTGTCTGGACCAGGCGGTTCAAGGCATCGGGGGTGTGTTGGGTGGCAGGATTATTATTGGGGTCAGTTTCACGGGTGAGATTGCCCACGGCGTCATTAACAAGTTGAGTGATATTTCCCGCGTTGTTAATCTGGCTCAGATGGTTGCGCAGGTCGTAGGCATAACCCATGGTGTGCTTCAGGTTACCGCCTGCATCGTAAACGTCCTCGCCGGTGCGATTGCCCTTGAGATCATAGGCGTAGCGGATCTGGTTGCCGGCAAGATCCGTGATGGTCCGCAAGACATGCGCGGCGTCGTAACCATAATTCAGCGTTACCCCCACTGGGTCGATCACTTGGCTCACATCCCCCCAGGCGGTGTAGCTGTATTGAGTGGTGGCCGCGCTTCCCGCGGGCGTAGTTTGGGTAATGGTTTTAACTCGTCCTCGCGCGTCGTAGGTGTAACCCGTCCTCAATCCATTGGGGTCGGTCGTCTGCAATAGCCGGCCATTGGCATCGTAGCTGTCATACGTCGTCACGTGCCCCAGGGCGTTGGTGATGCGCTGCAACTGCCCGCAGGCGCCGCCGGTGGTGCAGGCGTAGTATTCCAGGGTTGTAACATCGTTGACGTCGGTGCGCGGGCCGTTGATGGAGCTGACCTGGCCGGAGGCGTTGTAGCCGAGTGTTACCGTACGGGAGACCGAAGTATTGGATGGAGTGAAACCGCGCTGGGTAATCTGGGTCGGCAGATTCGGATGGCCGGGATCGCCGTAGACGAGCTCGGACTCGAAGGTCTGGCCCGAAGCCACGCTAGGGCGGCGGATGAAGCGGGGCAGATCGAGGGTGGGGGACAGATAGTCGTAGGTCGTGACACGGCCCACGCCACCGGTGTTGCAGTTGGCGGGGTTGGCGAGGCAGACGTTGCAGTCCGTGCTCGACAGGCCCTCGGTCATTGAAGTGCGCTGGTTGGTACCGCTGTAGCTATATAAGGTGACGCGGTTGTCTTCGTCCTTGCGGCAGGTGAGGTTGTTGTTAACGTCGAAGGTTTGTTGCAGCGATTTGGTATCAATCGAGGTGGTTTTCGTTACCAGGTTCTTCACCCCGAGGTTCACCGCAAAAGTCATCACCTCCTGTATGTTCACCGGATCCGTCACCGTGGTTTGGGTGTCGGAGTTATAGGCGAGGGTGAATTTCTCCTGAGGAGAACCGTTGTCGGTTTGGGCGTGTTGGGTGAGGGTAGCTTTGCCGGTGGCGTCGTAGGCGTAGGTGCTGTAGCGCGTAACCACCCCGGTATTGTCGACGTAGGAGATGCCGGTTAAGTAGTTGGGAAAAGAAGTATTCTCATAGTGGTAAAGCTTGGCGGTGCCATCCGGGTACCTGACACGGGTCAGGTTCCCCGGCGGTATCGACGGTACTGGGGTCGGAAATGTATTGTCATAGTCATAGTTGATGACGTTGCCAGCGAGGTCGGTGACGGTGGTTACACGGCTACCATCATTTCCCAACGTGAGTGTATGGCCGAAAGAGCTGGTGATAGTTACAAGCTGATTTCTACTATCGAAAGTTAACGTTTGTGAGCGACCGGCGGCATCTTTAATGAACTGCAAGCGCCCATTTACATCGTAGCGCTCGCTCGATCCATCCCGGAGCGTGAGGGTGTAACCGCTGCTGTCTTGCATAAGACCCAGTGAGGTGTCTGTATCGCCCTGACAAACTCCTGCGGAGCAGGCAAAGGGTTCACCGCGCCCGCTCGCCTGTCGGACCATGATAGTTGCCGTTCCGTTAATATCGATACGATGGTTGAACATCGAGGTCCAACCATGCCCCAAGCCGTACATCTGGTTGGCAAGCTGACTGTTGTAATTGCGAAGTATGACCGGCGTACTAGCCGCACTGACATAATCGGTCTCTGTTTGATATTTGTTGCCTGTGGCAGGGTTACAAGGGTTGCCGACGCTGCAATTTTGAGGGCCTAATGTTTTTTCCGATGGAGGGGGAGGGGGAATGTAACCATCAGAGCACCATATTTCTCTATAAAGCCACGTGGGATTGTAATTGCCAAGGTAGTAAAGAGCATACTCTCTACATGAATGTCCTGCTGCTGCACCTTCCGAATACGATGCCTCCCAGACCTCATAGAGTTGCACACCCGGAATCGGTGTTTGGTATTGCTGTAAATAAGCGTTATAGGCCTCCGTCTGATTGTGGAACCAATTCAGAACTATGTGATCGGCATCCGCAAAAGTCAGCGTACTGAAAAGCGAACACGAGATAATGCTCATGAGTCTCATGGAAAATCCATAACTCAATAAACGTGGTCTGCATACAGCGTTGTGCAATGCGCGCTTAATCGAATCAGATATGGATTGCATGGGCTTGTGTGTGGCGGTATTTGGCCACTTCCAAAATGAAGGAATCATCGTAACTATCTTTGTGGTGAGGCGCCGTTTCCAGGCGCTGTTTTTTTATTTCCTTCGATCTATTTTTATGAGCGCTGCTTTACTCGTCGTTTCTTGTATGTTGTCGCATGGCGAAGGCACGCAGTTTTTTTACGCACCCATTTCGCCGCAACACTTGATACCTGTCAAGTTATCTTCGAAATAAAGCTTTATCAGCAAATACTGAAATAGCAACAGAACAAAGGCTTGGAGAGTAACTTTAAATAAGAATGGTTTTTCTGATTAAACCCTCATCATAAAAATTCTGGATGCCCGCTTTCGCAGAATGACAATCAGCGCGCGTTCTTCTGCTCTTTCGGCAACCGAACCAGCCGCGTCCCCGACCACCGATCATGCCATGCGAGTTTGTCGCGGTCATAAAGCACCCACAGAAATCCCAAACCGAGACAAAGCAATGAGAGCAGGGCATAAGCAAAACGTTTCAACGCAATCGACCACGTAATCGGCCCGCCGTCGCTGCGCACCAGTTTGATGCGCCAGCTGCGCATGCCCAAGGTCTGTCCGCCGCGTACCCAGAAGCCGCCGTAGAACAGAAAACAGATGGCGAGCAGGTATAGCTGGTAAAGCGTTTTGACGAACAAACCGGGCTTGACGCCGCCGGTCAGCCACACGTAGGGATAGCTCAGCATCATTAACAGGGCGAGCAACAGCAGGATGTCGTAGGCCATGGCGCCGAGACGGCGCAGCAGCCCGGGCGGTGACAATGGAGGTGGCGTAGTGGCGTTGGGCATTTTCTTGGCGGCCGAAAAAATCTATTGAACAGAAATCGTGCCGGGATGCAAGTGCGATTTGGCCCCATGACGCACGACGCGTGAATCAGGCCAGCCGTTGTCCGGCAAACGCCGGCGCATGTTTAAAAAATGTTCAATCTAACGGCGGTTCTGCGGTCAGGCCGCTTTCAGTCGTCCGGACGGTGATTACACACAAACTTATACACAAAATCTGTGAGTAGTTTTGCGGTTATCGTCAAATCCGGCTCGTTTATCCGAGCACAGGAAAAACAGTAACAGCCGAGTTCTCCGGCGCTATACGAATCCACCTTGATAGGTTAATCTTGCAACCCACTGAAGGACGAGGGAACGCCTCCTGCTTTGTGTGTTTTCCCGCGGCGACATTCTCCAAGGACATTTAAGTGCTTGCCAATAACCTTTCACTGAATCTTGTCGAGCTGGGGCATTACTGCGCCTATCTCGCCCTGATCGTAGCGCTGATCCAGGGGCTCGCGCCGATCGCGGCGCACTACCTGCGCCAGCCGCGGCTCGCCCAGCTCAGTGTGAACGCGAGTGTGGCGGTGTTCGTGTTGACCTCGATTGGCGGTCTCAGTCTGGTGCACGCCTTCGTCACCAGCAATTTCACGGTCCAGTATGTCGCGACAAATTCCAATTCGCTGTTGCCGATCTTTTATAAGGTAGCGGCGCTGTGGGGCGGGCACGAAGGCTCACTGTATCTGTGGGTGTGGATCCTTACCTTATATACCGTGATTGTCGGTTGGCATGGGCGCAAACAGTATCCGGAGCACTTGCCGTCCATTCTTGCTGTGCAAGGATGGCTGGTCGTGGGTTTCTTCGGCCTGATTCTGTTTTTGTCGAGCCCATTCGAACGGCTGTTCCCCGCGCCAGCGGACGGTAATGATCTCAATCCGTTATTGCAGGATCCGGGCATGGTATTTCATCCGCCCATGCTTTATCTGGGCTACGTGGGTTTCTCGGTGCCGTTTGCTTTCGCCATGACGGCGCTCATCACGCGTTGGCGCAGTGAACTCTGGGTCGGGCTGATTCGGCGTTGGGCGCTGATTGCTTGGGGGTTCCTGACCACTGGCGTCATGCTCGGCGGCTGGTGGGCTTATTATGAATTGGGTTGGGGCGGTTACTGGGCCTGGGACCCGGTGGAGAACGCCTCGTTCATGCCGTGGCTGCTCGGCACGGCGCTGGTGCATTCCATCACGGTGCAGGACCGCCGGCGAATGCTGCATACGTGGAATATTTTTCTGGTGATCTCGACGTTCTCGCTTTCGCTGCTCGGAACCTTCCTGGTGCGTTCGGGCGTGCTTTCCTCGGTGCATGCGTTTGCGGTCGATCCGGGGCGCGGTGCTTATATTCTCACGTTCATGGTGGTCGTGCTGACCGTGTCCTACGGCATTTTCATGGCCAAGGGCCGCTACCAGCAGGCGGAGGAAACGATCACCTCGCTGTTGTCGCGCGAATCGTTGTTTGTCTGGAACAACGTGCTGTTCACGGTGGCCTGTGCGACGGTGTTGCTCGGCACGCTCTATCCGCTGGCGCTCGATGCGCTGAGTGGACAGAAGATCACCGTCGCCGCGCCGTATTTCAATGCTGTCATGGTGCCGATATTCCTCGTCATCATCCTGCTCATGGCCGTCGGGCCGCTGGTACCGTGGCGCAAGTCGAATCCCGAGCGGCTGCGGAAGCGTCTGTTGTGGCCGCTTATCCTGGGCGCGGCTGCCGCGGCCATGATGTTTGCGTTTCTGCGGTCGGCGCACTGGACCGGCCCGGTCGCGGTGGCGCTGGCGCTGTTTGCCTTGGCCAATCTCATGGCGGATTTTCTGCGCGCCGTCCGGCAGCGCCGCCTGCAACTGAAAGATGAGTCTATTGGCCGCGCCTGCCTCAAGACCGTGCTCGGTAACCGGCGGCATTACGGCGGCATGATCGTGCACTTTGGGATTGTCATCATTACGATCGGGCTGGTCGGTTCGGGCCTGTTCCGCTCCGAAGAGACGGTAGTCATGGCGCCGGGCGACGTGATGGAAGTGGCCGGCGAACGCTTGCGTTTTGAGGGGGTAAGTTCCCGGAGCGGTGACAATTACCAGGCCATTCAGGGACGCTTGACCTTGCTTAACAGCGGCCGGCTATCGACACCGGAGCGACGGCGTTACATGCGGCAGGAAATGCCCATGACGGAGTCGAGCATCGATTCCACCATGCTGCGAGACGTCTATGTGGTGCTCGCGGAATCGAGTGACGAAGGCAAGTGGGGCGTGCACGTTTACGTCAATCCGCTGGTGCGTTTCATATGGACCGGCGGGATTATTATTCTGTCGGGCCTGTTCCTTTCTCTCACCAGCCGGCGCACGCGGGACAGCAAGATCCCGGCCGGCGCCCAGGCGGCGAAATAATCCCTGATGCGGCGTTTGACCTTTCTATTCCTCCTCGCGGCCATGCCGGTGTTCGCCACGCAGGTGACGGAAGATCCCCTGGAGCGGCAGGTGCTCGACATCGCCAAGGATCTGCGCTGCACCGTGTGCCAGAACCAGCCGGTGGCGGAATCCAACGCCGACCTGGCGCGCGACATGCGCGCCATCATCCGTGAGCAGGTCCAGGCCGGTAAATCGCGCGACGAGATCGTCGCTTATTTTGTCGACCGTTATGGCGATTATGTATTGATGAATCCGCCCAAGCGTGGATCGGGCGCCATCGTATGGGCCGGACCGCTGGCGCTGCTCGTCGTCGTGGGCGTGTCCGGGTTCGTCTTCCTGCGCCGCCGGCTGCGTCCCTCCATGCCGCCGACGCCGCCGCTTTCCAAGGAAGACGCCGAGCGCGTGCGCAGCGCGCGCAAGCAAAGCAAGTCATGATCTGGTTCGCCGCCATCGCGGTGCTGATCGTGGCCGTCACGGTGTGGTACATGGCGCGTCCGCTGGCGCGGCCGGCCATGCCGTCCAGCAGCGAACAGCGCGATCAATTGCAGCAGTTGCGCGAGCGCCTTCTCGTGCAGCTCAGCGAACTCGATATCGAAGAAGGCGACCGCAACATCGACACTGACGTGGTAGGCGACGAGCGCCGCCGCCTCGAAACCGAACTCGCCCGGACCCTGCGTGAACTCGAAACGCTGGGCGGTGCCGGGAAGAAAACAAAGAAGGCCAAGCGTGAATCGCGCCGTGGCTGGGCCATCGGTCTGGTTGCCCTCGGCGTGGTTCTGCCTTTGACATCCGCCGGTCTTTACGCTCTGGGGCAGCGCAACACGCTGTCGACTCTCTTCAATCCCGAAACACCTACCGACGCCTCCGTGCCTCCCATGGCGCTGGAGATGGTCGCGCGCCTGGAAAAGCGCCTGCAAGAACAGCCGGACGATGCCGCTGGCTGGTTGCGGCTGGGCCGCGCCTACGGGGTGATGGGCCGGCAGGAGGCGGCTGAGGCCGCTTACGCGCGCGCTTACAAGCTCACACCCGATAATCCGGAGGTAGTAGCGGAATATGCCTCATTCCTCTACAACAGTGACCCGCAGAATACCGGCGGACCGGTATTTTCTCTTTTCAGCAAGCTCTTGAAACTTGACCCGCAGAACCAGGATGCCATGTGGTTTCTCGGCTTGGCCGCTTTTCAGAAGGGCGATTACCAGCAGGCACTCGGATTTTGGGAGCCGCTGCAGAAAGCCCTGCCGGCGGACAGCAGTGAGGCGGAGCATCTGCGCCGTATTGTCAGCAAAACGCGCGAAAAAATGGGGAAAAAATAAAGCCCACCGGTAGTCAATCTGAAAGTATCCATACATTGGTATTATAGTCATTGGCGGGATAAACTTGAGCGCACCCGACTAATCTGGAAACTCCACAACAACAATCATGAAACTTCATGCCGCTCTGACAGCTTCCGTTTTCACTCTCACGGTCCTCATGACCGGTTCGGCGCTGGCGACGGTTTATACCTTCACGGACGCCAGCGGCGTCACCCACTTCACTAATGTCCCCTCCGACCCGCGCTACGCGGGAATGGTGCGCGCTCCGCATAGGCTGTCGGCTTACAAGTCCGTAAAAACTTCTTCTGGATATCTCACCGCTTCTGATCGGTATGCGCCGCTTGTGCAAAAGGCGGCGCGCGAACACAGTCTCGATCAGGCGCTGTTGCGGGCGATGATCGCGACGGAATCCGGTTTCGATCCGCACGCCGTTTCGAGCAAGGGCGCCGTCGGCCTTATGCAGCTCATGCCCGAAACTGCTCGACGCTACGGGGTGCGCGATCTCTACGATCCGGCGGAGAATATCCAGGGTGGGGCGAAGTACCTGCGTGACCTGATGCGGAAATTCAACAACGACCTGTCGCTGACGCTGGCCGCCTATAATGCCGGTGAGGACGCTATCATCCAGTACGGCAACCGCATTCCTCCCTATCGCGAGACGCTGCAGTACGTCCCGCGCGTCCTGACCTTGTACCGGCAGTATCAGCGCAACGCCCGTTAGTCGCGTTCCACTCAGAAGTCCCAGCGGTAGCCCAACGACCAATAGCGTCGACGGGTCGTGTCCTCGGTCAGCATGCCTTTATTGGTCGTGTGCTCCTCGCCGAATTCCGCTTCCAGCGTGATGTTCTGCTTCCACTTGTAACTCGGCTTCAACGAAGGCGAGAAGCGATCCACATCGGTATTGGTGCTCGAATCGTGCTGGGAGTACCAGCTCAGGGTGGTGTCGAGGCTCCAACTCGCCCCCCAGAGCAGACGGTTGGTCAAGGAATACGAATTACCGTCGTATGTCGGGGCAACGATGTGGCTGACGCTGATCACGTTGACATCGCGCTGCGTGAAGATACCGGTGCCGATGAGATTGCCGGTGTAGGTGTAAATGGTGCCGGTGTCCGGCTGGGCCGGTTGATTGACGGAGCCCACGGTGCTCGAGGTGTGCGCCGATTGCACGTCGAATCCCGCCTGCCAGCGCGGACTGAATGGGTGCGAAACCCCCACGCTGTGCAGATCGGTCGTGGACGTCAGATTGAGCGCCTGTTGTTTGAGCTGTTCATAGGTTTTGGTCTGGAGCTGCGATTTGATTGACGTGTCGGCCTCGCCGAACAAGGCGTTGGTGAGCGACAACGACGGTGTTTTGCGCCGGTCAAACAGGGCGTGCACGGACGTTCCGCTGGCCGCGGTCCAATTGCCCTGCACCAGGGCGATATTCGATGTCTTGAATTCCGTGTCATAGTCGAACAGCCCGTACAGGGTGAATACCTGGCTGAAAAAGCGGATTTCGCTGCCTACGGCTTGACGATCCGTGACGCCGTCGACTGTTTGCTTGATCGTATACAAACCGCCGCCCCAGTGATCGGCAAACGGGCCGATGTCGATTCCTGTGCCGAGGAAGCGCAAATGCGAGTCGTAGGAAATATCGGCTGGTATACCGCCCACGACGTTCACCCGCCATTTGGGCGAGAAGTTGTAGCCGGCAAGCGCCCCGTCAAAGCGCCCGAGCACGCCGCTGGAACCACCGGGTTGACGGCCGACGCGTGCCGAATAGTCGAGCTTGCGATCCTTGAGCTCGTAGTAAATGGCGCTGGGACGATTGGTGTCCTCCTGGCCCTTCAGGAAGTTTTTAGTGAAGGTGTCGCGTATTACCAGGCGGTTGTCGTAATCCTCGCTGCGGTAGCGGTGCGTGAAGTTGAGGCTGGTCACCAGTGAACTCTGGTCGGTCTGGGTGAGGCTGGGCTGATTTTGTGTGTTGGCGGTGGAAGTCAGCGTCGTGCTGTCCAGTTTGCTGGCCCCGTGATAGTAATACTGCGACAGATTTCCGACGACGGTCGATTGCGCTTCCGTTCGTGGTTTGACTGCCTTGAGTTCAGGGGTCGGTGTTGTTTTCGACGTATCGAGTGCCGCGATACGTTGTCGCACGCGGTCCGAGCCTTCCCCGGTCGGGTAAAGACGCAGGTAAAGTTCATACTCCTTGCGTGCCGCCACGGTTTCTCCGGCGCGCTGGCGGGCAAGGCCGATCAGTTCCTGTGCATCCTGTGAATATCGGTTCGGCGGCAGCCGCAGCAATTGATCCAGCGTGGCGATAGCGGAGTTATTGTCGCCACGCGCGAGCGCTGTGCGACCTTTGTCCAGCAATGCGAGGGCGTCACGATCGTAGGCGGTGGCAGGTGCCGCCGTAGTACTCGGCGTGAATTCCGGGACAGCGGCGGGCAGGGTCGGAGCCGGGACCGGCACTTTAGCGACAGCGCCCGGCGATACTTTCGGTGCCGGGGCCACGACTGCCGGCAACACGGCGGGCGCGCTTAAGGCGGTGCGTACCGAGTCTTTCTGCTCGCTCAAGGTGGCGCGGATCACTTTCGTGTTTGGATAGGTCTCTTTCAGCTGCTTGCGCGCGGCATAGACGTCCTGCTCATTCTCGAAGAACCCGAGTTTTAACTGGTAACGCGTTTTGTTCTTATCGCGTGTTTGGGTGGCGTACAGACGGTAGTTTTTCAACGATGACGGCAATGGCGCACGCGCCGCCGGAGCGGCTTGATTGCTTTCCTCGAGAAGAATGGCATAGAGGGCCTTGGGCGAGAATGCACTTGCGCTGGCCGGAGGCGCCGGTGCCGGGGCGGGCGCGGGTGGCGCCACGGGCACCGGCTTGGGCTCGATCTTTTTGGCCGTTATTGCCGGCGCGGCCGGTTTCGGGGCCGGTAGCGTGCGCTGGATGGTGAGATATTCGTTGCGTGCGATCTCGGAAACCTGTGCCGCGGGATATTTTTCAAGCGCTCGCTCGCGAAACGCCATGGCATCGGCATAGGTTTCGAAAAAGCCCGCACGCACGAGATAGACAGTCTTATCAAACGCCTTGCTCTGAATCAGATAAACCGGGCTGTCCGGGAAATCACGCTTGGCCTGCTTGTCTGAAATGGGCGTGAAGCTGCTGCGCAGCGTCACCACGAAATGTTTTTCGAGTTTAATGTCAGCTTCGTTGCTGGAGCTGTTTTTCTCATCGGATTCAGCGAAAACGGGCGTTGCCAGCGAGAGGTGTGCAAGCAAAAAAACGAACATGACGAGGGTAACAGCCCACATGATAGTTATTCTCAAAATTGAAAGTAGTTGAAGGAAACAGAAAGCTTTCTATTTTAGTTGGACGGACTTTCCTTTTTTTTCGGTTTACCCGGCGTCGTACCGGCTGGTTTGGTATCCGTGGGCACAATGGGTAAATAAATCACCATACTGCGATGGTCCTCTCCCGGCCGGACATCGTAATTGACGGGGCGGTCGAAACGTACCGAGATCGATGACGGGTCACGCTGCAAATTGAGCGACAGGGGCGGATCGTAGGTAATTGTCGTCGCGGGCATGACGGGCGTGGCGGGTACATTCCGGATTTCTTCCCGAAGGCTGATGTTTTGTGAATCGATGCCGGCGACGGTAAAAAATATCTGCAGCAATTGTCCGCGCTCCTGCGGGAAGTGGCGCACGTAGTTCACCGGCAAAGTAAAATGGATACTAATCCGCGCCCACTCGGATTCCACCGAGGTATCCACATCATCCAGTATGACATCCTGTGCTCGGGCAATACCTGAACAGGTAAATGCCATGAACAGCAAGGTGGCCCCGAGCAGCGGATTATTCATGATCAAATTCCTTTTAGTGATGGCCCGTTGTGGCATGTCTCAACCCGGTCCCGCTTACCAGCTATTGTAGGGGGTGCCGCGATTACCCAACGGCCGGTGGCAACCGGACTGGGAACAGTCTGTGACCCCGGTGTTCTTATCGTGGGTCAACGACTTCTTCTCCATATTGCCAAGATAGCTGGTTCCACTCGCATGGCAACCCTTGCACCAGCCCGAACCGTTACCCAGACTGTTGTTGTGATTCATCGTCTGAGTCGCAAAACTGGTCGTGCTCTTGTGACAGGAATCGCAGTTCATGCTTGAGCCGGCCAGCAGCTGGGACTCGTAGGGGATGTGGTTGGTCGGTTTGCCCAGGCCCGGACCGCCAGTGTAGTGGCAGGTGCTGCAGGTGCCCGGGCTCACGCCGGTGTGACTGAACGTCGCTCCAGTGAAGGTTGTGTAACTCTTGTGGCAGGTGTCGCACGAGGCTGTGGTGGCCACGTGGTTCGCCGGTTTGCCCAGCGCATTCCATTGGGTGTAGGAACCGTTGTGGCATGTCGCACACTGAAGGGCTATGACGCCCTGTGTAGCGGAATGTGTGAATGTCGAAGTTGTGAACGTGCCGCCCGTTGTGTGACAGAGATTGCACGAGAGAGTCGTCGGGATATGATTCGACGGTTTGCCCAATGCGTTCCACTGGGTATATGCACCGTTGTGGCACGTGCTGCACTGACCGGCGACGATGCCCTGGGTGGCGGAGTGTGTAAATCTCGACGTCGTGAACGTGCCGCCCGTCGTATGGCAGGCATCGCACGAGAGAGTCGTCGGGATGTGGTTGGTCGGTTTGAAGGTCTTGGCCGATCCACCCTGGATATGACAGGTGGCGCAGGTGCCCGGGTTTACGCCGGTATGGTTGAACGTGGAGCCGGTGGTGCCAGCGAACGTCACGAAACCCGTGTGGCATTGATCGCACGAGAGTGTGGTGGCGACGTGGTTCGGTGTTTTGCCAAGAGCGTTCCACTGGGTGTATGCACCGTTGTGGCACGTGCTGCACTGACCGGCGACGATGCCCTGGGTGGCGGAGTGGGTGAAGGTCGAGGTCGTGAATGTACCCCCCGTCGTGTGACAGGCATCGCAAGAGAGATTCGTCGGGATGTGGTTGCTCGGCTTGGCCATGCCCGAACCGCCCTGGATGTGACAGGTCGCGCAGGTGCCCGGGTTTACGCCAGCGTGATTGAATGTGGAGCCGCTGACACCGGCGAACATCACAAAACCCGTGTGGCAGGTGTCACACGAGGCCGTGGTCGCGACGTGACTGGACGGCTTGCCGAGTGCGTTCCACTGGGTGAAGGAACCGTTATGACAGGTGCTGCACTGACCGGCCATCATGCCTTGTGTCGCGGAATGAGTGAAGCGCGACGTCGTGAACGTGCCGCCCGTCGTGTGACAGGCATCGCAAGAGAGATTCGTCGGGATGTGGTTGCTCGGCTTGGCCATGCCCGACCCGCCCGGGATATGGCAACTGGCACAACTGCCGGGCGCCACGCTGACATGCATGAAACTCGCGCTCATCCAGGTGGTGGTGCGATGGCAAGTGTCGCACGGTGCAGTGGTGGGAGCGTGGTTCGCCGGTTTTCCCTTGGCGACGCTGCTGTTATGGCACTGACCGCACTGGTGGGCTATCACGCCGGTGTGACTGAAAAAGGCAACGCTCCATGACGCGGTCGAGGTGTGGCACTGCTCGCAC
>Ga0210377_10002559_pt1 | contig 15880 bp, 15 predicted proteins | sample PLM4_65_b1redo_FD_155480 | JGI IMG/M metagenome (GOLD analysis project Ga0210377, IMG submission 155480) | Groundwater sediment microbial communities from an aquifer in East River, Colorado, USA - PLM4_65_b1 redo | ecosystem: Environmental > Terrestrial > Soil > Riparian zone | place: USA: East... | reverse complement strand
GTTTGGCAAAGGTCTCGCGCATGGCTGTTGTTGTTGTAAAAGCGCTAGCAGGATCGATATCCGCTTTTTTCAGTAGATCACGGCGATAGTACAGAACGAACGTATAGATCGACCACGGGATCGCCCACACTTCGGGTCGATCGGCGAATTTAACGGATTCCCAGGCTGGGGGTAGAAAGCGATGCGCTCCTCCAATGGCAGAAACATCGTCTGGCTGGAAAGCGCGCAGCGAATCCAGCATCGCCATCGTTGCCACCCATGTCGATCCGATCTGCGAAACATGTGGACCCTTGCCCTCGATGGCGTCCATCAACAATGCCTGCCAGGCGCGATCCCAGCCCACACGACGCAGCGAAATTTGGAATTGCTTTTCGCGTTCCAGCAACGCCAACAAGCTGCGCAGGGTTTGCAGGTCTTCAGGCACATCGGCGATGGTCAGAAAATGGAGTTCCATGTTGCCTCACAATCCCAATACTTTTTTGGCATTATCCTGATACACCTTCTTCAACACGTCATCAGGTAGAAACAAACCATAGACATACCAGCGTCCCTGCTTGGGAAGTTCGCCTGTGTTGTAATTGAAATATTCATCGTCCGTTTCGAGCAGGCGATAACACAAACGATATGCCTCCAGGTCAGGGCTCATATCCGAGCCAAACAATATCCGGTCTTGATATCGGAAAAAGAATTTTCGTGCAGTATACGGTTGCCTGCCCAACTCACCGAGCCGAGCCGAAATATCGATGTAGTAATTCGGGCAATCATCCAGCATTTGCCCCACCCAACCCAGGTTCTCGCCATAGCATCCGACATGCGCACCGATGAAGGTTGTATTCTTATGACGCATCACGAGATTCTTGAACCCGTTCATGATCTCCATAAAGGACGGGAACGGCGGACTGGTGAACGCCCAATCGGGGTGCGCTCCGATCTCCTCCCAACGTTCATTCGTTTCATCGATGGGGTCGAAGAACGCAACGGGATCAGCGACATGCACCAGCACCGTCAAACCCAATTCACCCGCCGTTTCCCAGATCGGGATGAGGCGCACATCATCGACCTTGACCAGCGCCCCTTCGTGATCTTTGACATGCAATCCAAACGGTTTCCAGATCTTCAACCCCTGCGCGCCCGCCTCTTTCTGGACCCTGAGCCTGCCCGCCGCCCATTCAGGAAAGGTGTCGCCCATGCTCTCCCACTTCGACCAATCCACACCGCCAAAGATTTGGAAGCGTTCCGGCGCAGGTTCTTTGAAATGTTTCAAGTGAGCATACAAAATTTCTTCGCCCCACCCGCCATCCAGATCCACATAATGACTCACGCCCGCTTCATCCAGTAAATCAAGTAATTGACTCAGCGGCTTGTTATCCCATCCGCCGCCGAACGGAACACCAAGATGATTGTGCGCGTCGATAACCGGGAATTTCGGCTTGTTCACCAGGGTTGTTTTTGTGACGAGCTGAGATTTGGGCTTGAAGTCGGTTAGTTGCATAGTTTGTTAGTCTCGTAGTCTTGTAGTCTTCCGTTTATTCGTTGGCAAAATGACCAGCTAACCAATCCACGATACGCTAAGCGACTATTACATTAATTCCTTGCTTCTTCAACTCCTGCACAAATTTCTTATCCGCCTTCGAATCAGTGACAAAGGTTTGCATACTATCCAGCGGAGCCAGCAATGCCGTGGCTACGCGATTCACTTTTGTGTAATCCGCTACCACAATGACTTCCCGCCCAATCTTCATAATGGCGCGGTCGGTCAGGGTCTCCTGTAAATAATCATTGGTCAGCCCATGTTCCAGGCTGACGCCGCGCGTCCCGATAATGACCTTGTCCGCGCGGATCTCGGTCAGCGCCTGTTCGGTGATGTGACCGATAAAGGACAACTCACTCTCGCGCAACATCCCACCCAACGAAATGACCGTGATCCCTTCCACTCCAGCCAATGCATTGAGCACAGGTAAGGAGTTGGTGATCACGGTCAGGTTTTTGCGGTTTCGCAGGTTGCGCGCCACTTCGAGCACGGTCGTGCCGGAGCCGAGGAAGACGGTCTCTTTATCGGCAACCAGCCCCGCCGCGGTGCGTCCGATGCGGGCTTTTTCATCTGCCTGTTCGTTTTCGCGCTCGAGGATCGGCAGTTCAGGCGGAGCCTCTTCGACTGCAATCACGCCGCCATGCACGCGTTGGACTTTCCCCTGCGAAGCCAGTGACTCCAAGTCGCGTCGTGCCGTGGCAGTACTGATCGAGAACTGCTTCACGATCTCGCTTACGCTCAACCGTCCCTGCCGTGTGAGCAGGGAAAGGATCTGTTTTTGTCGTTCAGGAGTGGGGATAAATTCGCTCATAATCGCTCAAAATCAGTCATAAACAATCATAGCATGTTTTGAGCAAATTTCAAGAGGCAATTTCAGACGCAAGACCTTTGCCACGGATTTACACAGATTATCACTGATTATTAAATAATCCGTGAAATCGGTGGCTAAAAACACAAGGCAATCTCGACTCACGACTTAAGGAAGAAATCTAATTAAAAAGGCGGCATCAGCCGCCTCACCGGGATCAATCACCCACCCATCGCGCTCTCAATCCTCCAGCCAAATAGTGACGAACTCCTTGTTGACATGAATATCGATCTGCTTCAGTTGTTGATCGCCCGAATTTTGGAACTTATGAGGCGTCTCTGCCAGGACGATGATGATCTGCCCTGCATGCGCTTCCAGCGTTTCCGTTCTCACGATGTAGGTTGCCGTGCCTTCCTGAATAATAAAGATCTCCGTGTAGGGATGTTTATGCAAACGAACGTTACCGCCCGGCGGTATATCCACCCAAATAAAGGAAACGTCCGTGTTTTGATACTGGGCACCGATAAATTCATAGGTGCTCCCATCAAAGGGCAAATCATCGCGATTGAGAATGGTGTAATTCACGCTGACTTCCTTTTTATCAAGAATTCACTTACGATTTTCCTTATCGATACATGGCTTACTATTTCTTTTTGACTGTCTTGCTTTTCTTCTTTGCGCCATCGAGTTTCAAAGTGCCTGACGCATCGCGGTGAGTCCCGGTGGTCTGCCGCACTTCAAACTCCGGTCCGTTACGGATAACATAAGCCAGGGCGCGGGCGTGCCCTAAACCTAACCCGTAATCGTCCTTTAGCCAGGCGATGAGGTCTTTGAACTCGGTGAGTTTCTTCTTCTTTGCTTCGGCAATAAACTGCTTGGGGGTCTTGCCTGTTTTTTCTTCGATATTATCCAAATACGCTTGAAATGACATGGATTTTCTCCTTCGGATTTCTACCAGATAAGTGTTTCGTTCAATATAATACATCAAACAAGGAATGCCAAGTTCGACAGCCTCAGCGGGAATATTTCATTTTCACTCCCCGCTTTACCTGACCATTATACAGCCACGTTTCCTGTTTGTACTATATGTTACACTTTTCCATAATATTTTCACGTGAGTGCGACAATGTTTATCGATGAATTACTCACTTATCTTTTCGATGAAAAACCTCACATCCTTACTGAACCCATGGGCACATGGCTCACATCCTCGCGCCGGTTCATCACATTCGTTGACACCTTCCGGGACAAAATCCGAAAGAAGATCCGGGTAACACAGGATCAAGAAACTCTTCTCGACCTGCGGCTGGAGTTGGAAACGGCTTATTTGCTGTTTCAGGAAAAAAACCTGACTGTAACGTATGAACCGCAATTGGCGGAAAAAGTCCGCTCGCCTGATTTTGCCGTCACCTATACCACCAGCCTTACCTTTATGGTCGAGGTGACACGGTTACGAACCAGCCAAAAATCAGTAGATGGACAAACCTCACCCGTAAATATCGGCGAGCAATTGGCGGACGCGGTTTGCAGCAAATTGGGGCAATTGCAATCGAAGCAAAGTAACGTCCTGCTCGTCGGTGTGGATACTTTGCACCTGACACAGGAGGACATCCGCGCCGCGATGCTCCGCACGCAACAACGCGTCGAACGCAATGACCCCGCCTTTTTTCAACGTTATCGCTTCCGTGACCGGGCGGATTTCTTCCGCTATTATCAGCGGTTGAGTGAAATTCTCGTACGAGGGACGGATTCGCAAAAGGGAGAGACATTCATCGCCTGGGTCAATCCGCAGGCGAAGTATCCGTTACCCAGCAAGGTGCGGACGGTTTTGTACCGAAGTCAGGGTAGTGCGGGATGACATCCCGCACCACGGTATTCAATTATTTTGAATTCACCCACACCACCATCTGGGACTCGCCGCGATTTGCCCACAAGAAATAAGGGATGAATTTCATGGGTTTGCCATCGATGGTCTTGCCGTGGATGGCGACACATCCGCCTAATAGATCAGAGGCAAATTCCTCTTGCAGGGATGTTGGATCAAGTTGTGCGGTGAAAATATCCACGCCGGGGTTATCCACGCTTTCGAGACAGTAGACGAGTGGTCCGCGTGTGATGGTGACTTTGCCAGCATGTCCTTTCACATTGGGGTGAGCATGGCGGAGTTGGATGGACATCTCAAAGTTGAATTCCAACGTTTCCCCATCAGTAGACCACACCCGAGTGATCGGTTCATACCACGCAATTCGAGGATCATACCCGGAAGCGGTATCATGTTCGTAAGCAGGGGTATTCCAGGAAGGCCGGCGCATATGGAAGGTGAACTCCCTAGGCGTCTCAGGCTGTATATGGACTTGCACATTCCCGCCCCAAGGGAATGCTGATTCGAGCCGGATCTTGACCCCTTGGAACGACACATCACTGCTTATGTACTGGTGAATCCAGATATCCCTCTCCTCCTGCGAATAAATGTATTTCCCCAGATCCGCAAAGGTACGTGAGAGATTGGACGGGCAACACGGGACAACATACCAGCCCTGCCGCGTCACACCGTGATGCACTTCGAGCGGATTGTTGTAGAGGTACGTATCGCCATTCTGTCCCATGCCGACGTTTACCGCGTTGTAGAGCTGCCATTCGAACAGGTCACTGTAACGGGCGTTTTGTGTAAGGAGTGCCATCTCCCAATTCCAAAAGAGACTTGCCAGCGAGGCGCACGTTTCAGCGTAGGCATAGGTGGGGTCGAGTTCGTAATCGTTCCCGAAACCTTCCAAGCCGGGAACCGCACCGAGTCCGCCGGTGATGTACATGCGGCGTGTCACCATCCGCTCCCAGGCTTGTTCAAGCGTTGGTAAGGCGGATTGCCAATCCGCCCCACGGACTTCGCGACACAACATGGCAAGCGCTGTTTCGAGATAACCAAACCGAACCGAATGACCGACAGGCGTGGTCTGTTTGCGGATCGGCGTATGTTGCTGGGCATACAACCCTGTGAGTGAATTGAAATACCAACGCTCTCTACTGAAGCGCGGCTTGGGAGTGTAGTTATCGCCCGGCAAACGGAAAGAGGCATGTTCCGGGTGTTGCATGATGTACGATTTGCGCAGTTCCTCCACATGCGCTTTGCGTTTGTTGAAGCTGTTGAATTGTCTCCATAAATGGATGGGGAAAAACGGAATCCGTCCGCGGCGCTCGACGAATTGGCGTGCGAGTTCGAGATAATTTTCGTTCTTCGTCACACGATACAAACGGATGAGCGCCAGTTCGATCTCTTCATGTCCGCAGGTTTTATCGTCCGATGTGTTGAGGAAATCATGCACAAGCAGGTCCGCGGCTTTGATGCAGAGGTCAAGCAGGTCACGCCGACCAGTGGCTTCGAAGTGTGAGACTCCTGCTTCGATGAGATGTCCGTGGCAATAAAGTTCATGCTCCACCTGCAAGTTGACCCAGCGTTGACCGGGAAAATGGATCTGGTTATAGGTGAAGATATAACCATCAGGCTGTTGCGCACGCGCGATCAGCGTGATCATCTCGTCCATAAGGGAGGCAAGCTTGGGGTCGGAGTGAAGCGCAAAGATCCGTGAGGCGGCGTCCAGCCATTTGTAGGCATCCGAATCGGCGAAGAACCAGCCCTCGCGGAATCCATCCTTCTCCCCTGCCGCGATGCGGAAGTTGTCGATGCAGAGCGTGTCTTCGAGTTGCTGCCATTGATGGAAGATGGCTTTCGTGGCGTTGATGTTCAAACGCGGTGACCAAAACGAGTCATTGATGCTGACCTGATGAGCAGTGAGTTCATTCATGTTTGTCTCCTGCTGAATTATATGACCACTTGCATGAGAGGTTAATACAGCCACAGAGAAAAATGAGTTTAAAAGCCTTTCTCAATGATCTCTGTGCGCTCTGTGGCAAAAAGCCTTCTGCGATCGAATAATAGAACATTCTTCCGTTGACTCTTGGAATAAATCTTTGTATACTCTGAAAGCGCTTTCAGAAAACGCTTTCAGGAGTTCCAAATGCACTCCAAAAACCACGCCCCCACCATCGCGGATGTTGCCAAACATGCCAGTGTCTCTATCGCCACCGTCAGCCGTGTGCTGAATGGCACCGTGCCCGTTCAACTGGAAAAGGCGGAACGCGTGCGCCTGGCAATGGAAGAGCTTCAATTTGTGCCGCGTCATGCGGCGCGCGTGCTGGCAAGCAGGCGCACGAACACGATTGGTCTGGTGCTTTCCGAGATCAGCGGCGCATTCTTCCCGCCCATGCTAAAAGGCATCGAAGCGGGCGCACACGAAGCGGGATACGACCTGCTCATCCACTCCACGAAAAAAGAGGGACCCACGCGCCGTCCGTTGGGGGAACACAATACCGATGGCTTGTTGATCTTCACCGACAGCCTCGACCATCGCGAATTGCATCGACTGCACAACATCAATTTCCCGATTGTCTTGTTGCACCAGACTCCACCCGATTCGCTCGATATCCCCGTGATCGCCATCGAGAACAAAGACGGCGCCGCCATGCTTATGGATCATTTGATCGAAGCACATGGCCGGCGCCGAATTGTTTTTCTGCGCGGACCCGAGGGGCACGAGGATTCGGTCTGGCGCGAACGCGGTTATCGTGAAGCGCTCGAAGCCCACCAGATCCAGTTTGACCCTGCCTTAATTGCTAGCGGGGAATTCGACGAAGACGAAGCCTTTGCCACCATTCAACAAATGCTCTCGGATGGGATCGACTTCGACGCGATCTTCGCAGGCGACGATGACTCTGCCATCGGTGCGATGCGCGCCCTTAAGCTGGCGGGACGCCTCATTCCAGGAGATGTGGCTGTTGTCGGTTTCGACGACGTTCCCTTCGCCCGCTACCTCTCCCCCGCGCTGACAACGGTACGCGCCCCCATCGAGGAGATCGGGCGCGAAGCTGTCCGCCAGTTGACAAGATTGATGAACGGCGAACAGGCTCAGGCGTTGACTCTGATGCGCACCGAGTTGATCATCCGTGAATCGTGCGGATGCACATCCACAGAATCGAATCCATCCGATGAATTTCTTTCACCCACAAGGAGGTAAATCGAGCAGAGAAAATCAGCCTGGTGTAAATCGTATTTCAACCATTCACACTATTTGGAGGACCAGATGAAAAACAAACTATTCAAACTGCTTGCCTTGCTGGCACTGTCTTCGATGCTGCTTGCCGCTTGTGGTGGTGCGGCAGCCACGGAACAAGCCGCTGCAACGCCGGAGGTGCTGCGGGTGTGGATCCAGTGGGGTGACAATCCACAACAGATTCAAGCTCTGTTCGATAAATACACCGCTGAAACGGGCATCAAAGTGGAAGTGACCGCGCCGCTCGAAGAAGATAAGATCCTTCCTTCGCTGACCGGCTCTGAACCACCCGATGTGCTGGTGCTCTCCGGCGGCGACCTTGTCAAGTCGTATGCGAAGGAAAAATTGGTGGTGGAACTTTCAGACATCATCCAGACCGGCGGGATCGACTTGAATGATTTCTTCGACGCGCCGCTGCAACAATGCAAATCTGGCGACCAGATCCTATGCCTGCCCTGGGGTACGGATATGTATGCCCTGTTCTGGAACAAGGATATGTTCGAAGCCGCAGGGCTCGACCCTGAAACGCCACCTGCCACAATGGAAGAACTGGCTGAGTTCGCCGAGAAGTTAACCATCACCGACGCGGATGGCAATCTCACGCAGGTCGGCTTCCTGCCCGATCAAGGCTGGACACATGACGATCTGTACGTCCGCATGTTCGGTGGATTCTGGTACAGCGAAGATGGTCAGCATGTGACCGCCAACACCCAGCCCATGATCGATTCGCTGCTCTGGCAGCAGCAGTTCTACACCAAGTATGATGCAGATAAAGTACTGGCATTATCGTCTGGCTGGGCGGATGCCTACATGTCTGCCGACTATCCTTTCTACACCGGCAAGATGGCAATGTATGTAGACGGTGAATGGATGACCGGTCCGAACTTCATCAGCGCCTTCAAACCGGAAGCAAGCTATGGCGTCGCACCCTTCCCGCCTCCCGCCGATCACCCGGAACGCGCCAACACTGCCGTTGTTCAAGGCACTGTGGCGGTCATCCCAGCGGGTGCAAAGAATAAAGATGCCTCCGCCAAACTGCTGGCATGGATGATGTCCCCTGCCATTGTGGCGGAAGAATTTTGCTTCAATGCCAACCTGCCCACCAGCAAGAAAGCTGCCGAAGATAAATGCTTCACCGAAAACCCGAAGTTCAAGGTTTTCACAGATTTGATGGCAAGCCCAAATGCAACCTATGTCATCACCACTCCCATCTCGCTCGAATTCAACGATGCCTTTGGAACACTGTATGAAAAGGTGGTACACACCGGCGAAGATCCAAAGCCGTTGTTGGATGAACTCCAGGCTGAGTTTGAAGCAAAGCTGCAAGACGCGCTGAAGTAAAACCTGATTCCCCAGAGGGCGGCATTCAAGCCGCCCTCTGCCCTGAAACAGGTTGCCCTCTACCACGTTCATCATCAAACTGACGGATTCCAAATGTACGGAGGCTGACATGGACGAATTACGCATGAGCGGACGAAAATTAAGCTGGCCGCCCAAGTTCCACAAAATGGGAAGCCGTGAACGCGCGAATTTAAAAATTGGTATGCTCTTCCTGCTGCCCTGGACGATCGGGTTTTTGGTTTTCACCCTGTACCCCATGGCGGCTTCGTTCCTATACAGTTTCAGTATCTATCACTCCAAAGCGCCGCTCGAATGGGTGGGATTCCAGAATTATGCCAACCTGTTAAAAGATGACCTGTTCTGGCAATCACTCTATAACACGCTTTTCATGGTGGCGATCGGTGTGCCGTTAACCTTGTTGATGTCATTTTTCTGCGCGGTGTTGTTGAACTTGAAAGTGCGGGGACAATCCATCTATCGCGTCATTTATTTTCTACCCTCCATTGTGCCCACCGTTGCCAGTACCATTCTCTGGCTGTGGATACTCAATCCGCAAACCGGAATATTGAATACCGTGCTTGGCCAAATCGGCATCCAGGGACCCAACTGGATGAGCAACCCGGTCTGGTCCAAGCCGGGGTTGATCCTGCTGGGCATGTGGGGCATGGGTGGGACCATTGTCATTTACCTCTCCGGCTTGCAGGACGTCCCCACCTCCCTGCTCGAAGCTGCGGAACTCGACGGCGCGAGCTGGTGGCAGCGCCTGTGGCATGTGACCGTGCCGATGGTTTCACCCATTACGCTGTTCAACCTGATCACGGGCGTCATTGCGCAATTCCAATATTTCGCGCAGGCATATGTCTTCCGCGGCTCGCACGGACTTGGTTATCCCCTGAACTCTACGCTCTTTTACAGTGTCTATCTTTATCAAAACGGATTCCTCTGGCTGAAGATGGGATACGCCTCCGCCATGGCATGGGTGCTGTTCATTATCATTTTGATATGCACCATTCTGCTTTTGAAGGTCAGCAACCGTTTTACATACTACGCCGGGTAAAGCCATGACACATAATTCTCTCAACCTGGTCACACGCACTGAGACAAACAAGGAAGTCAGTCAAAGGGTACGCTTGCGTAAAATTCGAGATTTCTTTCGATCTCTGCTCAGTCACACAGCCATCAATTTTGTTGGGTTGTTCTTCCTGATCCCCTTTCTGGGGATGGTGGTTACAGCGTTTAAATCTGGTGAGGATGTTTTTCACAGCCCGCCGCGCTGGCTGCCGTACGACAATGTCTACGCAGAAGTGAATGGGAAACCGCTTCCGCTGTATAACGTCAAAACCGAAAACGGCGTCAGGGAGTTGGCTGCTGTAAAGATCGTGGAAGGCATCGGCACCTTTGTTGACCCTGCCAACCCGAATGAGACCATGCAGTATGAAATCCAACAAGGCGCGACGGTTATTGCCGAACCGATCATGCATATCCACTTCAACTGGCAGAACTTTCCCGATGCGATGGAGCGCGGCAGCCGTCCCGGCATTGGCGCCAGTTTTTGGGTCTATTTCAAGAACAGCCTGGTCATCGCCTTTTTCTCGATCGTCGGCACATTACTGTCGAACATGCCGGTTGCCTACGCCTTCGCGCGCATCAAATTCCCTGGGCGCGATATTCTCTTCATCATCATCCTGGCAACCATGATGCTGCCGTATCAGGTCACGATGATCCCCATTTATTTGTTCTTCAATGATTTTCTTGGCTGGGGCAACTCCTTCCTGCCGCTGATCATCCCGACCTTTTTTGCCAATGCCTACGATGTATTTCTCCTGCGCCAATTCTTCCGCACCATTCCTGAAGAGATGTGCGACGCGGCGCGGGTGGATGGCGCCTCCGAGTGGCAGATATTCACCCGCTTGATCATCCCGCTCTCGGTGCCCGTGCTCGCCACGGTGACGGTCTTCACCTTCCTTTGGGCATGGAACGATTTCACCGGTCCCCTGCTCTTCCTCACCAGCCCGAAGAACTTCACCATGGCGCTTGGCTTGCAGGACTTTCAAAGCCAGCGCAGCATGATCTGGAATCAATTGATGGCGGCATCGGTCGTCTTCACCGTACCGATCATCATTGCGTTTTTCTTCGCGCAAAAGACCTTTATTCAAGGCATCAAGTTGACCGGTTCCAAAGAATGATCCGATCAGAACAGGAATTTCTCACCTTTCTGGATGCCAACGGATTCGCTTATCAGCGTGTCGAGCATCCCGCAGTGTTCACCTGCGCCGAAGCGGAAGCGCATCGCCCGGACCTTGCAGCGGTTTCCACAAAGAATCTTTTTCTCTGCGACAAAAAGGCGCGGCGATTCTTTCTGGCAGTCACCGCCTGCGAAAAGACTGTGAAGTTGGATGAACTGGCTTTGCAATTGGGTGTCCCGCATCTCCGTTTTGGCTCGCAGGAAAACTTGATGCGCCTGCTGGGTGTGACGCGCGGTTCCGTCACGATGATGGGACTAGTCAACGACACCGAGCATCAAGTGGAATTATGGATCGATGCCGAGATCTGGCAGAGTGAAACGTTTCTAAGTCATCCACTGGTAAATACGGCAACCCTGATCCTTTCCAAAGCAGCGTTGGAACGCTTCTTTGCACTGACTGGACACACAGTACACTTATTCGAAGGAGCATAGAATGAAAATCGCATTTGCTGGAACCGGTGGGATCAACAAAGTCCATGCACGCGCCGCACAAAGTTTAGGAGTGGAACTGGTCGCAGCGGTCAATCACAAACCTGAATCAATGGCTGTTTTCGGAAACGAATTTGGCATCACGCGGCAATACGAAACCGTGGAAGCCATGCTGAAAACTGGCAATGTAGATGCGCTGGTCGTCAGCACGCCCAATTATCTGCACGCGCCACAGACCATCGCTGCATTAAATGCGGGTGTCCATGTGATGGTGGAAAAGCCCATGTCCATGAACGCGCAAGAGGCGGAACAGATGAACGAAGCCGCAGAAAAATCCGGTGCGTTGTTGATGGTGGCGCATTGCTGGCGCTTCCATCCTGAAGTGCAATGGCTGAGAGAGCAATCCACCAAACTCGGAAGGATTATCCGCACCAAGGCTTACAGCGTCCATGTCCACTGGGGACCAGGAGGCTGGTTCGCACAGAAACAATTCGCGGGCGGCGGTGCGATGGCGGATATGGGAGTCCATGCACTGGATACGACGAGATATTTGCTCGGCGACCCACAGCCCGTTTCGGTCTATGCCAGGATCGGCACTCATTACGGTGATTATGATGTGGATGATACCGGCGTCATCATCATCGAATGGGACAACGACACCACCTCTTATATTGAAACCGGATGGTGGCAGCCCCACTCGGATAGCCCCGAAGCAGGCGCACAACTCTACGGACTCAAAGGCTTCGGCTCGGTATTCCCAACACGGCTGGAATTACCCAACGAAGAAGAACATAAAATTGATATGATCGATGCCGGTTTCGGTACAAGCGAATCCCATCAACCGCAGAGTCTGTACGATGCCCAGTTAAAATACTTCGTCGAATGTGTTGAAAAGAATCAAACGCCCATCCCTGGTGGATTGGAAGGTTGGACGAACATGAAAGTGGTCGATGCAGCCTATGAAAGTTCAAGAACTGGAAAAGTTGTGGAAGTCAAATGACTATTGAATCATTATTACCCATCCCTGATATTTTTTCCGCAAAAAGAATCCTGTGCATCCAACCGCACTACGATGACAACGACATCGCCGCAGGAGGCATCCTCACGCAGCTGGCAAAGAATGGTGCAGAGTTGTTCTATCTTACCGCTACGAACGATCTCATGGGCATCGTTGACACGTCCCTCTCCGATGAAGAGGCAGCAAACGCCTTGAAGCGCGATCAATTTGCGGCGGGCAAGATCGTCGGCGTCAAGGAACAATCCTGGTGCGGCTATCCCGATGCCGGTGATTACAATTACTTCGATCTGCGCCCTGACTTCCTGAAACATATCCGCATGTTCAAACCGGACTTTGTCTTCGCCCCGGACGCCTGGCTGACGTATGAAGGACACCGCGACCACATCCAAACCGGACTCGCCGCGGCGGAAGCGGTCATGTTCGCGGGATTGACGAAGATCGCCTCCTCCGACCCGGAAGTTGATTCCGGTTACGAGGGGCATTCCATTCAGGGAATCGCGCTCTACTTCACGCGCGAACCGAACACCATCGCAGATGTCACGTCGACATGGGAGGAGAAGATTGCGGCGGTAAAATGCTATAAAGCACAGTTTGATCCTGAAGGCATGGAGCAACTGGTCTTTGCCCTGGATATGAAGTCTCAGCAAGTGGCGCAGGGACAGTCGTTCACGCGCGGAGAACCGCTCAAGGTATTGCATCCAAGAGCGTTGCATTGCGGAATCTAGTTATCGCCCTCCCGAAGGACACACCGCATGATTTGCCAAGCAAATCACGGTGGGTGCAGGTGTCGGGACGATGTGAGCGGAGGGACTGCACGCTCGTTGCAGTCCCGTAGTCGAAGGGCGCTCACCTGCACTTGCGTCAGGTGCAAGTGTCGACTGCGCTACGTTCCGCTCAGCGCGAGAGAAAAGGATAATCATGAAAATCGGAATTGTTGGTGGAACAGGGAATATCAGTCAGCCTATTGTCAAGCTTCTGCTTGAACAGGGACATGAAGTGGTGCTCTTCAATCGCGGGCAGAGGGCTGAAGTACCAGAAGGTGTACGCGTCATCGTTGGTGATCGTCACAACCACGCAGACTTCGAACAGAAGATGCAAGCCGAAAAGTTCGATGCAGCCATCGACATGATCTGCTTCACGGCGGAGGATGCGGCTTCGAGTGTACGTGCCTTTCACGGAGTCGGCTGGTTCGTGCAGACATCCACAGTCTGCACGTATGGAATCCAGTACGACTACCTCCCTGTTGATGAAATACATCCCTTGCACCCCAACACAGAATATGGACGCAACAAGGTCGCGGCGGACCATGTCTATCTTGAAGCGTATCACCGCGAGAAGTTTCCTGTGGTCATCATCAAGCCATCCACCACGTATGGACCTGTGCAAGGAATGTTACGTCAGGTTTGCTGGGATTTCTCATGGATCGACCGTGTCAAAAAAGGGAAACCGATCATCATCTGCGGCGATGGCTTTGCCATTCACCAACACCTGCACGTGGACGATATCGCCAAAGCCTTTGTCGGCGTGATCGGCAAGGAGCACACCATCGGGCAGATCTACAACGCCGTCAACCGCGGATTCATCACCTGGGCAGATTATCACCGTCTGGCAGGGAAAATTCTGGGCAAGGAAGTGGAACTGGTCGGTGTGCCGTTCGAAGATCTGAGAAGACTCAATGTGCCAAACATCGGTATTCTGGAGGATGAATTTGCCTTCAACGATTATTACTCCTCTGAGAAACTATTCCGGGCTGTGCCTGAATTCAATCCGCAGATCTCGCTGGAACAGGGAATGACGCGGGTCTTCGAAGTGATGGAACGCGAAGGAAGAATTCCCAATTCGGATGAACTAACGTGGGAAGATGAAATCATCGAGAAATATAAACTACTATGGAAATAATCGGTGGTCGAGCAGCCCTGAGCGGTTTTTACGAAGGGCATATCGAGAACACCTGTGCGTAAAGCAATTCTTGTTACAGTATTACTCTTGAAACCTTTGGTCTCGATACAGGCTTCGCAGCGAACGCTCAGCCTTACTCGACCAACGATACAACATCGAAAAGGAGACCATGAAACCAAATCCATTTCTCAAAAAGTTAGGTCTTTCCGATAACGACCGAGCCGTCATCATTCATACGGATGACATCGGCATGTGTCACGCCTCTGTGCAGGCATTCAAGGACTTGTGGGCGTTCGGGACGATCACATCTGGCGCGACGATGGTGCCCTGTCCGTGGTTCCCGGCAGTGGCGCAGATGTGCCGCGAGAATCCCGATATGGACATGGGAGTCCATGCCACGTTGAATGCGGAGTGGGAAAGCTACCGGTGGGGACCTGTCTCCACAAGGGAAACCGCTTCCGGCTTGATGGATGAAGCGGGCTACTTCCATCAGTGGCATCAGGCGGTCTACGACAATGCCAGTCCTGAAGCGGTCGATGCGGAAGTCAATGCCCAAGTCGAGAAGGCGCTGGCGGCGGGCATCGATGTCACACATGTCGATTCACATATGGGCACGATCATGAATCCCAAGTTCATTCAATCGTACATCCAGGCGGCATCGAAGAGATTACTGCCAGGCATGTTGCCGCGACTGACCGCAAAGGGCATTGATGGGATGGGCATTGGCGAACAGGAAAGGATCGCGTACGCCCCGATCATGAACATGCTCGAGAGTATGGGCATTCCAATGCTGGATGGGATTCTCGGTATGCCACTCGAACACGATAACGATCATATCGGCTTGGCAAAGCAGATACTGGGTGACCTGCCAATCGGCATCACCCACTTTATCTTCCACCCCTCAGTGGATACGCCCGAACTGCGCGCCATCGCTCCCGATTGGCGCGCACGGGTCGCAAACTACAACGCCTTCATGAGTGATGAGTTGAAGAAGTTCATCGAGAGTGAAGGGATTAAGTTGATCGGGTATCGGTCGATACGAAATGCCATGAGGAGTTGAGATGAAGGACTTTGCCACCAGCACAAAAACGCGCCTCCTGTATTCGCTGTCCGCTTTGGGGATCACCATTCCCGGCGAAGCCGTTGCAGGTGTGATCGCGTTCTACATCGTGGACATCAAGAACCTGCCCGTGGCATGGTATTCGGCATTCTGGTTTTTCTACACCATCTACAATGCATTGAATAATCCCGCACTCGGATATATGTCTGACCGCACACGCTCGCGCTGGGGACGGCGTCTTCCGTACATTTTGTTTGGCGGCTTGCCCTACGCACTCGCATTCGCCCTGCTCTTCACCGCGCCGTTCGATGGCAAGACTAACCCGGGCGGGTTGTTGCTTTATTTCGGCACAGCCATCATCGTCTGGGAAGGGTTATACACGGCACTTGCCACCGGCTATTACGGCTTGCTCCCCGAAATGTTCGGCACATACGAAGAGCGGAC
>Ga0210377_10002558_pt1 | contig 15880 bp, 14 predicted proteins | sample PLM4_65_b1redo_FD_155480 | JGI IMG/M metagenome (GOLD analysis project Ga0210377, IMG submission 155480) | Groundwater sediment microbial communities from an aquifer in East River, Colorado, USA - PLM4_65_b1 redo | ecosystem: Environmental > Terrestrial > Soil > Riparian zone | place: USA: East... | reverse complement strand
ATGTTCTTGTCGCAGCCGGGAATCGAGATGTTCGCGTCGTACCACTGCGCGCCCATCACCGTCTCGATCGAGTCCGCGATCAAATCGCGCGATTGCAGCGAGTAGCTCATGCCCTCGGTGCCCATCGAGATGCCGTCGGAGACGCCGATCGTGTTGAAGCGCATGCCGACCAGATCCGCCGCGACCACACCTTCTTTCACCTTTGCCGCGAGATCCTGGAGGTGCATGTTGCAGGGATTGCCCTCGTACCAGACGCTCGCGATCCCGACCTGGGCCTTGTCCATGTCGGCTTCGGAGAGGCCCGTGGCGTAGAGCATCGCCTGCGAGGCGCCCTGCGACTTCGGCTGCGTGATGCGGCGGCTGGTGCGGTTGAGCATATCGGCCATGGGGGCTCCGAGGTGGCTAGAGCGAGGCGAGCCGCAGGATCTTCGGCCGCGCCCCGCGGAACCAACCGAACACGGTGTCGCTCCAGCCGTACTTCTCGTTGAAGGCGGCCATTACCTGCGCGCGCTCGTCGTCGGCCTCGACCGGCTCGGCGCGCAGTGCGTACTCCTGCTCGCCGATCACCAGCGTGACGTTGGGATTGCGATCCACGTTCTCGCCCCAGGTGGTGCTGCCCGTGCGCAGGTAGCCGCGCCCGCCGACGACGACGAGCCAGACGGTCGTGTAGCGCAGCGTGCCGTCCGGATTCGAGGTGGCGACCGACACGGTGTCGACGTCCGCGACGGCGCTCCAATCCGGCGGCTCGCCCGCGGCGGCCGAGAGCGCGAGCAGCGAGGCGAAAGCGACGAGGGCGAGCGCCCAGCGCCTGGCAACGAGCATGTTCTCCTCCGTCGGACGTCCGTCTCGCCGCCTTCGCAGGGGGGCGCAAACGGAACGAGATTTCAAGATACACCAAGCGCGGCGGTCGACCTAGTTTTCGAGTCCAGGAACGTTCGTCATCGGGAACTCCGGAGCCGGCTAGTCGCGCACGGAATCCTCGCGCGCGTCCGGGCTTTCGCCAGACCGCATCACGTCCGGCTCGAGGAAGATCAGGCGCGCGGCGGGCACCTGGGCGCGCACGCGAGCTTCCGCGGCGTCGATTGCGCGGGCGATGTCGGCGAAGCACAAGTTCGAGTCGAGCTCGATCTTCGCCGCCACCAGCAGCTCCTCCGGACCGAGGTGGAGCGTCCGCAGGTGGATCAGCCGCCGCACCTGGGGCGTCGCTTCGAGCGCGCCACGGATCGCCGCGGTGACCCCCGGCGCCGCGGACTCTCCGATCAGCAGACTCTTCATCTCCTTGGCGAGTACCACGGCGATCGCGGCGAGCAGCACGCCGATCGCGACGCTGCCGAACGCGTCGAAGCGCGGCTCTCCGGTCGCGATCGCGAGACCGATGCCGGCCAGCGCGAAGACGAGCCCCACCAGCGCGCCCACGTCCTCGAGCAGCACGACGGGCAGCTCGGGGCTCTTCGAGTGGCGCACGAAGGACCACCAGCCCTCGCTCCCGCGCACCGCATTCGCCTCGCGCACGGCCGTGCGCAGGGAGAAGCTCTCGAGCACGATGGCGACGGCGAGCACGCCGATCGCCCATTCGGCTCGCTCGAGAGCGTGCGGGTGGCGCAGCTTCTCGATGCCCTCGGCGATCGCGAAGAGCGCGCCCATCGAGAACAGCACGAGCGCGACCACGAACGCCCAGAAGTAGCGCTCGCGCCCGTAGCCGAAGGGGTGCTCTACGCTCGGCGCGCGCCGGCCACGCGCGGCGCCGAGCAGCAGCAGCGCCTGATTTCCGGTATCTGCGAACGAGTGCACGGCCTCCGCGAGCATCGAGGCGGCGCCCGTGGCGAGGAACGCCGCGAGCTTCGAGCCCGCAATCCCGAGATTCGCGAGGAAGGCGGCGAAAATCGCGCGCCGGCTGCCTTCGGTCACGTTCGCCTGGCCTTGCGCGCGCGACGCGGCGCGGCGCGGCGCGCGGAGGGAAAGCGCAGCCGGAACCCGACGTCGGCGATCTGCTCGGCCTCCTCCTCGAGATCCGCGCGGGTCAGCGGTCGGGCTTCGAGCCAGCCTCGAGGGAATCCGAGCGTGAGCGTCGTCTGGCCGACGCGGAGCTTCACGTCGGGCAGCCGCTCGCGGCTGCGGCTGTGGTGCAGGCGCACCGCGAGGCGCAGCAGCAGCGCGAGCCGCAGCGCGAGCGCGCGGCGCTCGCGCCCGGCGACGCGCTCGAACAGCACGCGCGAGAGCTTGCGCCGGTGCGCCCCCGCCACCGCCGCGAGCAGCGCCTGGACCTCGCGCGAGAAGCCCGGCATGTCCGCGTGTTCGAGGATGTAGGCGCTGTGCTTGTGGTAGCCGGCGTAGGCGATCGAGAGGCCGATCTCGTGCACGCGCGCCGCCCACTCGAGCACGCGCCGGCCGAGCTCGGCGTCGAGCTTCCAGGCCGCGCGCGCGGCCTCGAAGAACGCCAGCGCCGTCGCCTCCACGCGCTGCGCCTGGGCGAGGTCGACCTTGTAGCGCGCCGCGACGTTCTCGATGCTGCGGTCGCGCGGGTCCTCGTGCGTCGGCCGGTCGAGCAGCTCGTAGACGATGCCTTCGCGCAGCGCGCCATTCGAAGGCTCGAGCACCTCGATTCCGAGCTGCTCGAAGGCGGCGACCAGGATCGCGACGCCGCCCGGAAAGACCGATGCACGCTCCGCCTCGAGCCCCGGCAGCGAGAGCCCCTGCAGCGTCTCCCGCTCCTGGATCGCCTGCACGAGCCGGCGCAGCGCGTCGCGATGGATCTCCCCGTGCGACCAGCCGTTCGCACGCAGCACCTCGCTCACGGCGAGGATCGTGCCCGAGGAGCCGCTCGCGCGGCTCCAGCCGAGCTCGCGGAAGCCTTCGCGCAACGAGGCGAGCTCGAGCGAGGCGGCGATCTGGGCGCGCTCGAAGTTCGCGCGGCTGAGCTTTCCGTTGGAGAAGAACTTAGAAGTGTAACCGACGCAGCCCATGTACAGGCTGTGCAGCGCGATCGGGTCGAAGCGCTCGCCGATGATGCACTCGGTGCTACCGCCGCCGATGTCGATCACGAGATGAGTCCCCGTGGTGTCTGGACTGGTGTGGGCCACGCCGAGATAGATCAGGCGCGCCTCCTCGCGGCCCGGGATGATCTCCACCGGATGACCGAGGGCCCGCTTGGCGTGTACGAGGAACTCTTCCCCGTTGTGCGCCTGACGCAGCGTGTTCGTGCCGACCGCGCGCACGCAGCGGCGCGGCATGCCGCGCAGCCGCTCGCCGAAGCGCTCCAGAGACTCGAGCGCGCGCCGCACGGCGCGGTGCGTGAGCATCCGGTTCCGGGTGAGGCCGCCGGCCAGGCGCACCGGATCGCGTAGCCGATCGAGGATGTGAACGCGGCCATCCGCCTCGGCGCGCGCCACCACCATGTGGAAGCTGTTCGAGCCGAGGTCGACGCCCGCGACGACCTCTTCGCGCGCGACGGCGTTCAGAGGATGCCGTCCCAGGCGCGCAGCAGGCCGTCGTCCGGATGGCGCATCGGCTCGCAGCGCCGTCCGAGCTCCATCGCCATGCGCCCCTCTGCGTCGTACGGCGCCCAGCCCAGGAGACCCTCGTGCCCCGGCTCGCCGCTGCGCGCGAACCCGAGCCAGGCATCCATCACGCGCTCCTGGAGCGTCGCGGCCTCGGGACCCGAGCCCGCGAAGCGATCGCCGCCCGGCGTCCCGATTGCGCCCATCACGAACGGCACGTCGATGCCGTGGCAGGCGCCGAGCACGCCGCCAAACAGGGCTGCCTCCCAGGTGAACACGTACAAGAACGTGCTGCGCTGCCAGCGCCGCTGCGCCTCGGCCAGGCGCACGGCCGGGATCCCGAAGATGCGGTCGCGTTCGATCGCACAGAAGAGCTCGACGGGCTTGGCGCCGGCGCCGAGCGTCGCGCGGTAGGCATCGACGAGCGCACGCCCGCGGCCGGGAGCACGCTGCTCTGCGCGCAAGAGGAGTGTCGGTTCGTCGAGCCTTTGACCCTGCGGGTCCATGAAGGAGAAGAGCTTCCACTCATCCCGCGTGAAGCCGGCGATCACCGCGACCTCGCGCGAGAGGCCGCCGCGGATCGCGTCGATCGGCGGCTCGGGCAGTGCGCGGCCATCGACCACTGGACGGAACGGGAGCAGCTGCTCACTCTGGGTGCGCAGGGCGCAGCGCGCCTGCGCCTCGAGGATCGCCTCGACCGGCGCCCGGCGCAGGCCCGCGCCGTCGCCCGCTGCGAGGCCGAGCTCCTCGCAGACGAGCCGGGCGATGCGCGTCGCAGTCTGCGCGTCGTTCGCGGAGTGCGCGGCCCCGCTCTGCGCGATCGCCTGCCGGAAGAGCCCGCGCGCCGCGGGCATGCCGAGCAGCGTCCCCACGCTCATCCCGCCCGCCGATTCGCCGAAGATCGTCACGTTTCCGGGATCGCCGCCGAAGCCGGCGATGTTGTCGCGCACCCATTCGAGCGCCGCGACCTGATCGAGCATGCCGGCGTTCGCGGCGTCGGCAAACTCTTCGCCGGCAAGTTCGGCGAGGTGCAAGAAACCGAGCGCGCCTAGACGGTAGTTGATGGTCACCACGATCACGTCACCCCGGCGTACGAGAGGCCGTACGTCGTAGAGCGCTTGCGAGCCCGAGCCGATCGTGAAGGCGCCCCCGTGGATCCAGACGAGCACGGGCCGCGGCGAGCCGCTCGCGGCGGGCGCGAAGACGTTCAGATACAGGCAGTCCTCGCTCTGGGCGCCGACGTCCATCCCGGGCAGGAAGTCGATCTGGAGCTTCGTCTGCGGAGCCGAAGGCCCGAAGCGCGAGGCATCGCGCACGCCCGCCCAGGGCTCCGGCGGCTCGGGCCGGCGAAAGCGACGCTCGCCCACCGGCGGCCTCGCAAACGGGATGCCGCGAAAGATGCGGATCCCCTCCTCCTCGACGCCCTGCATCATCCCTTCGCGCGTGTCGACTCGCCGGCTCACTCAGGTTCCCCTTCTTTTCATGCCCGCCCGATCGTACACCGCATCGATCACACGCATATTATGAATTGCGTCGCGCGCGTCCGTCGACATCCTCTCCTCGCCGCGCACGTGCGCCGCGAAGGCGCGCAGCTGGTGGGTGTAGCTGGCGTCGCCAGGCACGCTCTCGCTGCGGCGTTCGCCGCTCGTGCGCAGGCGCAGCCGGTGGAACAGGTGGGGCGCGACGGGATTCAGCACGTCGAGCGTGCCGAGGCTCCCGATCACGCGCGCGCTCACGGCCAGCAGCTTCGCCGAGAAGAGCGAGCACTCGACACGGCCGCTGCGCCCATCCTCGAAGCGCAGCTCGGCGCGCATCCAACGATCGACGTCGGGCGAAGAGCGCCTCACTTCCACCGATTCGACGCTCGGCTCCGCCTCGGCCAGGAAACGCACGAGGTTGATCGCGTAGCAGCCCGTATCCATCGTGGCGCCGCCGCCGAGCTCGAAGCGGTAGCGGATGTCTCCGGGCAGAGGCAGCGGGATGCACATGCTCGCCTCGACGCGGCGCAGCTCGCCGAGCACGCCCGAGCGCACGAGCTCGCGCATGCGCGTGGCGAGCGGGTGGTAGCGCCAATGAAAGGCCTCGACGAGCTCGCAGCCGGTCTCCTCGGCCGCACGCGCCATGCGCTCCGCTTCGCCGGCATTCGACGCGATCGGCTTCTCGCACAGCACGTGCTTGCCGGCTCGCAGGGCGCGCAGCGTCCAGTCGCAGTGGAGCGCGTTCGGAAGCGGGTTGTAGATGGCGTCGATCTCTGGATCCCCGATCAATGCGTCATAGCTGACGTGGACCTTCGGCACGCCATGCTTGCCGGCGAAGGCGCGCGCCCGCGCCGCGTCGCGCGCGGCGACCGCCGCGACGCGCACCTCGGGCACCGCTCGCGCCGGCCGGATCAGCGCCATCGGCGCGATCCGGGCGGCGCCGAGGATGCCGATCCGAAGCGGAGTGGGGGCGCTCATGGGGCGGCCATACTGAACCTCGCGAGCGCGCGCAGGGCAAGCCCGCCGCGGCGGTTGACAGCAGCACTCAGACGGGGCGAAGTTCCGGCCGGCGCGCTGCATCAGCGAGCGCTGAGCAACGCGGCCACCCGCGTGCCGGGACCAGGAGTCGTGCAAGCGAAGCGCGCAGGGAGCCGAAGGCGAGCGGAGAACGAGTGGCAGGGAGGCCTGTATGTCACAACGCTTCGAAGGCAAGGTCGCGCTGATCACGGGAGCGGCTTCGGGCATCGGCGCTGCCACCGCGCGCAGGCTCCACGCCGAGGGCGCGCGGCTCGTGCTGGGCGATCTGAAGGCCGAGGCACTCGCGGCCTTCGCGAAGACTCTCGATCCGAGCGGCGGAACGCTGCTCGCGCGCGAGCTCGACGTCGCCGATCGCGCCCAGGTCGAAGTCTTCGTGGCAGCCGGCGCCGAGCGATTCGGCCGCCTCGACGTGCTCTTCAACAACGCGGGCATCGGCGCCTATGGTCGCACGCCCGACCTCGACCCCGAGGTATGGAAGCGCACCATCGAGGTCGATCTCCACTCCGTCTTCTACGGCTGCCGCGCGGCGATCCCGCACCTGCGGCGCGCCGGCGGCGGCGCGATCGTGAACACGGCCTCGATCTCGGGCATGGCGGGCGATTACGGGCTCGCGGCCTACAACGCCGCGAAGGGAGCCGTGCTCAACTACACGCGCACGCTCGCCATCGACCACGCGCGCGACGGCATCCGCGTGAACGCCGTCTGTCCCGGACCGATCGACACGCCGCTCGCGGGGCCCCTGCTCGCGAACGCGACGATCGCGCGCGAGTACCGCGAGCGCATTCCGATGGGCCGCGTGGGCCGCGCCGAGGAGGTGGCCGCGGTCGTCGCCTTTCTCGCCTCGGACGACGCTGGCTACGTGACGGGCGCAGCCATCGTCGTCGATGGCGGACTCACCGCCGCGACCGGGCAGCCCAATTTCACGCGCATCTTCGAGGGCGGCTGAGCCGCGCCTCAGGCCGCCACGAGCCGCAGCGGCAGCTGCGTCACGGCCCGGAACACGGGGCTCGGGTGCAGCGGGAGCAGCTCGTCGCCGCGGCGCTCAAAACGGCTGGTACGCGCGAGCAGCGCGCCGATCGCGACGCGCGCCTCGAGCCGGGCCAGGTTCGCGCCCAGGCAGTAGTGGGTCCCGAAGCCGAAGGCGAGGTGCGGGTTCTTCTCGCGCGCAATCTCGAAGGCTTCCGGGCGCTCGAAGCTTTGCTCGTCGCGGTTCGCCGAACCCAGCCAGGAGAGCACGAAGTCGTTCTCGCGGATCTCGACCCCGTGGAGCACGAGCGGGCGCGTCGCGCGGCGCGGATCGAACTGCACGGGTGACGCGAAGCGCAGCACCTCTTCGATCGCCGAGGGCAGCAGGCGGGGGTCGTCGCGCAGGCGCTTCAGCTCGCCGGGGTGGGCGAGCAGCTCGAGCGTGGCGTTGCCGATCAGCGTGGTCGTCGTCTCGTTGCCCGCGACGAGCAACAGCACGAGCATCGAGAGCATCTCCTCGATATCGAGCTTCGAGCCCTCGTGCTCGGCCTGCACCAGCCCCGTGAGCAGGTCCTCGCGCGGGCGCCGCTTGCGCTCCTCGGCGAGCGGGATGAGGTAATCGCGCATCGCATCGAAGAGCCGCAGCTGGCGCTGCGCGCGCTCGGGGTCGAAGCCGCCGAGGAACACCAGCCCGAGGTTCGCGACGGCCTCGTCGGACCAGCGCTTGAACTTCGCGCGGTCCTCGGCGGGGATGCCGATGATCTCGGCGATCACCGTCACCGGCAGCGGATAGCTCAGCGCCTGCACGAGATCGACGTCGCCCTGCTCGAGCGCGGCGTCGAGCAGCTCATTCGCGATCTCGTGCATGCGCGGCTCGAGCCGCTGGATCATGCGCGGGGTGAAGGCCTTGTTCACGAGTCCGCGCAGGCGCGTGTGGGCCGGCGGATCGCTGCCGAGCATGCTGCGCCGCGGCGGCCCCTCTTGCCCCGCGACCTGTGTGATCACCGGGAACTCGCTCGACCAGGTCTGCGCATCGCGCAGGATCGCCTGGCAGTCCTCGTAGCGGAAGACGGAGACGAGCCGCATCGGCAGCCCCGTGTGGATCAGCGCCGGAGCCTCGCGGCGCGCGCGTGCATAGGTCGGAAACGGATCCCGACGCACGGCGGGATCGAGCGGGTTGAAGCTCACGGGGTCGGTCATCTGCGCCTCCAGCTCCGATCGGAATCGGGACGTCAGTCGAGCGTACAGCCTGTGCCTTCGTGAACGTGCGCGGTGCGCGAGGCCAGCAGCGGCACCCACGCGTGCACGCCGTCCGCGAGCTGCTCCGAGCGCACCGGCGCGAGATCCGGCCGCAGATCGAGCCGGCAGGCCGTTTCGTCGCGGCCGCCGACGAAGACGCACGAGCACACCTGCTTCGCGACGAAGCCCGCGCCGATGTCCGCCTGCGGCGCGAGCCGGATGCGCGCGAGCACGGCCGCCGCGAGCAACGCGCCGAGCGCTAGCAGCGCGAGCGTTTTGGTCCGGGGCTTGCGCACGGGCCTACTCCTGCGCCGCGAGCGGCGGAAAGGCCGCCACCATGGCGGCCACGTCGCCCGTCACCGACGGCCAGGTGCTCGCCTGCATCGCGCCCAGACGCACCACCACCAGATCGTGCGTGGGAACGATCACGACCATCTGGCCATCATTTCCGTTGACGCTGATGGCCGACGCGGGGCCGCCCGGGAGCGGCTTGAACTGCTGCCCCTTCGGCTCGAGGTTGAGCCACAGCTGCGCGCCGTACACACCATTGTTTGTAGTCGGCGCCGGCTTGCGCACGTAGTCGACCCAGCCGCCGGGCAGCACGCGCACGCCGTCCCAGACACCGTCCCGCAGGTAGAGGAGCCCGAAGCGCGCCCAGTCGCGCGCGTTCGCCCATACGAAGGCGCCGCCGAGAAAGGTCCCTGCGGCGTCGAACTCGGGCACGGCGCTGCGCATTCCGAGCGGGTCGAAGAGCTTCCTGCGCATGAAGGCGAGCATCCCGTCCCGGCCGCCGCCCACCGTGCGTCCGACGACACCCGCGAGGATCATGCTGGTGGCGGTGCTGTAGTCCCAGAACGTACCGGGCGGGTGGACGAGCGGGACGTCGCTGGCGTACGCGAACACGTCGCGCGAGCCCTCGCCGAACAGGAGCCTCGCCACGAAGGTGTCGGTTCCCAGCCCGCCGTCGGCGTTGGCCAGACCCGAGCTCATGTGCAGCAGCTGGTCGAACGTCAGCGCGCCGCGCGGATCCCCCGGCGCGCGCCAGGCCGGCACCGGGACGGAAGCGTTCACGTCGAGGCGCCCCTCACGCACCAGAATCCCGATCAGCGCCTGCGTGATGCTCTTCGCCATCGACCAGGATTGGAGGCGGCTCTGCGGCCCGAAGCCGGGCGCGTAGCGCTCGGCCACGATCGCGCCGTGGTGGACGGCGACGAGCGCGCGCGTATCGGGAACGCCGCCGCGGCCGCGCGCGGCGAATACGGAATCGAAAGCCGCGCTGAGGCGCTGCGTGTCGACGCCCGCGCCGGGCGGCGCTTCGGGCCAGCCTTCGGTCGGGTAGGCGACGCCGGCCGGCTGTGGCGGGAGCGGGACGAGCTCGGCGGCGCGCGCGGCGATCGCGAGCAGGAGGCCCGCGAGCGAAGCGCCCGCGAGACGGCGCAGTCGACGGATCTGCATGCTGCGGCGACTCTACGCGCGGACGCGTGCCAGCGCAAAGATCCCGCACACTGTGCGATCATGCCCGCGCATCCGCGCGAAGCCAGGGAGAGAATCCGATGCCGCTCACGGGTTTTTCGCCGTTCTCGTTCGAGGAGGACGGCGCGACGCGCACGGTCTACACCCGCGGCACGGGGCCCGGCGTGGTCGTGATCCATGAGATCCCGGGCATCACGCCACCCGTCGCACGCTTCGCGAGGCGCGTCGCCGACGCGGGCTTCCGCGTCTACGTACCCCATCTTTTTGGCACGCCAGGCAAGCCGCTCTCGCTCCCGTATGTGCTTTCGCAGATGGCGCGCGCCTGCGTCAGCCGCGAGTTCGCGGTGCTCGCCCGGCGCGAGTCGAGCCCGATCACGCACTGGCTGCGCGCGCTCTGCCGCCGCGCCCACGCCGAGTGCGGCGGTCCGGGCGTGGGCGCGCTCGGCATGTGCCTCACGGGCAACTTCGCGCTCGCGCTGATGGTCGACCCCTCCGTGATGGCGCCGGTCCTCTCCCAGCCCTCCCTCCCCTCGGCGTCTCGGCCTCGCATCGCGCGAGCCTGCACCTCTCGGACGCCGACCTGTCGGTGGTGAAGCAACGCGTCGAGGGCGGCTGCCCCGTGCTCGGGATGCGCTTCACGCACGACCCGCTCTGCCCGGCGGAGCGCTTCGACACGCTGCGGCGCGAGCTCGGCCCGGGCTTCGAGGCCATCGAGATCGACTCGGGCCCCGGCAATCCCCACGGCATCAAGAGACTTGCACACTCCGTGGTGACGGAGGATCTGGTCGACGTGGAAGGGCATCCCACGCGCGCGGCGCTCGAGCGGGTGCTCGCGCTCTTCCAGGAGAGGCTACGGGCGACATGATGAATGCCGAGCTGTCGGCTCCGAAGTGGTTCCGGGACGCGATCGCAGCGCCCTACGAGGAGGGCGCGACGGAGGTGCGCGGCTGCCGGGTGCATTACCTGCGCTGGGGCAGCCCCGGCCGACCGGGCGTCGTGCTCGTGCACGGCGGCGCCGCCCACGCGCACTGGTGGAGCTTCATCGCCCCGCTGCTGACGCGGGACTGTCAGGTGGTGGCGCTCGACCTGTCCGGCCACGGGGATAGCGGGCGGCGCTCGGAATACCCGCGCGACATCTGGGCCGAAGAAGTGATGGCGGTTGCCGAGCACGCGGGCATCGTCGGCGCCCCGATCGTCGTGGGCCACAGCATGGGCGGCTTCGTCACGATCGCCACGGCCGCACGTTACGGCGATCGCCTCGCGGGCGCCGTGATCCTCGATTCACCCGTGCGCAAACCGAATCCCGAGGAGGAGGAGGGCGCGCGCGGCAGGGCCTTCCGGAATCCGAAGCTCTACCCGGATCTCGAGACCGCGCTCGACCACTACCGGCTGGTGCCGGAGCAGCCGTGCGTGAACCCCTTCATCTTGGATCACGTCGCTCGCCACTCGCTGCGCGAGGTGCCCGGCGGCTTCACCTGGAAGTTCGACCCGCTGGTCTTCCGCCGCTTCGCGCCGCGCGCGATCCACGAGGTGCTGCCGGAGGTGCGCTGCCGCGTCGCGCTTTTCCGCGCCGAGTTCGGGCTCGTGACGCCGGACATCGGCGACTTCATGTACGAGCTGCTCGACCGCAACGCGCCGGTGGTCGAGATCCCGAACGCCCATCACCACCTGATGCTCGACCAGCCGCTCGCGCTGGTGACCGGCCTGCGCACGATCCTCGCGGACTGGGAGCACTCGACCCCGAGGCAGCGCTGATGTTTCCGGCCGCGCAGCGCGGCGTCACCAGCTTCTACGACGAGCTGCACGCAGACCCCAGCGCGACGCGGGTCTGCGCGGGGACGGCCTGCCTGCTCGCGGGCGGCGGTGCGCTGCCGGGCCGCCGCGTGTACTGCCTCGGCTTCTGCTACCGCTCGCCCGCCGCATTGCAGCCCGATGGCCGCGTGGCCCTCGGCTGCCGCACGTCGGCCGATCTCGAGCGAGCGCAAGCGGCGCCGCCCCCGCCCGCGGTGCGCGTTGCGGCGCGCGAGGCCATCGTGCTCGAGCGCCTGCGCAGCGGCGACCACTCCGAGCTGGCGACGGCGCGCAGCGCGGGCGTCTACGCCGCGTGGCTGCACGCGCGGCAGCGGCCGGCCGCGGAGCTGCTCGACGCGATCGAGCGCTCGGGCGAACAGGGGCGCGGCGGGGCCGGGTTCCCCACCGGCCGCAAGTGGCGCGCCTGCGCCGAGGCCGAGGGCACTTCACGTTTTGCCGTCGCCAACGGCGACGAGGGCGACCCGGGCTCCTTCGTGGACCGCGCCCTGATGGAGCACGACCCGCACGCGGTGCTCGAAGGTCTGGCGCTGTGCGCGCACGCCGTCGGCGCGCACGAGGGCATCGTCTTCGTGCGCGCGGAGTACCCGCGCGCGGCCCAGGTTCTGGAACGCGCGACGGCGCAGGCTCGAGCCGCCGGGCTGCTCGATCCCGTGAGCGTGCGCGTCGTGCGCGGCAAGGGCAGCTACGTGTGCGGCGAGGAGACCGCGCTGTTGAATGCGATCGAAGGACGCCGCGGCGAGGTGCGGCTGCGCCCGCCCTACCCTTCGGAGCACGGGCTCTTCGGCCGACCCACCGTCGTCAACAACGTCGAGACGCTGGTCAATGTGCCGTGGATCGCCGCGCGCGGGCCGCAGGCCTACCGCGCGCTCGGCACGCCGGGCAGCCCCGGCACCAAGGTGATCTGCCTCGACCACGGCTTCGCCCAGCCGGGCCTCGTCGAGGTCGAGTTCGGAACGCCGCTGCGCCACGTGATCGAGACGCTCGGCGGCGGCGGCGCGGGCGGGCGCCCGTTACGTGCCGTCGTCTTCGGCGGTCCCATGGGCAGTGTGCTCGCTCCCGAGCGCTGGGACGAGCCGATCGCCTACGGGCCGGGCTCGCGCATGGGCCACGCGGGCCTCGTCGCCGTGCCCGAGGACGCAGACCTCACGGCGCTGGTGCGACACTGGCTCGAGTTCATGGCGGCCGAATCGTGCGGCAAGTGCGTGCCCTGCGCGCTCGGTTCCCGGCGCGCCCTTTCGCTCCAGGCCGAGCCCGCGCGCTTGCGCGAGCTGCTCGCGCTGATCTCCGACGCCAGCTTGTGCGGCTTCGGGCAGCTCCTGCCCGGCCCCGTGCTCGAGCTGCTCGCGTTGCGCGAGCGCGGCGCCGGGGCTCTCTGATGAGCGCGCGCATCGACGGCCGCAGCGTCGAGGTCCGCGAGGGCGAGAGCATCCTCGCGGCCGCTCGACGGTTGGGCGTCGAGATCCCGACGCTGTGCTTTGCGGAGGGGCTCAGGCCCGAGGGCGGCTGCCGGATCTGCCTGGTCGAGGCCGGCGGCCGGCTGCTCGGCGCCTGTCACACGCCGCTCACGAACGGGATGGACGTCGTCACCCAATCTGCGCGTCTGCACGCGCTGCGCCGCGGGCTGCTCGAGCTGCTGCTCGCCGAGCGGCCGGCCGGCGCTCTCACGCCCGATCCCGCCGGGAGCGAGTTCGAGCGGCTGCTGCACGCGCACGGCGTGCAGCCGGCGACCGGAGCGGCGCCGCTCCCCGCGGTCGACGACAGTCATCCCTTCCTGCGCTTCGACGCCAGCCGCTGCATCGTCTGCCGTCGCTGCGTGCACGCCTGCGACGAGGTCCAGGGGCAGTTCGTGTACGGCGTCGTGGGACGCGGGGCCGGCGTCAAGTTGGTTTTTGGCGCGGATGAGCGCTTCGCACACAGCGGTTGCGTCGCCTGCGGCGCCTGCGTCGATCGCTGCCCGACCGGCGCGATCGGTGACAGCGACCGCGCGGCAACCGACACGAGTGAGCGTCGCGTGCGTTCGACCTGCGGCTACTGCGGCGTGGGTTGCCAGGTCGAGATCCGCGTGGGCGGCGGGCAGGTGCTGGCGATCGACGGCGCGCGCGACGCCGCCGTGAACCGCGGCCATCTGTGCGTCAAGGGCCGCTACGCACACGCCTGGCGCCGCTCTCCGGACCGCCTGACGCGGCCGCTGCTGCGAGACGGCGAGCAGCTGAAGCCGGTCTCCTGGGACGAGGCCATCGGCTGGGCCGCCGGAAGGCTGCGCGAGCTGCGCGGGCGCTTCGGCCCCGATGCGCTCGGGCTCTTGACCTCGTCGCGCTCGACCAACGAGGCCGCCTACCTGCTGCAGAAGCTGTTTCGCGCGGTGCTCGGCAGCAACAACGTCGACTGTTGCGCGCGCGTGTGTCACAGCAGCACCGCCCAGGCGCTGCGCACGGCGACCGGCACGGGAGCGGCGAGCGCGTGCTACGACGACATCGAGGCCGCGCGACTGCTCGTCGTCGCCGGCGCGAACCCGAGCGAAGCGCATCCCGTCGTCGGAGCTCGCATCCGGCAGGCGGCGCTGCGCGGTACGCCGCTGCTCGTGATCGATCCGCGGCGCATCGAGCTGGCCGATCAGGCGACGCTGCACCTGGCGCCGCGTCCCGGAACGAACGTCCCGCTGTTCCAGGCCATGGCGCGCTGGCTGCGCGACTCAGACAAGCTTGACGCTGCGTACCTGGCCTCGCGCTGCGAGGACGCCGGGCCTTTTTTGCGCGGGCTCGACGCCGTGTCGATCGACGCCGCCGCGCTCACCACGGGCGTGCCGCGCGCGCACATCGAACGAGCCGCGGCGCTGCTCGCCGGCGGGCCGGCGCTCTTCGTCACGGGCCTCGGGCTCTCGGAGCTGACGCAAGGCGTCGCCTCGGTGCTGGCGCTCACGAACCTGGCGCTGCTCAGCGGCAGCATCGGCCGCCGCGGCGCCGGCATGCTGCCGCTGCGCGGCCAGAACAACGTCCAGGGCAACGCCGACATGGGCGCCATGCCCGACCTCGCGCCGGGCTATCAGCCGCTCGACGATCCCGGCCTGCGCGCGCGGCTCGCGCGCGAGTGGGGCGCCGCGCCGCCCGCGGCGCCGGGCCTGACGCTGCCCGAGATGTTCGAGGGGGCACGCGCGGGCCGGCTGCGCGGCCTGTGGATCCAGGGCGAGGACGTGGCCCAGAGCGATCCCAACCAGAACGCGGTGCTCGAGGCGCTCGAGTCCCTCGAGCTGCTCGTCGTGCAGGAGCTGTTCCTGACGGAGACCGCGCGGCGCGCGCACCTGGTGCTGCCGGCCGCGGGCTGGCTCGAGCAGGCGGGGACCTTCACGAATGCCGAACGCCGGATCCAGCTCGTGCGTCCGGCGGCGAGCCCGCCGGGCGAGGCCCGCCCCGATCACGAGATCGCCCTCGACGTGGCGGCCGCGCTCGGAGCGGGCTGGGGCCGTCCGACACCGGCGCAGGTCATGGACGAGATCGCGCGCGTCGCGCCGCATCTGTTCGGCGGCGTGAGCCACGCGCGCCTGCAAGGCGACGGCCTGCAATGGCCGTGCCCCGCGGCGGACCATCCGGGCACGCGCAGCCTGCACACCGAGCGCTTCACGCGCGGCAAGGCGCGGCTCGTACCGGTCGAGTTCGTCCCGAGCCCCGAGCACGACGTGCCGGGCTTCCCGTACACGCTCATCACGGGCCGGGTCCTCGAGCACTACAACGTCGGCAGCATGACGCGGCGCACTCCGAACCTGCTTCTGGTCGGCGAGGACTTCCTCGTGATGCACCCGGACGACGCCGCGCGCGAGGGCCTGCGCGAGCACGGCGGCGTAGCCGTCGAGAGCCGCTGGGGCGCGATTGCGTGCCGCTTGCGGGTCGACGCGCGCGTCGCAACGGGCACGCTGTTCCTCTCCTTCCACTTTCCCGAGACGCACACGAACCGCCTGACGGGCCCGCAGACCGACCCGCAATCGCATTGCCCCGAATACAAGGTCACCGCCGTGCGGGTTCGGGCGCAGGCGCAGCCAGCAGCCGCGCCACTTTTGGCAGCGCGTCCGGGTTGAGCGAGATCGAGTCGATGCCGCGCTCGGCGAGCCAGGCGGCGAAGGCCGGGTCGTTGCTGGGGGCCTCGCCGCACAGGCCGACGACGCGCCGCTTGCGGTGCGCGGCCTCGATGACGCGCGCGATCAGCGCCTTCACGCCGGGATCGCGCTCGTCGAACAGCTCCGCCAGCAGCTCGGAGCCGCGGTCGATCCCCAGAGTCAATTGAGTCAGATCGTTGCTGCCGATCGAGAAGCCGTCGAAGAGCTCCGCGAACTCCTCGGCCAACACGACGTTGTTGGGGATCTCGCACATCACGTAGACGAGCAGA
>Ga0210377_10002557_pt1 | contig 15883 bp, 13 predicted proteins | sample PLM4_65_b1redo_FD_155480 | JGI IMG/M metagenome (GOLD analysis project Ga0210377, IMG submission 155480) | Groundwater sediment microbial communities from an aquifer in East River, Colorado, USA - PLM4_65_b1 redo | ecosystem: Environmental > Terrestrial > Soil > Riparian zone | place: USA: East... | reverse complement strand
TGGGACCGCACGCTGCAGGAACTGCAACTCCTGTTGCGCGAGCGCTTCGGCATCGAGCATGTCACGCTGCAACCGGAGTCTCCTGCTGCGACCGAGGCGCGCGTGGCGGTTCCCGATCCGCGTCGGCGGAAGGTGTAGTCAGAACCGGCGCGAAGCCGCCTCCCGCCGTGCGCATGTTGGTGGTCTGCCCCTGGTAAAGGCGCGCGGCGAGCAATTGAACAGTGCCGCCGTAGACATAGTTGCGCACGTCCACTTTCAGGCTCGCCTCCGGCCCGATTTTCCGTTCGCTTGGCAGCGCCAACTCCTGAGCGACATAGCTTCCGGCGAGAATTTCGCTCCACACCCGTCGCGTGAGCTTGTCGCCGCGGTATGCCGCCCTGCTGCCATAGCCCGCTGCGGGCTTGAAGAACAACTTGCGCCGCTCGCCCCACAGCCGCTCGGCGGCCGATGCAGCAACGATCTCCGTGCGCGGGATGCCTTGCAGCAGCTCGGCGATCACCGGCTCGCGCACACCCCACGAGCGCAGCCGCGCCTCGTCAGTGAGCAGGCTGAGATTGCGCTTGTCTGCGTACAGCGCATGGGCACGCGGATGCGGCGTGATCACCGCGGCATCCGCGAGATAGGCGGCGCGCAGCGGGGCGTGCTCCACGGCCTCGAACGCGAAGTCGGTCAACCTGTTGTAGACGAGGTCCACCGGCCCCTGCGCGTCGCGCAGCACGCCATCGTCGAACGCCAACTGCCCCGGCGCGCGCACCTCCGCCTCGATGCCGAAACGGCGGAATAGCTGCGCGAAGAGCAGGAACTCGGGGTACATGAACTGCTGCTCCGGCGCGTCATCCACGATGGCGACGCGCCTCGGCAAGCCGGTGCGGCCGCCGCGACGCCATTCCGCCGCGAACATCTCGAACAGCGTGCGCTCCAGGTCCTGCGCGGGGACAGGCCCGCTCTCCAGGACCTCAATCTCCTTGCAGCAGGCGCGCTGCGCGCGCGCCAGGATCGCGTTGAGCAGCGCACCGCCCGCGTTGGTATTGATCTCTATCAGCCGCGGCCCTTGCGCACCGAGATGGAAGTCGTAGCCCATGAAGGCGCCTGCGGCGCCGGAATCATGGCGCGCGATGGCGGGAGCCCAGGCGAGCGCGGCCTCGCGATAGGCGGGAAGCGCCACCACCTCCTCCACCGCTCGGATCATGGCCGCCATCTCGCCGACGTGCTCGCGCGAGACGAACAGCGGCAGCGACGCGAAAAGATGCGGGCAGCGCTCCTCGATCATCGCGTGCAGCCCCTGCGCCGCGGGATCGGCCTCGAGGGCGCGCCGCAGTGCGTCCCTGTCCAGGCTCACGCAGAAGCAATCGCTGTTCAGTGCTTCGATCACGCCGCGCTCCTCTCGTACCAGGGCCGGGACCGGTTGACGATGTGCACCACGGAAAGCATCACCGGCACCTCGACCAGCACCCCGACCACGGTCGCCAGCGCGGCGCCGGAGTCAAACCCGAACAGCGTGATCGCGGCCGCCACGGCCAGCTCGAAAAAATTGCTCGCGCCGATCAGCGCCGACGGACCTGCGACGCTGTGCGCGACGCCGAGGCGCCGATTGAGCCAGTAGGCGAGCGCTGAATTGAAGTACACCTGGACAAGGATAGGCACCGCGAGGATCGCGATGATGAGCGGCTGCGCAAGGATCTGCCGCCCCTGGAACGCGAACAGCAGCACGATGGTCACGAGCAGCGCCGCGATCGAGAAAGGCTGCAGCCGCGCCAGCGTCGCCTGCAGCCGCTGCTCGCCGCCTCGCAGCAGCGCCGTGCGCCAGATTTGCGCGATGGCGACCGGGACGACGATGTACAGGAGCACCGAGGTCAGCAGCGTGTCCCAGGGCACCACGATCGCCGACAGCCCGAGCAGAAGCGCCACGATCGGCGCGAAGGCGACGATCATGATCGCGTCGTTGATCGCCACTTGGCTGAGCGTGAAATACGGATCGCCCTGCGTAAGGCGGCTCCAAACGAATACCATCGCCGTGCACGGCGCCGCAGCGAGCAGGATCAGACCTGCGACATAGCTGTCGATCTGTTCGGCTGGCAGGTACGGCGCGAACACAAGCCGCAGGAAGAACCACGCGAGGAGTGCCATCGAGAACGGCTTCACCAGCCAGTTGATGGCGAGCGTCACGCCGATGCCGCGCCAGTGCTGGCGCACCTGCCCCATCGCAGCGAAGTCGATGCGCAGCAGCATCGGGATGATCATCACCCAGATGAGCAATCCGACCGGGAGGTTGACTTTCGCCACCTCCAGGCGCCCGAGCGCCTCGAAGGGCGCCGGCAGCCACTGGCCGAGGGCGATGCCGGCGACGATGCACAGGAACACCCACAGCGTCAGCCAGCGCTCGAATAGGCTCATTCAGGCAGCCGTGGGCGCACAGCAGGCCGCCTTCGCTTCTTTCACCTGAATGCGCGTGTCGTCGCCGTAACGCGGCGCGCCCTCGAGCGTGTGGAACGATTCCCACGCGATCCCCTGAGGATCGATGGTCCAGTGCTTGTCGCTTTTCGCGTAACAGCAGGTGGCATTCTTCTGGTCCATGATCGCGACATCGGCCTGTGCGAGCTGCGAACGCAACCCGCCCAGCTCGGCCGCGTTCTCCGCCTGGATGCCGAGATGGTCAACGCCCGTCTTCGCGCCGCGTTGCGAGATGGCGAAGTTCACGCGCGGGTCGTCCAGCTGCCACTTGGCGTAGTCCATCCGCACCACTGTCGGCTCGGCGTCGAACATCGCCTTGTAGAAGCGAATGCTCTTTTCGAGGTCATGTACGGCGACGTGGACGTGGAAGCGCTTCATGGGTTTCTCCTGGTTCGCAAGAGCGCCCGCCGCAGCAGTTGTCGCTGAGATACCCGACGAGCGCGTTCATGGCCTGGTAATCGGCCGTGTAGATGACGAAACGGCCCTCATGCCGGCTCTGCGCGAGTCCGGCGCGCGTCAGCCCGGCGAGGTGGAATGAAAGCGTGGCGGGCGCGAGATCGAGCTTTTCCCCGACCTGTCCTGCCGCCATGCCCTTCGGACCCGCCTGCACCAGCAGCCGGAAGATGCCGAGCCGCGTGTCCTGGGCGAGGGCGCCAAGCGCCTGCACTGCCAGCTTCGTTTCCATGTTTCCAATACTATGGAAATGATGGGGAAATGGCAAGCGCTGTTCCCGTAGCAGTCGATTGAGTTGCTGGATCAAGGCCTTGCCCGGTGCTCTGACGCACCGCTTGCGCTACGGCTGCGGAATCCCGAGCCGCTTCATCTTTTCCCACAGGTTCTTGCGGCTGATGCCGAGCAACGCGGCGGCCTTGCCGATCTGATCGCCGCATTCGCTCAGCGCGCCCTCGATGTAGCGGCGCTCGCAGGCGGCGAGGTACCCGGAGAGCGACGAGTGCTGGCCTTCCGCGCTTGCCTGGCTCAATCCGTCCTCGAAGAACAGGGCCGGCTCGAGGATCGGCGAATTGGAGAGGATGCAGGCTCGTTCCACGGCGTGCCGCAACTCGCGCAGGTTCCCGGGCCACGGGTAGCCCGTCAGCGCGGACTCCGCGCCCGGCGACATCGAGAATCTCGGCACGCCGTGCTTTTCGGCGCACTCCATGAGGAAGCGCTGCGCGAACCAGAGGATGTCCTCCCGACGCTCGCGCAGTGGAAGGATGCGCAGCTGGATCACATTGATGCGGAAGAACAGATCCTCGCGGAACTGGCCGGCTTCGACCATCTTGCGCAGGTCCCGGTGCGTCGCGCAAACCAGCTTGAAGCGGACAGGCACCGGCGCCGTCGCGCCCACTCGCGCGACCCGATGATCCTGAATCACGCGCAGCAGCTTCACCTGCATCGCGAGCGGCATGTCGCCGATCTCGTCGAGAAACAGCGTACCGCCCTCGGCCGCTTCGATCAGGCCGCGATGCGCGCGCACCGCCCCAGTGAACGCCCCGCGCTCGTAGCCGAACAGCTCCGCCTCGAGGAGTGATTCGGCCAGGGCGCCGCAGTTCACCGGCACGAAAGGCGCGCCCTCGCGCGAACCGCTGCGATGGATGAGCTGCGCGACGCGCTCCTTGCCGACGCCGGATTCGCCGCTGATGAGGACTGCCGAGGCATGGCGCGCGACGCGCGGCACCATCTGCACGATGCCGCGCATGGCCGCCGACACCCCGAGCTCCAGGCTATCCGTCGTGGAAATCGCGTCGCCTCGATGCGTCGTGCTGAGCATGCGCACCTTGGCCACCAGTTCGTCCAGATCAAAAGGCTTGGCGACGTAGTCCGCAGCGCCCTCCTTGAGCAGCGCCACCGCCCGATCCACCGTAGCGAAGGCGGTGATGAAGACGAAAGGCGGCGGGTCGGCGACGTTGCCCTTCACTTCGCCGAACAGCGCCTCGCCGCTGCGATCGGGCAGCCGCACGTCGCTGATCACGACCGTGTAGGGACGCGATTCGATCGCGCGCAGCGCTTCGCCGCCGGTGCGCCGCCAATCCACCTCGAACCCCTCGAGCTGGAAGCGGTCGCACAGCGACTCGCCCATGATCGCGTCGTCCTCGACGAGGCACAAACGCAGCGCGGGCAGCGCGTTCAGGCTGCTTTCGGCAATGGCAGACATACGTCGAACTCCGTATTCCCTGGCACGCTTTGCACGGCGATCGAGCCGCCGAGCTCCCGGACGATCTGGTAGGTGACCCACAGGCCCAAGCCGGACCCGTCGGCGTCTTCAACGGCGAACGGCTCGAACAGATGCCGCAGGCGCTCGCCGGGGATGTGCGCGCCGTCGTTGCGCACCACGATGCGCAGACTGCCGTCGGCGCAGTGCACGCGGCATTCGATCTCCCCGTCGGAACGCACCGCGTGCTCCGCATTCAGCAGCAGGTTGAGCAGGATCTGCCGCACCAGCGTGGAGGGGAGCGCCAAGGTTTCCTGCAGGTCGTTGCGCCAACTGAGCCGCGCGGACCTCGCCATGCCGTCGGTCAGCGCCAGCATGCGGGCGTCCTCGACGTCCTCCGGCGTAAGCGGATGACTCCCCGCCTTGGCTTCCACCAGCAGGGCGCTCACCGTGTCGCGAATCTGAAGCAGACCTCGCTCGAGCAGGGCGGCCGTACGCAATGCCATCGGATCGCCCCGGCCGTGCCGCCGGAAGGTGCTGAGCGCGTTCAGCATCCCGCCCAGCGGATTGTTGATCTCGTGAGCAACACCTGCCGCCAACCGGCCGATCGCGGCCAGGCGATCGGCGATGACCATCTGCCGCTCGAGGCTCTCCTTCTCCTCGATCGCAGCCACCATGCGGCGGAACGACTCCTCGACGCGCGCGAGTTCGTCGCCGTGCGTTTCGGCACCGGATTCCGGGGCGTGGGCGCTGCGGCGCCCGATCCGCTCCATCTCGCGCGCAAAGCGCACCAGCGGCGCCGCGGTGCGCCTCGCGTACAGCCAGCTCAGCGGCAACAGCAGCACGAGAACGCCCGCCGTACCGAGAATCGCGCGCCGCGCGAGCGCACCGTAGCGCGGCTGGAACTGCGCGTTCGAATAGCCGAGCAGCAACACCCCGAGTTCGACGCCGTCGGCGGTCACCGCCGTGACGCTCACCAGGTCGCCGTCGCCGGTCTCGATGAACCGGTTCCCGCCGCCAGCCTCCCCTTGGAGCATCGATGCCACTCGATCGAGCGGAAAGGCCGTCTCGCCGCGCGCCCCGTAGGGGAAACGCACTGGGTCGCTCGACACGTAAACGCGACGCTCCGCGTCCAGAATCGCGACATAGCGCGGCGTCACGCTCGACCCGCTTGCCGCACCCACGACGGGCGCGCGCGCGATCTCGAAAGCGCGCCAGAGGTCGTCGTGGGTGAGCGGCGCGACCAACGACGTCGCGAGCAGGCCGCCGAGGCTCGCCGAGCTGTTGGCGAGGTCGCGCCGCAGTTCCTCATATTCTCCCCACAGCAGCGTCAGCGTGACCGCGAAAGCCGTCGCGAGCACCAGTGCCGTCACCCGGATCGGGATCTTGACGCTCAGGCTCAGATCGCGAAAGGACATCGCCTCAGCCCGGTTGCACGATGCGCCACATGGCCTCGATCGAGTCGAACAGTCGCTCGTTTCCAGGCGCAAACCCATCGAGGTTGAGGCTCGCGAGCAGCGCCCTTCCCTCGGTATCCTTCGTCATGCCGGTGAACGCGTCGCGCAGATCCCGCGCGAGCTCCGGCGCGAGATTGGCCCGCACCACGATGGGCGGATGACCGAACTCCGGAGACTTGCTCACGACGCGCGTTCCCTCCGTGAGCCTGCCGGGCGCCAGGCGCAGCGTTTCCCAGACATACCCGTCGACCGATCCGCCGTGCGCGAGCCTGGTCGACACGGCATCGACGACCTTGCGGTGCGCCCAGGTGAAGAACGCCCGCTTGAAAAACGTTTCCGGGCGCTCCTGGGAAGTGCGCAGCACGTAGCTGGGATACAGGAAACCCGAGTTCGAATCGGGATCGGAGAACGCGAACACCTTCCCGCGCAGATCGAGGATCGAGCGCGTCGTGGCATCCGCGGCAGGCACGATCAGATAGGAGCGGTAAAGCGGCTTGCCCTCGAACAGCGGCACCGCCAGCAGCCGCAGCTCGCTGCGGAAACGCACGTACGGAAAACCGCAGATCCAGGCGGCGTCGAGATGCCCTTCGCGCAACAGTTCGACGGTTTCGCGGTAGCGCCCCCGCTGCACGAATTCCACTTTGCGCGCGAGGCGCTGCTCGAGGTAGGCGCGCCAGCGGAGCAGGAAGCGGATCTCGTCGTCCAGGAATACCGCCGTCAGGCCGATGCGCAGCATCGGTTGCGCACGCGATTTCGACGCGAGCGCCCATGCTCCGACGCCGAGCGCCGCGAGAATCGCCCGCCGACTTCGTTCCATGCCTCCTCCTCTTCCTCGCGCTGGACGTTACCGCAGCGTAACCAATCTGACTACACAGCAGATAGATGCGTTACCGATCCGTAACATATTTTGCTCTAGATCAAATAAAAACGATGCTTTCTCAAAGAGTTATCACAGTGAAGTGCCTGGCACGGCTTTCGCATTGGAAATCAGGCGGCGGATTCCAAAGCTATTACTACAGGAGGAAACGCGTGATGAATACCAAGCTCTCTCGACGGCAGTTCCTAAAATTGACCGGCGGTATTGCAACGGCAAGCGGCGCCACGCTCGGCGGTGTCGGCATGGCCGAGGCCGCCACTGGCGAGGTGGGCCGCGCGACGCTGCCCTACAAACCCAAGGTCGTTGCGAAGGCCGCGCAACTGAAGGAGAACACGCCGGTGAGTTTCACCTTTCCGGACGAGGCCTCGCCGTGCACCCTGGTCAAGATGGGCAGGCCCGTCCCCGGCGGCGTGGGTCCGGACCGGGACATCGTCGCGTTCAGCACGCTGTGCACCCACATGGGCTGCCCGGTGAGCTACGACACCGGCACCCGCACGTTCCGCTGCGGCTGCCACTACAGCGTGTTCGACGCGGAGCTCGCCGGTCAGATGGTGTGCGGCCAGGCGACCGAGAACTTGCCGCAAGTCACCCTGCGCTACAACGAAAAGAGCGGCGCCGTTACCGCGGTAGCCGTTGACGGCCTCATTTACGGCCGCCAATCCAACGTGCTCTGAGAGGACCGACCATGAGCCGGAAAGATCGCGTCGCGCTGCCGCCGGTTTCGGCCAAGCGCAGCAACATGACCTGCCACTTCTGCATCGTCGGCTGCGGGTACCACGTCTACAAGTGGCCGGAGAACGACGAAGGCGGCCGCGCGCCGAACCAGAACGCGCTCGGCCTCGATTTCCGCAAGCAGCTTCCTCCCCTTGCCACGACGATGACCACGGCGATGACCAACGTCGTCGCCGATGCCGGCGGCAAGCGATTCAACATCATGGTCGTCCCGGACAAGGCATGCGTCGTGAACCAGGGGCTGTCTTCCACCCGCGGCGGCAAGATGGCCTCCTACATGTACGCACCCGAGGGCCTGGGCAAGGAGCGCCTGGCCTACCCGCGCCTGTATACCGGCGATCAGTGGGTCGACACCACGTGGGACAAGGCGCTGGCGATCTACTGCGGCGTGACCAAGAAGATCCTCGACAAAGAAGGGCCGAACGGCCTCGCGTTCAACTGCTTCGATCACGGCGGCGCGGGCGGCGGCTTCGAAAACACCTGGGGCACCGGCAAGCTCATGTTCACGGCGCTGAAGACCCCGTTGGTGCGCATCCACAACCGGCCAGCGTACAACTCCGAGTGCCATGCCACGCGCGACATGGGCGTCGGCGAGCTGAACAACTCCTACGAGGACGCCGAGGTCGCCGATTGCATCTTCTCGATCGGCGCCAACCAGTACGAAACGCAGACCAACTACTTCCTCGCGCACTGGCTGCCGAACCTGCAGGGCGGCACCGTCGACAAGAAGAAAAAGTGGTTTCCCGGCGAGACCGCGGAAGCCGGCCGCATCATCTTCGTCGATCCGCGTCGCACCCCGACCGTCACCATCTGCGAGACCATCGCGAAGGACCGCGTGCTGCACCTGGAGATCGAGCCCGGAACCGACATTGCGCTGTTCAATGGGCTGTTGACCCACGTTGTCGAACAAGGCTGGATCGATCGGGCTTTCATCGCGCAGTACACCACGGGCTACGATGCCGCGCTCGCGGCGAACCGCATGTCGCTCGAGGAGACGAGCCGCATTACCGGCGTGCCGGTCGCGAAGCTGCGCCAGGCGGCCGAATGGGCATACAAGCCCAAGGCCTCGGGCCACATGAAGCGGACCATGCACGGCTACGAGAAGGGCATCATCTGGGGCAACGACAACTATTTGATCCAGTCGTCCCTGGTCGACCTGGTGCTGGCCACTCACAATGTCGGACGGCGCGGAACGGGTGTGGTGCGCATGGGCGGCCATCAGGAAGGCTACACGCGGCCGCCCGACCTCAGCAACAAGATCTACGTCGACAAAGAGATCATCCAGGGCCGCGGCCGTACGCTCACCATGTGGGCCTGCAACTCGTTCCAGACGACGCTCAACGCCGAGCAGTATCGGGAGGTCGTCCTGCGCCGCGCCAACGTCGTCAAGGAGGCGATGGCGAAGGCGCGCGGCGCGTCCATCGAGCAGATCGTCGACACAATCGCGGACGCCGTACTCAACAAGGGCGGCCTGTTCGTGACGCTGATCGACCTCTACCCGACGATGGTCATGGACGCAGCGCATCTGGCGCTGCCCGCGGCGCATCCGGGTGAAATCAACCTAACGTCGATGAACGGTGAGCGCCGCCTGCGCCTTTCCGAGAAGTTCATGGATCCGCCAGGCGTGGCCAAGGCCGACAGCCTGATCGCGGCCGAGATCGCGAACACGCTCAAGGCGATGTACGCGAAGGAAGGCAAGGCTGACATGGCCAAGCGCTTCGAGGGCTTTGACTGGCGCACGGAGGAAGATTCCTTCAACGACGGTTTCCGCCGTGCGGGACAACCGGGCGCGGGGCAGATCGACAGCCAAGGAGGGGACACCGGGAACCTGGCGACGTACGAACTACTTCGCAAGGCGGGAAATAACGGCGTCCAGATGCCGATCAAGGAGATGAAGGGTGGCAAGCTGATTGGCACGGAGATGCTCTACACCGACAACAAGTTCGACACCAAGGACGGCAAGGCGAAGTTCCTGCCCTCGACCTGGCCCGGCCTGCCCAAGCCGGTCGCCGATCAGAAGGCGAAGTACAAGTTCTACATCAACAACGGCAGGGTGAACGAAGTGTGGCAGACGGGCTATCACAATAAATACGACCCGCATGTCAAGGAGCGTTACCCGATGACCATCATTGAGCTCAATCCCGACGACGCGCGCTCGCTCGGGGTCGAGCCGGGTGACATCGTTGAGGTGTACAACGACTACGGCTCCTCCTACGCGATGGCATACCCGGACCCGAGCGTCAAGCGCGGCCACACGTTCATGCAGTTCGGGGGCTATAACGGCATTGTGGGCGATACGGTCACTGACTGGGTCGATCGCAACGTCATTCCGTACTACAAGGGTACCTGGGCCGACATCCGCAGGATCGGCGGCGGCGAGCACTACAGAAAGATCGCCAGCTTCAAGAGCCGCCGCTACCAGACCTGAGCCTCCTCATGAGAATTTTCGGCTTCGCCGGGTTCTCGGGCAGCGGCAAGACCACGCTGATCGAGAAGCTGGTCCCGCTGCTCGTCGCACGCGGACTGCGCGTGTCCCTCATAAAACACGCGCACCACGCGTTCGACGTGGACCGGCCGGGCAAGGATTCCTATCGTCATCGCGAAGCCGGATGCCGCGAGGTGCTCGTTAGCTCGAGCCGCCGCTGGGCGCTGATGCACGAGCTGCGCGGTGTGCCGGAACCGGCGCTCGAAGAACTTCTCGGTTGCCTCTCCACTTGCGACCTCGTCCTGGTCGAGGGCTTCAAGCACGACCCGATTCCCAAGCTCGAGGTGCATCGCAGCGCGAACGCCGAAGCGGGCCTGCTGTTTCCCCACGACCCGCACATCGTCGCGATCGCGACCGATGCACGGCTCGAGACAAAGTTGCCGCTATTCGGGCTCGACGATGTCGAGGCGATCGCTGATCTTGTGATTATCCAAGCGCGGCATGCGCGCCCGCCTGCGCTCCGCGTGGTGCGCTCGGGCCCGTAGCCAGTCAAAGGAAATCTCTGCGGCCGGGCGGCGCTGCGCACACTACGGTTGCGAGCGCGGCGATTACCTGAGATTTGCATCTCCGGGCTTGTTGATCCCTGTCAACTGCGCGCAAGAGCCGATGTCGCCGCACCGGCAATCAGCATCCGATGTAATGACCGTGTCTTGATTGTGGTCAATGTGGCGCTGCAAAAAGTGCTTAGGTTCAGGCACAAGCGCTATTCCCGAGGAGCATACGCACAAGGGGCGAGACCATGAAGCTGACGAGAAGGGTTTTCATCCAGGCATCGGTTGCCACGGCCAGTCTTCTGGTCGCCGGTTGTGCGACGACGGAACCGGTCACCAGCGCGATGGCAATGCGCAAGGCCAAGCCCGCGGGCCCGGCCAAGGGCGAGTGGGTGCCGACGGCCTGCCAAGGTTGCACGCAATGGTGCGCGATCCAGATTTTCGTGCAGGACGGCCGCGCCGTCAGCGTCCGCGGCAATCCGCTGAGCAAGACGAACAACGGCTACGTGTGCCCCCGCGGTCACCTCATCCCTCAGCAGACCTACGACCCCGACCGGATCAAGGTGCCGATGAAGCGCACCAACCCGCAGAAGGGGCGCGGCGTCGATCCGAAGTTCGTGCCGATCACCTGGGACGAGGCGCTCGACACGGTTGCCGAGAAGATGATGGAACTGCGCCGGAACAACGAGGCCCACAAGCTCGCCTATATCCGCGGCCGTTATTCGCCTACTTCGACCGAGCTCCTTTACGGCACGCTGCCCAGGATCTTCGGCACGACGAATTACTTTTCCCACAGCGCGATCTGCGCCGAAGCGGAAAAAATGGGCCCGGGCCTGACCCAGGGCTTTTTCGGCTACCGCGACTACGACCTCGCCAACACCAACTGCCTGATCACCTGGGGCACCGATCCGCTCGCCTCCAACCGCATGGTGCCGAACACCATCCACCGCTTCGGCGAAATTCTCGCCCGCGGCACGGTCATTGCGGTCGACCCGCGTCTTTCCAACTCGGCGGCCAAAGCGCAGGAATGGCTGCCGATCAAGCCGGGGACCGACGGCGCGCTCGCGGGTGCCGTCGCCCACGTGATGCTCACCGAGGGGTTGTGGAACAAGGAGTTCGTTGGCGACTTCAAAGGCGGCGCCAATCTGTTCGTCGCCGGCAAGACGGTTGACGAGGCCGCCTTTGTCGAGAAGGAAACGTACGGGTTGGTCAAGTGGTGGAACCTCGAACTGAAGGACCGCACGCCGGCCTGGGCGGAGAAGGAGACGCTGATTCCGGCGGCGCAGACGATCCGAGTCGCGCGCGCGATCGGCAGGGCCGCGCCCAAAGTGGCGGTCTGGATGGGACCGGGCGTCGCCATGAGCCCTCGAGGCACTTACGCCGCGATGGCGGTCCACGCGATCAATGGACTCGCAGGTTCGATCGACGTCGAAGGCGGCACGCTGCAAAGCTCCGGGGTTCCGACCGGGAAATTCCCGAGTTCCGACATCTATGTCGACGCGGTGGCCAAGGGTGCGAGCAAACACAAGAAGATCGACGGCCGCGGCGAGAAGGACATGCCGGCGATGATGAACGCGCGGCCCGGCAGCGGCGTGGTGACCAACAACATCGCCAACGGCATGCTCAAGGATCCGGGCGCGGTCAAGGTGCTCATCTCCTCCTGGAGCAATTTCAATTTCTCGTGCACCGATCCGTCGCGTTGGGACAAGGCGCTCGCCAAAGTGCCGTTCTTCGTCCACATGGTGACGAATGCTTCGGAGATGACGCAGTTCGCCGACGTAGTGCTCCCCGCCACGTACAACTCGAGCGAGGGCTTTTCCATCATCACCAACATGGGCAACACCTATGGTTACGCCAGCATCCAGCAGCCAGTCGGCAAGCGCCTGTGGGACGTGAAACAGGAAGAGACCGAGGTGGTCTGGCTGCTCGCGCAGAAGCTGAAAGCCAAGGGCTTCCCGAACCTGTTCGACTACTACTCGAAGGAGTTCAAGGACCCGGAAACCGGCAGGACGCCGGCCAACGAGCACGAGTTCACCGAGATCGCTGCCAAGATCAGCAGCGCGCCGCTGTGGATGCCGAAGGAACCCCTCAAGGGCGACCAGATCAAGGGCTGGGCGGACTTCCGCAAGAAGGGCATGTATTCCGGCCCGAAATACAGCTTCAAAAAAGGCTGGGGCGGCAAGTTCTCCACCGCGACCAAGAAGTTCGAGTTCTACAGCGAGACGGCGAAGAAGGGGCTTCAGGAGCACGCGAAGAAATTCAACACCACGACCGACGATATCCTCTCGGTTTCCGGCTACGTGGCGCGCGGCGAGCTGGCGTTCGTTCCGCATTACGAGCCGCCCAAGCGCCACGGCAGCCTGGCCGATTACCCGTTCACCTTCATCGACTACAAGTCGCGCCTCAACCGCGAGGGCCGTTCGCAGAACCTGCCCTGGTACCAGGAATTCAAGAAGGTGGACCCGGGCGACGTCTCCTGGGGCGACGTGTTGAAAATGAACCCTGCCGACGGCGCGAAACTGGGCCTGAAGAGTGGCGAAACGGTAAGGATCACCTCGCCGGCGGGCTCGATCGTCACCAAGCTCAGGCTCTGGGAAGGCGTCCGGCCGGGAACGGTCGCGAAATGCTACGGCCAGGGGCATTGGGCCTATGGCCGCGTTGCCGCGCAGGACTACGCCAAGGCGCAACCGAGGGGTGGCAACAACAACGACATCCTGGTCGACGACTACGATCGCCTGAGCGGCGCTACCGCGCGCAACGGGGGGTTCACCGGCGTCAGTATCCAGAGGGCCTAATCCCGCAACCCGAGTTGAAGGAGAAGAAAATGGCAAGGTTTGGAATGGTCATCAACTTGCAGAAATGCGTCGGGTGCGGATGCTGCACGCTTGCCTGCAAGACCGAGAACAATACCCGCAACCGTGCCGGCGGCCAGAGCCACAACTGGGCCGACCTGGTGATTAAGACCGAGGGCACCTTCCCGAAGGTGATGCATGCCGTAATGCCGGTGCTCTGCAATCACTGCACCGATGCGCCCTGCGTCAAGGCCTGCCCGGTGGTGCCGAAGGCGATGTTCAAGACGCCGGAGGGCATCACGATGCACAACGACGAATTGTGCATTGGCTGCCGGGCCTGCCAGTACGCCTGTCCGTATAGCAATGTGGAACTCGACGACAGGAGCCTCGCCGGCGAGACCTACAGCGTAATCAGCTTCAATCCCCATGACGGCAACACGCAGCCCCAGTGGTCCGACAATTCGGAGATGATCCCTGGGTGCACGGCGTCCGGGGCGGAGACCGCCAGGGCGGCGGGGGCCGCGATTCCGGCGCTGAACAATTTCGTCGCGGGAGACGTTGAGGTTATCCGCAAGGCCGGCGTGGTCGAGAAATGCACCTTCTGCTATCACCGCACCAGCGTTGGCCTGCAGCCGGCGTGCGTCGAAGTCTGCCCGGCGAAGGCCAGGATCTTCGGCGACCAGGACGATCCCAACTCCGAGATCGCCAAGGTGCTGAAGGCGGAGAAGTCGATCCGCCTGCAGGAAGACAAGGGCACCCGGCCGAACGTGCATTACATCCGCAAGTACAGCGCCAGAGCGTGAATGCCGGACGATAACGAGGACAAGGGAATCGCGCGCGCGAACCTCTGCCGCTTCCTGGCGGCTTGCTACTACCAGCCGGGCCCGGAATTCGCGGAGGAAAAAGTTTTCGATTCGATGCTCGACGCCGCGAGCCGGATTGCCCCGGAACTTGCGGCGCAGGCGCGCCGACTCGGCGAGCAGTTTTCCACCGAAGGGGAAGCAAGCCTGCTGCTCGATTACGCGCGACTGTTCCTCGGTCCCAATCAGGTGATCGCGCAACCCTACGGCTCGGTCTGGCTGAGCTCCGAGAAAACCCTCATGGGGGACACGTCGATGGCGGTCCTGCAGCTTTACGAGGAGGGCGGATTCGAGATCGCCGGGGATTTCCGCGAACTGCCCGATCACATTGCCGCCGAACTGGAGTTCCTCTACCTGCTCATTTTCCGGCAGAACCAGGCACGCCGGTCAGGCGATACGGCGGCGCTGGACTCAGCGACCGGTCTGCGCAAGCGCTTCCTCGACGGGCACCTCGGGCGCTGGGTCGGACCGTTTACGGACGCTGTCAGGGCGGGTGCGCAAAGCAGTTTCTACCGTGAGCTCGCCGGGCTCACCGATCGCTTCGTCAGGATGGAGGCCGGCGCTCAATTGCGCGAGCGCACTGAGGACACGTCAAGCAGGCACTAGTCACGGCCTAAGCCGAGGCCGCCTTGCGTACCGCATCGGCTATTGATTTTGCAGCGGATTCAATGGCTTCGCGCGGCTCGCCCTCCACCATCACGCGCAACACCGGTTCGGTTCCGGAGGGCCTGAGGAGCACCCGGCCGCGACCGTCGAGCGAGTGCTCGGCACGGGACTGTGCATCGGCGATCGCCTGGTGCTTCCTCCAGTCGAAGCCCTTGGGCACTTCGACGTTCACCAGCACCTGCGGAACCATCACCAGGTCCGCGGTCAGCTCGGCGAGCGATTTCTTCGATTGGCGCAGCGCGGCGAACACCTGCAGCGCCGAGACGATGCCGTCGCCCGTGGTGTGCTTGTCCAGGCACAGCAGGTGCCCGGAGTTCTCGCCGCCGAGCAGCCAGCCCTTTTCGCGCAGCAGCTCCAGCACGTAGCGGTCGCCCACCCTGGCGCGCGCGAACGGCACCCCGAGTTTCGCGAAGGCCTGCTCCACCGCGTAGTTGGTCATCAGCGTGCCGGCGACGCCCGCCACTTTCTCCTTGGAGGCGCGGTGCTTGACGATGGCGTAAAGCAGCTGGTCGCCGTCGTAGAGCCTCCCCGCGGCGTCCGCCATCAGCAGGCGGTCGCCGTCGCCGTCCAGCGCGATGCCGAAGTCGGCCTGGTGCAGCCGCACCGCGGTCTCCAGTTGCTGCGGCACGCTGGCGCCGAACATGTCGTTGATGTTGAATCCGTCGGGCGACACGCCGATCGGCACCACGTCCGCGCCGAGCTCATGGAACACGTGCGGCGCGACGCTGTAGGCCGCGCCATGCGCGCAGTCGACCACGATGCGCAGGCCGCGCAGATCGAGCGCGGCCGGGAAGCAGGATTTGCAGAACTCCACGTAGCGGCCGGCCGCGTCGTCCACGCGCCGCGCCTTGCCCAGCTTCGCCGACTCGTTGCAGCCGATCGGGGATTCCAGCGCGCGCTCGATGTCGGCTTCCACCGCG
>Ga0210377_10002556_pt1 | contig 15883 bp, 23 predicted proteins | sample PLM4_65_b1redo_FD_155480 | JGI IMG/M metagenome (GOLD analysis project Ga0210377, IMG submission 155480) | Groundwater sediment microbial communities from an aquifer in East River, Colorado, USA - PLM4_65_b1 redo | ecosystem: Environmental > Terrestrial > Soil > Riparian zone | place: USA: East... | reverse complement strand
CGGAGAGGTTCTCTCTTCAATGGACGCCCTGCCGGTCGAAAGATGACCGAAGGAGAAATTCTTCCTTCCAGCCCAATAAGTCTGCCCATTCCGAAGCATGCGCACAACGTGGGTGCCGGTGTCCCGGACTGCCAATTGAGCAAAAGTCCTCCATCTCCCCATCGACCTTGTTCCATCCAGGGTTAATCTTAGACGACACGCCCGTGGGCAAGGCAGACCCAAGCTGGGCGGGTGGATTCGGCGGGGCAACCCGTGGCAGTCGCTGCCACGGTGAACACGCGCCACCTCCCCGGGGGCGCAAGGAACCGCGACGCGATGTCCTTGGCCGGATCCCTCATCCGGCGCCCGCCACGGAGCCGTCGGGCTGCCAGTTCGGAGACGCCGGGCCCCAAGGTTGATAGAAAGAAGGCGATCGGTTCGCAGCGGAAGATTCCACGCTGGGGTCGCCTGCGGTTAAATGGGGAAGGCACATCTTGCCTATGGTCAAGAGAGGTATTGAATTCAGAATGAAGCCCGACGCCCGGGAATTGCCTGCTTATGGCATCACAGAGACTGCGCACTATCTCCGGATGCCGCGGGCGACGCTCCGCTCATGGGTAGTGGGGCGATATTATCCAACCGAGGCCGGGCGCCGGTTCTTCGCACCGGTTATTGGCCTCCCCGATAAACACCGCCTCCTGCTGTCCTTCATGAACTTGGTAGAGGCTCATGTGCTCGACGCGACTCGCCGCGAGCACGAAGTTCCCTCCCGAAGGTCAGAAAAGCCCCCGACTATCTCAGAGGTCAATTCCCGTCGAGACATCCGTTGGCAGATCAGGTTTTTGAAACCGACGGATTGGACCTTTTCAACCAAAAGGACGGCCGGTTGATCAACATATCTCGGGATGGACAGCCTGCGATGCGGAGTCTGCTGGAAGCTCATCTGCGCCGAATAGAGCGCGATCCGAAAGGCATTCCCGTTAAACTCTATCCGTTCGTAAGAAAGCGGCAGGCGGACGAACCCAAGGTAGTCGTCATTGATCCCTATGTTTCCTTCGGTCGGCCGGTCTTGGTGGGGACTGGTATTGCGACCGCTGTTATAGGCGAACGATACAAGGCCGGGGAATCGGTGGACGACTTAGCGGGTGATTATGGCCGCCCACGCTTCGAAATCGAAGAAGCAATCCGATGCGAACTCGAAATCCAGGCCGCCTGAAACCCTCGCTTTCTTCATTGACCGGTCCTAGGAAAAGAAGGTAATCGCGGCCGCACTCCGTCAGGTGGGCGAAGAAGTTCACGTCCACGATGACTACTTTTTTCCCGATGAACGTGACGAGACGTGGCTCCGAGAGGTCGGGCGGAGAGGGTGGGTGGTCCTGACGAAGGAGAGCCGAATCCGGTATCGTGGGCCTGAACTGGCCGCTCTTCAGAGGGCGAGAGTGCGCACGTTTGTCCTTACAAGTGGTGACCTTCAGGGAACCGAGATGGCCGAAATATTCGTGCGGGCCCTTCCGGCCATCAAGCGCTTTGCAGCGAAGAACGTCCCGCCGTTCATTGCGAGGATTACAAAGAGCGGCGCCGTTTCCCCTCTGTTCAGCGGCGATTGACGCCGCGCCGTCAGCCTCCGTCTTCCTAGCCGGGATTACCGCCCCCTTCCGGACTTTGCGTGCCGGGACTTCCTCGGCTATAATTCCGCATGGCTCAATCGCCTTTCAGGCTTCCACGTGCTTTCCCAGACATCAACGAGAGGTACGCGCCCACGGAGGCGTTATGATATCCCCACGCACGAACGCGGCCTTGAAGGAGTGGGCTGTCGTCTGCCGGGCCCTGGCGGATGGGCGGCAGACGCTCCTCATCCGGAAGGGCGGCATCGAGGAGATCAAGGCAGGGTTCCAGGTGACGCACCGGGACTTCTGGTTGTTCCCGACGTACGTCCACCAGAAGACGGCAGACCTGGTGCCGGCGGTTCATCCTGAATTCGCGGAGGTCCAGGTGAGCCAGCCACCCGCCGACTCGATTCCCTTCCAGCTCTACGCCACGGTGGGAGATATGGTAAAGGCTACGGACCTCGATCGGCTGCGGTCCCTGGAGGGACACCACATCCTCTCCTGGGATTGCGTTGCGTCCCGGTTCCACTACCGGAACAAGCCCGGGGTGCACGTGATGACCCTTCGCGTCTATCGTGCCCCGAAGGTATTCACGCTGAAGAACACGCCGCGCTACGACGGGTGTGTGTCTTGGGTGAACCTCGACCAGGCGTTGGATACGGCAGGGTGCACTCCCGTTCTCTCGGACGCGGACTTCACCGCTCGCCTGGCAGACATCCGGGCGCGCCTCCTAGGAGCGGGCATCGCAACCTGAATCCGGAATTGCACCACGGGGCCACGGAGGAGAGAATAGGAGTTGGAGGTGATTCCCGTGCTGAATGCTGAGCAAAGGGTCGCACTGCTCCTGGTGGATCACGGGAGCCGGTTCCAAGAAGCCAATGACATGCTGGCCGACGTGGCGGTCATGGTCAGGCGCCTCTCGGGACGGGACTGTGTCCACCACGCTCACATGGAGTTGGCGGAGCCGACGATCCAGCAGGGCTTCGCCACCTGCGTCCGCGACGGGGCGACAGCCGTCGTCGTCCATCCGTACTTCCTCTCGCCAGGACGCCACTCCATGAGCGATATTCCCCGGATGGTGGCGGAGGCGGCGAAGGCATTCCCGAGCATCGCGTATTGTGTCACGGAGCCGTTGGGTCTCCATCCGAAGATCTGTGAGGTGGTCTTGGAGCGTGCAGGGATTCCTCTCCCGGCGGAGGTCGGCAGGTAATGGACGGCGAGATGAAAAGGGTCGGCAGGTCGGCGCAACGAGAGCGCGCCTGGGAATGGGTGAAGAGTATCGGCGTCGCCGTGCTCCTGGCATTGGGCATCCGGACGGCCGTGGTGGAGGCGTTCGTCATTCCCTCCGGATCCATGGAGCCGACGCTTCAGGTCGGAGACCGGGTCCTGGGGAACAAGTTCTGGTTCTGGTTTGCGGCGCCCCATCGCAAAGACATCGTGATCTTCGCCCCCCCGCCCAACGCCCAGTTGGCGGCGGGCGCCCTGATCAAGCGGGTCGTCGCCGTGGAGGGCGATGTCGTGGAAGTTCGGAACAGCCGGGTTTTCGTCAACGGCCAGTCCGTGGTCGAGCCATATCTCAAAGAACAACCGCAATACCTCCTGCCGCCCACGCCAGTGCCGCCAGGGATGCTGTTTGTCCTGGGAGATAACCGGAACGCCAGCTACGATTCCCACGTCTGGGGATTCGTGCCGCGCAGTTCGCTGCGAGCCAAGGCCTTTGCCCGCTACTGGCCCTTGAATCGGATCGGCCTGCTTGAGTAGCGTCCGGAAACGACGGGTCGGCGAACTCACCTCTCCCTTGTCCCTGGACTTTCTCCGTTGACTCCGGGAATGCTCCTTCGGTAGAGTCGGCTCAATTACCGCCATCAGCGATCAGCCCGCCGCTGGCTGCCGACCGCTGACGGCTTCGTGTGTGCTCTCCGTGCCCCGGTGGTGCAACGGAAAGGAGCGGAGCCCGTGGAATGGATCGGCGTGGTGTACAACGATGTCAAGGAGCCGACGGATCACGCCTGGGGAGCCGTCGTCTCGGAGATCGTGCTTGACGAGACCCTCACTGACGGCCTGGATGGCATCGAGGAGTTCTCGCACCTCCTCATCCTGTTCTGGATGCACCGCGCAGCGGAGGCCGAGCCGGTTCGGATGCGACGCCGTCCGCAAGGGCGACAGGATATGCCGGAGGTCGGGATCTTCGCCCAGCGGGCGCGGCACCGCCCGAACCCCATCGGCGTCGCTGCGGTGCAGTTGATCCGCCGGGAGAAGAATCGGCTTTTCGTCCAGGGTCTGGATGCCATTCACGGCACCCCCGTGGTGGACGTGAAACCCTACGTGCCTGCGTTCGACGCCGTAAACTCTCCCCGGGTGCCCGAGTGGATCCATCGCCTGATGGAAGGGTACTTCTGACGGAGGCCAGGGGTCAGGGGCCGGGGGCTCGGGGTCAGGAGATCACATCTCGTGCCTTCCCCGATTCCCGGTCCCCGACACCCGAACCCTGCGAGTACAGCGAGCATGGTCAAGACGGCGGGCATCCTAATCATCGGCAGTGAGGTCTTGAGTGGGAAAGTGGTGGACCAGAACTCACCGTATCTGGCCCGGGAACTCCGGGCGCTGGGCGTCGACGTCCAGCGGATTACGACCATCCCGGATGACGTGTCGGTGATCGTCGAGGAGGTGCGGGCCTTTGCGGGGCGGTATGATCTGGTATTCACCACCGGAGGCGTTGGTCCGACCCACGACGATGTGACCATTGCAGCCGTCGGCCAGGCATTCGGATGCGGCGTCGTCCGCCATCCGGCGCTGGAGGAGGTGCTCCGGCAACATTACGGGCAGGCGATCACAGCCGCTCAGCTCAGGATGGCCGAGATCCCGGAGGGCGGCCGGCTCGTGGGAGAAGGGGACCTGGCCTTTCCCGTGATGGCCTTTCAGAACGTGTATATTTTCCCGGGTATCCCGGAGGTCGTCCGCCGGAAGTTCGAACGGATTCGCGAACAGTTTCGCGACCGGCCATTCATCCTGCGACGCGTGTTCCTCCGGTGTGACGAGGGGCAGATCGCCGACGACCTTCACGCCGTGCTGGGTTGGTTTCCGGATCTGCTGCTCGGCTCCTATCCAATCCTCAACAACCCCGAGCACAGCGTCCTGTTGACGCTGGAGTCAAAAAGAGCCGAGTACGTCGAGCAGGCCCTCCGATTCCTCCTGGATCGTCTCCCGCCCACATCGGTCGTCAGAGTCGAGTAGGTCCGGCGGCTCATGTCCTTTCTCCGGTGGCGCTACGTGCGCCCGATCTCTGTCTCACATGGGCGCGCTCAGATCAATGGCTTGACCCATGTAAAACCGGGTAATGTGCTCCATGACCTCGACCGGATCATCCGTGACCTGTAAGAAGTCCAGATCGGCCGCCGACACGTAGTCCCGCGCGAGCGCCTGACCGCGCAGCCAGTCCACGAGCCCCTGCCAGTACTCCCGACCCACCAGGATCATGGGGAACGGCCGGATTTTGTGCGTCTGAATCAAGGTGACCGTTTCGAACAGTTCGTCCAGCGTCCCGAACCCTCCAGGCAGCAAGACGAAAGCCGTGGCATACTTCACCAGCATGACCTTGCGCACAAAGAAATAGTGGAAATGGAGCGAGGTGGTGGCATAGGGGTTCGCCTTTTGATCCAGAGGCAGCTCGATGTTGAGCCCCACTGTCTTCCCTCCTGCCTCGAAGGCGCCCCTGCACGCCGCCTCCATCACGCCAGGACCGCCGCCGGTGACCAGCGTGAAGTGGGCCTTGGCAATCTCGCGCCCGATGGCCTCGGCCATGTCATAGGCGAAGTCCCCGGGCTGTGCCCGGGCACTGCCGAAGACCGTGACAGCAGGAGTGATCCGGGAGAGGGCGTCGAATCCCTCGACCAACTCCCCGATAATCCGGAACATTCGCCAGGACTCTTCCTTCTCAAGCTGATTGATCTCGTACGGAGCACCCATCTTCTTCTCCTCTCGAGAGCCGACCGGTCGGCATGGGACCAGGTATGTCCGCGCGAGAGCCTCAGTTGTCCGGCACCTTCGCGGCGCCCCACCCTTGTTGGAGAGTAGATCACAGCGCGAGGGGCTGCAAGAGGTTCCTCATCGCACCGACCTGCGTCTTCCAACACTGTGGGCCAAGGGACGGACGCCACTTCACAAATGGTTGCCGCGCATGGTATAGATCAAGGCACGCATTGAACGGACGGCTATTAGCCATCAGTCTGAGAGGGACGGCCCATGGCAAAAGGCGGCAAGCGCGATGAGATCGACGCGAAGATCAAGGGGTGGGAGCGGGAACTGGAACGCCTCCGGGTCGTACTCGCCCGTGGGGCCGAATCGGTGCATGCCCGGTATTATCCGGACTTCGTGGAGGTGTACCGGGCCAAGGAAGTCGTCAAATCGCGCTGGGAGGCGGTTCGGGGGGTGTATCAGCCGGAGGCTGCGGCTGTCCATGGATTCGAGGAGGCATTGTCAGCCATGGAGGCAGCCTGGAGCGCTGCCCAGCCCATGCTCGCCGATGTTCTGAAGGCTCAGGCGGCATGAAGGCGGCCGACACGGCATTGGCACCTTCCCCCCGCGGCTCCGCCCGGTAAAGAGGAAACGATTGCCCTCCTGACCCGGGGGAGATTCTCTAGCCAGATGACACAAAGCCACCTGTCGAGGTCCTCCTCCACGAGCCCGGTCCGTGTCATTCTGGGCCAGAACCCTGGCTTGCGAACCGGGCGAGGGACCAACACCTACCTTCTGGGTGCGGACCGGCTCACCCTCATAGACACCGGGGCGGGCGTCCCCGCATACGATCCGCTGCTAAGAGAAGCAGTGGACGCGTCGAAGGGCAGGCTGTCTCTCATCCTGATCACGCATGGGCATCGGGATCACATCGGTGGGATCGGGCCCGTTCAGCGGATGTACCGGGACGCGGTGGTGAGGAAGTTCCCGGGGAGCGAGCCGTCCTCCACGTTCGAGCCGATTGTCCCGGGCGAGCGGATCCAGGTTGACGCCATCACGCTGATCCCGATCCACACGCCCGGACACGCCGCCGATCACCTCTGCTTCTATTGGGTGGAGGAGCGGGCGCTCTTCTCCGGCGATCTGATCCTCGGCGAGGGGACGACGGTGATCCCCCGCGACGGGGGGAGCCTGACGGCATATCTGGATTCGCTGGAGGGGCTTCGCGCTCTGGACATCCGAATGATTTATCCGGGTCATGGGCCGATCGTCCAGGACCCCCAAGCGAAGATCATCGAATACATCGGGCACCGCCGGATGCGTGAGCGCCAGGTCCTGGATGCCCTGCACGGTGGGGCCCGGACCATCCGGGAGATGGTGGCCCGGATCTATGCCGATGTCCCGAAGACGTTACACCGGCTGGCAGAGGAATCAGTCTGGAATCACCTCGTCAAGCTCGCAGAGGAGCACCGCGTTCGCCGCACGGAAGAGGCTGGTCAGGAGTTCTATGACCTGCTGGGCTGAGGGTTGGGGAGGCAGGCACCGTGGACCTACGGCTAACGGATAAGGTCGCGATCGTCACGGGCTCCAGTCGAGGGATCGGCAGGGCTATTGCCACCGGGCTGGCCGCGGAAGGGTGTCGGGTGACCCTGTGCGCCAGGGGTGCCGAAGTGCTGGAGCAGACCGCGGACGAACTGCGGGCCAAGGGGGCAGGCGTCCTGGCGGTGACCGCAGACTTGACTCGGCCGGAGGACCCTGGCCGGGTGGTCGAAGAGACCGTCCGGACCTTTGGCCGCATCGACATCCTGGTCAATAATGTGGGTGGGGCGCGGACCGCCGGCCCGTTCCTGGAGACGCCAGACACGGCCTGGCAGGCTGCGATGGACCTGAACGTTCTGGCAGCCGTTCGCCTCGGCCGGCTGGTCGTGCCGGAGATGCAGAAGGTCGGCGGCGGGGTGATCGTCAACATCTCGTCCATCTGGGGGCGGGAGACGGGGGGAACGACGACTTACAATGCGGTGAAGGCGGCCGAGATCAGCCTAGCCAAATCCCTGGCGCGAGAGCTGGCGCCATTGAACATCCGGGTGAATAGCGTTGCACCCGGCTCCACTTACTTTCCCGGGGGTTCCTGGGACCGGCGGCTGAAGGCCGACCCGGAGGGCATCACCGCGTTCATGAGGAAGGAGATTCCCTTCGGACGGTTCGGCAAGCCGGAGGAGATTGCAGACGTCGTAGTGTTCCTCTGCTCCGAGCGGGCCAGTTGGGTGACCGGCGCCTGCCTCAATGTGGACGGCGGCCAGTCGCGGTCGAGTATCTGACAGGAGAGCCGTGAGCCGAGAGCCGGGATCGGCAAGATTCCTCTGCCCTCTGGCCAGAGGAGGCCGATTGCCCCGAAGTGGTCCGGAGACTATGCCCTTCCTGATGCGGTGATGTTTTCACTTGAAATCAGTGGAACGATTTCGTACCATTTGGAACCATGAATAACCAAGAGAAGAATGGGACATCCGGCGCTATCCTGGACGAGGTGTTGGGCGGGAGCCCACACGTGAAGATTCTCCGCTACCTGTGCCGGACCGGGGGCGAACATACCGGGCGGGCCATCGGTCGTGCCATCCAGGTTTCCCATCCCGCCGTGCACCGCGCCCTGCGGACTTTGGCGGGGCGGGCGATGGTGCAGGCGGTTCGGCACGGGCCAGCCATTGCCTATCGTCTGAACGAGAAGCACTGGCTGGTCCGGACGGGGATCAGACCGTTGTTCAACGCAGAGGCCGCTTTCTTTGAGGCCGTCGGCGAAGCGGTCCGGAGCGCCGCGGGGGTCCCGGTTCGGTCGGTGATCCTCTTTGGCAGCGTGGCGCGGGGTGAGGCTCGAGTGGACAGCGACATTGACCTTGCTTGCCTCACCATGAGAGCAGGTGACAGAGTGGAGGCCGAGCAATCTCTTGCGGAATGCGCCGATCGACTCCGCCGCCAGTTCGGCCGGCGGCTCTCGGTTGTGGTGCTCCCGGCAGCAGAGTTCGCTCGTCGGTATCGTGGGAAAGAGCGGCTCGCGCGAGAGGTCGTGGAAGCGGGGTGGGTGGTAGCCGGGGAACCCCTGAGCAAGGTCCTACGAAACGGTAGATGACCCCCAAACGAGTTCCGGGCAGACGGGAGGAGCGTGGTGCCCACGCCAATTATCTCGCCAAGGCCGAGGAGTTCTTTCGGTCTGCCCTCGACAATGCGGCGAGCCAGCGCTGGAACGCGGCCGCGTTGTCTGCGATTCACGCCGGAATAGCGGCGGCGGATGCGGTTCTGGTACTCGAGCGAGGGATCCGGAGCGTAAGCCAGCGTCACGAAGATGTGCTCGACCTGCTGGCGGGCTCCGGCACGGACCGGTCATCCGCCCTGGCGCATCTCCGCCGGATCCTGGCCCGCAAGAATGTTGTCGAATACGAGAGCCGGCTGTTCACTCAGCGCGAGGCCGAGGAGGTCGTGCAGCATGCAGAGCGTTTCCTGGGCTGGGCGCGGACGCGCGTTCGGCCGGCAGTACCGTGATGCTGTTTCTAGCCCGGATTATTGGTTATGCCACTCGACACCCTCACCGGGTACCCCCTGGGTGCCCTCTCCCACACCCAGAGGGTACCCGGGAGAGGGAGCATTAGGGATCCCCTCTCCCCTGGCGGGAGAGGGACAGGGTGAGGGGGTACCTGCGAGGGTGAACACACATTCGCGAATAGTTCGGGCTAGTTTGGCCCCTGCTTGATGGATAGGTGACGTTTGATGCTCGACGGCGCGAGGTGAAGAAAGGAGGGGAGCGATGGTGAGGGAAATGCTCAGGGGGGGCAGGGGCGTAGGTGCTTGAACCGGGCCAGAAGCGCGACTCTCGTCACGGGATGGCTTCTCTGGTGTGTCCTGGGAACCGTGCTTGGGTTGGGCGGGCAGTTGGCCCAAACCGCGGTGTATGCGGCGGATCCTGTAAAGGAAGCGGATCTTGAAGCGACTGGGTACTACGACAAGTTTGGCGGTATGATCGCGGTGATCGTCAAGCCGAAGGACGTGAAGCTGAACGTGAGGACAGACTTCGCCATGCCGAGCTAGCCGCTCAAGCTTTCCGAGGTTGACGACATGGTCAATGGCATGAAGAAGGAAGACGTTGATCATGGTGGAGTTTCAGGCGTCACCGTGTACTGGCTTGAGAGAGGTGATCCTGTCGTCATCGTCACCTCGCAATCGGGGGTTCAGGTGCGGATTAGCAATCCAGGCGAGAGAGGAGGAACCGGCGAGGGTGGCTCAGGAGGATCGGGAGGAGGTGGCGGCCAAGGCGGCAACCTCTAGGCCTTGAATTGAGTTGGTGGCTTTCAAAGAGGTGTAACTTGTCCCCCTCTTGATGGTGTACTGTGTAGGCAGCCGCGATGGCCAAGGTGAGTTTCATTCTCGATGCTGACGTTCAAGAGGAAATGGTCCGCCTCATTCATTGGTCATTGGAAATTGGTCATTGGTCATTGATCCGGAGAATTCACGGGTCGGTCGTGAATTATCCGGGCTAAGCGATTCGACACAGGACCGGGAACCTCAGCGGTCGGGAGAATGTTGAGATCCTTAGAAAAGATCGTGAGAGGCGCGGTTGATGCTACTGGAGGCGATTCTATCCCCCCGAGAGCCTGGGATGGTTCGATCTGCCTCAGATTGGTTGTCACTCATCTGGGTGACCTACCTCGGATTATTTGTGAAGTTGCTTCGGGCGTCGGAACGGCCCCCTCACCCTGTCCCTCTCCCGCCAGGGGAGAGGGGACCCTTCCTGCCCCCTCTCCCTCGATGGGAGAGGGCGGGGGTGAGGGTGTCGAGTGGCTTGACGAATAATCCGGGATAGGCGATTCTATCCCCCCAAGAGCCTGCGATGGTTCGATCTTCATCTTCCTTGTTGTCGAACACGTGGCTGATCCGGGTTTTGCTGGCGGTTGGTCTCTGGTTCTTCGCAACTGAGGCTCAGGCGGAAGAAATCATCTTCCTCCAGGACGGCCGGACGATCCGGGCGGAGAAGACGGAGATCATCGGCGACCGGATCCGCATTGAGAAACCGGCGGAGACGATTGAGCTGCCCCGGTCGGCCGTGCTATCAATTTACCCGGTCTCCCCGCCCTCCGCCTCTCCCGGCACTCCCCCACCTGCCGAGGTGTATCGGGACCTGACGCAGCAGATGACCGACAAGGTCCACCGCGAGATCCAAGAACGCCCGGGCGCCTCCCGTGCGAAGTAGACCCGGCCCCGCCTCAACACGAATAGTGCAGTTCAACCGCAGAGCACGCAGAGGACGCAAAGGCTCTCCCCATGTTCAAGGCGCTGGCACAGGAGAACTCGGGGGTGTGGTTCGGAAAATTTCGGTCCAGGAAGTCCTCTGATCCCGCCCAGGCGGGATTGGCGACTCTTTACGATCTCTGCGGTCTTGGCGGTGAAATTTCCGGGATATGCAATGCGGGAGGGACGATGGCGCATCGGATCCTCGTTGCCGACGATGAAGAGAGCTCCCGCAAGGGCCTGAAGGCGCTCCTGTCGAACTGGGGCTACGAGGTCCAGGAGGTGGCCGACGGGCAGGAGGCCCTGGAGAGGGCCCTTGCCTTTCTCCCGACCGTCGTGATCACCGACCTGGTCATGCCCAAGATCGATGGACTGGGACTGTTGAAAGCCCTCCAGAGCGATCTCCCATTCGCGACGGTCATCATTCTCACAGGGCATGGAACCGTCGAAACGGCGGTCACCGCCCTGAAGCAAGGAGCATATGACTACTTGACAAAGCCGTTGGATATCCCCCGGCTTCGGATCCTGATCGAGAAGGCCGTGGAGAAGGGCGAGGCTCTCCGAGAGGTGACCCTCCTCCGACGGCGATTGAAGGAGTTGTGGGGGTTCGGAAAGCTGGTGGGAAAGAGCAAGGCCATGCAGGAGGTCTACCGCCTGATCGACCTCGCAGCACCGACATCGGCGCCCGTTCTCATCACGGGAGAGAGCGGGACCGGGAAGGAACTGGTGGCCCGGAGCCTGCATGAGCTGTCTCCCCGAAGCAAAGGACCCTTTGTCGCCGTCAACTGCTCGGCGATCCCGGAGACGCTCCTGGAGAGCGAGATCTTTGGCCATGAAAAGGGGGCATTCACTGGGGCGCTGGAGCGGAAGGCAGGCTGTTTTGAGCTGGCCCACGGGGGGACGCTGCTCCTTGACGAGATTGCGGAGATGAGCGTTTCGACGCAAGCGAAGTTCCTGAGGATCCTCCAGGACGGGATGGTGAGACGCCTGGGGGGCAAGGCAGAGATCCAGGTGGATGTGCGAGTGGTGGCGGCCACGAACAAGGATCCCCTGAAGGCAATGAAGGACGGGACGTTTCGAGAGGACCTCTATTTCCGCCTGAACGTCTTCACCTTTCCCCTCCCCCCGCTCCGGGAGCGGAGCGAGGATGTCCCGCTACTCGTTCAGGCGTTCCTCGAAGAGTTCAACAGTAAGTACGACAAACGGGTCAAGTCCGTTGACCATGCCGCCCTGCAGGTCCTCCTCGAGCATCCCTGGCCGGGAAACGTCAGGGAATTGCGGAATGTCCTTGAGCGCGCCGTCATCATCTGCGAGGCAGATCTGATCACTCCGACACACCTCGCCCCAGGTTTCTCACAAGCGACGAGGGATGAGCGCGCCGACTCTGTCACCTTTCCTGTCGGGACCACCGTCGAGGAAGCGGAAAAGGCGCTCATCCTCAAAACCCTGGCGTCCGTGAACAACAACAAGGTCAGGGCGGCGGGGATCCTCGGGGTCAGCGTCAAGACCCTGCACAACAAGCTCCACCGGTACGGAGTGTAGGGTGCGCTTCGGCCTGAAGACGAAAGAGACCTTGGCCATCACCCTCCTCACATTCCTGGTGGTGGCCACGACCACCCTGCTCCACTTCTCCCAGTTGACGCGCGTCACCATCCAGGAGGCCTTGCGGCAGGGCGAGTTGATCGCAAGGCAGATCTACGCACAGAGTAGCCGCTCCCAGGCGCGCGGGCAGGGCAGAAATCCCTGGGAGGTCCTGAAGCGCGATCGAGAGCTGCGGAGCCTGATCGAGGCGAGTGTTGGCTATTCGCCGGATCTCCTCTATGTGTTGCTTGCCGATCAGACCGGGAAGGTGGTCCTCCATAGTGAGCGGGAGAAAGAGGGGACAACCGCCCCCGAGAGACCGAACCTCCGCGCGCTCCTCTCCCTCGACCCCATCCGCCGCTTCCTGGCCTTGTACCAGGGGGGCAGACTCTACGAGGTCACGCTCCCCTTGAGCCTGAACGGCAGGCCATTCGGGGGCATCAGGCTGGGTGTTTCCACCAGCCTCCTGAGGAGGGAAGTGAACGCCTCGCTGAAACAAGGCTTGGCCCTCGCCGGCTTCGCCCTGCCCGTGGCCTGGCTCGTGGCGATGGGCCTCGCCAACTTGGCCCTGAGACCCATCCGCAGACTCACCCGGGAAATGGAACGGCTCAGGCATGGCGAGTTCGAAGTCAGCGGCGACCTGGGCAAGGGGGATGAGTTCACAGAACTTACCTCCGAACTCCAGCTCCTGGGCCAGCAGCTCCAGTCAGACCGCCTGAAGCTCCTGAGCGAGAAGACCCACCTGCAGCAGGTCGTGGATCAGCTCGAGGACGGGCTCGTCTTCTTGAGCCAGGAGCATCGGGTCCTCTTCTTCAACAAGGCCGCAGAGGCTGTCCTCGGGAAGGCCGTAGAGGAGGTGGCCGGGCGGCCGGTGGAAGACGTCCTGGACTCTGAGCATCCCCTCCGTCCATTGCTGGACCGGCTCTTTACGACGCAGGTCGGGTTTCGGAATGCCACCATCACCGTCTCCCAGGATGGGACGTCCAGGGAGTTCCTGGTTTCCGCATTTCCCGTCACAGACGCCAAGACCACCATGGGAGCCATGGTCCTGTTGAAGGATCTCGACTCGGTCAAGACGCTCCAGTCGCTCGTGAGCTACTCCGCCAAGCTGACGGCCCTGGGCAGGCTTACTTCCGGGGTTGCCCACGAGGTGAAGAACCCCCTCAACGCCATGATGATCCACCTGGAACTGCTCAAGGACAAGCTGGGCGGCGCTTCGGAGGGCGCGCAGGAGAATCTTGAGGTCATCGAGAGCGAGATCCGTCGACTGGATCGCGCCGTTCAAGGGTTCCTGAAATTCATGCGACCCCAGGAGCTTGTCCTGAGACCCGTGGATCTGAACGCCCTCCTCCAGAGTCTCGTCGCCCTCCTGGAAGGTGAATGGCAGAAGGCGGGCGTCCGATTCGCTCTCGAACTCGACCCCGCCCTTTCCCCCATCACGGCCGACGAGGAACTCCTGCATCAGGCCTTCCTGAACCTTCTGCTGAATGCCTGTCAGGCCATGCCAGAGGGAGGGGCAGTCCGCATCGTCACGCAGCGAGAGGGGCAGGACGCCGTCAAGATCGTCATTGCCGACGAAGGCGTTGGGATTCCCAGGGAGGACCTGGACAAGATCTTCGCGCTGTATTACACGACGAAGCCGGGAGGCAGCGGGATCGGTCTCTCGGTGGTCTACCGTCTCGTGCAGTTGCACGACGGAGGCATTGACGTGTCATCCGAGGTCGGTCGGGGGACAACAATGAGCGTCCGGCTGCCGGTAGGCTAAGGTCGGTCGGGACGGAAGCGATGCTGGCGATCATGCGAAAGGACCTGCGGATGCTGGCAGTGGGGATGCGTGGCGTTGTCTTTCTTCTCGCAGTGATTCTCACGGGCTGTTCTGACCTGAAGGCGATTTTTTCCCCGGCGCCACCCCCTTCAACCTCACCACCCCCTTCAACCTCACCACCCCCTTCAACCTCACCACCCCTGCCACCTCCAGCGCCCCCTGTCAGAAAGGCGCCGGCACCTCCTCCCCCCGTGCTGTCACCCGAAGTGGGGCGGGAGGACGAGGATCGACTGAAACGGGAAGCCAGCGGCAGGATCCAGAAGGCCGAAGAGATGATCCGTCAAGTCGATCAGAAGAAGCTGGCCAAGGAGCAGCAGGAGACCTTTGCGACCATCCAGAGCTTCCTCGGCAAGGCGAAGGAAGCGCTTTCGGCCCAGGATTTCCCCAGGGCCTCCAACCTTGCAGACAAGGCCGCAGTACTGGCTGAGGATTTGGTTCGCACCCTCCGATAGCCGGGTCGCTTCACCGTCCTCCTATCCTGGCGTATCCAGCCGAGCTCCAAGAATGATGGATGCCGGAGCCCGATGGACCCCGCCACGCTCGCGACTGGCTGCACGATTTTTCGCGGCCATCTCCCCGCTTTCCGCTCTGTCATACGCGTATTGTCAAGACACTCACCCTCCTCGCGCGAGGCTCTCAGTCTACGCCCTCCACGTTGTGCGTCACGAGCCTCCCCACCAGGCAAGGCTTACACTGGCATCAGGTAAATCTTACATCCTGGACTGCTACTGAGAGATGAAACGCCATGGAGACCCCCACCACAGGATATCACACCCGGCCAAGAGATTACGCGAGCTTGTCGCCGCCGACCACGAGTTCTGCCCCGGTATGGCATGGCCCTTGCCTAACCTTCATCACGCAGACGCCTGGCGGAGCCCATGGAACGCCTGCCGTGCATTCGGCAGTTTGGTACGCAGTACCAGTTAGGCAGGACCGGTGAGGAAGAGGATTCTTGTTGTGGATGATGATCTCCACAGCCGGGAGGGACTGAGGGATACGCTCCTGAGCGAGGGCTATCGAGTCGAGAGCTCTGCGGATAGCTGGCAGGCGATCCGGAAGATTAAGGAATGCCCCTTCGATATCGCCATCATCGACCTCGATCTTCCTGATGTTCACGGCGTCGCCGTGACAGCCTGGGATCTGGCGCGGATATTCCGGGCCTACAACCCCGCCATTTCTCTTATCGTCGTTGGTGCTGAGGAAGGTAAAGCAGTTAGGGCTCAAGTGGAGCAGTTGAAAGTGTCAGAATTCCTGGTGAAACCAATCAGTCCGAGTCAACTGAAAGGGATCGTGAGAACCCTGGAGCCTGCGTGCGAAGGGTGTCCGGGAAGCGGTCGCAGCAGGCGCTGAGAACGAGCATATGAAGTCACAAGGGGACTTCAGCGGCTCTCTCGGAACTCCAACCCGTTCGACTCGTAGGGTCTGGCATTCGCCCTGTGTCATGCGAGACGGGATAGCATGAGGGGAGGAGGGCGCCATGTCGGAAGAAAGATGGGAATCCGGGAAGCTGATTGCGTTTGGGGAGGTTGTGGTAATCGCCACGGCGATGGTCACCGGAGTCATGGCCGCGAACTGGAACGGCAAGGCGACCGCAACAAAGGAAACAAAGCAGGAAGCAGGAAGGCCTGTTGTCCCGGCCTCTAGGGCGCCTGTGAGTCAGGCTGCG
>Ga0210377_10002555_pt1 | contig 15889 bp, 11 predicted proteins | sample PLM4_65_b1redo_FD_155480 | JGI IMG/M metagenome (GOLD analysis project Ga0210377, IMG submission 155480) | Groundwater sediment microbial communities from an aquifer in East River, Colorado, USA - PLM4_65_b1 redo | ecosystem: Environmental > Terrestrial > Soil > Riparian zone | place: USA: East... | reverse complement strand
GATCACCCGGCACGCCCTTCTGCGTATGACCTGGAGCATGCCTGGCCCAATCTGATCTACGTGATCCTCTCCATCGATTCGAAGCGGATCGGCGAGCTGACGGCGTGGCTGCTCAGCGAAGACCGCTCCCGGTTCGACCCGGTGGAGCTTGGAGGTGAACCCGATGCCAACCAGAATCCACATTCCCACACCACTGCGGGCTTACGCGAATAAGAGCGCCATCGTGGAAGTCGAGGGCCGAACCGTCGGCGAGGCGCTCGAGCGCCTGACGCGCACGCACGATCGCCTGCGCAGCCATCTCTACAGCGAGAACGGCAAGCTGCGGAGCTTCGTCAACGTCTACCTGAACGACTCCGACATCCGCTATCTGCAGAACGAAGAGACGCCGCTGAAACCGGAGGACACGATCACGATCGTTCCGTCGGTGGCGGGCGGCTCGGAGAGTGTGGCGACGGGGGCCCCCGCCCGTCATGGGGCGGGCGAGGCGCCCGCCGCCACACTGACCAACGAGGAGATCCGCCGCTACAGCCGGCATCTGATCATGCCGGAGGTCGGTCTGGAAGGTCAGCGGAAATTGAAGGCGGCTCGAGTGCTCTGCATCGGCGCGGGGGGACTCGGCTCACCGGCGACGCTCTATCTCGCCGCCGCCGGCGTCGGGACGATCGGCCTGGTCGACTTCGACGTGGTCGACTTCAGCAATCTCCAGCGGCAGATCCTGCACAGCACCGCCGACGTCGGCCGCCCGAAGCTCGATTCGGCCGCGGAGAGCCTCACCGGGATCAATCCCGGCGTGCGCATCGAAACATACGAGGTGGCGCTCAGCTCCTCGAACGCGCTGGAGATCCTGCAGAACTACGATGTGATCGTCGACGGGACGGACAATTTCCCGACGCGCTATCTGGTCAACGACGCCTGTGTGCTCCTCGGAAAGCCGAATGTCTACGGCAGCATCTTCCGGTTCGACGGACAGGCGTCGGTGTTCGTCACGCCGGAGGGGCCGTGCTACCGCTGCTTGTATGCGGAGCCGCCGCCGCCGGGACTGGTGCCGAGTTGCGCCGAGGGAGGAGTGCTCGGCGTGCTGCCGGGAATCATCGGGACGATTCAGGCCACCGAGACGATCAAGCTGATCCTCGGCGCGGGCGAGCCATTGATCGGACGGTTGCTTCTGTTCGACGCGCTGCGGATGCACTTCCGCGAGCTGAAGCTGCGCCGTAATCCCGACTGCCCGATCTGCGGGGACCATCCGACGATTCATGAGCTGATCGACTACGAGCAGTTCTGCGGCGTGGCTCATGACGGAGAGCTTGCGACGGCAGCCGACATCCTGGTCGACGAGCTGAAGGAGAAGCTCGATCGCGGGGACGATCTGCTGATTCTCGATGTGCGCGAGCCGCTGGAGTATCAGATCAATCGAATCGCCGGCTCGATCCTCGTCCCGCTCGGCGAGCTTCCGGAGCGGGTGCGGGAGATCGACGGGACGCGCGAGATCGTCGTGCACTGCAAGACGGGCGGCCGCAGTGCGCGGGCGGTCGAGTTCCTCAAAGGGGCAGGCTTCCGCCGCGTACGGAATCTGCGAGGCGGCATCGTGCAGTGGGTGGCGCGAATCGACCCGAGCCAGCCGGTGTACTAGTTGGTGTGTTGAAGGGCGCCGGTGCCCAACCGGACATAGATTGTTCGCAAAAAGGAGATCTCATGGCGACATATGTTTCTCTCATCCAGTTCACGCAGCAGGGAATCGGGGCGGTCAAGGAGAGTCCGAAGCGACTGGACGCGGCGCGAAAGGCGTTCGAACAGGCCGGCGGGAAGCTCAAAGACTTCTTTCTCGTCATGGGCGAGTACGACATCGTCATCGTCAGCGAGGCGCCGAATGACGAGACGGCCGCAAAGATCAGCCTGACGCTCGGAGCTAAGGGCAACGTGAGAACCAGGACCTCACGCGCCTTTACCGAAGCGGAGTACCGGAAGATCATCGAAGGCCTTCCGTAGAAAGGATGGGCCTAGCTACTTTTCCCGCCGCGCGAGCGCCTTCATCATCGGATTGTCGACCTTCGTGTAGCCGGCAGGAATTTCCCAGGCCGACGCCGGAATCGCGCCTTGCTTGATTGCCGTCACCTCGCTGGCGGTGGCGGACTTGCGCCCCATGATGTTCGTCGTCGTCGTGCTTGCCAGCGGAAAGCCCTTCATCTTCTTGAACTGGTCCTGCATCTTCTCCAGGCTCCTCGCCATTGGTCCCATGGCGGTCATCAGGTTCTTCATGCTGTCGGTGTAGCCACGATACGTATCCCACGCCTGCATCGGAAACTTCAGCTCGTTCGTCACACACTCTTCGGTCCGTGAAAACTGGCCGATTGTGACCGTCCAGTTCTCGCACTTGTATCCCGCAATCGTGCGGGTTGTGCCGGTCTTCTCCACATCGACCGCGAACATCCCGCCCATCCTCTGTTGTATCTCGGGCGGGAGATTCTTCATCTGCTCCTGCGCCTTCTTCATCTCCGGGCTGTTCATCTGCTCCTGGATTTTGGCAGCCATCGCATCCATGTCCTGACGCGTGATGACGTAGTAGGTTTTCTTCTTGCCGTCCAGCACCGACATCTGGCCCGACTTCAGGTCGACCATGGCTTCGTTGCCATCGGGCTGCGACATCCGTACGTGGTCACTGGAGATGTAGCTGGTGCTCGTTTCAGCCGGTCCGTCGTCGTGCGTCACCTTCGACACGATCGTCAGGTCCTCGGCGATCGCGGGGAGGGCGGCGGAGAGAACGACGAAGGCGAGAAAAGGAATCGAGAGTCGCATGATTTTCTCCTGTCAGACAGAGTCTATCTCGGCCACAACCAGCCGAATGTGCCCGCCGTCAGCAGGCCGTAGATCAATCCATCCACCGTCGACTTGATCGTCATGCTCCACGCGCGGTGGTACCAGATCGACATCTGCCACAGCGCGAGCGCGTAACCGATGAACGCGGCGGCACCGATGAATCGGAAGACTTCGAGATAGTGCGCGCCGGACGGCAGGGCGCGGCTTGCGATGTACGCGGAGAAGAAGCTCACCACCACGATGTAGATGAACCAGAGGACGAAGTTGCGCGTCATTGACGGGACGCCGCCCGGCATCACGGTCATCACCATGACCGGGCCCTTCTTCATCTTCTCCGCGAACTCCGGCGTGCGCATGTCTTTCATGTCGAGCGCGCGCGGAACCAGGTAGTCGCCGGGTGGGATCGCCAGTGGGCGCAGCGCGTCCAGAATCTGGTCCTGATTCGCCAGCAGTGGGTAGTCGGTCCTGTGCCACAGCGGCGTCATGTGGATGATCGAGCTGGCGATGAAGACGATCACGGCGGAGAGAAGGATGGGCAGCCAGAGCGCGGTCAGGGACGTCATGCAAATGGCCTCCTTGTGTAGGTAGATTGTAGACGAGCGCGCGCGAAGCGCCGGGCGAGGACGCCGGCGCCCCACATTGTCATTTCGCGAGCTCTGTTGCGAGCTGCTTCGCCAGGTCTGGATCGAGTTGCTGCAGCTTCTCCTCCTCGGCGCGGGCGCGATCGCGTTTCCCTGCGCCGAGGTAGGCGAGGGCGAGGTAGTAGTGCGCGTTCGCGTCGCGCGGGCTGATGCGCGCAGCCTTCTCGTACACATCCACCGCTTCGGCGTACTTCTTCGCCTGCAGCAGCACCCATCCGAGGTTGGTGAGGACGACGGGATTCGCCGGCTGGAGCGCGGCAGCTTCTCGCGCCGGTGCGATTCCCATCTCGGGCTGTCCCAGGCGTTGATACGCGAGACCGAGGTTCGAGCGCGACTGATAGTCGGTCGCATCGAGCGCGACCGCGCGCTGCAGATGCGGAAGACCATCCTGATAGCGCTCGACATCGCAGTACGCGCCGCCGAGCCGCGCCTGCGCGAGCGCGTTTCCCGGATCCGCTCGCACCACCTCTTCCAACAGGGGAATCGCCTCGGCCGCATGGCCGCTGTGATAAAGCTCCGTGCCTTTCGCGAATGCCGCCGCGGTGGACGTCGATCGGCGCGGGTTGTATTCGAGGTTTGGATACGAGATGAACGCGCCGTCGCGGAACACGATGTCGCTCGCGAAGCTCTCCGTCGCGTGAACCTGATAGCTCCGCAGCGACGGCTGCTCGAAATTGCGGTCGTTGCCCGCGCTCGCGATCGCATAGTGTTGCGCGCGCGGGCGCTCGTCACCGCGGTCGCTCCAGGCCTCGTATCGGAATGCATTGCGCCACGCATCGACGCCCGGCATCGAGCGGAGATACGTCGGCTCCAGCAGCGGCCGGAGCGCCGTGAGTGATGGAGCAGCCGGATAGTACTTGTGCTCCGCGCGAAACGCTTCGACGGCAGCGGCGATCGTCCGCATGTCCGCCATCGTCCGCGCCTGATCGGTTCTCGCAGACAGCGGCTTCACTTTGGGATAGACGAGCGTGTAGAACGCCAGCATGACAGCCATGTCGGCGACGATGAGGAGGCGCGCGGGCCAGGAGACGGCGTCGCCGGTGGTTTCGAGTCGACGGCCAACCGCGTCGCCTCCGAGGTAGCCGAGGGAGGCGAGCGATGAGAGCGACAGCGGAACGACTGCGAACAGCGCGATCGTGAGATACCGGCCGCCCCACAACTTCGCCAGCGCGATGCACGACGCGGCGAGCCATCCATACGCCGAGATCCGATGGAATGACAGGCCGTACGGCTGTAGTCGCATCAGACCGTGGCTGGCGATGAGAGTGGCGACCCCGTTCGCGGCAACAAGTGCGAGCGCGACCGATTCGCTCGTGGTCAGGTGTCGCTGATTGTCGATGTACGAACCGACCGCGAATGCCGCGCAGATGGCGATGACTCCGATGATGCTGTCGAGCAGTGCGATGAGGCGGATCATTGCTGGCCGGATCATATGCGCGGGCGACGGCGTGTCGCCGGCTCACGCCGGCTCGCAGCGCGGCGAGGCGTCGCCGAACCCCGGGCTTACTCCCGGGGCTACATCGTAACCACCACTATTCATCGCTCGTGCGCAGGCTGGCGTTCCAGTCGCCGTCGCGGTCGCGCGTTACTTCGACTTGCCATGGCTGGCAGCACACGGGGCAGTCCTGCACGTACGACTGACGGCTGCCGCCGGTGTCTTCGACGTCGAGCTCCGCGACCTCGCCGCAGTAAGGGCATGTGACGGAGATGAACTCGCGCACGAACGGATCATAGCGTTCACAGAACGTGAGGCTGCAAAACGCAATGTTTCAGCTTGCCGCAGAGGAGGGACCGCACCATACCCGCGACATATAATCGGCTTCCGGGAAACCATCCAAAAAGACGAGGTAGTGCGATGCGCCATGGAACGATGGTGTCACTGGCCCTCTGTGTCTCCTTCGCTTGCGCAACGATCGCGAGTGCGGCCGACTTCACCGGTACGTGGAGCGGAACTCTCTCCGCTCCGAACACGTGCGACAACCGGCCGGCAGGGACATTACACTTTGCAACCACTGCCTTCTTCACACAATCCGGAGAGGCGGTCTTCGGTTCGCTGTTGCTCGTCTCAGACAAAGAATGCGACGGCCTCTCGCACACGTATGTGGCATCGCTCGGCGGAAGTCTCTCCGGAGCGACGCTCACCGCGCGGGTCACTCTCGAAGGGCTTTCCGGCCAGTTCACGGCCACGCTCGCTGGCGACTCGATAGCCGCCCGCCTCTTCCTGGCTGCCGAGGAGCCGCTCGATGCCACCGGAACATTGACGCGCACGAGCTCGCAGCCGCCCGCCTCCGATTTCAGCGGAACGTACGACGGCACGTACAACGCGATCATCATTCCCTGCAGGAAGCTCGCGCCCGTCAGCTACTCCGGCGGGATGTCCGGCAGCCTCGTGCAGGCCGGAACGACGCTCGCCGGCCCGATCACCATCACTGGTGACAAGCAGGACAAACTGGATTCCGCCGGCAACTGCACCCTGATCGACCGACCGCCCGAGCGCTATCTGTTCGCGTTTCTACTCAACGGCAACACCTTGACAGGCGTCGCCACCGACCCATCCGGCCGGCCCACGCCGACGATCACAGGCGCGATCAACGGCAACACGATCACCGGTTTTGCCGAGGAGGTTGATTTCCCCGGCGAATCATTCACGTTCACCTTGACGCGCACGTCGTCGGGCACGCCGGCAGCGATCTCCACTTTCACGGCGCGCCCGAACGCAATCAACCTGGGTGAACCTTCGACCTTGTCGTGGACGACGATTGGCGCCACGTCCGTGTCGATCGACAACCGCATCGGGACGGTGCCCGTCTCCGGCGCGATCACCGTCTCTCCGCAGCAGACGACGACGTACACGCTGAGTGCATCCGGCCCCGGGGGCTCGGCGACCGCCACGACGACCATCACGGTCAACGGCGGCGGGCCGCGCTTGACCGGAACGCGTCCCGCGGGAATGCTCGCAGAGGTCGGAGAGACAGCGTCGGACAGTTTCAACGTCACGAACGTGGGCAGTGCATCCGCGAACGTTCGTCTCAGCACGAACGACAACTTCTTCACCGCGGCGCCGGTGTCCTTCACGCTGCGCGCGGGGGAGACTCAGGTCATCTCCATTCAGGCGAGCGCGCAGCCTGCCGGTAAGTACGACGGCACGATCAATGTGTCCGGCGACGGACTCCCAGCCGGGGGCGTCGATGTCAGGGTGCGCCTTCTCGTCGCGGCGCCGCCGACCGCGCCGGTGAATCCGCGGGCAGACTCGTCGCGCGTCGAGGTATCCGGTCCGGCGGGCCAGAATCCATCGGGCAGTGTTTCCTTCACGAACTCCGGCGCTGCGACGGTGCGGGGAATCGCGGTCGCGGACGTGCCGTGGATCCTGCCGCAGACGGACCCGGTCACGATTGCGCCCGGCCAATCGCAGCAGGTGACGTTCACGATCGACCGATCGAAACGCCCGGACGGCGACACGCCGCTCGGTGGCGCGGCGGGAACGATCTCGCTCGTCTATTTCGCGTTCGGTGCGAGCAAAGGCGTGGTCAACGCAACTCCGACGAGTCACACGAGCCGCGTATCGGTATCCGTGCTCGACCTCTCGAAGCCGAACGTCGCGTCGGATACGCCGCCGGCTCTCGGCACGGGTGAAGTGGCGTTCTTCCTCAACAATCTTCCCAGCGTCGCGGGCGTCAGCGCGGGCGATCTGTTCCTCTCGAACACGGGCGACACAGCCATGTCTGATGTGAAGGTGTTCCACCTTCCGTCGATCAAGGCCGCGGCGCTGCCTCAGTTGCCGCCGAATCTGGCCGTCCTGTTTCCATCGATCTCCCGAACGGTGTTCGGCGTCGACGCCGCTTTCAGTCTTCAGGTTCGAACGCCAAACCCCGAGAACATGTCCGTCGGCAACTTGAGCACGCTGATCAAGAGCGGATACGCGTACTCCTCTTCCGTTCCGGTGTTCCGATCGGATCGCGGCGCCGCGTCCGGCGAACAGCTCGTGTTGGCCGGCATCGAGCAGAGCACCGCCAACTCGAGCGTCGTCTTTCTGCAGGAGCTCAAAGGTACGCAGGCGACGGCACAGGTTCAGTTCCTCGACAGCTCCGGCGCGACGCTCGGATCTCCGCAGAGCCAGACGATCGCACCATTCGGAGCGGTCACGGTGACCGATACGCCCGCGAGCGCGCGCGCCGCGGTCATCACGAACACGAGCTCCGCTGCCGCGAGCATCAGCGCATTTGCACGCGTCGCGAACGCCGGCTCCAACGACGGTTGGATGGTCGTCGACTCCGCGAAAGCGGCGCAGTCGTCGTCTGACACGTTGATCGTTCCCGTTCTCCCGATTTCCGGCTCTGCGACGGCAACGGTCAATCTGTTTGCGACGAATACGTCGGCCAACTCCGTGACGGTCTCGATGGATCAGGTGCCCGCCGCGGTCGTGAAACGACGCGCGGTCGGCGCGTCGCCAGCACAACCGCGACCGGAAAGCACATCCACCGTGGGGCCGATGGAAACGGCGAGCATCACGATCAACGGTCTCAACGCCGGCTTTGTCCGTTTGAGTGCGCCTCTCGGGTCGGTGCACGTGAACGGCCGGATCACGGCGGCGGTTCTCCAGGGATCGGGAGCGATGGGCAGCGGTCTGCCGGCGATCCCCTTGACCGCGGCGATGGGGACAGGACAGAGCAAGCGATTCACCGGCGTCGACGATTCACAAGGGTCGACGACGGCAACGTTCCGATCGAGTCTGATGCTCATCGATCCATCTGACTCAGGCGTGCTGGTGCGCGTGACGCTTCGCTTCACATACTCGGCCGGAACGAGCACGAGCGCCGAGGCGACGGCGGCGCGCGACTTCTCACTCAGTGGCGGTCAGGCGATGTTCATCAGCAATCTGGCCCGCGCGATGATCGGATCGCAGCGCGACGCACTCGGCGATCTTCGCAACATGCAGGTGGACATCACCGTGATCGACGGCGGCGGAAGCGTCATCCCGGTGATCGAAGCGGTCGACAACGCCTCGGGCGATATCGTGGTTCGCACCGAGTAAGCATCCAACTCGGCTGATCTTCAGTAGCGGGGCGCCGGCGCCCTCGCCGGCGCTCTGAGTGGCAAAAGAGGCGCCGGCGAGGCGCCGGCGCCCCACTGAGACCACACCTAGTGTGCGTTGACCAGGAACCGGCTCACGATCGCGGGCGTTCTTGGGACGAACGGGTCGCCCACCTTGTACGCGGGGATGCCCCACGTCGTGACGTCGAGTTGCCGCGTCGCGGCGTCGATCGTGAACTCGGTCCAGCCGTACGTGTGCACGGCGAAGTAGTCGCCCGCGAGCAACGTTGCGGTAGCGCTGTCGAGGCCGATCGGGTCGTATCCGAGGGTTGTGATCTGCGTGTTCAGCACCTGCTTCACGAACTGGTCTTTACCGACGAGGGGCAGCGAATCGTAGATCACTTTCTGCGCCGGCGAGATCAGTCCATAGAACAGGCCGAGGTCGACGATCGTGGGACCGAGTGGCGCGTCGTACGCGACCGCGCCGGTGACGATCTCCCACGAGTCCGTCGGGATCTGCGGTGCGAACGGGGCAAGCTGATAGGTGAGGTTGTTCACGACCGTGCCGTGAAGATCCGCCGTCACGAACACCACGTTCGTGAGCGCATTCGTCTTCACGAAGTTGAGCAGCGCCGTCCGCTCGCGGGCATACCCCTCGTATCGATCCTCGGCCGCCACGACGCCGAAGTTCTGAATCGGCTCCGGCACGAGCACGAACTTCCATGTGATGCCTTTGCTCTGCGCGTCGAGGAGATCGCTCTCCAGTTCCGCCAGTTGCTCGGATCCCAGGAGCGTGCGAGGGAAGCTGAAAGACTGGACGACGAAGCGGATGACGTCCGGTGTGCTCAGAAGGTTCGCCGGCACCAGCTCCTGATCGCGGAACGTGCGCGCGTCGAGCAGGAACATCGCCGCATCGCTGCCGAACGTGCGATACCGATAGAACTTCGCCACGCCGCCCGCACTCACCTCGCCGCGAACCGGATTGAACTCCTGGAACGCCTGAATGCCGTTGTGAAAGAGCTCCGTCTGATTGATGAGACCCGTCGTCGTTCCGAATCGGGGATCGCTCGCGGCGGGTGCGCCGCCGGCGAAGTCGTTCGTCACCTCGTGATCGTCGATCGTTGCGAAGATCGCGGTCGAGCGGCGGATGTCGGCGAGCGTGTTCAATCCGTTCTTTTCCGTGTAGACCTCGGCCTGCTTCGTGCGGAAATCGGCGAGCGTCTCCGCCTGCGCGATCGGCAGCGCGGGCGACGGATAGTCGGCGTAGATCGTGTCGCCGAACTCGACGAAGAAGTCGAGGTCTCTTCCCGCTGCGTTCGACACCGACTGATACGGCGCGAGCTCGCCGCGCCAGTCGCCGGTGATGCCGAAGTGCAGGCCGTGAAGCTCGCCCGGCTCGGCGGGCGTGCGGAACGTGCCCGTCATCGGTTTGCCGTGCCCGCCGGCGACGGAGTAGTCGTATGTCGTGCCGGCGCGGAGCCCGGTGATCTCCGCCTTCGCGGGGATGTTTGGATCGCTCACGTGAACCGCAGCCGATCGCACAAGCGGCGGCGTCTGGCGCGACTTCACGAGGAAGTGGATCTCACCGGCGTCCGCGGATCGCGCCCACAGGATGACCGAGTCGGATCGCACGTCGCCCGCGGCGATGCCCTGCGGGAGCTGCGCGGCGAGAGGAATCGCGAAAAATGCGAACAGGAGAAATGGAGCGACCGGGGATCGTCGACTCATCGGGGCCTCCTTGTTGTCGAGGGGCAGAGCATATCCTTTCGTGCGATAGTTGCGGGCATGCGAATCGGTACGCTTGCACTTGTTCTATTCACGTGCGTGGCTCCGATCTCCGCGGCGGAGCACGAGAGTCAGAAGGGGACACGCTCGATCTCGCGGTACGCGCCAACGTCCGACGCGTCGTCCGGCAAATCTCGGGCGACGTGAAGGTGAAGGTCGTGGGAATGGTCTACGACCTCGACACCGGCAAAGTGGAGGTATTGCATTAACCGGCGCCGCCAATGAGTGCAGACGCACGGGCCCATTGTATGGGGGCCCTACGACATCGTCGTCCACGTCTCGGACAACGGCAGCTCCTTCACTCCCTCGGGCCACATCAGGACGGGGAGGTAGAAGTAGCCGTCGCCCATGCGGCGCGCGCGGTGAGTGAGCTCGGTGAGACTGCGGCAGACCGACGCGCTGCCACGCACGGTTTTACGGTCGACGGTCGTCCCCGTTCGCTCGGCGACGCCTTCGTAGACGCGGATCTCGTCGAACTGCTGATTACTTCGCATCGGTGATGGGAACCGGCGCCGGTACGGCCGTCATTCCGACGACGATTAGATCGAGAAGTATATAGAGGATGCCGACACCGCTAGGCGGGTTCGCGGAGTGCAGGCCGACGAACGGGACGACGGCGGCCCACTGCCAGTTGCCGATTGCTGTGCCGGCCCATTCGAGGAGGATCGTGTACGTGAAGCACGCGGAGAGGAGGAGCTGATTGCGCGAGCGCATCAGCAGCGTCGCGGCAGCGATCCACCAGAGCAGACCCCACTGATCGTGCAAGGCAACGAAGCCGAATGCGGCGATGACGCTGCCGGCGATGAGGACCGCGCGCGCGATCGCCTTTTCGTTGTGGAGAAGGGCCGGCTGTCGCGCGCTCTCGGCCGCGAGCGCATAGAAGATGCCGTGGCCGAACGGGACGTACAACGGAATCAGGGCGTAGCGATACGTGTACAGACCCCAGCCGAGGGAGAGGACGACTTCGCCGGTGGTGGCGACGAGAATCGCGACGACCACCTGGCGCGGGTTGCGTGCGAAAAGCGAGAGAAAGATCGCGGTCGCCAGTCCGAGGGTGAGTTGCGGGACGTGGCCGTCCAGCAGGAGCAGCATCGGGATGAAGAGCGCTGTAGCGCCGAGGAAGAGGAGGAAGTGTCGCCGCACGGGTGGCAGTATGAATTAGTGGAGCGGCCGGCGTCTCGAGGGTCGAGCTGCGGCCGGTTTCTCCGATAGAGCAGGGCCGAAAAAAAAGCAGGCCGGGCTTTCGCCCGGCCTGCATTCGAGACTACTGCTTGGGTGGAATCGTCGTCGGGTCGTTCGTCTTCATGTCGATCAGCGATGCTGAGGTCAGGATGTTCGAGCCCTTCAGCACCGTGACCGTGGCGTAGCCCCATCCGATGTCGGGCGCGTTCGCCCGGTTCTTGAACGGCTCGGTTTCCTGCAGCACCGTGCCGGCGGGAATCGTCAGGTTGTAGTTGTTGATCGACTTGCCGGTCGCGTCGTACAGCGTGATCGCGACCTGCGCTTCCGTCGTGCCGCCGTTCGTCACGCTGAAGTTCGAGCGGAACGCGCCGGTCTTCTGCCGCAGTCCGATCAGACTGACCGTCTGACCGGCGCTGTAGCCGAGGTCCGCGACGCGGCCGTCGAGGTACTGACCGAACGTGCCGTCGGGCGCCTGGTTGAAGATGCGGCCCGCCAGGAGCAGCGGCTGGGTCGAGCAGATCTCGAGCGAGCCGATCGTCGAAGTGCCGCCCATCGTGGCGACGAGATCTTCGAACGCATTCTGCCCGCCGCCGATGACGGCGCCTGTGCCCTCGAGGTTCGGGGCATTCGCCCGATGCAGCACGAAGCGCAGCGCCGCATCGGAGGTTCCGAGGTTGCGGACCACGATGTCGGTGCGCCACTGGCTGCCGTTGTTGCCCGGCGCGTGACCGGCGATCTCAGCCCAGTAGACGTACGCCGTCGTGCACGAGACCGCGCCCGCACCGTTGCCGAGGCCGCCGCCCAGGCCGGCGTTGGCAGTGCCTCCGCCCGGGATCGTGGCTCCGGCGGCTGCATTGAGGTTCTTCACGGCGAAGATCGAGACATCGAGCCCGGAGTTCACGAACGCCGGATTGTGGACGCCTTTGCTCTTGTCGCTGTGCACCATGAAATAGTTCCAGCCGGCCTTCGGAATCGCCGGATCGGCGGTCGCATACAGCTCGACCGATGAACCGCCCGGACGCACGACTTTCACCGCGGCGAGCGAGAGATCTGGGACCTTTGTGCCGTTCGCGAGTTCGACAGTGACGCCCTGGCGTCCGTGACTCTCGATGAACTCGACTGCTGCGATGTCGGCCGCGTTCTTGATCGTCTTCACGCCGCCCAGATCGATCGCGTTACCGAGGCGGATCTGAGACTGCATGATGTTCTTGATCGCGATCTGCATCTCGCTCTGCAGCGTGGTCAACTTCGCCTCGACCGGACCCTGCACCGATTCCGCGGTGATCTCGCTGTGGCACTTCGTGCAGATCGAGGTGCTCGCGAAGAACGTGTGGTTCGTGCCGCCCTGCTGATACGAGAGGTCAGCCGGAGGTGGCGTCTTCTCCATGTGGCAGGTCACGCATGAGTCTTCGATCATGGCGTGGAAGCCGCGCGTTCCGACCTTCGTGAAGAACAGGTTCTGGCCCATGAGGATGTCGGCCTGCGGGCCGACGTGCGGTGCGCGCGATGCGTCCGCCGCGTTGTAGTGCTGATCGTCTTTCAAATCGCGGCGGCCGTTGTGGCAGGTCATGCAGATCGCCGCGCGGCCGACGTTGGTCGCCGTGAAGCCGGCCATCAGCTTCGGTGTCGAGCCGCTGAGGCGCACGGTGGCGTTGGTCTCGGCATTACCCGAGGTGGTGCCCATCGCGTGCGGATCGTGGCAGGTCTGACAGGTCTGTGGATGGACCTCTTCCGTCGTCCACGTGACGTCGAGGTTCGCGGTGCTGAAACCCTTGTCCGCCCAGGCGATGAAACCCTGAGCGCTGTGGCACTTGGCGCAGGTCGAATTGGTTCCTTCCGCGACAGCCACTTCGTAGTTCGCGTGGCCGGAGAGCTGCCACTGCTGATAGCGGCCGTGACGCGCCGGCTCGCCGTGACAGGTGCCGCACATGTCCGAGGAGAGGCTCTTGCGCGAGCCGTCTTTCTTCATGTGCGCGGCGCTGTCCTGCGGTCCATGGCAGTTCTCGCACTGGATGTTCGCGAAGCGCGCCGTCGCCGGGAACTGCGTGAGGATCTTGCCCCAGTTGGCCGCCTCACCGTGGGTAAGCAGTCCGGAGTCGAGGAATGCGGAGAAGTCAGCGGCGTCATCGATGCCGCCGTTCTTCACCGCGGTCGCGTTGTAGCCGACCGTGTGGCAACTGAGGCATGACGCGCTGTAGTGACCGTTCGCGGTGTTCACGTTCTGCGTGAAGATCTCGGCATGGCCGGACTTCTTCCAGGGCGTGAACAGATCGAAGTGCGGCGTGTTCTGGACGTGGCACTGCACGCACGCGGCGTCGGGAATCGGACGGCCGTCCGCATCCTGACCGGTGATGATGCCTTTCCACGTGCCGGCGAAGATCGCGAAGTTGACCGGCTTGCCGGAGGCGAGGTCGGTCACCGACAGGTCGTATGCGCCGGCGATGTCAGGCGTGAACTCGGGGTACCGACTCGTCGGATCGGTGAGCGTCGCGGACGAGCCGGCCGGTGCCGTGAGCACCCAGTTGTAGGAGTCCTGCTTCTTCGCGTTCAGCAGGACGGGGAGAAGCGTTGGCACATTGCGGATGCCGACCGCGGTCTGCCACGGAAGCCTGCCGGCCACCGCGGACTTCGTGTGATACGTGCCCGAGCTCGTGATGACCTCGAGGTCGAGGCTGATCGCGCCCGCTTCTTCGAGCGCGCGCGGAGAGATGCCCACGACGCCGAAGCGATTCTGCAATCCACCCTCGTACGCAAAGGGGAGTTTGAAATCGGGGCTCGGTGACTCTTCGAGAATTTTGATCAGGTCTTCCTTGAAGATCCTGCGGGAGGGGAGTGTGACGCTGACGGTGTCGGTGGCGGTGTTGGAGAGCGCCGCCGCGACTCCACCGACCTGCGTCCACTTGAGGCTCTGTAACGTCGAGCCATCGTTGATCGTGACGGTGGCTTTCGCGGTCACCGTTGCGTTGGGTGTGGGATCGCCGTTCACTGCGACGGTGACTTGCACCGGCGCCGTCGCGGCGAGTGCGCTCGCTGCGACTCCGATGAGGATCACCACGGCGAGGACCAGATGCTTATAGCTTTTCATCACGTCGTCGTCTCCTATGTTGCGCGGACCATTGAGAACCTGACGTCATGCGGAAGCTGGGTTGACAATCACAGGTGTTGGTTGTCGGTTGTCACAGGGAGGTGGTGCGACCGGCGGCTCGCCGGGCGTCCACTCGTCACCGCTCTTCGAGCGCGCGGAGCTCGCCGTCGGCCACGCGCAACCTCTGCGCGATCGCGAATGCGAGCTGTTCGAAGATGCGTCCGGCGAGCCCGTGATCCTGGCGGGTCATGGCATCGAACGCCGTCCGCGACAACACGAATAACTCCGTCTTCGTCGCCGCCTCGGCATTCGCCGACCGTGGTCCGCGATCGAGGAACGACATCTCGCCGAAGAAATCGCCTCGGCCCATCGTGGCCAGGTGGTGCCGTTTGCGCCCTTCGAGCGGCAGCAGGATGTGCACGCGCCCTTTGCGCACGAAGAAGATCTCGTCGCCGGGGTCGCCGAGGGAGAAGATCTTCGCGCCGGCATCAAAGGAGCGCATCTCGACCATCGTCGACACCTCACTCAATGACGTCGGGTCGAGCTCGTGGAAGACCGGGATCTCCGGCAATGAGGAAGGCGGTTTCGATTCGGCGGGACTCCAGCCGGCCGCTTCGAGAATTTGATCTTCCATCCATTCGAGCGCGCTGTCACGCGTCTCGAAGACGCCCGCGCCCCTGCTCACGATCGCCAGCTTGCGCAGGTAGTCCTCGATGTCCTGGCGCGTCGGCAGCGTCGACGGCATGCCGCTGAACATGAGCTGTCCGCCGCGCTCGTTCAGCCGCTGCTTCATCTGGATGAGCAGGTGCGCGGCGGTGTAGTCCATCGATTCGACGCGGCGGAAATCGAGAAGGATGAATCGCCGCCGGGCGAGATCTTCTTCGAGATCGGTGAAGAGCTGGTCGGTCGTGCCGAAGAACAGGTCGCCGCGCAACTGCACCATCAGGCCGTTCTGTCCATGCTCGTCGAGGAGGCGGATCTCCTCGGCGTTGCGCCGCCGCTTCGAGCGGATTTGCGTCAGATCGACCTTGCGCTGAATGACCGCCGCGCGGAGCTGGTTGCGGATGAAGAGCAGCATCGTGAGGCCGACGCCGGTCGCCGCCGCCTGGATGAGTCCGACCGACGCCGCGACGAGGATCACCGCGCCGATCACGAAGAAGTCGAGCCGCGTCGATGGAACGACGAGTAGCCGGAACATCCCGAAGTCGAACATGCGCCAGGCGATGACGAGGAGGATGCCGGCCAGGGCGGAGATCGGAAGCCAGGCGATGAGATCGCGAAAGGTGAGGAACGCCAGGAGTACGAAGAGGCCCTCGAGGGCGCCGCTCCAGGCGGTGCGGCCGCCGCTCGT
>Ga0210377_10002554_pt1 | contig 15892 bp, 28 predicted proteins | sample PLM4_65_b1redo_FD_155480 | JGI IMG/M metagenome (GOLD analysis project Ga0210377, IMG submission 155480) | Groundwater sediment microbial communities from an aquifer in East River, Colorado, USA - PLM4_65_b1 redo | ecosystem: Environmental > Terrestrial > Soil > Riparian zone | place: USA: East... | reverse complement strand
GAACAGAACCCAAAGTTCTTCCCATTAAAATATATTTTTCAAGGGTTTTTAATAATTATTATGATAAAAAACATGGAGAAAAACGCGAATTAGTCTCTGTCTTCGCTCCAAATAAAAAAATAAAAATAAAAAAAGATTCGGCTCAGTTCTTCATGAACATGTGGTATATCATATAAAGGGATGACAATCCAACTAGATCATAAACTATTCTTACGACCAATGGCCAGCTTCCCAAAAGGGATTCAACCAAGTTGTAGTTTATAGCTCCAACAAGTCCCCAATTGATTCCACCAACGATCACAAGAACAAATGTGACCCAGTCAACAGCGTTCATTTTCATTTTTTAGCCTCCTCTTTTTGTTTAATTTTAATAGAGTTCTCAAGGAAACGGAATATAAAAAGGTTGCCCATTTGCCCTTTTCAGTGAAACAATCCTTAAAAAGGAAAAACATGTTTTCTAAAAATGTCCGGACAAAGTTTGGAGCAGAGAGCCGATTTTGGCGACGTCATTGCGTTTACAAAAAAGGGCAGTATTGAGGGTTGGGCAATAAGTTCTTTTACAAGAAACCCATTTTCTCATTGCGCGTTGATGGTGGATGAGAACAGAGCCATGAGTTTAAGTTTAAATTATTCCAATTTATTTAAGAAAGCAGTTGAGAGAGGAATATCCAAGACAAAAATTAATCGTTACGAAATACTTAAGAGTCTTTTACAAAAAGTTGGACTTTTTAATGGAACGAATATTACCGCGCTTATGACTTCCTTGGATGTTAGAAACTTGCCTTCCAATTATGATGAATGGGTAATACTCAGACATAAAGAAATGACTCCTGAAAAAAGAGACAAGCTCAAAAAAATTTATGACGGTCTAAACGTAAAGGGTTATGATGTAGATACTTTCCTAAAAATGGCTTACAGACATTCAAAAAGAGTAAAGCCCAGGTACAATGATTGGCCAACGCTAGTTGTATACTTGGCCGGGACTCTTCTCTCACCACTGTACAAAAATTCTGAAGAAGACTTCACACTCAATGAAGATTTATCCGTGCCCTTGTGCAGCACGATAATTTCCGGGACATACACTCATGTTGAATTGAAAACTCACCCCGACATAAAATGGAATCGCATGGAGCCTTCTCATTATCCGGAGAGCTCTTTTTTTGAGGCCATAAAAAGAGGGAGAAATCCTGTTGTTTCAAATCAAAAACATTTCATTTTCTTCTAAATCGCAAGTCTTAAATATGCAATATTTCTCTAATTTTTGCAAGTCGGGCAGTCAACTGTCGGGGTCGGGCATTAAGTTGCCAAGTGATGGAAAAAATCATTGCTGATTCTGAGGGAAGGTCCGCCCACCACATTAACGTTGCCGTCGAAAGACGGGCATTGCGAAGTGCAGCTCTGGTACAGAAACGGCACAGCTCATGCGGAGTTATGAAACCTGCGTGGAACGAAGAAGCATGAGATTTGATGAAACGAGCATCTCAACGGGTGCAACCCAAATTTGGGGCTTAGTTGAATGTTGACGATTTCCGTTCGCCGAAAGACGAGGAAATACAGAAGGTGGCCTACGCCTGACTTGCATTTTCTTTTGAAAATAATCTCGAAACGATTGATTCCAATTGCTCGTCTTTTTCATATTGTATTCTCAGACCCAATCCTCTCATGTCAATTATGGTACAATCCCCAATGTGATAATATCCGTTAATTCCTATTTGTTCGTATCCGTTGCCTCTTGATAAAATTTCCCTGGCATTTTGCATCAAATCTGGAGAAGCATATACAACGCCATTCATTCCGATAAATCCCATGATGGAATTATATAAAACCTCTTTCATTGGAAAAAAAGCAAAGGTTGGCTTATAAAATTGTCGCATCAATACATTTTAAAAATAAGATTTTCTTGTCTTTTTCATGAGGATATAGCTCATTGTAAGGAACCAAGGTTCCTTGACATTCAACCTCCTTTCGAGAAGGTTATAAACTCGCTATATCTCTCGACAGAATGGGGATATAGCTCATTGTAAGGAACCAAGGTTCCTTGACATTCAACCTCCTTTCGAGAAGGTTTTAAAAATAAGATTTTCTTGTCTTTTTCATGGGATATAGCTCATTGTAAGGAACCAAGGTTCCTTGACATTCAACCTCCTTTCGAGAAGGTTATAAACTCGCTATATCTCTCGACAGAATGGGGATATAGCTCAGCGGGAGAGCACATGACTGAAGCTCATGGTGTCCGAGGTTCAACTCCTCGTATCCCCATAATTTTCTAAGAAAATATTGAGGTGTTGATTAATGCGTTTAAAACGAGAGGGAAAGTGTGTGAGAGAAAACCGCAGGTTGTCTTCATTCAACTCCTCGTATCCCCATTGACCAACCTCTCCTTCAAAATACAATATTTCTTCAACATAAATCTTAAATAATCATAATATATTTATTTTCATGCCGGTTTACATAACTGAGCGCGGTGAATTTTCAACAGAAACCGTTGGCGATATGGAAATAGTTAGGATGGAAAGCGGCAATTGGGTCATGCCCGGAAATTATGCCATCATCGGAGCATTACCTGATAAATGCGTGCGTATAATGAATTATGGCGTTGTCTACGATAACGAATATATTTCCAAGGAAAGTTTTTGCAATAAAATAAAAGGCAACCCAAAACTTGGCTCCAACTTAGTTCTTAGACTCCTGCAAGATGATAGAAAATCTTTTGCCCCGCTAAATTCAGAAGATGACTTGGCGATAACTGGAAAAGTTATCGGAGTGACGGAATAATTATTTTTTTCTCAACAAAAATCCTTTTTCATTGTCCTCAACAACATACCCTAATTTTGAAATTCTTTCCCTTAATTCATCCGCCTTTTTCCAGTTCTTTTCGTTTCTCGCTTCGTTTCTTTCTTCTGCAAATTTTTTCACATTTGCTGGAATTTCCATTTTTTCTTTTTCAAATAAATTCAAGCCAAAAACTTCGTCCATTTTTTTTATTGTTTTAAATTTTCCACTTGCATTTTCATCTCGGACGAGATTCCACAAAACCTGCAATGCCTTCGGCGTATTGATATCATCATCCATTGAATTTTCAAATTCGGCAAGATATTTTTTGTTTGTTTTTTTGTCATTCTCCATTTCTGAAATTATTTTCTTCAATCTTTGGAGAGAATTTTTTGCATCGCCTATTTTGGCCTCTGAAAAATCAACGGACTTTCTGTAATGGCTTGAGATGAAAAAGTATCTCAAAACTCCTGCATCATATTTTTTTAACATGTCCTTTATGGTTAAAAAATTTCCAAGGGACTTTGACATTTTTTCCTTGTTTATTTTCAGAAATCCCGTGTGCATCCAGTATTTGACCAAAGGTTTTTTTCCGGAGATGGATTCCATTTGTGCAATTTCCGCTTCGTGATGGGGAAAAATTAAATCGGTTGCACCGCCATGAATGTCATACTGCGGTCCGAATTCTTTTTCTGTTATTGCAGTGTCCTCAATGTGCCAGCCCGGTCTTCCTTCCCCTAATTTAGTCTCCCAATAGGGTTCGTTATTTTTTCTGAATTTCCACAGGCAAAAATCCCCTGCATTTTTCTTTTCATCATTTTCATCTATTCTTGAAACTGAATCTTCAGTTCCGAGCGTCGTTCTTTTTGCAAGTTTCCCATAATCTTTGTCCTTGCTCAAATCAAAATAATATCCGTCAGAAATTTTGTAAGCATAACCCTTTTCAATTAATCTTTCAACCTGAGAAACAATTTCATCGATATAATCTGTTGCATTTGCATATTTTGTAATTGAATCAATTCCCAAACTTTTCATATCAGAAAAATATTCTTTAAGGTATTTTTTGGCAATAACTTTCCATCCGGTTTTTTCAAAATTTGCTTTTTTTATTATTTTGTCATCGATATCTGTAATATTCTGCAAATAAAAAACGTTATAACCCGAATATTTCAGATATTTTACAACAATATCAAACTGGGTATAAGTCTTTGCATGACCAAGGTGAGCAAAGCCATAAACCGTCGGACCGCATACAAAAATATTCACCTTCTTTCCTTTTATTGGAACAAACTTTTCTTTTTTTCTTGACAGGGTATTGTAAAATTCAATCATCAAGAAATAATGAAACGGAAATTTTTAAACTAAGCGATTTTACTCAACCTTTAAATCCACAGTCACAGTATTCCCGTAGACTTCGCCGCCGTTCTGAATATTTATTCCATATCTTACGCTGCACAATGGAACTGTGTCAGACACGGAGAATTTTACAAGTATCGGACTGTCTAGGCTGTTTCCCGACGCTATTTGCAAATTACTTCCAGATTTTCCAAGAACAATCAAACTTTCCGCCTGCTCTGCGGTCATTCCGCACGAAGATTCCGTGAAAGAAACGGCATATGAAAATGACGTTGTCCCGCTGTCTCCCTGATTTGTATTTCTTATTGAAAATCCAAATCCTCCTTCGTCACCCTGTTTAACTATAATTTGTCTTGTTGGCGGATAAACCACAATTTTTCTCGCATCATCTTCCGCAAACAACTTGTTGATTTCACTTTTTACCGCCTGGTCAATTGAATTTATGTTTTCAATGGAACCTGTGAAAATAGTTCTTACCATGACTAATCCGAGAATCAAAGTTGTCATCAAGAGAACAATCGTTACAATTGTTCCGACGCTCATTTCTATCGCTGCTTTTTTTGAAGAAATCATTTTATGCCAAATTGCTTGGGAGCAATCCTTTTGATATTAAATATGAACTTCCCAATATAAGAATCAATGTGACTATAATACTTACAACTATCCCGATTATGCTGAGCTTCTTGGCTTTTTTTGACAGCGGCGAGGAAATTCCCGAAGCCAAAATCAATCCAGCGATTCCCAATCCGAATCCGAACACGGGCTGCAGGATTCCAAATATCACGCTTAAAATCCCAAGAACATAACCCATCTCGCTGAAGTCCTCTTTTGACATCTTTAGTAAAAAGGATTTTATTTTATAAATGTTTCCCAAACCTCTTTGAGAAGTTTTAAAACTTTGATTATTGTTTATCAGAAATGGGGAAAACAAATTTCAGAAGATTGATAACAAAAAACGGAACACTGATTCTTGCCGGGAGAAACGACGAAAGCAACGAAAAACTTGTTGAACAGGTTGAAAAAAACGAGGAAGTTTTTCATACAAAAGAAGCCGGAAGCCCTTTTGTCAACATAAAAGGAAAGCCGAAAATCGGCGATATTAAAGAGGCGATGATTTTCTGCGCGCGATTTTCAAGAGATTGGAAAAAAAATAGCAGCGATGTGATTATTCATCAATTCAAAGGAAGAGATATTTTCAAAGATAAAGGAATGAAGGCAGGAACATTCGGCATAAAGAGATTTAAAGCCATAAAAATTAAAAAAAGCGAGGGGCACCCGCGATTGGCATACGCATCGCAAAATTTAGCCCCCGAAGATAAAAAAGGAAATTTACACAATGATTAACAAAATGGGAAACGTTCAGCTTGGAAAGCAAGGAGTCACCGAGGGGTTTATTGAAAATTTGAAGCATAGATTTGAAACGCATTCCAACATAAAAATTTCAGTCTTGAAAAGTGCGACGCGAGACAGAAAAGAGTTAAAAGAAGTTTCCGAAAGAATTCTTGACGGACTCGGAAAAAATTACACGGCAAGAATAATCGGATTCACGATTGTGGTAAAAAAATGGCGAAAGGAAGTTCGGTGAAATCTATTTTTGTCAACATAAAATAATTTAAACCTTTCTTTCCGCAAAATTCTTAGGATTAAGAAACAATGGAAACAAAAGAAAATCTTGAAAAAATTGCAATAAAAGGGTTTGTTGAAATCAAAGAGGAAGAATTTCATGAGTATCCGGGGGACAACTCGACAAAACTAAGATTGTTTGTTTATGAAAACGGTCATTGCAGCCAAAAATTTTACAGGGAAGTTCAAACTCCCAAGCAACAGGATGATTTATAAACTAATTTTCTAAGTAAATTTAGGTTAATCTCCACGGAGATTCTAATGCCGTAACTGGCATGCCGTAATACAATGGTTCACAATGTAAATCCCCAAGAGTATAATTTAAAGTTAGCCGAAGCTTTGAAAAAAATTCCTGAATTCAACAAGCCGGGATGGGCGGAATTTGTAAAATCCGGACCGGCGAAAGAAAGGCCGATAGACGACCCTGATTTTTGGCACAAAAGGGCTGCAAGCATTTTAAGATTCATTTATGTCAACAAGACCGTCGGTGTAAACAAACTTAGAACAAGATACGGAAGCAAGAAAAACAGAGGAATGAGACCCGAGAAATTCTTCAAGGCAGGCGGTAAAATCCAGAGAGTAATTCTTCAGCAAGCCGACAAAGCGGGATTAACGGAAATTGCAAAGCCGATAAAGGGAATAAAGAAAAGAAAATCTGGAAGACAATTGACGAAAAAAGGGATTGAATTTTTGGAGGGCATAAAGTAAAATGAAAATAGAAAAATTTCACAGATGTAATTTTTGGGGGCAATAATCGAAAATGGGAATAACTAGACCTGGAAGAAAAGCGAAGCTGATGAAGGCCGGAAGAAGAACGAAATGGGCGCCGGTTTGGGCTGTTTTGAAAAAGTATGGGACTGGAAAAAGAATTCATCCCTCGGCGATAACGAGGCAAAAAAGAAGCTGGAGAAGAACGAAACTTCACATTAAACCAAGAACGGAGAAGAAAAATCATTTAGGTTAATGGTAGAAAAACTAAAAATGCGCAAAGCAAAAAATACAAACAATGGCTGAAAAATCATCTGAAAAAATTGAAAGAGAACTAAAGTTATTCAATTTTATTGAAAAATGAATAAAGGAAACAGCGATAATAAAATTGAAAGAGAATACACGATTCCGTTGAGAAGAGAATGGGAAAAAGTCCCAAGATACAAAAGGGCGAAGAAGGCGATAAGGGCGATAAGGGAATTTCTCGTTCAGCACATGAAAATCAGAGACAGAGATTTGAACAAGATAAAGGTTGACAGATTTCTCAACGAAGAAGTTTGGTTCAGGGGAATCAGGAAACCTCCTGCAAAAATAAAAGTCAAAGCGGTGAAGGAAGGAGACATTGTAAGAGTGGAGCTTGCGGTTCTTCCAAACACACTGAAATTCAAAAAAGCCAAAGAAGAAAAAGCACATCAAAAATCCGAGGAGGCCGGAAAGAAGCATCACGAGGAACACAAATCTGTTGAAGAGAAAAAATCTGAAACTGAAGAACAAAAGGCAGTAACTGAAGAAAAAAAAGAAAATACTATTGAAGCAATGGAAAATTTGGAAAAGCAGGAACACAAAAAAGTCAAGCATGAGAAGAAGGCTAAAACTTCACAGCAAGAATCTGCAGCAAAAAAAGCTTACAATATGGGTTCAAGGGGAAGATAATTATTTCAAAATCTTTCCAGTCTCATCATACCACAAATACAAGTCAAGTTCTCCAAGAGAGGTTTGAGTTTTTTGAGCAAGTTCATTAAGGATATTTTCAATTTCCAAATACTTTTTTGGATTCAGGGATTTACTTTTTGGCTTTTCAATCACTCCATGGCGCGCCATCAAATCAATTATGTGAAAATCAATTATCGCGACATTCCCATATCCGATGTTTCTCAAAAAATGCGACGATTCTTTCATCCCCAAACCTTTTACATTTTCCGCAAACCATTTTCTTCTTTCAACATCGGTTTGAAACGAATCCAAAATCTCCCTTATATTATCTTTATGTTGTCTCGCTTCAACAATAAATTTTGCCCTCATGTTTGGAAATCTGTGTCCAAGAATTGCAAGCTGTTTTGCAAGTTCTTCCTCGGATAAATCGGCAAATCCGTCGCCGATTGCATTCTGGATTTTTATTCCTCCGGAAGCCGAAAAGTTGGCAGTCATCAAACAAAAACAAAGTTCCTTGAACAATTCATGATTTGACTTCTTCCCCATTTCTTCAAATTCCTTCATTCTTGAATCAACAACATTTTTTATATCGGATTTTTTCAAGTTTTCAACCAATAAAATCAGGGAGTTCATCTTTGAAGCAAAAATAAAAAATTTATATATGTTTGGCTCGTTGATTAATTGCTCCGCGCCAGACTTTGTCAAGGTGCTCCGCCAACTTTTAAAAAATGATAATATGAAAAATTATTGCGAAGAGTTTTAATTAATTATATAATGGCGGGTTTTAAGTTTAATCTTCTTTTCTCAACTCTTTTATTTTACTCAAAACTTGCTCAACATGATTTTCAATCTTGATATTTTTCCATTCATGCGCAATTTTGCCTTCTAGATTTATCAAAAATGTTGAACGAATAATTCCCTCGTATTCTTTTCCATAAAGTTTTTTCTTTCCCCAAACGCCGAATTGTTTTATAACTTTTTTTTCAGCATCGGACAATAATTCAATTTTCAAATCGTGCTTTTCAATAAAACTGCAATGGCTTTTTCCCGAATCCGCGCTGATTCCAAGAACCTTCGCATTTAACTTTTCAAAATCTTTTATATTCCTTGTAAAATCAATCGCCTCAATGGTGCATCCAGGCGTATCGTCTTTTGGATAAAAATAAACAACAACCCATTTGCCTCTGAAATCTTTCAAACATACATTTTTCCCATTCTGATTTGGAAGGCAAAAATCAATTTTCATTTTATTCTCCCTATTTCTTCCAAAAGCTTGTTTTTATTTTTTCTGCTTGTGTGCGTTTTTCCAAATCTTACGAGAGTTTCATTTATTCTGCTCCAATATTTTTTTGGAAACAATTTTTTTAAATCCTTTTCAATTTTATGCGGATTTTTGTTTTTCGTCCATCCGAGTTTTTGCGAAATTTGAGAGACATGAGTGTCCACGCCAATCCCAGGTTTTCCAACTTCCGAGAGAAAAACATTTGCAGTTTTTCTGCCAACTCCGCGCAATTTTATCAATTCATCAATCTCCAAAGGGATTTTTCCATGCAATTCAATTATTTGCCTTGAGCATTCCACAATGTTTTTTGCCTTGTTCCTGTAAAAATTCACCGGTTTGATTATTTTTTCAACATCCGAAATTTTTGCCATTGAAAGTTTTCTTGCGTTCGGATATTTTTTGAAAAGCTTCTCTGCGACGGGAATAGTGGTTTCATCTCTTGTCCGCGCGGAAAGAATTGTTGAAATCAAAATTTGAAATGGAGATTTCCATTCTTGCGCCGCGAGGCGCATTTCCCTTTGATTTTTTGAAAGAAATTTGAGTTGTTTCAACGCCTTTTTCAAATTCATATTCAATAAAATTATAAATGATTTAAATTCTTATAGTTTTATGCCAAATCTTGAAAAAATCAAGGAAAATAAAACAACGGAAGAACTTCTTGAATTTGGAATTATAAATATTGACAAGCCATCAAATCCCACGAGTTTTGACGTTTCTGATTTTGTTAGGAAAAAATTAAATCTTCGGAAGACAAGCCATTTCGGAACGCTTGACCCAAAAGTCACGGGCGTTTTGCCGATTGCATTAAACCGCGCATGCAAGTTAACCGGCTTTTTTCTTGGAGAGGACAAGCAATACGTCGGGATAATGAAAATTCACGATGAAGTTTCCATTGAAGAAGTTGAAAGAGCAATAAAAGAAAAATTTCTCGGGAAAATAAAACAAACTCCGCCGAAAAAATCCCGCGTAAAAAGGCAGGAAAGAGAAAGAGAAGTAATGAGATTTGAAATTCTTGAAAAAAACGGCAACGATTTTGTTTTTCTTGCGGAAGTTCAAGGCGGAACATACATAAGAAAACTTGTTTCCGACTTGGGAGATTACATGAAAACCGGGGCGCACATGCTTGAGTTAAGAAGAGTGAGAGCCGGAATTTTCAATGAAAATGAAAGTGCAAATCTTTATGATTTTAAAAATGCGGTTGATGAATATAAAAACGGAAACGATGAAAAGTTAAGGAAAATGATAATTCCCGCCGAAATCGTTTCGGAAGTTTATTCCGCCGTTGAAGTAAAAAAAGATTCAGTGAAAAATTTGCTCACTGGAAAACCCATAATAAAAAAAAACTTGATTGGAAAAAGCGATTTTGAAAAAGATGAAATCGTTTCCGTTTTTTGCGGAGAAAGATTTATAGGAATGTATAAAGTTGCAGATTCGGGAGAAATTTTTGCAAAGGCGGAATTTGTTTTGCAATCAATAAAAAATGGATAAAAAAAGATGTCAATGGCCTGGAGAAGATTCTTTGATGATTCAATATCATGATGAAGAATGGGGAAATCCATGTCATGATGATAAAAAAATTTTTGAATATTTAGTTCTCGATACTTTTCAAGCAGGATTAAGTTGGAGAACGATTTTGCATAAAAGAGAAAATTTCGGAAAAGCTTTTGATAATTTTAATCCAATAAAAATATCTAAGTATAACGAAGAAGATGTTAATAGACTTATGCAAAATGCCGGAATAATCAGAAATAAATTGAAAATTCTTGGAACAATAATCAATGCACAGAAATTTTTAGAGTTGCAAAAAGAATTTGGAAGTTTTGAAAGATACATCTGGCGATTTACAAAACATAAAACAATAAATAACAAGGTAAATGATATAAAAGACATCGGAGCGACTTCAAAAGAATCCGACGCAATGAGCAAAGACATGAAGGAAAGGGGTTTCAAATTTGTTGGTTCAACGATATGCTATGCCTTCATGCAGGGGGTTGGGATTGTAAATGACCATACAATTGAATGTTTCAGGCACGGAGAAATAAAATGACGGGGAAAAATTACAGGATAACAAGCAAAGTTGAATTTTATAATTTATCCGCAGAGATAATTGAATATTTAATTGGCACAGGATTATACGGAAATAATAGAGCGGAAGTCATTCAGGGACTTGCGAATCGCACAATTGAAAGGCTGGTGAAAGACGGGATAGTTCCAACAATAAAAGAACTTAAAGAAAGGGTTCGAAACAAGCGTTAAAAAATATATTTTGAAGACTAGAGATTTTTATAAACAACATTTTTTCTTAGCAATTATGGCTAACACTCTTGATGTTTCTTTCGAATTCGGCACTGAGGGACATAATCTCGCCGAAGCCTGCGTTACGGCAGGGATTTCTTTTGGCTTGGAACCTATGTATGAGCGCCAGGACGAAGGAGAAGGGGTATTAATAGGATTGGGATATAATGGTGCAAGAAAAGAAGAGGATTTTGTTTTAATTGCAGGAAGAATTTCAGAACACAAAATAACTGACAAATTTAATTTAATTGCGAACCCAAATATCCCTGCGAATGAGGCTAAGAAGCTTCTTTTAAGATATGCCGCAAAAGTGGACGGACAATTGCGCGAGTGGAACGCGTATATAATTGGCGAATCAAACGGAAGAAGAGCATATTCTTAACCAAACTTTTAATAATTCTTTTTTGCATTCGTTTTTATGAGACAATTTGTTTACTTCTCAAAGAGCGCAGCAACATCAGGAAACTTCGGCGATTTGATGAAAGCCGGAAGAATGGATATCGCGATTCATAGTTTCATTCAGGGCATTTTTTTGTCGCATGATTTTAGGAAGGATGTGAAATTCCACTTTATTTTTTACGGAATGCCAGACCCCCCAAAACACATTGAAATTCAAATAAAAGATGAGCTTGACATAAGCAAGAAAGACGTCGGAAATCTGATAAAAAAAATTCTTTACAAATACCGCGAAGGGAAAAAAACAGAAGTTTTTCCGGGATGTTTCGTTGAGAAAAAAAGTTTGCTTAATATTATTGAAGAGTTAAGGGAAGAAGGCAACGAAGTTTTTCTTCTTGACGGCAAAGGGAAAGATATTAGAGAAGCAAAAATTCCAGTAGATTGCGTTTTTATTCTGGGAGATCATGACGGAATTCCGCAGAAGGAAATGAAAAGATTGAAAAAAATTGCAAACTCTGTTTCAGTAGGACCAAAGACTTATTTCGCGTCGCAGGTTGTAGCAGTTGTTAATAATGAGCTGGATAGAAGGGGGATTTAGAATTCTATCTGAAAATGTTTTTGAAAACGATTTATTATTTTGGAAATAATCTACTACAACAGATTTTCAAATTCTTCCCTTGAAATTCCGACGTCTTTTTTAAGAATTTTATTCAGCAATCCTCGGTCAAGTTTTTCTCCCGGATGATTTGGAACGACTGTCGTTCTTCCGATGTCATTTCTAAGAAACATATGACTCCCTTCTTGTCTCATAATCTTGAAGCCGATTTTTCCAAGAATTTTAATAAGTTCCTTGGCAGTCAATTGGGGCAATTTTGCCATTTAAACCTCTATCTTTTGTATGCCTATAAAATTATTGTCAATTTCTATGTTTTCTTCTTTCAAATAAAGGGAAATTGCTTCTTTGGTTCTTTTCATGAGTTCATTCATGTCTTTTGCTTGAGTGTGGCATCCTGGAAGTCCCACAACTTCTGAAATCAAATATCCATCTTCGCCTTTTTCTATTATCACGTTAAAATTTTTCATGTTATTTTCAACTTAACCGAATTTATAAACTTTTCAATTGGAATTGTAAGAGGTTTTATTTCGCTTCGCAAGTTGTCGCCGTGGTCAATAATGAGTTGGATAGGAGGGGGGATTTAATATGTCATCATAAATTAAAAATAGTTAAATTTTGTGATGGATTATCTAAATTGCATGCCTGCTGAACGTATGCTGTAAAAGACCCACATTTAGTATCATCAATATTACAATGATTATTGCACAAATCTGATAAATCATTTTCCACATTTTCTTGGGTTTTGCATGAATCAGAATTTATATTTGAAAACTCATTTCCATCTTGGCACAAAACATATCCTCCACGATATCCAACTTTACTTGAATATAATAAATTAGCGAAGAAAAATCTTAAATTATACCATCCTAAGCTTAGAATTTTAGTAACTGTCGCGCTAGATTCAATACATTCAATTTCAATTATTTTATCAGTTCCATCAATAGTTGTGGTTAGGTTTAGATTACTAATTGATTCAGGATAAGATTTAATATGTGCGTCCGACAACCTCTCAAAACAAAAGCTAGTCCATTTCATTTTTGCTCCCCTTTCACCCCTTATAGTTACTGAACATTCTCCAGTTCCTTCATTATCATAACAATTATATTGCCCTGTTTCAGAAGGTACTACATTTCCATATTGAAAAAAATTATAACACAGATTAATCACTTGTGGGTCCTTATACATTATTTCACCAGTTTCATAATCAACAAATTTACAAGTTATTGTTTCAGTCACAAAATTATTTTCTTGCCCGCTCACAACACCAAAACTTCCCACCAAAACAAAACTCAAAAAAATTAATCCAAAAATCGCGCCCTTTTTCATTCCCATTTAAGAGAGAGAGAGAGAGAGAGAGTTTAAATATTTAATCACACGCTCGCCTTCGGCAGGATTTTTCGCTGATTGAAAAATATTTTAACTTAGAAAAATTTCACGCAAATTATCATGACACACAACGGCGGTTTTATATTGACACTTCGGCTTCTGTGGGGTGGGTGGGCGGGGACAAAAATCAGAGCAGAGTTGCGAATTGGGGAATTTAATAATCCATCATTCGCCTTGCCTTCAATTTATTATAAAGAACAAATTCAATTTCATCAGGTCTAAGATTAAGTTTGTGCAAAATCTCCGCCTCATTTTGAAACTCTTCCGAAAGCTCTCTTCTTTTTGTCACCATTTTTTTTTGGAGTTAGTGGAAAGCCTGCTCCAAAAAAGGAGAGGGTAGTCAGTATGAACCCCCTTTCGAAAAAGGAGGCATAGCATCCCGTCCCGAAGGACTGATGCGAGGAGGGTTGAATTAATTATATTAGAAATCCTCTTTATATATCGGTTATGATAAGTTGATACGGGCTTTTAATCCACAAGCTTTTTAAATGAAAATTGAGTTTCCGACGATATACCTAAAACAGGTCTTTTCAAAAATGAAAATTGTTTTTACTCCCGACTGGTTTCTTACAAGCGATGTTCTCATAGATTCATTCAGTTTTGTGATACTAATGCTTTTGTTCAGCCTTGCATTTAGAAGCTACAAAATGAGCAAAAACAAAAGCTCGCTTTATCTTGGACTTGGATTTTTTCTTATGGCATTGGCGGAAGTTTCAATAATTCTCACGAAATTTGTTCTTTATTACGACACTTCGATCACGGCGCAAATCGGGGCGGCAATAGTGACATACAATGTTGTAAGCACGGTTGACATATTTTATTACATCGGATTTTTCTTCAGCAGGCTTCTTGTTCTTCTTGGACTTTATATGATATACAAAATACCCTATGATGCAAAAATAACAAAAGATTTTTTGATCATCTTGTATTTAATATTTGTAACAGCCCTGCTCAGCAATTCCATGTATTATTTCCATCATTTGACGGCGCTGATTTTCCTCGCGTCAATAATTGACAATTACAAAAGAACTTATCGTGAAACAAAAATGAAGACAACAAAAATACTTATACTCGGATTTTCAGTCATGGCTCTAAGCCAAGTTATTTTCATTTTCTCAAAGTTCACCTATATTTATGCGACGGCGCAAATGGTTCAACTTTTAAGCTACGCGATTCTTCTCGCACTTATCATTCAAATTGTTCAAAATGGAAAGAAAGAGAAACCGAGTGGAAATAATCCACGACATGCTTAGAATAATCCAAGAGCGAGGAGGAAGAATTCGAAAAACTCATCTGATGTACAAGGCAAACCTCTCGCACAAACAGATGACCTCTTATCTCGAAGAGCTCGGGAAAAACGGACTTGTTGAAAATTTTCAGGAAAAGGACAAAATTCTTCTCAGAATAACAAACAAGGGAAGAGAATTCTTTGTGCAGTACGGACAGATGAGAGAGTTTGAGAAAACATTCGGACTCTAAAAACGTCAAGCCGTTTTAGAGAGAGTTTGAAAAGACTTTTGGGCTGTAACGACAACAAATAAAAACCAAACAAATCTATTTTTAATATGAAAAAAGCAGTAAGATTATACATTGACGGCGCGGTTCAGGGGGTTTTCTTTAGAAATTTTGTAAAAGAAAATGCGGAGAAAGGCAACGTGAATGGCTTTGTAAGAAATCTTGAGGACGGGAGAATTGAAGTTTTTTTGGAAGGCAATTCCGAAGACGTTGAAAAAATGATTGAAGTTTGCAAAAAAGGACCGAAGCACGCGCAGATAAAAAATGTGACGCTTAAGGAAGAGAAATTTCAGGGATTAAAAAATTTCAAGGCGTTGCATATCTGATTCATAATAATTTATTTAAACTCCCGATTGAAAACAACATAAAGAGGCAAATGATTTATACAAATTCCGACGGAAGATTACGCCCGAGTTGGGAGAGTGCATGATATATACCAACTCGGATGGCGGCGCAAGGGGAAATCCGGGTCCTGGAGCCATAGGAGTTCTTGTAAGGAAAGACGATAATATTCTTGAGATGTATTCCGAGAAAATCGGGAACGCGACAAACAACGTCGCTGAATACAAGGCATTGATAAAAGCCCTTGAACTTGCGAAGAAGCACGCAAAGGATGAAGTTACCTGCGTCATGGATTCTGAATTAATTGTGAAACAGCTTCTGGGCGAATACAAAGTTAGAAACACCGAATTGCTGAAACTATTCCGCGAGGTTCAAAAATTGCAGGAAAATTTCGTCAAAATAAAATATATTCATGTGAGCAGATGGGACAAATTCCAGCAAATGGTTGATAATCTTTTGAATATTGAGTTGGATAATAAATAATTTGACAATTCGCTCGCCATTCGGCTCGCTTGATGATTTCTCAAAATCGGCTTCCGCACGATTTTTCCGCCTATATAAAAAAATGGTAATGAAAAATTTTGGACGATAATTATAATCAACATTAACGGCGAGTCTCTGTTTTTGCAGGGCAGACTGGCAGAAAATTGAAAGATATTTAAATTAAA
>Ga0210377_10002553_pt1 | contig 15894 bp, 9 predicted proteins | sample PLM4_65_b1redo_FD_155480 | JGI IMG/M metagenome (GOLD analysis project Ga0210377, IMG submission 155480) | Groundwater sediment microbial communities from an aquifer in East River, Colorado, USA - PLM4_65_b1 redo | ecosystem: Environmental > Terrestrial > Soil > Riparian zone | place: USA: East... | reverse complement strand
GCGATGAGTACCGCGGCCTGGGCCGGCCTGGCCGGGCGCTCAGCACTCTCCCCCGCCTTAGAAGTCAGACTGATCTTGTTCGGCCGGGGAGCGTCTCGGCAGCCGACGAAGGCTAACATGATCAGGATAGCGATTACAGCCGAGGACCGCAACACTTCCCGCTCCGCTTTCGACAAAGGTAACCAGGGCCAGCGCCCCAAGAGTCCATTTGAGAAATACCTTCGCCGGGGGTTTGTGAGCAAACCCGCAAGTGATTAAAATCGTGATGCTCGAATCAATTCTCCCAGTCCCGAGCTCTGGGACATTGAACTGGTTCTCGGCAGCCCTACCCCTTTCTCGGCGAGGCTTGGCGCCTCCCGTCCAGGATATCGCCGACCCAAGTAAATGCGGCGACCGTCGTGGGCAAGCCCAGAGTCGGGATCCCCAATAGGACCGCGTGCCTGATCTCTGCAGGGGAGGCACCTGCCCCAAGGGCCTTCTTGACGTGAGAGTGAACGGCCCCCTCCGACCGGATTCCGATCGCCATCCCAAGCTGGACCAGCTCCCGTGTCTTGGCATCGAGTGGGCCCGAGGTGTGACAGGCCGCTCCGAGGCGCTCATACGCGGAGTGGGCCTTGGGGAATCGCTTGACGAACTGTTCGAAAGGCACTGGCAGCTTTTGCTTCGCCATGCTGGCCTCCTCCGCGAGATTCCAGATAACCACGCTCCCCGAAATGGTCTTCACGCTCCGCCAACCAACTCATTGAGCGAAGATGATATCACAAGCCCGAGGCCCCACTCCAGCGATCTGGTCGATGATTCTCCCGCTCTCGAGATCCAGGACAAAGATGCTGCACAGCCATGCACGCTCACCCAGGAAACCAGTCTCTAAAGGCGCGGCTCCGCCATGCTCGCCGTGGGAAAAGGCAGAAGGAGGAAACAGGAACCCCAGGATAAGGAGAAGCAACACCAAGCGGAGAGCAGAGTTCACTCAAACCCTCCCCTCGCGACACGAGGCCGGTCCTGGAATGAAGGGAAATCTCGTCCTGTCAAGATCTCAGCCCTGCCGACTCCTGCAAGCGTCACCAGTTCTGCAGCCACTGCCATGTGTGTCGTCTTCTGCAGACCTCAGGAGACCTCGGGGGCATGAATCCTCCGGAACCGCGTTCGGAGACCCCGGGACACTTTGCTCAGAAGGGCTGTCAAGAACCCATGGCGGGTCCAGGGAGAGGAGGAGGCATCGTGAAGGTGGCCGGCCCCGCAAGCCTGTTCCAAACGCGGACGCCCGGCGCTTTGAGACACGGAGAGGGAACGACGATACGTGTCACGGCTGCTCTTCGCGGACCAGCATTTCCAAGAGGTCGGTCTCGGTCACGATCCCGACAAGCTGGTTCCCATTCACCACCGGAAGACAGCCGATTTTCTCGCTCACCATGACCCTGGCCGCCTCACGGACGGTCGTGTCGGGGGACGCCGTGATCAGTTTGCGTGACATGACTTCCGCGACCTTCAGCTCGTCCATGAACTCCTCTCGTTCGCTTGTCGTTAGCGGGGACTTGGACGAGGGGGCCGCCTGTCGAAGATCGCGATCGGTGACGATTCCCACCAGACGCTTGCCGTCCATCACCAGCAGGTGGCGGATCCGATGCTGGTCCAGGATCCGCCTGGCCCTGCGCAGTGAGGCGTTCTTATCCACCGTGATCAGGCCCCGGCTCATGATCTCAGACAGTTGCGCCATTCGTCAACCCCTACCACAAGGTGAGCCCCCCGGGCTGCTTGCCGACCGGGATCCGTCCAGCCCCCTCTTCCTCTTGGGACAACAGATTAATCACCGAGATGTCATCCGATCCGGTGTTGGCCACAAAGGCATACCGGCCATCCCCAGAGATCACAATGTCGTGTGGACGGGTCCCGACAGGGATCGTGCCCACCACTGCGCTTGTCCGCGTGGAGATCACCGACACGTCGTTTGAGCCCATGTTGGTGATATAGATGTAGCTCCCTGAGGGGGTGATGTCGGCCTCGCTGGGCTCTTTGCCCACCGGAATCGTCGCCATTACCTGGCGGTTCGCCATCTGGAGTATGCTCACGCTGTTCGAGCCCCGGTTTAGGACGTAGGCGAAGCCGCCCCCGGGACCGAAAACGACGTGGTGCGGATCATCGCCGACAGGAATGCGGCGCAAGACCTTGTGGGTTCCGACGTCGATGACCGTGATGGTGTTCGAACCGGCCCCGGAGACCACGAGGTATTTCCCGTCGGTGGAGATCGCAACCGCATACGGCCTCACGCCGGCCGGAAGCTCCGACGCCACCACATTCAAGGAAAGGTTCAACACGGCGACAGTGTTAGACCGCTCGCTTGGGACATAGGCATGGCCACCGTCAGGGGAGATGTGGATCTTGGTGGGGAGTTCTCCCACTGGGATCAGCGCGACTTTCTTCCCAGTGGCGACCTCGATAACGGTGACGCGGCTGTCCAAGCTATTGGTCACATAGGCATACGTTCCGCCGTATCCGAAGACCGTCTGACCTCCGGGGCCAGTGGCTTCGGGCACGACGGCAACAACAGTGTGCCTCGGCAGGGCCAGGATCCAGACCTCTTTGGATCGGCCGCAGGTCACGAAGGCATGATGCCGGTCCGGGCTGATGGCGACATGCTGGGGGCCAGCGCCCACCGGGATGGTCGCCGTCACCTTCATCGACTCGACATCAATGACCGAGACGGTATTCGAACCCTCATTCGCCACATAGAGCGCCTGTGAGCCGCGGACACCAACCCTATGCGCCAGCACGCCCGACACGGATATCAGTAGCCAGACCGCCGCCAGGAGGCCGATGCTCACAGCACGTCGGATCCCGGTCATGCCATCGGTCCTTTCTCGTCTCCCAGCGGAGTTTTTGGAGCGCCTTGACCTCTCTCCGTTTTGAGCCGGTTAGTGGAGGCAAGGGCGATCCGGACAATCTGATCCAGCTCGTCAAGATCAAGCGGCTTGAGGAAGTAATAGAATACACCGTGCTGGAGGATCTGACGACCCGCTTCAACCGACGGATCGCCGGAAATTACAATGACGGGCAGACGAGGCCGCATCTTCCGTAGGATCTCAACGGTCTTGGCGCCAGACGGTTCCTGCACTGAGATATCCAGTATGGCCAGGCTAATATTGCCCTCGGTAACGGCAAGCAGGGCGTCACTGCCCCGCTCAACGGCAATGGCTTGATATCCCTGAACCGACAGGTGGTCGAGGACCTCTTGCCTTGTTGACCGCTCCGATGTGGCGATCAGAACTTTCCGATGATCCTTCACTCTGGACACGCTCCTCTTTCTTATTTCCTAGGGTGGATAGTGAGCAATGCCAGTGCCAAGGATCGAGGAGGGCTTCCCAAGCGAAGTCCTGTCCCTAACATGCTGAATACATTAACTTCCTTTCGAAGCCCCAGGTCTATCTGTGCTTGCACATATCGTTACCTTCTTGCAAGACAGGGAAGGGCTGCCCCACTTCGGAATCGAGCGATATGGGCAACCATTTGAAAACAAAGGAAGGAGATTCTGTGACAGTTCTGCCCCTATGAGAAACAGGATGTCCCGGCAGAGGGACATGTGGCAACGTGCAGTCGTATCGAACCTTCCTGAATCTGAGAACGGGGCGAGCGTTCGCACTCCTCAGCATGATGTCAACCTTTCAACGCGAGAGGAAAACGGCGGCGGCCGAACACACGCGGCCGTGTGTTGGGCAATCATCAGCTCCTCGTCGGTTGGGATCACCCAGACCGAAACGGCGCTGTCGTCTTGGCTGATCCTCGGCCCACCCGCGAGGTTGGCAGCCTCATTCAAGCGGACTCCTAGCCATCCTGCGTCTTCGCAGACCCTCTTCCTGATGGCGGGCGCGTGCTCGCCGATGCCAGCAGTGAAGACGAGAACGTCCAGACCACCCAGAGCGGCAACAAGGGAGCCCAGTTCGCGCCCAATCCGGTAGACAAACAGGTCAACCGCCTCGGCAGCGTGAATGGTGTGACTCCCCAGCAGTTCGCGCATATCGCTGCTGAGACCCGAGACGCCGAGCAGGCCCGACTTATGGTACAGCAAGTCCGTCACTTGGGCGACGTCCATTCCCCGCTCACTCATCAGGTAGAGGATCACCCCCGGATCAATGGCTCCGCAGCGCGTGCCCATGGGCAGCCCCTCGAGAGCGGTAAATCCCATCGTTGTGGCAACGCTCTTCCGGCCTCGCATCGCGCACATGCTGGCGCCATTACCCAAATGAGCGACCACAACGCGACCATCAGACGTGGCGCCCACTAAGTCCGGAAGGACGTATGCGATGTATTCATACGAAAGCCCATGAAAGCCATACCGCTTCACGCCCGCCTCTGACAGGTCACGTGGCAGGGCGAACGCCCGGGCGACGGGCGATTGAGTCCAATGGAATGCGGTGTCGAAACAGGCGACCTGCGGCAGGTCCGGCTTGATCTTAACCAGCGCCTTGATTGCGGCGATGTTATGCGGCTGGTGTAACGGGGCGAGGGGAACGAACCTCTCCAGTTGGCTGATCACTAAATGATCGATCAGTACTGGTGCAGAAAATAGCGCGCCGCCGTGGACGACCCGGTGACCCGCCGCGACGATTGACAATCCAGCCGCATGGCCTTCGATCCACCCCAGCAAAATCGCGAGCGCCTCTTCGTGGCTGAGATGGCTGTGGGCGTTGGCCGGTAACTGTTCGTCCGCCACGCGCTTGCCGATGGCATCTCTTACAACGAAGCGCGCCTGGGTCCCAATGCCTTCCATCTCCCCCCGATAGACGAGGTCCAGGGATGTCTTTTCGCCGTCAAGGGCGAAGACCGAGAATTTGATGCTCGACGACCCCGCATTGAGCACCAGGATGACATCGGTCATATCTTCATTTTCCTCTTGTGGTGCGCCAGCAGCAACGCGATCGCGCAGGAGGTCATTCGGCTCATCGGGTTGTCCGCGCGGCTGGTCATGGCGATCGGGACGCGAGCGCCCAGGACGATACCCGCGGCCTGTGCCTCTGCCAAATACTCCAACTGTTTTGCCAGCATATTGCCGGATTCGAGATCCGGCACCACCAGAATGTCGGCCCTGCCGGCAACCGGCGAGACGATCTCCTTGATCTTGGCAGCCTCCTCCGATACTGCATTGTCAAAAGCTAACGGACCATCAACCACCCCACCGGTGATCTGCTTGCGATCCGCCATCTTGCATAACGCCGCCGCCTCAATAGTAGACCGAAGCTTCGAAGTCACCGTCTCGATAGCCGACAGGATGGCGACCTTTGGGTTCTCGATCCCCAAGACATGCGCCAGATCGATGGCGTTCTGCACGATGTCGCGTTTGTCATCCAGGTCGGGATAGATGTTAATAGCGGCATCCGTGATGAACAGTACCCGCGGATAGGTGGGAACATCCATCACAAAGACGTGGCTGATTCGGCGGGCGGTGGTGAGGCCGGTGTCCTTGGCGACCACCTCATGTATGAGCTCGTCGGTGTGCAGACTCCCCTTCATGATGGCCTCGACCTCGCCCGCGCGGGCCATGGCGACAGCCTTGGCGGCTGCCTCATGGCTATGCTTACTTGCGACCAACGTGTAAGGCGACAGATTCACATCTGCGGCTTCAGCGGCAGCACGGATCTTGGCTTCTGGACCAACCAGGATGGGAACGATAAGGTTGGCCAGAGCCGCATCGATTGCCCCCAGAAGCGAGTTTCTGTCAACCGGATGGACGACCGCAGTTCGGATCGGCTCCAATCCTTTGGTCAGGTCGATCAATTGCCGGTGACGCGCCCCTCGGTCGTGCATGTGGACCGCCGGAAGGACGGTGCGCGGCCTCTTCACCTTTTCGATTGGGGCGATCACCTCGGCGCTGCCGCTGATGACCACCTCGCCACGTTGGTTGATGCATTCACAGTTAAACGTGACGCGGTGCCTTTCCTCCTCCTTGGCGGTGGCGGTGACGGAAACCGTGATGGTGTCTCCCAGGGCGACTGGCCTTCTGAAATGCAGCGTTTGACCGAGATAAATCGTGCCGGGGCCGGGGAGCTTGGTACCAAGTAGCGTGGAGATCAGGGACCCGCCCCACATGCCATGGGCAATGATCTTGTGGAACATGTCGCTCTTGGCGTATTCCTCATCCACATGAGCGGGATTGACGTCACCTGACATGAACGCGAAGAGGTTGATGTCATCCCATGTCAGCTTGCGGATCAGGCTGGCTGAATCGCCGATCTTTATCTCATCGAAAATTCGGTTCTCGATGTATTCCATGGAGTGATTCCTCCGATGTGGAAGTCAACAGGCCGCCAGGTTGCGCTACCGATTCGGGCGTCTATCGCATCCGCCTCCTCGGAAGCCAGCACCTGCCGAAGCCAGTCAATTAGCCCACGATGTGGTAGCCAGCATCAACGTAGATCGTATTGCCGGTCAGGGACTTGGCCCAGTCTTCAGCCAGGCCTTATGATACATGACTCACGCTACGCGAGCCACAGCATCTCGATAGGTGTCAACTGAGGACTCCCCTCGCAGTTCCCAAACCGGCGCGGTCAGTGCCCCTGCCCGCCAGGAGCGCCCTGCTGCCGGAACTGCCGACCTTTCCACACCTCGAAGATCACGGGATACACGACGAGCTCAAGGATGAACGACGTCACAACTCCGCCGATCATCGGCGCCGCGATCCGCTTCATCACGTCGGCCCCGGCCCCATGGCTCCACATGATCGGGAGCAATCCCATCAGGATCGCCATGACGGTCATCATCTTCGGGCGGATCCGCTTCACCGCCCCCTCGCTGATCGCCTCCTGGAGATCCGCGATGGTCCGCATGCGTCCCGCGTCGCGCCACTTCTCGTACGCATGATCCAGGTAAAGGAGCATGATGACCCCCGTTTCGGCATCCACACCGGCGAGGGCGATGATCCCGACCCAGACCGCCACGCTCAGGTTATATCCCAGCAGATAGATAAGCCAGAAGGCGCCGATGAGGGAGAACGGCACAGCAAGCAGCACGATGAAGACCTTCGTGACGCTGGCCGTGTTGAAGTAGAGAAGGACAAACACGATCAGTAGGGTGAGCGGGATGACGACCTTCAGCCGCTCCTTGGCCCGCTCCATATACTCGAACTGCCCGCTCCAGAGCAGGTGATACCCTTGGGGTAGCTTGACCTTCTCGGCGACGACCCGCTGGGCGTCTGCGACGTAGCCGCCGATATCTCGGTCGGCGACATCGACATAGACGTAGCCCACCAACTCACCCGCCTCGCTCCGGATCAGGGTGGTGCCACTTGACAGCCTCAGATCGACGAGCTGGGCCATCGGGACCTGGGCGCCCATCGGGGTCGAGACCAGGACCCGCCTCAGGCCGTCCATGCTGTCCCGAAGCCCTCGGAAATAGCGGACGTTGACCGGGAACCGCTCGCGGCCTTCGATCGTTGTGGTGACGGTCCGTCCACCGATCGCGGTCTCGATCACGTCCTCCACGTCGGCCACGGTGAGGCCGTACCGGGCGATCTCGTCCCGCTTGATCTCGAAATCGAGGTAGTAGCCGCCAGCCACGCGCTCCGCAAAGACATTCCGGGTCCCACGGACATGCTTGAGCGCCGTCTCGATCTCCTGGCCGATGCTCTGGATCACCTCTAACTTTGGCCCGAGCACCTTGATCCCGACGGGGGTCCGGATCCCGGTGCTGAGCATGTCGATCCTCGCCTTGATCGGCATCGTCCAGGCGTTGCTCACGCCAGGGAGCTGGAGCGCTGCATCCAGCTCGTCGATCAGCTTCTCGACGGTCATCCCCTTCCGCCACTCTTTCTCCGGCTTGAGGTTGATCACTGTCTCGATCATCTCGAGCGGCGCCGGGTCGGTGGCGCTGGTGGAGCGCCCCCCTTTGGCGAAAACCGACTCGACCTCCGGGAAGTGCTTGATGATCCGGTCCTGGACCTGGATGAGCTGGGAAACCTGAGTGATCGAGGCGCCGGGCAATGCCGTCGGCATGTAGAGAAGGGTCCCTTCGTAGAGGGGCGGCATGAACTCCGAGCCGAGCTTCAGGAAGACCGGGACAGTGGCCGCCATGGCAAGGAGGGCCAGCACGAGGACGGTCTTTTTCCACCTGAGCGCGAGGTGGACCACCGGCTGGTAGACCCAGATCAGGAATCGGTTGATCGGGTTCTTCTCCTCGGGCTGGATCTTTCCCCGGATAAGGAGGACCATGAGAAGTGGTCCAAGGGTGACAGCGAGGAAGGCCGCGAAGAGCATGGAGAATGTTTTCGTAAAAGCCAGTGGGCGGAAGAGCCGGCCCTCCTGTGCCTCCAGCGTGAAGACCGGGAGGAAGGAGACCGTAATGATCAGCAATGAGAAGAAGAGCGGACGCCCCACCTGTTGGGCCGCTTCGATCAGGAGGCGGGTCCGGTCGATCGGACGCCCCTCCTTCTCCCACTCCTCCAGTCGCGTGTGGGCGTTCTCCACCATGATGATGGCAGCGTCGATCATGGCGCCGATGGCGATGGCGATCCCCCCCAGCGACATGATGTTCGAGCCGACGCCGATGTAGTACATGGCGATGAACGACATCAGGATGGCGACCGGTAGGGTCAGGATCACCACCAGCGCGCTCCGAAAATGAAAGAGGAACACGATGATCACGAGACTGACGATCAGGCTCTCCTCGATCAGCTTCTCCTTGAGTGTGGCGATGGAGCGGTAGATCAGGTCGGATCGGTCATAGGTGGTGATGATCTTGACACCCTCCGGCAGTGAAGGGGTGATCGTCTTGATCTTCTCCTTAATCCGCTGGATCACATCCAGGGCGTTTTCGCCATACCGGATCACGACGATCCCGCCGGCCACGTCGCCCCGACCATTCAGCTCCGCAACGCCTCGGCGGATGTCCGGCCCGAGGCCCACCCGGCCGATGTCCCGGACGAGGACCGGTGTGCCGCGTTCGTCGGTCCCGACGACGATCGCTTCGATGTCTTTGAGGGATTTGATGTAGCCGAGCCCGCGAACCATGTACTCCCGTCCGGAGAACTCCACGACCCGACCTCCGGTGTCGTTGTTCCCCTTCCGGATGGCCTCGATTACCCGATCCAGTGGAAGCTTGAAACCCAGAAGGGTCGCGGGATCGATCGAGACCTGGTACTGCTTGACGAAGCCGCCAACCCGCGCCACTTCGGCCACGCCCGGCACCGCGAGCAGCCAGTGGTGGACGTACCAGTCGTTCAGCGTGCGAAGCTGGGCCAAGTCGTGCCGTCCGGTCTCGTCCACGAGTGCATACTCGAACCCCCAGCCCACGCCGGTCGCATCCGGCCCCAGGACCGGGGTCACCCCCTGGGGCAATCTCCCCTGCACCCCTTGCATGTACTCGAGCACTCGGCTTCTGGCCCAGTAGAGGTTGGTGCCATCCTCGAAGATGATGTACACAAAGGAAGCGCCGAAGAAGGAAAAACCGCGCACCGCCTTGACCTTGGGAGCTGAGAGTAGGGAGGTCACGATCGGGTAGGTGACCTGGTCCTCCACCAGTGTCGGGCTCCGCTCTGCCCACTCTGTTTGAACGATGACCTGAACGTCTGACAGGTCAGGGATGGCGTCCAGAGGCGTGTTTCGGAGGGCCCAGATCCCCCAGGCAACGGCGAAGAGAGTGAAGAGGCTGATGATGAACTTGTTGGTGGCGCTCCACGCGATCAATTTTGAGATCATGGGTGTTTGTCCCCCACTCTTACCTTATGCCTCGCACTTCGCATAGGGCGCAGCAAGCAGCGCCCCTACGACCTCGCACTCCGCACCGCACACCGCACACTTTACTTCTTGCCCATGTCCATGCCCGGCATGCTACCCATCCCACCGATGGCGGCTTTGAGCTGGCTCTCGGAGTCGATCAGGAAGTTGGCAGAGGTCACCACCTTCTCCCCCGCCGAGAGGCCGGCCAGGATTTCGGTATAGCCGTCCACACGGGCGCCCACTTTCACATCCCGCGGCTCGAAGGTCCCCTGCCCCTTGTCGATGAAGATGAGTTGTTTTGTCCCGCTGTCCAGCACCGCCTCGTCGGGTACGACGAGTCGCTTGCCGAGCGGGATCTTCAGCTCGACGTTGGCGTACATCTGGGGTTTCAACCTCCAGTCTTTCGTGTTCGGGAACTCGAAGCGCACCTTCACGGTACGGGTCTTCTCCTGCAGAACCGGGTTGATGTAAGTCACCTTGCCACGAAAGACCTCTCCGGGATACGAGGCGAGCGTAATGGCTGCAGGCTGGCCAAGCTTGACCAGAGGAATCTCGTATTCGTAGATCTCACCCTGGACCCAGACGGTGGAGAGGTCGGCGACCTTGTAAAGGCTCTCCCCGGGCATCACCTTCTTGCCCCTGAAGGCCATCTTCTCAATGACCACGCCGTCAATCGGGGAGTAGAGCGTCACACTCTTGCGCGGGGTCCTGGTTCGCTCAAGGGTGGCGATGTCCTCCTCGCTAATGTCCCAGTACTGCAACCGCCGCTTCGAGGCATTGACCAGCGTATCTGCCCCTGACGCGATATCGGGAAAGCGACTCTTGGTCAGTGTCTCCTTCGCCCGTAGTGCCTGCAGGTATTCCTCCTGGGTGGAAACGAGATCTGGGCTGTAAATCGTGAGGAGAGGCTGGCCCTTCTTGACCGGCTCCCCGGTGAAGTTCACCAGCAGGCTTTCGATCCACCCCTCGATCTTGATATTCACATCGGCGAGGCGGCGCTCGTCGAACTCTACCACCCCGACCGTGCGGATCGTTCGCTCGATCGACCGGTACCCGACCACGCCGGTCTTCAGGCCGATCAATTGTTGCCGCTCCGGGCTGACCATCACCGCTCCGGGAGCCATCTCCATTTCACCAGCGGCCTTCTGCTCGCTCTGCGCAGCCGGCATCGCCATACCCTCGTGCCCGGCATGCTCACTCTTTGCTGGCGCCTGAGCGATTGGTGCGCGAGGAGGCGAAGTACCGCCGCGGAACCGCTCCCTGAGCCGGATGCCGCCGCCATACCACACCAAGAAGACCCCCGCGGAGGCAGCGACCAGGACGGCCCAGGCGATGCCCCACTTGACCCGATGCATCTTTTCTCCCATGTGGTCCTCCTCAGTGTACCGGGGCCCCGACGACCCACTCCAACTTGGCCAGGCTGGTCTGGTAGTCTCCCAGCGCTCGATAGTACTCTTTCTCGAAATTGGACAGGGTTAGCCGGGTATCCAGCAGGGTGAGAAAATCCAGCTTATTGACCTGATAGCCCGCAACTGCCGAGTCGAGCGAGAGTCCGGCTTGCGGAATCAGGCCTGTCTGTAGCAGGTCGAGGAGCTTGCTGCCTTTCTCAAGATCAGACACCAACTCCTTGACCAGTGAGAGTACCTCGTTTCTGGCCGCCTGATACTGTTCCCTGGCCGAGTCGATCATAGCCGACGTCTCTGCGACCTGCCTGTCTTGCTTGGTCCTGAAATAGAGGGGGATGTTGATGGCCACTCCCGCTGAGAACATGTCAGACCGGCTGACCGCTGCAGCGTTCTCCCGAAACCCATAGCTCACGCCGACCGTGAAATCGGGGAAGTATTTCTTCCTGGCGAGCGCGTTGGCCGCTTTGCTCCGTTCAACATCCTCCTGTAGCGCCTTGAGCAAAGGCCGGTTCTCCAGAGCCCTCGCCTGTATCTCTTTCAGATCCACCTGCACCTCGTCCTTGAGCACCTCCTCTGTTCGAGCGAGAGGGGTTTGGGGAGGGCGGTTCAGGATCGCGTTCAATCTAGCGCCGGCAGCCTGACGGCTCTGCTCCAATCGGATCTGCTCGTCCAGGAGTTTCGAGAGCTCCACCTGGGCCTTGATGACGTCCTGCTGGATCCCTTTACCGACGCTGTATTTCGTCTCGGCGATTTTGACGAATTCCCTAAGCAGCTCGCGATTCTTTTCCACCACCTCTAGCGAGCGGTCGACGGCATAGAGTTCGTAAAAAGCCTCCTTGACACGGCGCACGATCTCGTTTTGCTTATCCCGATACCCCTGGCCGATCGCGTTGGCCTCCCGCCGGGCGACCTCGCTCCTGAGACCCAACTTTCCTGGAAATGGGAAGGCTTGTGAGAGGCTGAACTGCTTCATTGTCATGTCATCCTGGCTTAACGAGAAGGTATTGGTGGGAAGGTTGACGATCTCGAAGCTCAGCATCGGATCGTCAAGCGACCCTTCTTGCGGCGGCCGTTCTTTCGCCGCGTCCCATTTCTTCCCCTCAGCCTTGATTTCTGGATTGACGGCAACCGCCTCCTGGATGAGGGGCTGAAGGCGGAGCACCGCCTCTTGCGCGGAGACGACTCTTCCAAACGCAACGGCGGTGAAAGTTGCGACAACGGCAAGAAGAAAACCGATCCTCAAGGCTATGGCCATATCTTTACCTCCTGACTCCCGCTTAACATCTCATGGAACGCATTTCAATCCCCAGGCCACACGATGATGACAACCAAAGACCTGGAGCCCCGCCATTAGGCATAGCCTAAGCTTCGATGAGCAAGATAGAGCGTGGGTGTCGAGTGGAAGCCTGGAACTACGAGCTACCAGGCCGTCGGTTAGAGAGGAACACGCCGAGGGGGTTTGAGGAGAGGGAACGTCGGGGCCAGAGGAACCTCGATCCTAGTCAATATGGCGAGGAACAACAAATTCATCAGGACGAGTAGTTGAAAGACTTGCGGCATGTCAATTGCGCACAGAAAGGGGTGAGCGGCGCTCGACCCGTGGTGATCGGCAAGGTCGCAGATAGGCATGCACAAGCCAAAGGCAAGAACAACTAACAGGACGAACTGTATTCCCGCCGTTTGATGCCTGCTCGTGTTCACCGAAATCCTCCCGTGCCTCCGTCACGAATGGAGCTTCGCGGACTTATACTTCCATTCGTCAAGCAAATTGTCAAGCAAATGCGGTGCCATTCGGACTGAGATCCTGAGATACGAGGCAACCCATTAAAAATGCTTGTCTAATCATCCTAAGTGATCATCCACTCATCGTCCTGAAAATTCCAACCAGTCCAGTGATTGGGTATCCGCCTCCACATTGCGATAGGCGTGATAGAAGTAACATGCCGATTTTCATGCATGGATGCTCCCTGGGGCAGCTCTGCCCCATCTACAGGAATCGTGTCGCAGTTTGAGCAGCCTCGGGTTGTAGATTCGCTTAAGGATTTGCGGATGATCGACTAGAAGATAACTGTTGCCGTCCATTAAGTACTTTAAACCCCTCGAACCACATGATGCTGGCGGCACCCGCCGCCAAGCAGAGGGCCAGGTCAGCAGCGCCCAGCGGCGCGAACCGAAACAGCGCGCGTAGGAAAGGAACGTACAGGACCAGTGCGAGAAAAGCCAGCGCGCCCCCTAGCACCCACCACAAGGCGGCGTTTGGGGAGCGCAGCGTGGCCAGAATGGTCCTCGACCATGACCGGTTCGTGAAGATGAGGCCCAGGTTAGCGATGATGAGGGTGGTGAAGCTGAAGGCGCGAGCTTCCAGTTCTCCATGCCCTCGGTACAGTGCGATGCCGAAGACACCCAGCACGATAAGTAATACACTCACGCCCTGCAGCAGACTCAAGCCGATCATCCGACCGCCAATGAACGGCTCTTTCGCGTTGCGGGGCGGGCGGTTCATCACGTCGGCTTCCTCGGGCTCCGCCTCGAAGACGACCGAGCAGGCTGGATCGATAATCAATTCGACGAAGGCGATGTGGACAGGCAAAAGCGCGAGCGGCCACTTAAACAGTACGGGGATCAGCGACATACCAGCGATCGGCACGTGGATGGCGAAGATGTAGGCCATCGCCTTCTTGAGATTGTCGAAAATCCTCCGGCCCAGTTTGACGGCCTGTACGATGGAGGAGAAGTCGTCGTCAAGCAGCACCAGCGCCGAGGCTTCACGAGCCACATCGGTGCCGCGTCCCCCCATGGCGATCCCGATGTGCGCCGACTTCAAGGCCGGCGCGTCGTTCACGCCATCGCCAGTCATGGCGACGATTTCGCCGTTGGCCTTCAAGGCGTTGACCAGGCGCAGTTTCTGTTCGGGCACAACGCGCGCAAAGATATTGACCGTCTTGAGACGCTGTTGCAGTTCCAGGTCATCCATCCTGTCCAGTTCAGGCCCAGTGAGACATTCGTCCATTGGGGTCAGGCCGATCTGCCGAGCGATGTTCTGTGCAGTGCCGGGATAGTCGCCCGTGATCATCACCACCCGTATCCCTGCAGCGTAACACTCCCTGAGTGCGGGCGGAACCGCCGGGCGCACCGGGTCGGCCAATCCGACAAGCCCCAGGAACTCGAATATAAAGTCATGCTGCTCCCCAGGTAGGGACGTTTGCTTGAACTGTGCTTTGGCCACGCCCAGTATTCGCAGGCCTTCGTTGGCCATCGAGGCGATCTGTGCGGAGAGCGCCTCCATGTGCGCCTCGTTAAAGTGGCAGAGATCGGCGATGGCTTCTGGGGCCCCTTTGGCAGCGATGACATAGTCCTGGCCATCGCGTGACTTCCACACGTGCGACATCGCCAGCAAGTCTTGCGATAATGGATATTCGCGCACCAGCATCCAGTCGTCATGAAGGTGTTCGGTCTGGGCCAGCGTTCGGTGGCCCAGCTCTTTGAGCGCCTTTTCCATTGGATCGAGCGGCTCTCTCTGGCTTGCCAGAATGCCGAACTCCACGAGCTCATGGAAGGTCTCCGGCAGCGGCTCCTGCTTCTGATCGTCCACGTCGTACAACTCGCCTTGGGCGAACATTTTGCTGACCGACATACGGTTGAGGGTAAGCGTGCCCGTCTTGTCCACGCACAACACCGTGGCCGAGCCCAGGGTCTCGAGGGCCGGCACGCGACGGGTGAGCACCCGTTTTTGCGAGATGCGCCAAGCGCCCACGGCCAGGAAGATGGTCAGCACCACGGGAAATTCTTCCGGCAACATGGCCATGGCCAGCGTAATGCCAGCCAGGAGCCCGTTGAGCCAATTGCCTCTTGTAGCCCCGTAGACGATCGCTACCACAGCACACAGGGCAAACGCCACTATTCCGAGGATGCGAACCAGCCGTCCGGTTTCCCTCTGCAGCGGGGTCTCTTCATGCTCGACCGTCTGCAGTGCTTTGCCGATCTTCCCGAGTTCGGTGTGGAGGCCGGTGGCTAGCGCTTGGGCGATGCCATACCCCTTAACCACTAACGTGCCGGAATACACAAAAGACAAATCCTCGCCGCCGGGGCGACTCATTTCCGTCGCGCCGTCCCAAGCCACTTTGCGGACCGGCACCGATTCGCCGGTCAACAGGGACTCATCAACCAAAAGGCTGCTACACGACTCGAGCGCTGCGTCTGCCGGGACGCGGTCGCCTTCGGCCAAGATCAGGATATCGCCACGGACCACGTCGCGGCCCGCGATCCGTTTTTGCTCACCTCCCCGGATGACCAGCGCGCGCGGGCTAGATAGGTCTCGAAGCGCCTCAAGCGCGCGCTCCGTTTTACGCTCCTGATACAGGGTGATGCTCATGACAACGAAGACAAAGCCGAGCAACATGAACGCCTCTCGCCTATCGCCCAGTACGAGATAGATCGCGCCACAGGCAACCAGAAGCAGGAACATCGGCTGGCGCACAACTTCAAGCGCAATAGCGACAATACTGCGTCGCCTTGAGGTGGGGAGTTCGTTATACCCCTCCTCCTTCAGCCGTGCGGCTGCTTCGTCCTCAGAGAGCCCGGCGATCGAGTTGATGTCGAACCGATCTGACAATCGTGCATCCTTTTCTGGAGATCTAATACAAACGTCTCTAATCTCGTTGCAAAGGCGCGGGTCCTGTCCTTCGGCAGCCCCATCCGTCCTCACTCCACCCATCCCCCAGTGGGGCCCTTCCGTTGCGGGCGGATGGGGCGCCCCGCCTCGGCCACCCGCCCGATGTAACTTT
>Ga0210377_10002552_pt1 | contig 15898 bp, 13 predicted proteins | sample PLM4_65_b1redo_FD_155480 | JGI IMG/M metagenome (GOLD analysis project Ga0210377, IMG submission 155480) | Groundwater sediment microbial communities from an aquifer in East River, Colorado, USA - PLM4_65_b1 redo | ecosystem: Environmental > Terrestrial > Soil > Riparian zone | place: USA: East... | reverse complement strand
CCATGAACCAGTCGCCAAAGGCGACGAAGTTCTTGCTCGAGTTCGTCCACAGCCCCTCGTCGGCCATGACCTCGGGAAAAGCCCGTAGCGCAACCAGGCGAAGCGCCGCGGACACGGCCAGGAGCAGACAGAGCGCCAGGCAGGGACGGTCAGCCAATCGCACGTGGGGCTTCACGCAGGGGGTAGCCAAGTAGGATCCGGGGGAACGTATCGGCAAGCGTCGCCAGGGGTCGAAGTCCTTGCGGTTCCGCGGGCAGGCCGGATTCTGCCCGCCCCGCAGGGAATCTCAGGGTCGGGCCCTCTGGCAAGCCCTCGTCTCGTCCCCTTGAAGAAGCTGCCACCGGTGGCGCCGCCTGCGCAGAGTTTTGCGGGCTCGTGCGTTCTTTACCAGATTTTCGGAGATGCGCGCAGCGGGCTCTCCGGCGAGTTCCGTTCCTGGGTCCTAACCCACTGGATCTGCACGGCTTACGCTGCGGGTACCTTGGCACGACGATTGCTCCGAAAGGGGGGCGAAGCCCTCGCCGATCGAGGGCGGCCGGAGACCCTCGCGAGGCGACAGCCAGGCATGACGGAACCCCGCTCCGGCGAAACGCTCGACGCCGGCATCGCCAGCATCGGATGCCACCCCCACGATCTCGTCCGCGTGGGGCGCCACGAGCACCTGCGCTCGCACCGGGCATTCCGTCAGGGCATCATCGCCCGCTTCGAGAGGGAGACCGCGTGAGCCGCGAAAAGGTCTTTCGCTTCGGCCGCGAGACCAAGCGGGTCGGGAGCCTGAGCGAGCCGCCGAGCGGTATGGCTCCGGCCGGAGAGCCCATGGTGCTGCTCGTGAAACAGGCTCTGCCGCTGCGCCGGTCGAGCGCCGGATCGGGGGCGAGCCCCGGCGCGGCGCCCACCGACGGATGAGCGTGCCTCTCTCGAAGCCGAGCGGCCTGCGGGTTGCGATGATGATCGAGACCGACGGCCCGGGCGGCGCCGAGGTGATGTTGATCCAGCTCGCCGAGGAGCTGCGACGGCGGGGGCACGAGGTCACTCCGGTCGGTCCGGTGCGGGGCCAGGGTTGGCTCTCGGGGCGGCTGCGGAGCCTGGGCTTCGAGCGGCGCACCTTCACGCTGCGCCGTCCGATCGATCCGCTGTGCGCGATCGAGCTCGCGCGCATGCTGCGCGAGCTGCGGATCGACGTGGTTCACAGCCACGAATTCACGATGGCCGTCTACGGCTGCGCCGCGGCACGCTGGCTCGGAATTCCCCACATCGTGACGATGCACGGCACCGAGGCCGTGATGACCACCTGGCGACGGCGCGCAGCGCTGCGCTGGTCCCTGAAGCGGAGCTACGCATTCGTCGCGGTTTCGGATCACACGCGGATGTCGCTGCAAGCCCGGCTCGGGCTGCCGGAGGGCTCGATCCGCATGATCCCGAACGGTGTTCCCCTGCGACCCGGCGAGCGCGCACTCACGCGGCGCAAGCTCGGCGTCGGCGACGACGAAGTGCTGATCCTCGCGGTCGGCAATCTCCGCCGGGGCAAAGGCCACGACGTGCTGATCGAAGCGCTCGCGGAGCTGCAGCGCGCGGGCTGCGCAGCTCGCTGGCAACTCGCCATCGCCGGCGAGGGTCGCCAACGCGAGGACCTCACGCGTCTGGTGGCCGAGCGCGGGATCGCCGACCGGGTGCAGCTGCTCGGGCATCGAGACGACGTTCCCGACCTGCAGGCGGCGGCGGATATCTTCGCCATGCCGTCGCATTGGGAAGGCATGCCGCTCGCCATCCTGGAGGGCATGATCGTCGGCAAGGCGATCGTCGCTTCCCGCGTCGGCGGCATTCCGGAGATGCTGCGCGAGGGGGACTCCGGGTTGCTCGTCCCGGCCGGCGACTCGCTGGCGCTCGCTCACGCGCTGCGCACTCTGATCGAGGATCCGGCGCAGCGCGAGCGTCTCGGCGCAGCCGCGCGTCGGCACGCCGAAGCGGAGTTCCGCGTCGAAGTCATGGCCGACCGCTACGAGCAGCTCTACCGGGGCCCGGGTGTCGGCTCCGTGTCGAGCTGACGGATGCGGCACGCGGAGGCGAGCGTCCCGACGGCGCGGAGCGGGGCCTCGACTTCACGGCCCATCGCCCCGGCGCGGCGCTGCTCGCGCTCGCGCGGGCCCGCGAGCGCGTGAAGGTCGCATGGCGCTAGCCAGAGGGTCGGGGATGTCACGCCGTCCGCTCGCGAGCGACGCCGTCGCGCTCGTCGCCTCGATCGACACCGAGGAGGACAACTGGCGTCCGACGCGCGACGGGATCCGCATCGAGAACATTCGCGAGCTCCCGGCGCTCCAGCGCTTCCTCGTCGGCCTTGGGCTGCGCCCGACCTATTTCGCCGATCATCCGGTGGCGAGCGAGCCGTGGTCGGCCGCGATCCTGCGCGAGATCGCGGAGTCCGGCGCGGCCGAGATCGGAGCGCATCTCCACCCATGGAACACCCCGCCACTCGACGAATTGCCGCTGCCGGGCAATTCGATGCTGAACAACCTCTCGCGCGATCTGCAAGGGCGCAAGCTGCGCACGCTACGTGATGCGCTCGCGGCCGCGACCGGGCATGCGCCGACCTCGTTTCGAGCGGGCCGCTTCGGCCTCGGCCTCGAGACCGTGAGCGAGCTGGTCGCGTGCGGATTTCGCGTCGACAGCAGCGTCACGCCCTGGATCGATTGGTCGGAGTTCGATGGCGGGCCCGACTTCCGCGGCGCGCCACAGGCTTGCTATCGCATTCGCGCGGGCCAGGACCCCCGCACGCCGGCGGGCGATGGCGCGCTCCTCGAGCTGCCGCTCTCGAGCGGCTTCACACGCCGGCCCTTCGGCTGGCGCGCTGCGGCGCATGGCGCGCTGCGCCGTCGCGCGTTGCGGCGCCTGCCGCTCGCGGGGCTCGCCTCCAGGCTGGGCATCGTGCGCCGCGTGATCCTGACCCCGGAGGGGGAGTCGGTCGACGCCCTGCTTCAGCTCGTCGAGCGCCTGCTCGAGCAGGGCGAGCGCTTCCTGCACCTGTTCTGGCATAGCCCCAGCCTGGTTCCCGGTCTCTCGCCCTTCGTCACGAGCGCGCGCGATCGCGAGCGTCTGTTCGCCTCGATCGACGCCTTCGTGAACCGCGCCTCGAGACTCGCACGCCTGGTGCCGATGACCGTCAACGAGGCGGCGGAAGCCCTCGACCCGCGCCTTCACCCCGACGCGGCATGAGCCGGCCCGGAAGCGCGGAGAGCTCCGTCCGATGACACAGACGTCCCCCACGACCGCCCAGGGAACGGAGCCGGCGGGCTCCCCGTTCCAGATGGGCCGGGTCGGTCGTCATACCGTCGTGTATGCCCTCGGCATCCTGCTCAGCAAGGCGATCTCGTTCGTGATGCTCCCGATCTACACCCGCTTCCTCACGCCGTCCGATTACGGTGTGGTGGAGCTGATCGAGATGACCCTCGACGTGATCGCGATCGTCGCCGGAGCGCGCATCGCCGCCGGGATCTTCCGCTACTACCACAAGGCCACGACCGAGAGCGAGCGGAACGCCGTGATCTCGACCGCGCTGTGGGTGCTCGCGGGCAGCTACGCCACGGTGGGGATGATGACGTTCCTCGCCGCGAACCTGCTCTCGCGCCTGGTCTTCGGGACGCCCGAGCATGCGGGGCTGATCCGGCTCGCCGCGGCGAGCCTCGCCTGCTCGAGCCTGATGATCGCGCCGCTCACCTACATTCGCGCCCGCGAACGCTCGCGCGCGTTCGTGGCCACCCAGATCGCGCAGGTGATGCTCCAGGTCGCCCTGAACCTCGTACTGCTCGTCCACTTCGGGCTCGGGGTGCGCGCGGTCTTCATCAGCAGCCTCGTAACCAAGCTCGTGCTCGGGCTCGGGCTCGCGGGCTTCCTGATCTCGCGGGTGGGCTTCCACTTCACGCGCGCCGCGACCCGCGATCTGCTGCGCTATGGCATCCCGCTGATCGGGACGCAGATGGCGACCTTCATCGCGACCTTCGGCGATCGCTATTTCCTTCAGGCTGCCGCCGACACGGCCACGGTGGGTATCTACTCGCTCGCCTACCAGTTCGGATTTCTCGTCGCTGCCGTCGGGTACATACCGTTCGAGATGATCTGGGACGCCGTGCGCTTCTCCGTCGCGAAGCGGCCGGACCGCGACGCGCTATTTGCGCGCGCCTTCCTTTATCTGAATCTGATGGTGGTGACGATGGCGCTCGCGATCGTCCTGTTCGTGGACGAGATCCTCGCGGTGATGACGACGCCTGCGTTCTATCCGGCGGCCGCCTTCGTGCCCGTGATCGTGATCGCCTACGTCTTGCAGGGCTGGGTGGGATTGCAGGACGTCGGCATCCACGTCCGCGAACGCACCGAGTACCTCACGCTGGTCAACTGGGCGGCGGCGCTCACCGCGCTTGCGGGCTACGCGATCTTCATTCCGCGCTACCTCGGCATGGGAGCGGCGGTGGTGACCGTCGTCTCCTTCGGGGTTCGCTACCTCGGCTGTTACCTGATCTCGCAGCAGCTCTGGCGGGTCGAGTATCGCTGGGTTCCGGTGCTGCGCCTGGTCGGCCTGGCGCTCGTCGTGGCGCTGATCGGGCTCTGGCTTCCCGAGATCGCGCTCGCGCCCTCCCTCGCCGCGAGCGCCGGCCTGCTGCTGGTCTACGGCGTCTGCGTGCTGAACCTCGGCATTCTGTCGGCCGACGAGAGAGAGCTCGTGCTCGGCGTGTTGCGTTCCCCGCTCGCGTCACTGCGCAGTGGCGCGATCGGTCCGAGCCGCCCATGACGATCGCCGCCGCGATCGCCGCCGCCTGCCTCGCCTGGGTCGCCTTTGCCTACGCGGGCTATCCGCTGGCCCTGTGGCTGCTGCGAGCGGTGAGCCCGCGGCCGCTGCGGCGCGAGGACCGCTTCCCGCCGATCTCGGTGATCCTCGCGGTCCACAACGGCGAGCGCGCGCTCGCGCACAAGCTCGAGGCCACTCTCGCGCAGGACTACCCGGGCCGCGTCCAGGTGATCGTGAGCTCCGACGGATCGACGGATGGGTCGGCGGCCATCGCCACGTCTTATGCAGCGCGCGGCGTCCTGCTCCTGAACCACCTGGAGCGGCAGGGCAAGGAGGCGGCGCAGGCGCGCGCGATCGCGCGCGCCGACGGCGAGATCCTCGTCTTCACCGACGTCACGTCGGAGCTCGAGCCCGGAGCGCTGCGTGCGCTCGTGCGTCCGTTCGCCGATCCGAGCGTCGGCGTGGTGAGCAGCGAGGATGCGGTCGATCCCGAGGCCGGGGAGGGCGCTTACGTGCGCTACGAAATGGCGCTGCGCCGCCTCGAGAGCGAGGCTACGACGCTGATCGGTGTCTCCGGCTCCGGCTTCGCGATCCGCCGCAGCCTCGCCTCCCCGTGGCCGACGCACCTGGCGAGCGACTTCCGCGTCGCGCTCGAGGCCGCGCGGCGCGGTCTGCGCGCGGTCTCCGAGCCCGCCGCGCGCGTGCGGGTCGGGGTCGTGCGCGCGAGCGGAGCCGAGTGGCAGCGAAAGATCCGCACCGTGAGCCGAGGCATCGCGGTTCTGCTCGCGCACCGCGAGCTGCTCCACCCGCGCTTCGGACGCGCGGCGTTCTCGATCTGGGGACACAAGCTCGCGCGCTTCACCTCGCCCTTTGCGCTGCTCGGCCTGCTGGCCGCGAGCGTCGTGCTCGCCGGGCAGTCCGCCGCCGGACGCTGGCTGCTCGGCGCCCAGCTGCTCGCCTACGCGACTGCGCTGCTCGCACTCGTGTACCCGTCCGCCGCTCGGATGCGCCTGCCACGGCTCGCCGGATTCTTCCTGCTCGTCAATGCCGCCACCTGCGTGGCGTGGTTCCGGCATCTGCGGGGCCGACGCACCCTGGTGTGGCAGCCGACCGAGCGATGAGAGTACGCGCATGGCGCCAGCTACCGCCGGCCGGCGACCCGTTCAGCGTCCGCGAGCGGCACGCGGCGTGCCATGGGGTCGATCCGGAGCAGGCGCTGCGCGACGGCCTGCGCGCCTATCTCGGCGCCGAGGAGATCCAGCTCTTTGCCTCGGGACGCGCCGCGCTGCGCGCGCTCCTCGCCGGGCTCGCGAGCCGCTCGGGTCGAAGCGAAGTCGTGATCCCCGCCTACTGCTGCTTCTCGGTGCCCGCAGCGGCCGTAGCGGCGGGTCTGCGCGTACGCCTCGTCGATATCGACGCGCGCGGTCGCATCGACGCGCAGGCGCTCGCCAGTCTTCCGCTCGCTGGCGTGGCCGCGATCGTCGCCGCGAACCTCTTCGGCATCCCCGAAGCGGTCGCGCCGCTGCGCGCGATCGCTGCCCAGGCGGGCGCGGCGGTCGTCGACGACGCCGCGCAGGCGCTGGGTGGCGAGGCGCCCGACGGTCGAGCCGGCGCACGCGGCGACGTGGGCCTGCTCTCCTTCGGGCGTGGCAAGCCGCTTTCGGGTCTCGGGGGCGGCGCGCTCGTCTGGCCGCGCGGGCCGATCGCATGCTCTGCGCCCGGAACGCCGCGGCCGGCACGTCGCGCCGCCCAGCTGCGCGCACTCGGCTACGCGGTGGCGCTCCGGCCCAGCGTGTTTCGCTGGCTGGCCGCGCTGCCGGGTCTGCACATCGGGGAGACGCTCTTCGATCCGAACTTCAGGAGCGGACCGATCGACGGTGCCTCGCTCGTGCTGGCCGCGGCGCGGCTACCGAACCTCGAGGCGCTCGGCGCACAGCGCGCCGCGCGCGCCGAGGCGCTGGCGGCGGCGCTGCGAGCTCGGACGCGCTTCGTGCCGCTCACGGCGCCCCCGGGCGCACGCGCCGTCCATCCCCGACTCGCCGTGCTCGCACCCGACGCCGCCACGCGGGACGCTGCGCTCGCGCGGCTCGCTCGAGCAGGGCTCGGAGCGAGCGCATTCTACCCGAGCGCCCTGGGCCACATCCGCGCGCTGCAACCGCACCTGTGCGGGTCTGCGCAGCAACCCAGCGCAGTGGACTTCGCCGCACGCGTCTTCACGCTTCCGACGCATGCGGGCGCGGGCGCGGCGGTGCGCGAGAAGATCGCGGAGCTGCTTGCCGGATCGTGAGCGCCGGCGCCGGTCACGAATCCGAACGGGGCGAGCGACTTGCGCATGACGACCGGCTCGACCTATCTGGTCCACCGCCAATCGGGTATAGGTCTGAGGCTCCGCCGGCTGCTGAGCCCCCCGCCGAAGGCCCCGCCGCATGCTGCGAAATCTCTCGGTTCTGGGCGCTGCGCTTGCAGCGATGGGGCTGTTGCTCGAGGCGGTCGCGCGGCTCTTCTGGCCCGTGCCTCCCACGTGGATCCAGCCGCAAACTCGTCACCTGCACAGCCCGCTTCTGGGCTGGGTCCTGCCGCCGGGGTCGGAATCCTTCACGATCGACGCCCCCGTCCGCGTGAACAGCCTGGGCCTGCGCGACGACGAATTCCCGCTCGCGAAGCCCGCCGGCGAGCGTCGGATCCTGTGTCTCGGGGATTCCTTCACCTTCGCGCTCGGCGTGCGCTTCGAGGACCTCTACGTCCAGCAGCTCGAGACGATGCTCGCGAATCAGCATCCCGACGAGCGCTTCCAGGTCATCAACGCCGGCATCGCCGGTTACAACACCCGGCAGGAGCTGATCCGCCTGCTCGCCCAGGGCTTCGACTTCTCCCCGGATCTGATCACTGTCGGATTCTATTGGAACGACCTGTTGTTGAATGAGGATCCGCTCCCGGATCTAGCGGCGACGCCGATGATCGATCCCGACGCATCCGCACATGATTCCGGTGCGCATCACGCGCTGCCGAGCTCGATTCGCGATCGCCTTCGCGCGAGCGTCCTGCTGTATCAGATCGTGATCCGAAGCAAGATACTGATGCAATCGTTCCATCCGTCGGAGGACGACTACTCGCGCGTGCAGCGCGCATTGCTCGAGGGCGATGCGGATTTCCTCGAGCCGTACTGGCGCATCACCGGACAGCGTCTGCTCGAGATCGCCGCAGCGGCGCGGGAGCACGCTGTTCCGGTCGTGCTGCTGGCCTTTCCGATGGAGAACCACGTGAAGCTCGACTTCCCGAGCCTGCTGTGGAGCGAGCGGCTACGCGAGATCTGGGCCCCTACGGGCATGCCGTTCGTCGACGTGGAGCCCGCCTACCGGGCGGCCCTGAAGGCCGGCCAGAACCCGTTCCTCCCCTACGATCTGCACCCGGGCCCGCTCGGAATGCGGATCGCCGCCGAGCAGCTGCTCGAGGTGATCACGAGGCGCGATCTGCTCGGTCTGCGAAAGCCCGTCGCCAGGCGCCCGTGATGCCTCGGAACAGGCTCCGTGATCAACGCTCGACTCCGTGTGTACCATGCTCGGCGTTCAGACCAGAAATGGGAGCTCGTCAAGGCGACCGAAGTCGAAGGCAACTGGAATGACATCGTTGATCCGCCGGCCCGTCGAGCATCCTGATTCAGATCCGGTAGAGACTCGTCATGCGGATTGGACGCACAAGATCTGCTTGTGTCTCGCGAGCATCAGCTTTCTCGCCTGGTTGGCGAGCAGCTACGCGATTTCGCACACCATCCAGTCCATCAGCCGCCTGCTCGCGAAATTCCTGGTGCGGTGATTCGCGTGGACCTCCCGCTCTTGTTGCTCTTTCTGCTGCTTACATTCACCACGAGCGTTCTGCTGACGAAGAGCCTCTTGCCGACCGCAAGACGGACCGTCGCTGGGATTGGGCTGCTCGTTTTCTGGCTCTGCACGCTGATCGTGCCGGTGCAGTGTCTGGCCTTGCTCGAGATGCTCGGTCTCACGTCATTCCTGCGCGTGAGCCAGCTGCTTGCCTGGAGCGGACTCGCGTTGGCCTGCGCACTGGCGCTCTACGCGCGGATGAGACTCCGTCCAGGGATCGAGCAGGCGGAGTCGGGGAGCCTGCGTGGCCGGGGACTTCCCCTACACATGGCCATCGGACTCGTCATCGTCCTGGGCGTGTACGGAATCCTGGCCGCGAGAATGGCGTTTGGAGCCCCCGAAGACTGGGATGCAGTGGCTTACCACTATCCAGTCGCCCTGCGATGGCTCCAGGACGGAACGATGCGGATCACCGGCGCAACGAGCTGGCGTGCCAGTCTGCCGGCAAACGTCGGGATTCTCGACCTTCTCGTGCTTTCCACGGGCCACGAGCGCTGGCTCCAGATTGTCCAGTGGCCGGGTGTCCTGATTCTGTGGCTGGCGACCTGGCGTCTCGGTCGCAAGCTCGGAGGATCTGCGGCAGCAGCGTGGCCTGTCGCTACAACCGTTCTGATGTTTCCGATGCTGGCGCGCCAATCCGCCTCCGGCTACGTCGATCTTTTCGGCACTGCACTCATGTTTGGCGGCCTGACGCTCGTATTGGAGTACTGCGAAGAACTCGAGAATCGGGGGAGGGCGGCGCGGCGCGGCCTGCTGCTTGCGGCGGGCTTGGGATGCGGACTCGCGGTGGGAGCCAAGCCCGTGTTCTACTTCTGCGCCATCGCGCTCACCGCGAATACAGCGTTTCTTCTGTTCCGACACGAACGCCAGCGCCAATGCGTATGGCCGTCCCTGGCCGTATTCCTTGCGGGCGCCGCAATTCCTTCCTTTTTCTGGTTTGCTCGCGCGACGCTATGCACCGGCAACCCGTTCTTCCCGTTTTCCCTGCATCTGGGCTCCGTCGTGCTCCCAGGCGTTCGCGCTTCCGAGATCACGAGCCAGGACTTCTATCTGGAGAATGTTCGTCACTGGGCGGAGTTGTTCGTTCATCCCTGGACGGAATGGAAGCGGCACACCGGCCATCTCTTGACCAACTACACCATCGACAATGGGCTGGGCGGCGGCTTCGCCACGTTTGCTGCGCCCGGCGTCCTGTTTGCCGCCTGGCTAGCCAGAAGGCAACGGCCAGAGCTACGAATCTGGCTCCTCAACCTCGGCTTCCTTGGACTCTCCTGGTGGTTCCTGCTCCACAAGGTCGTCCGGTTCGGACTTCCGATGTTCGTATTGGCTGTCGTCATCTCGGCGCCCTTCTTCGAAGTCCTCGAGAGGGGCGCAACCCGCCTATATCGGTTCCTGTACGTTTCTGCCTTTGCGGTGACCGCAGCGATGATCGCGTTTGCGCCACTCCAGTCGATGGCCCAGAGATGGTTGCACAGCGAGTGGGGCCGAGCTGAGTACTCGGGATACCCTCGTGTGATCGACCGATTGCCCCCCGGCAGCAGGATCCTGAGCTTGTGCGAAGAGACTTTCAACTTCGCGCTCGCGGGGAGCAGTCTGACGAATCGGGTGATTCCCAGTTGGGAAAGGCCGCCTGTTCTGACGGCAGGATTTCTGCGATCGCACCACGTCGATTTCGTGGTGGAGAAGGCAACGCGCGAAAGAGGCGACGAAGCCAGCGAGAGCGCCCCCCCCATCGAAGGCCTGGATATCTATTTCAGGGAGAGTCTCCCGGCCGGAGAGAATACAGTGGTGGAGTGGCGGGTTTGGAGCGCTCGGCGGTTGCGGAACGTTTCGCCCTGACCCCCCTCCCCACGCCCCTTTTGCTCGCGTCCAATCGGAACACTGAAGGCTCGCGATGTCTGTGAACGGACAGCATGGGAACCTCTTCGGTGCGGCTCCGAATGCGGGCGACAGAGGATTTCGTTCCCTCTCGCTGGCTCTGGCGACGACGGTCCTGGCGACATTGATCTGTGTGCTTGTCGACGTGGGCGTGCTGCGAGTACGGATCGCGTTTCTTTTCGCAGGGTTGATCCTTCTCCCACCCCTCAGGACCCTGCACGGACGCGACCGGTTCCTGTTGCTCACACTCTTGGCAACACCGGCGGCGTTTCTGCTCATTTCATGGCTGTTCGCCACTCCCAACCTGCCGCCATTTGGGCAGACCATCCGAACCGCCGGGCTGTTGTCCTACCTCTCTTTCTCCCTCATCACGAAGGCCGGACTCGGGCTCGCTGTTTTCCTGGCATGGGTGCCTCTTTCGAGACGTCTTCCCGGCCGGGAACCCAGCGTGGCGCTCCTCATGGCTACGATCGGGATCTGTGTCGTGGCTTTCTTTGGATTGAGCATCGCTCTGCAACGGGGGTACGGCTTCGTCGTCGACGAGAACCTCTACCTCCAGCAGGCCCACGCGCTGGCCGACGGAAGTCTCGGAATCCCAGTGGACTCCCTCCTCAGCCGGGGACTGAAGCTCCGACAGAGTTTTGTGAGGGACGGCTTCTTGATGAGCCAATACCCGCCCATCTGGCCTGGCGTGCTGGCGGTGTTCGACGTCGTGGGGCTCAAGGCGTTCGCCGGGCCGATCACCGGGGGGGCGGTATTGGTGGCGATGGCATGCTTGACGAGTGCCATTGCCACCCGACGCGCGGCGATCATGGCGGTGCTCTTCTTGAGCGTCAATCCTGCTGCGCTTCAGCAGTTCACGTCTTTCTTCTCGCATGCATTTACCGCGGCGGCCGTGCTCGCAGCCATGGTCTGCCTGAGCCAGATCCGAGCACCCCACCAGCAGAGCTGTTTCCCCCTGGCTGCGCTGGCGGGCCTTTTCCTGAGCCTTGCCGCCTGCGCACGCCCTCTCACCGGCGGCACGCTGGCCGTGGGAGTCGGGCTCTGGCATTGGAATCGCACCGGCTCGTCGACGCGTGGCGTCTGGAAGGTCGTCTCGGCGATGACGCTCGGCGCGATACCGCCGCTGGTCGGGCTGCTTGCTCATAACGCTGCGACCACAGGGTCGCCGCTCACTTTCGGCTACGATCTGGCTCACGCGGGGCTACAGGGACTCGGGTTTGGCCTTCGGGGGCAGGTCGCTTCCGATCTGCTCGGTCGTGAAATGCGGAGCGATTTTTTCTTCACTCCTGCGGCCGGGGTGGCGCAATCAGCATACGTCTGGGGACATTTCCTTTACTCGATGACCCCGGGGTTCCTGATCGGACCCGTCCTCTGGGCTGGGGCGCGCCATGGGGTTCTTCCGAAACCCATGGCGGTTCTACCCTTCTTGGCGATGCCCGTTGCATACGTCTTCTACTATCACTCCGCGCCGCGATTATTGTTCGAGTTGCTACCGCTGGTCGCCGTCGGCACTGCGGTCCTCGTTTCGCGGCTCGAGCGTCGGACCCGTCTCTCCCTGGCTCTGCCCGTAGCTGCAGTCCTCGTCTTTGCGGGTAGTTCCACGATCCCGGAATACTGGAGCAAATGGGGAGCCCAGACGTCCCGCCTCGAATACTTCGACGAGATCGAACGCCTGCGGCTCGAACGTGGACCCTTGCTGGTGCTCGTGCGCGGCGGCGAGCCTGGCGTGGCGGATCCTGCCTTGGAGGCGCTTTGGTGGTATAACACGGGTGGATTTCCCAGCAATGTTGTAGTGCTCAGAGACATCCCCCAGGGGGAAATCGAATTCACAGACCGCTTTCCTTTGCGGACAGTCGTTCACGTTCGGATGGATTGGGTCTCAGAGGATGGTTCTTGGGCGCCGCCGCTCATTCAAGTGCCCGTCTTGGAACGCCAATGACTCTGGCTGCTCCTAGCGCTGATCGGGCTTGCGGGGGAAGGGCGCTACCTGAACGAGTTCGTCTTCCGCTTCGACAAGCGCTGGCGGGAGACCGAGCTCTTTCCCCGCGTTCTGCACCGCGCCCTCAACACCGCACCCCGAGCGCCCTCGTCATCGCGTGCGTCCTCGCGCTGGCCGGCGCGCCGGCGCGGGCGGCCGATGTCGTCGGCTTCACGCTGATCCACGCGGGCACGGACCTGCCCATCGGACCGCTCACGAACGGGCAGGTGCTCGACCTCGATGCGCTCGGCACGGCGAGCCTCAGCGTGCGCGCCGACACCGCGCCCGCCGTCACCGGCAGCGTGCGCTTCGGCCTCGACGGCATCTCGAACTTCCGGACTGAGAACAGCGCACCCTATGCGCTCTTCGGCGATACCGCCGGCGACTACGCGGCCTGGAGCGGCGCGCCAATGTTGGGGGCGCACACGCTCACGGCCACGGCCTTCACGGGCGCTGGCGGCTCTGGCGCGCCGGGCCCGCCGCTCACGATCGCCTTCGAGGTGGTCGACCCGACACCCGGTGGTGGCGGTCCTGGCGTCTTCGCCTGGCAGACGGCCGCGAGCGCGCCGCTGCCGCGCTACGAGGCGCAGGGCCTGGCCGTGGGCGGGCTGCTCTACATCTTCGGTGGCTTCTTCAGCAACACGCCCGCCGCGCAGGCCACCAGCGCCGCGCACGTCTACGCGCTCGGCACCAACGCCTGGGCGCCGATCGCGAGCCTGCCCGAGCCGGTCACCCATGCCGGCCAGGCGAGCGACGGCGACACCGTGTACCTCGCGGGCGGCTTCGTCGGCAATCATCCAGGCCCGAGCACGGCGCACGTCTGGGTCTACGACGCAACGAGCGACAGCTGGAGCGCGGGCAGCGACCTGCCGGAGCCCCGCGGCGGTGGTGGGCTCGCGCGCGTGGGGCGGCGCCTGTACTTCTTCGGCGGCGGCACGCGCACGGCCGGCGACGAAGCGATCAGCGATTCCGGCGCGCATTGGAGCCTCGACCTCGGGCCCTCGGAGAGCCCGCTGGACGACGCCGGCGCCTGGGTGCCCTGCGCGCCGCTGCCGAACCCGCGCAACCATCTGGGCGGTGTAGCCCTCGCGGGGCGCGTCTACGCCGTCGGCGGGCAGCACGGTGCGAACGAGACCAGCGGGAACCAGAGCGACGTCCACGCCTACGACCCCGGCGCGGATGCCTGGACGCCCGTTGCCGACCTGCCGAGGCCGCTCGGCCACATCGTCGCGTCGATCGCCGTCGTCAACGGGCGCCTCGTCGTGGCGGGCGGCGTCAGCAACGCCGGAAAGGTCGCCGACGTCATCGGCTACGACCCGGGCAGCGACGGCTGGTTCGCGCTCGAGCCGCTACCCGCCGCGCGGCAGTCGCCCGTCATGGCAGCGCTGGGCGACGAGCTCGTCGTGACGGGCGGCTACCTCACGTCCATCGCGACGACCACCTGGCGCGCGACGCTGCCGGGCACCTGGGCGGGCTTGGCCGCATTGCCGGTGGCGATGGGCGAGGTGGCCGCGGGCATCATCGGCGACAAGCTGTACCTGGTGGGCGAGGGCAGCAGCGCGACGCTCGCCTACGACCTCGCCACGGACGCATGGAGCGCCGTGGGCTCGCTTGCGCAGCGGCCGGCGGCCGGGAATCACCACGCCGCCGAAGTGATCGACGGCAAGCTCTACCTGGTGGGCGGCCTCGGCGCGACCAGCGGCGGCAAGATCCAGGTCTACGACCCGGTGGCCAACACCTGGCAGCAGCGCAGCCCCGCGCCCTTCGCGGCGGGCAGCGCGGCGACTGCGGTGATCGGGGGCCTCCTCTACATGGCGGGCGGCATCGTCGGCAGCGCCACCACCAACCAGGTCGCCGTGTACAACCCGGTGAACGACGTGTGGGCGTCGCGCGCGGCGATGCCCGTCGGCGTGAACCACGCCGCCGCCGCGACCGACGGCACGCGTCTCTTCGTCTTCGGCGGGCGCACCGGCGGCAACACCGTCTCGAACGGCTTCAACTACGTGCAGATCTACGATCCTTCGACCAACGCGTGGCAGTCGAGCAGCCAGGCCGGCAGCCCGCTCGCGCCGCTGCCCCAGGCGCGCGGCGGCATGGGCAAGGCCGTCGCGTTCGCGGGCGAGCTCTACGTGATGGGCGGCGAGACGCTGACGGGCGCGGGCGCCACGGCCGCAGGCGTCTACGCCCGCGTCGACGTCTACGACCCGGTCGCGAACACCTGGCGCAGCGCGGCGCCCATGCAGTCGGCGCGGCACGGCATCTTCCCGCTGCTGCGCGCCGGCCGCATGTTCCTCGCGGGCGGCGGCGTCCAGAGTGGCAACTCGCAGTCGACGGTCTTCGAGGTCTACGACGCCGACCGCTGCGGCCCGGCCTGCCCGGCCGAGGCGGTGCTCGGCCTCTCCGGCGCGCCGGAGGGCGGCCTGCTGCACGTCACCGTCTCGGGCATTGCGCTGGTGATCGCGACGCAGGAGGCGCAGAGCCTCGAGGCGATCGCCGACGCCATTGCCGCGGCGATCCACGCGAGCCCGGCGCTCGCCGGCCTCGGCATCGGCGCACAAGCCGTCGGCACGACGCTCACCAGCGACGGCGTGTTCGAGGCGCTCGCCAGCAGCGACGCCGGCCTCGTGTTCACGCTCGACGGCGAGCCGTTCGGCGAGCTCCTCGAGCCGCCGGTGCCGGTGCCCGCGCTCGGCGCGCGCGGCGGTGTCGCGCTCGCGCTCGCGACGCTCGGCGCGGCCGCGCTCGCGCGCCAGAGCGGAAGCCGCCGGCGCAGCGGCGCGGGCGAAGTCCTCGCCCGCAGCGCCGATCCGGCTCGGGCCGCCGCTCGCGAATGATCTCTCCAACGCGCCCTTGGTTCCACTACAATCGCCGTTCGCGGGGACGGGAGGCCGCACGGCGATGGACGGAGAGATCGAGGCGATCGTGGCCCGCATCAAGCGGATCCTGAAGCAGAGGGTTCGGCCGGGCCTCAAGCTCGAGAACGTCACGGCGCAGACGCCGATCCTGGGCGAGGGCCTCGGCCTCGATTCGGTCGCGGCGCTCGAGCTGGTGGTCGGTCTCGAGGAGGAGTTCGACGTCGTTCTCGACGACTCCGAGCTGAGCGCCGACACCTTCAAGAGTCTCGCGAGCCTCGCGGCGCACATCGCCAGCAAGACGTCCGCGGCGCGTTCGTGACGTCCGATGCCGGCAGCGGTCGAGAGGGGATTCCCGTGCCCGGAGCCCCTCGGGCGCCTGGTCCAGTACGCCTCGGAGCTGGAGCACCTCGAGGCAGCTTCCTAACCCCGATCCGACATTCGACGAGCGAGCGGAGGGAGGCGGCGGGGGGTGGGCTACGGCGAATGGCTCGCCGTTTCTCTTTTCGCGATCGCGTGCCAGAACTCGATT
>Ga0210377_10002551_pt1 | contig 15899 bp, 11 predicted proteins | sample PLM4_65_b1redo_FD_155480 | JGI IMG/M metagenome (GOLD analysis project Ga0210377, IMG submission 155480) | Groundwater sediment microbial communities from an aquifer in East River, Colorado, USA - PLM4_65_b1 redo | ecosystem: Environmental > Terrestrial > Soil > Riparian zone | place: USA: East... | reverse complement strand
TATCGCCGATAGCGATGGAGAAGGAACTGAGGTTTGCGATCAGGGAAGGCGGCCGCACGGTTGGTGCCGGCGTCGTTACCGAGGTGCTGGCATGAGAGATATAATACTTTTTCAGTGTACAGAGTGTAAGGATAAGAACTATTCAAGCATGAAGAACAAGAAGAATACGACCGAGAAGCTTCAGCTGAAGAAATACTGCAGGCATTGCAGGAAGCATACTGCACATAAGGAGACAAAGGCATAAAAAGTGAAAAGAGTCAGTGAACAGTGTCAGAGGTTGATTATAAAGCTTTCGCTGACTTGGTTGCTGAGACCGACACTAATAACTGACACTAAATGTAGGCCAGTAGCTCTAACGGCTAGAGCATCGGACTCCAAATCCGAGGGTTGGGGGTTCGAATCCCTCCTGGCCTGCCACTGAATGGAGTTAATATAATGATAGAGAAAATCAAGCAGTTTTTCAGGGAAGTAAAGGTTGAGACAAAAAAGGTGGTTTATCCAAGCAGGGAAGAACTTATAGGCTCCACATGGGTAGTGATAGTCACCGTGATGGTAATATCGATATTTCTGGGGATTGTTGACCTTGGGCTTACAAAGCTGGTTGGGATAGCAATAAGGTAAAATAATGGAAAAAAATTGGTATGTGGTGCATACATATTCCGGCTTTGAGGAAAAGGTCAAGATATCCCTCGAGGAAAAGGTTGAGAACAGGGGATTACAAGACAAGATAACGAAGATCCTGATCCCTACAGAGAGGATTGTGGAACTGAAGGCCGGGAAGAAGAAGGAAAGTGAAAAAAAGTTTTATCCCGGCTATATACTTGTTGAGATGGAGTTGGATGACGAGACATGGCACCTGGTGAAGAGCACGCCGAGGGTGACCGGCTTTGTGGGAGGGAAAAATCCTGTGCCGATCCCTGTGGAGGAAGTCGAGATCATTATACAGCAGGTGGAGAAAGGTCCGGCGCCTCAGATCAAGACGCAGTTCCAGAAGGGCGAAAGTGTGAGGATTATAGACGGTCCGTTCAGTAATTTTAACGGTTATGTTGAAGATGTGGACATGGACCACGGCAGGCTTCGTGTCATGGTGAGCATATTTGGCAGGCAGACGCCGGTGGAACTTAATTTTTTCCAGGTTGAAAAGAATACCTGAAAGTATCAGTATAGAAACAGGGCAGGAGGATAGTAATGGCGAAAAAACAGGTAGTAGGCCAGGTAAAACTTCAGATCGTAGCAGGTAAAGCAACTCCTGCGCCGCCCGTGGGTCCGGCACTCGGTCCGCACGGGGTGAATATTATGGAGTTTTGCAAGGCATTTAATGCACAAACCCAGGCACTTGGGGATACGATTATCCCCATAGTAATGACCATATACGCTGACAGGTCATTTACCTTTATTACCAAGACGCCGCCAGCTTCTGAGCTGGTTAAGAAGGCAGCCGGCGTGATAAAAGGCTCAAGCGTTCCAAACAAGGAAAAAGTGGGCAAGATTACGACAGCACAGGTCAAGGAAATAGCTCAAACAAAGCTACCTGACCTTAATGCCTATTCCGTAGATGCGGCGATGAAGATCATAGCCGGCACTGCGAGAAGCATGGGCATTGACGTGGTTGAATAGATCGGAGGCGACAATGGGAAAAAAGACTGAAGCTGCGAATGAAAAGATTGAAAAAGGCAAGGAATACCTGCTGGAAGAGGCGATAAACAAAGTAAAAGAACTTTCACATACGAAATTCGACGAAACCGTTGACCTTGCATTTAATCTCGGAGTTGATCCGAGAAAATCAGACCAGATGGTAAGGGGTACTGTTGTCCTTCCACACGGCACAGGCAAAACCCTCCGGGTTCTTGTTTTCGCAAAGGGCGAAAAGGAGAAAGAGGCAAGGGACGCGGGCGCCGACTTTGTCGGTGCGGAAGACATGGTGGAGAAGATAACCAAGGGATGGCTTGATTTCGACAAGGTTGTGGCAACCCCTGATATTATGGGTGTTGTCGGGAAGCTTGGTAAGGTCCTCGGTCCGAGGGGCTTGATGCCTAACCCGAAACTTGGGACAGTAACATTCGATGTTGCAAAGGCGGTGAAGGATATCAAGGCGGGAAAGGTCGAATATAAGACTGAAAAGGCCGGCGTTGTTCATGTGCCGATCGGCAAGGTCTCCTTCGATGCCGGGAAGCTTCGGGAAAACGCAAAGGCCATTGTGGAATCAGTCAATAAGGCAAAGCCCTCGACCAGCAAGGGGAAATATGTAAAGGGGCTTTATATATCATCCACCATGGGACCGAGCATCAAGGTAGATGTCAATTCAGTAACAGCAAAATAGTGCAGTACGGACATATGTCCATTTTATATTAGTCAGAGACAGTAGGCACAATTCAGTTCGATGTTTGTTGAGGTTGCAGTGTTTTCTGGGTACTTATCAGACAACGAACTAAGAGATTGTTTAAACGGCAAGTCCGGCCTACCGAGGCTAGCTAAGGAGAGTTTGTAAGGGTGCAACATCCGGAGGGGATTCTGAAGGCTCCAGTTGTTTTGCATTTCTTATATAACCCTGATTCGCCTCCCAGAGTCTCTGGGAAAGGAGGTCAAAGCTGAATAAGGAACAGAAAAAACAGGCCGTAACAAACCTGAAAGACAAGTTTTCCCGTGCAAGCGCTCTTGTCTTAACGGATTACAAGGGCATGACGGTGGCTGAACTTACAAATCTCAGGAGATTGCTCAAGAGTTCTTCCCTGGAATACAGCGTAGTAAAAAACACACTTGCAAAGATCGCATCTCAGGATACCGTCATGGCAGCGGCAGCAGATTCTCTTAAGGGACCTGTTGGTATTGCTATCGGTTATGACGACCCGGTACTGGTCTTGAAGAAGGTTCTTGAATTCAAGAAGACGAATGAAAAACTTCAGGTTAAGGGTGCAGTCGTTGAAGGGAACTTCTGCGGTCCGGATGCGGTAAAAGAGATAGCAGCTCTGCCGTCAAGAGAGATCCTGCTTTCGATGCTTGCCGGTGCGTTCCAGGCACCGCTGAGTAAATTGGCAGGGTCGCTGAATGCAACGGTCACGAGTTTTGCATACGCTATGGAATCGCTGAAGAGCACAAAAAATAACTAACATTTTATTGAGGAGGTTTTACTAATGTCTGTAACAAAGGATCAGGTGTTTGAGTTTATTGATAATATGACAATTCTCGATATGTCAAAGTTTATAAAGGAGTTTGAAGAAAGGTATGGAGTAACGGCAGCAGCCCCCGTCGCAGTTGCCGCAGCAGCCCCGGGTGCAGCAGCCCCCGCCGCTGAGGAGAAGACAAGCTTCGATGTTATCCTCACTGGTGCCGGTGACAAGAAGATCCAGGTGATCAAGGTTGTGAGAGAGTTGACCGGACTTGGCCTGAAAGAGGCAAAAGACCTTGTCGATGGTGCTCCGAAGCCGGTCAAGACAGGTATTTCAAAAGAAGAATCAGATACCATGAAGGCGAAGTTGGAGGAGCAGGGAGCAACGGTAGAAATAAAGTAGAAAATCTGATACAAGGTGAGTGAAAACAGGTAGAGGCAGGGGAACAATACTGTCTCTACCTTTGCCTTTATTAATTTGGAGAAGGAGATATATGGCAAGGCTGCTTAGAAAAAGATTGGATTTTGGTAAGGTCCCTCAGTTCCTTGAAGTCCCGAATCTTATTGAAATACAGAAGAGATCTTTTGACAAATTCCTGCAGAAAGATGTCCCGATGGAGAAGAGAGAGGCTACAGCCCTTCAGGCTGCTTTTCTCAGCGTGTTCCCGATAACAGACTACAATGAAACTGCCGAGATCGAGTTTATCGGGTATGCTGTTGTCGAGCCGAAGTTTACGGTACGGGAATGTCTGCAGAAGGGGATAACACATGCGGCGCCGCTGAAGATAAGCGTAAGGCTTAATCTTTTCGAAGTCGATGCCTCCGGCAAGAAAAAACTGAAAGAGTCCAGGGAGCAGGAAGTATATATCGGTGAGATGCCGATAATGACCGAGACAGGAACATTTGTCGTGAACGGCACTGAGCGGGTGATTGTAAGTCAGTTGCATCGTTCCCCTGGTGTGTTCTTCAGCCACGACAAGGGCAAGACACATGCAAGCGGAAGGCTTCTCTATTCCGCCAGGGTCATCCCGTCCCGCGGCTCCTGGCTTGATTTTGAATTTGATGCAAAAGACATCCTCTATGTGAGGATAGACAGGAGGAAGAAGCTCCCCGCGACTATCGTGCTGAAGGCGCTGGGGTATTCCAACGAAGACCTTTTAAAGATCTTTTATCCGGTAGAGACCATTACCATCAAGGGCGATAAATTTTCGAGAGGGGTCAGTGAGGTGCTCGTGGGGACAAAATCTGTTCAAAATATCATTGCCCCTGATACGAAAGAACTCATTATCAAGGAAGGCGGCAAGATTACCAAGAGTGCTGTGAGAAAGATGGAAGGGTCGGGAATAAAGACCATTCCCATAACCAAAGATGAGATTATAGGAAGAATTACCCTGAAGGATATAGTTGATCCTACAACAGGAGAAGTTATACTCGAAGGCAATGAAGTTCTCACTGAAGAGGTCTTCAATAAAATTATTCCCTTAAAAATAGGTACTCTCAGCCTCCTTTTTATCGACAACGTGCATTATCTTTCTTCGCTCAGAGACACGTTGCTGACCGATAAGGTGCATACGCAGGAGGAGGCCCTTATCGAGATTTACAAGAAACTCAGGCCGGGCGAACCGCCGACATCGCAGGCGTCAAAGGATCTGTTCAGCGGTTTGTTCTTTGATCCCAAAAGGTATGACCTTTCCCCGGTAGGCAGGCTGAAACTCAATAAACGCCTGGATATTGATATACCGCTTGAGACAAAGGTGCTTACCGACAAGGACGTCATAGAAATAGTCAGATATATCCTGAGTCTGAGAACAGGCAAGGGTGAGGTTGACGATATAGATCATCTCGGAAACAGAAGGATCAGGGGTGTTGGCGAACTTCTTGAAAACCAGTTCAGGATCGGGCTGGTCAGAATGGAGCGCGCTATTAAAGAGAAGATGACGCTCACCGAACTCGAAGCAGCCATGCCGCATGACTTGATCAATGCGAAACCGGTAATGGCAGCAGTGAAGGAGTTCTTCGGTTCCAGCCAGCTTAGCCAGTTTATGGACCAGACGAACCCGCTTTCCGAGATTACGCATAAGAGAAGACTTTCGGCCCTCGGCCCCGGTGGTTTAACGAGGGAAAGAGCAGGCTTCGAGGTCAGGGACGTACATCCCACGCATTATGGAAGAATATGCCCTATTGAGACCCCGGAAGGTCCGAATATCGGGCTTATAACATCGCTTGCCTCGTATGCAAGGGTGAATGACTACGGCTTCATTGAAGTGCCGTACAGGAAAGTTGCAAACGGTAAGGTCACCGAGGAAGTGAAGTTTTTTTCGGCGATCGAAGGTGAAAAATTTATTATTGCAGAGGCAACGTCACCGGTCGACAAGAACGGCAATCTCATAGGCGATTCTATTTCAGCCAGAGAAGGCGGTGACTTCAGGATGGTGACACCGCAGGAAGTCCAGTATATGGACGTTTCCCCAAAGCAGATCGTCGGTCTTTCGGCAGCACTTATTCCTTTCCTTGAGAATGACGATGCCAACAGGGCTCTCATGGGTTCGAACATGCAGAGACAGGCCGTGCCTCTTCTGAAGCCAAACGCACCGGTTGTCGGTACCGGTATGGAATTTGTTGCGGCCAGGGATTCCGGCGCACTTGTTCGTGCAAAGAGGGCGGGGACAGTCGAGAGTGTTGACGCCTCAAGGATCGTCGTCAGAACAAAAGACGGCGGCGTCGATATCTATAACCTGATTAAATTCCAGAGATCGAACCAGGCAACCTGTATTACCCAGAGACCGATAGTAAATGTGGGTGATACCATAAAGAGGGACGATGTCCTGGCGGACGGACATTCGACTGACCTGGGAGAACTCGCGCTTGGGCAAAATGTGCTCGTGGCCTTTATGCCATGGGGTGGATATAACTTTGAGGATGCGATCCTTCTGAGTGAGAAGCTGGTAAAAGAGGATGTGTATACTTCCATACATATTGAGGAGTTTGAAGTTGAAGCCAGGGAGACAAAGCTCGGGCCTGAAGAGATAACCAGAGATATCCCGAATGTAGGGGAAGAGACGTTAAATGACCTCGATGAACACGGGATCATCAGGATAGGGGCCGAGGTGAAGCCGGGCGATATTATTGTCGGCAAGGTGACGCCGAAAGGCGAAACCCAACTCACTCCTGAGGAAAAACTGCTGAGAGCCATTTTTGGCGAAAAGGCTGAAGAGGTGAAGGAAAGCTGTCTTTACGTCCCTCCTGGTATCGAGGGGACTGTTATCGATGTCAGGATATTTTCCCGCAAGGGCATTGCAAAGGATGGAAGGGCGAAGAGTATTGAAGATGAAGTTATCGAAGGCTTGCAGCGCGACCTTGAAGAGGAAGTAAAAATCGTCAAGGAAGAGAAATATATCAAGCTGAGACAGCTTCTGATCGGCCAGCATGCAGCTGAGGACCTGAAAAATGCGAAGACAAGGGAAGTCATCTGTGCTCACGGCAGGACAATAGCTGAAAAACACCTTGAGGATGTCAAGGATGAGCATCTTGCCAAGATTAAGGTAAAAAATGCAGACGTCCAGGCCAATATCGAATCCGTTAACTCGGAGGCCAACCAGTATATACGCTATCTTGAGGCACGGTACGATGAAAAAGTGGACAGGGTCAGAAAAGGGGATGAGCTGCCGCCGGGCGTAAATAAACTGGTGAAAGTCTTTATCGCGATGAAACGTAAGGTCCAGGTAGGCGACAAGATGGCCGGCCGGCACGGCAACAAGGGTGTTGTAGCCACGGTAATGCCTGAAGAGGATATGCCGTATCTTCCTGACGGTACCCCGGTTGAAGTTGTGCTGAATCCTCTGGGCGTTCCTTCCCGTATGAACGTCGGACAGATCCTTGAGACCCATCTCGGATGGGCTGCCAGGGCACTCGGCTTGCACGTTGCTACTCCGGTATTCGAGGGGGCGAAGGAATCCGAGATAAAGGATTTGATGAAGAAGGCTGAGCTGAAGGAAAAGGTCGGCATGCAGCCTACGGGCCAGATACAGCTCTTTGACGGAAGGACCGGTGAGAAATTCAAACGGCCGGTAACGGTCGGGTATTCCTATATGCTGAAGCTGCATCATCTCGTTGATGACAAGATTCACGCGCGTTCCATAGGGCCATATTCACTCGTTACGCAGCAGCCTCTGGGAGGCAAGGCACAGTTCGGTGGTCAGAGGCTGGGTGAGATGGAAGTATGGGCACTCGAGGCTTATGGGGCTGCATACACGCTTCAGGAATTCTTAACAGTGAAGAGCGATGATGTTACAGGAAGGGCAAGGATGTACGAGGCGATAGTTAAAGGCGATGCCACGCTTGAGCCAGGCGTTCCAGAGTCTTTCCATGTATTAATAAAAGAACTCCAGAGTCTTGGTCTTGATGTCGAGCTCCTGGAGAAAAAGAAAAAGGGGGAATAGAGTGGCAGAAGACATTTACGCCATCTTTCAGAAACCTAAAAATCCTACGGACTTTGAGGCGCTCAGGATAAAACTCGCCTCGCCTGAAAGGATAAGAGAATGGTCTTTTGGAGAGGTTAAGAAACCTGAAACGATTAACTACCGTACCTTTAAGCCGGAACGCGATGGTCTTTTCTGCGCGAAGATATTCGGTCCGATAAAAGACTGGGAATGTATATGCGGTAAGTACAAGCGGATGAAGCACAGGGGCATAGTCTGCGATAAATGCGGTGTCGAGGTTATCCAGTCGAAAGTGAGGCGTGAGAGGCTCGGCCATATCGAGCTTGCAAGTCCGGTAGCCCATATCTGGTTTCTTAAGGGTGTGCCGAGTCGTATCGGCACGTTACTTGACATGACGATGAGGAACCTCGAAAAGGTGCTCTACTTCGAGAGTTATATTGTTACCGACACTGGAGACACACCTCTGAAATTCAAGGAACTCCTCAGCGAGGATGATTACAAGAAGAGGACCGCGGAATACGGTTCACGGTTTAAATGCGGTATGGGTGCAGAGGCGATCAGGGAGCTTCTGAGAGGTGTTGATCTTGAGACGCTCAGTGTTGAACTCAAACTGAAAATCAAAGAGGCGGCTTCTATAGGAGTCAAGAAGAAACTCACCAAGAGACTGAAGGTCGTGGAGGCGTTCAGAAAATCCGAAAACAAGCCGGGGTGGATGATCATGGATGTCATCCCTGTTCTGCCACCTGATCTCAGGCCTCTCGTCCCCCTTGAAGGCGGACGCTTTGCAACATCTGACCTGAATGATCTTTACCGGAGGGTGATAAACAGGAACAACAGGCTGAAAAGACTTGTTGAATTAAAGGCGCCAAGCGTTATCATCAAGAACGAAAAAAGAATGCTGCAGGAGGCGGTTGATGCTTTATTTGATAACGGCCGCAGAAGCAAGGTCCTGAAGACAGCGACAAAAAGGCCGTTAAAATCCCTCAGTGATATGATCAAGGGCAAGCAGGGCCGTTTCAGACAGAACCTGCTCGGCAAGAGAGTGGACTATTCCGGCAGGTCCGTTATTGTCGTTGGTCCTGAACTCAAACTGCATCAATGCGGACTTCCGAAGAGGATGGCCCTTGAGCTCTTCAAGCCGTTTATCTTCAACAAGCTTGAAGAAAGGGGCTATGCTACAACAATCAAGGCCGCCAAAAAGATCGTGGAGAAGGAATCTCCGGAAGTATGGGATGCACTGGAAGAGGTCATCAGGGAAACCCCGGTGCTCCTGAACAGGGCCCCGACTCTGCACAGGCTTGGTATCCAGGCGTTTGATCCTATCCTTGTCGAGGGAAAGGCGATCAAGCTGCACCCTCTCGTATGTACGGCATTCAACGCCGACTTCGACGGCGACCAGATGGCTGTGCATGTCCCGTTGTCGATAGAGGCGCAGATCGAGGCAAGGGTTTTGATGATGTCGGTGAACAATATTCTTTCTCCGGCAAACGGCAAACCTATCCTTGTGCCGACACAGGATATGGTTCTCGGTATTTACTATCTCACGAAAGAGAGAAAGGGAGCCCTCGGAGAAGATAAAATCTTTGCTGATCCCCAGGATGTCAGGATGGCGTATGACGCCGGTCTTTTAAGCGAGCATGCCAAGATCAAAGTGAGGATGAACGGCGGGTTTGTCGACACTACGGCAGGGAGGGTGCTCTTCAGCGAAATAGCTCCTTCCGAGATCACCTTCGAAATGATCAATAAGGACATGACGAAAAAGGAACTCTCCAAGATCATAGAGTATGCCTTTAAGAAGGCGGGAAAGCGCAAAACGGTTGTTTTCCTTGACAATCTCGAGAAGCTCGGATTCCATTATGCTACCAACTCCGGCATTTCGATATGTATGGCTGATATGCATATACCTTCCACGAAGGCGCCCATGATACACCAGGCTGAACAGGAAGTCATGGAAGTCCAGAGACAGTATGCAGAAGGACTCATTACCCAGGGTGAACGTTATAACAAAGTAATTGACATCTGGGCTAATGTCACAGAGCGTATTGCTGACGAGATGATGAAGGAACTCGGCGCTGAGGATGACCGGATTGCCTCTGAAGAGGAACTGCAGGAGAAGAGGTCTTTCAACAGCATATTTATGATGGCTGATTCCGGAGCACGGGGAAGTGCTGCACAGATCAGACAGCTTGCCGGCATGAGGGGACTCATGGCAAAACCCTCAGGCGAGATCATAGAGACGCCGATCACGGCCAACTTCCGGGAAGGGCTTACCCCGCTGCAGTATTTTATATCGACCCACGGTGCCAGAAAAGGGCTTGCCGACACCGCTCTCAAGACGGCCAACTCGGGCTATCTCACCAGGAGACTCGTCGATGTTGCCCAGGATGTTCTTATCACCGAGGATGACTGCGGCACGACAGACAGCATAACAGTTGTATCGCTGATAGAAGGCGGTGAGATCATACAGCCGCTGGAAGAGAGAATTTTCGGGCGGTATGTAGTAGAAGATATAAAAGATCCGGTAACAAAAGAGCTTATTATCAAGAGGAACCAGGAGATTGACGAGGTGTATACGCAAAAAATTGTTGACGCGGGCATAGACAGGGTGAAGATCAGATCCGTACTGACCTGCGTCTCCAAGTTCGGTGTATGCGCAAAATGTTATGGTAGAGACCTTGGCAGAGGGCAATATGTTGAGATAGGAGAGTCAGTTGGAATAATCGCTGCCCAGTCTATCGGTGAGCCCGGCACACAGCTCACCATGAGAACGTTCCATATCGGTGGTACAGCATCGAAGATTGTAGAGCAGACGGTGCTCGAAGCAAAGAACTCCGGTACTGTCAAATTTCACAATATCAATACGGTCAGAAACAGGGAGGGTTTCCTTGTTGTTATGAACCGGAACGGCAGTATAGCGATAGCAGACTCCAAGGGAAGGGAAAGGATCAAATATTCTATTGTTTATGGCGCCAAACTCCTCGTAGAAGAGGGCAAAAAGGTTGAGATCGGACAGAGAATCGTTGAATGGGATCCGTACTCAACCCCCATTCTCACAGAACTTGGCGGGAAGATCGCTTTTGGAGATATCGTTGAAGGCGTAACGGTCAAAGAAGAAGTGGACGAAACAACCGGGCTTTCGCATAAGGTTATCATCGATTACCCTGCCAATATGCGGCCGCGGCTTTCCATCAAGGACGAACACGGCAAGGCGACGCTGAAAATACCCGGAACCGGAAACCTTGCGCGGTACCTGTTGCCTGCCGGTGTACATATACTTGTTGACAGAAGCGAGATCGTCCATCCTGGAGACATACTCGCAAAGATCCCGAGAGAAACGACGAAGACAAAGGATATCACCGGAGGTCTGCCGAGGGTCGCTGAACTGTTTGAAGCGAGAAAACCCAAGGAGCAGGCGATTATATCCGAGATCGACGGCATTGTCGAGTTCAGGAGCGCCCAGAAGGGCAAGCGTGTTGTGATGGTTAAGGGCGGAGAGACAACAAAAGAATATGACATACCGAAGGGCAAGCATGTGAGCGTTCATGAGGGAGACTGGGTCAAGGCTGGAGAACCGCTTATGGACGGTGCGGTCAATCCCCATAGCGTACTTGATATCCTCGGCCCGCAGGAACTCCAGAGTTATCTTGTCGATGAAGTGCAGAAGGTCTACAGGCTTCAGGGTGTTTCCATTAATGACAAGCATATAGAGGTCATCGTAAGGCAGATGATGAGAAAGGTACGGATAGAAGACTCCGGAGATACCCCATACCTCATCGGCGAGCAGGTGGACAGGATACTCTTTCAGGCAGAGAATGCCAAAATTAAGGAAGAGAGGACAAGGCTTAAGGCAGAGAATCCAAAAATTAAGGATGATGAATTACCGAGACCGGCTCAGGGCAAGCCATTACTTCTCGGCATAACCAAGGCATCTCTGACGACAGACAGTTTTGTCTCTGCAGCATCATTCCAGGAGACCACCCGGGTGCTCACGGAAGCTGCGATCAACGGTTCTGTCGATCCGTTGCGCGGCCTGAAGGAGAACGTGATCATGGGACGAGTGATCCCTGCGGGCACCGGAATGTTGAAGTACAAGAATACCTATGTGAAAAGCGAATTTCAGCCGGTTTTGACTGAAGAGACAGAAGCAGAGCAGTAACACTATATTTTTTCATACAGGCCCCTCAGACCTTCTGGCAGAAAGAGGGTCTGAGGGGCTTTTTTTATTTCATTTCTTTTCTCGTCTGCAAGAAGTCCCCGTCTTTAAACGGTAAAATACGGGCTTCCTCATGCCCTCCGCGGGTTCATTTTTCAGCGATATGTTATTATAGAAAATTATTATTCATGTAATATCCAAGGCTTGTAGTATTTGGCGTAAAACGGAATACAATGAAATTCATAGCTGACGCCATGCTCGGCAAGCTAGCACGGTGGCTCAGGATTTTGGGGGCTGATGTGCTGTATTATCCTGCTATTGAGGACAGGCAGGTCATGAAAATTGCCAGGGAACAGGAGCGTACGATACTTACCAGGGATACCCGCTTGTTACAGTGCAAAGGTGCAAGGGGTGCTGTTTTCATTAGATCAGACCACATCCTTGAACAGCTTCTGGAGATGAAGGACATGCTGGACCTCCATGATCCGGACCTGGCAGAACGGTGCATCGTCTGTAACAAAAGGTTGCACGCGGTAGCTGACAGGGGCGAAGTAAAAGACCTTGTCCCTGAGTATGTATATCACAATTTCGAAAGTTTTATGCGTTGCGGCGGCTGCGGCAAGATATACTGGGAAGGCAGCCACTATAAAAACATCCGCGAAAGGTTCAGGAAGATCCTGAAAGAAGGCATTGAAGACTAACATATTTCTGTTCGCCCTTGTAGTATTCATTGTATCGCTTATCATAACGCTGAATATTTTTTTCCAGCAGAGCTATCAGAGCGAAATGGCGGAACAGTTTAACCGTCAGCAGTTGATCATCGCAAAATCTATCGCAAAAAGTATCGAGGACGAGATCCAGCATATCGAAGTAGAGACCCTCTCCCTCTCAAGACTTCTCGGCGACAGAAGCTTGGACGACAAAGGTCTCGAGGAGTTTGTGAGCACCGCGTACTCCGAGGCAAGGGAAGAGATCAGCGCCAATATAAAAATCCTGAACAACAGAGGGAAGCTGGTATACAGTTCACTGGGCGAATCCCTCAAACCGAGGGATTCAGAACTGTTTCAGGGACTGAGACAGTCTTTCGAAAAGAAGGTGCATTATCTGGACTTGCTCGCGACCGAAAGGAAGATTGTTATGGTTGCCCCAATAGCAGGCCCTCAGGGGCTGAAGGGTGCGGTGATCGTGGAGGTCATGATTGATACCATAAACAAGACATTTCTGACCCCGGTACGGGCCGGTATCAGGGGACATGCATGGATGATGGACGGAAACGGTGTATTGCTGTATCATCCCACCCAGCCCAAAATGGTGGGGAATAACCTGAACAAGGCTGATCAGTCATGCTACAAATGCCATACGTCATTCGATGTCGAAAAGAAGATACTCGAAAGCGGTGATATAGGTTTTAGTTCATATATAGCCCCTTACGGGGAAGATAAGCTCATCGCATTTTCCAGGGCCAGGATAGGGGAGATGTCATGGATTGTATGTGTCTCTATCCCCTATTCTGAAGTGACTTTCAGTATAAGGAGAAGCATGAGGCTCCACTCGCTCCTTGTCATCTCGATCTTTATCGCAACGTTGGCCGGGGCATTTGCTATAGTCAGGATAAACCGTCAGAGGGTGAAGGCGGTCGAAAAATCCATACACCTTGAAAGGCAGAAACATCTTGAGAAAGAGATACTCCAGACCAAGGATTATCTCGAGAATATCCTTGAGAGTACGGAATCCAAGATCATGGTGCTTGACAGTGACCTGAAGGTAAAGACCGTGAACTCTGCACACGAGAGGCTCTGCAACCAGGATAAGGATACCATTGTAGGCAGGAGCTTTTTTGACGTATTCCCGATCGCTACCGACAAGGACAGGGAGATGATCAAGCACGTCCTCGAAAAATGTCTTGGCGGCGGCAGCCACAGGATAAGCAATTATACCTATATGAGGTTGGGCAAGCCCATATACCTGAATATCAGCATCAACCCGCTCATCCTCCACGGCGAGGTATCGGGCCTTATATTGTCGAGCAGTGACGTGACAGAAGAGGTGAACCTTAAGGAAGTGCTCAGAGACTACGCAGCGAGGCTTGAAGAACTGGTGAAGGAGAGGACTGATGAGCTTCTCAGCGAGAAGGAGAAGCTGAATGCGATAGTCGAGACACTCGAGGCAGGCCTTTTTCTCGTCAACAAAAGTAAAAAGGTCACTTGGGTGAACAGGACCCTCAGGGAATGGATAGGAGAAGTCAACATTGAAGATATCAACTTCGACACGATCTATGGCGGGAAAAATCTCCAGCGTGCTATCGTGGACAAGAGGATGATCCAGGAGGTCATTTATCATGACTTCGGAAAGAGGAAGGGACATTTCCAGCTGACATCTACACCGCTTGTCGGGCCTGACGGGCATGTCCAGACCCTCGTACTCATCCAGGATATTACCGACATGAAAAGGATGGAGGAGCAGATGATGCATTCTGAAAAGCTTTCTGCCCTCGCGCGGATCTCGGCGGGCGTTGCGCACGAAATAGGAAACCCGCTTACATCGATTTCCTCATATGTGCAGATCCTCAGGGAGATGGAGCATGATGAGTTTACAAAGGAAAGCCTTGATACGATCGCAAAGCATATTAACAGGATCACCGATATCGTGCGGCAGATGTCGAGTTTCTCCAGGACAGCGACCCCTGATCTGAAGCCCCACGATGTCCGCGAACTCGTGAGGCTGACCCTTGACCTCGTCAAGTATGACAAGAGGCTGAAAAACATAGAGATCAACCTGGACATCCCCGATGCGTTGCCAGGCGTTATCGTCAATGAAACCCAGTCTATTCAGGTGTTTATGAACATCATCCTGAATGCAGCGGATGCGATGTCGAGCGGAGGTTCACTCGATATAAGGGCGGAAAGTCTTGAAAGAGATGTGGAGATATCCTTTTCTGACACAGGGCCGGGTATTCCCGTTGAGCATATGGAGAAGATCTTCGATCCGTTTTTTACTACCAAGGAAAAGGGTACCGGCCTCGGGCTTGCGGTAAGTTATAATATTATCAAAAGTTATCGGGGCGATATTGTGGTCGAGAACAAACCCGGCGGCGGCACAATCTTTAAGGTGAGGTTACCATATTATGAAAGCTACTGAATACCGGATACTGGTTGTCGATGATGAGCGGGACATCTGCAGGGCCCTTGAATTTCTTCTTTCACGGGAAGGGTATAAGGTAGCAACCGCATACAGCGGGCAGGATGCATTGAAAAAGATCGAGGCTGAAGAGTTCGACCTTGTCATTACCGACCTTAAGATGGAGGGCGTCACCGGCATGGAGGTGCTCGATAGGGCGGTTGTCATGCGTCCGAACCTGATCGTGGTCATCATGACAGCGTTTGGTTCTGTAGAGTCCGCTGTTGAGGCGATGAAAAAAGGCGCAGGTGATTATATTGTAAAGCCGTTCATCAATGAAGACGTGAAGATGACGGTGAAGAGGCTGCTTGAGCACAAGAAGGTCCTGCTGGAAAACCTTGTCTTGAGGCAGCAGCTCAGCCAACAGTTCGGGTGCAGGGAGTTCGTGGGCGTTTCCCCCCAGATCCTCAGTGTTTTTGAGCTTCTTGAGAAGGTCATACCGACGAGGAGCAATATTCTGATCCTGGGAGAAAGCGGTACCGGGAAAGGGTTGATCGCTGAGGTCGTCCACTGTAACAGCCAGAGGAAAGACAAGCCTTTTATTTCGATAAACTGCTCGGCAATTCCAGAAAACCTCCTTGAGAGTGAACTCTTCGGCTACCGGAAAGGCGCTTTTACCGGAGCGGCATCAGACAAGAAGGGTCTCATAACCATGGCTGATCAGGGCACCCTTTTCCTGGATGAGATCGGTGATATGCCGCTTGGGCTTCAGGCCAAGATCCTGAAGGTCCTCGAAACAGGCGAGGTCTTTCCACTAGGGGAGACAAAACCCAAATACGCTGATATCAGACTGGTGGTAGCGACCAATAAAAACCTCGAAGAGCAGATAGAAAAGGGGCTTTTCAGGGAAGATCTCTACTACAGGCTGAATGTTATAGAGGTGAAGATACCTGCCCTGAGGGAGAGAAGAGAGGATGTCGATGTCCTTGCCAGGCACTTTGTCGACAAGTACAGCAGGGAGAACAATAAAAAGGTTTCCGGCATAACAGATGACGCGATGGAAATTCTGCTCAATTACCCCTGG
>Ga0210377_10002550_pt1 | contig 15899 bp, 21 predicted proteins | sample PLM4_65_b1redo_FD_155480 | JGI IMG/M metagenome (GOLD analysis project Ga0210377, IMG submission 155480) | Groundwater sediment microbial communities from an aquifer in East River, Colorado, USA - PLM4_65_b1 redo | ecosystem: Environmental > Terrestrial > Soil > Riparian zone | place: USA: East... | reverse complement strand
TTGTATTGTGAGTGAATTTCGGCGATTTGTGTAATAATTTCCTGTATTTGAGGATCTCTATCCGCTAAACGTCGAAGCTTCTTCTTTGCTCCGCCATAGATCTTGCGGCCGTTACGGTAGTCACAGTTACCATTCACGGACTTTGTGATGGAGCTTTGGTTGACATTGAGTTGCTTAGCTATCTCTATTTGAGTGTAGCCCTTCGCTAAAAGCTCAATGACTTGGAACTGCCGCCCTGTCAAATTCTCTTTGGCCAACCTCCAGAACTCGCCCCTCAGCTGCTCTCGCAGAACAAGCAGCTGTTCTCGATCTTCTGGATTATAGTTTTCCACCAGCCCTTGAGCTTCAGAAAACTCAGCCATCATCTCATTTGAGTATGGTTGTTCTGCGAATAAATGCTGATATCCGTTCGATCTGTTAGTCTTCCTTCCCATCTAATCTCCCGAAGCTATTTAACGTATCTATAACATGTCCAATCTCTTTGGTATCTTTTGAGCCTCGAAAAAATTCATCGATGTCCTTAAATCCCTTTGGAGGGCTTATCAACTTAATATTTGCCACATCTTTAAACTTCTTCCTAATACGAGTCTTCCCCTTCTGACCAGCTTCATCATTATCAAGCATTATGATAATATTGTTTGTGTACCGATGAAGTTGAAACATTTGGTACCTAGATAAATTGGCCCACCCAAACGCTACTGCATTAGTAATTCCTTGAGCATGTAAGGAAATACAATCAAACTGTCCCTCTACACCTATAACGCAGTTTTTAGCAATGATAGAATCGCGCGCCTTGTCCAAACCATATACAAACAGATCTTTTCTGCATCCAGCACTATACGTGTACTTATTAAGTAATTGTTCTTGCCGCTCATCTTCTTTAAGTAGACACCTACCGAGCAGTGCAATAATCTCGCCATGTACATTATAGAATGGCATTACCAAGTTGTGGTCTGCGAAATGCCCGTGAGGAGCGGTCCCTCCTTCTAGAAATTTTGGATAGTACAGTTTCAGAGCTTCCAAATCCTCCCTACTTACCATCGCAGTAAGGTCGCTTAGTCGCTCATCCACTGGGAAGTACCCAAACTTCCACGACATCTGATCCTCTTTCTCAAGGCGAGAGCTAAGATACTTTCTCGTCTTCCACGCCTGGTCAGATGTGAGGAGTAAATCCTGACATGCCCGCACTACATTGCGCAGAACTTTTTGTCGCGCTTTATGCTGTGTAAGAGCTTTCATCCACCATCAGCTCTCCTCTGAGCCTTGAGATTGACCTTAATCATTTCCGCAAATGGTTTTGCTAGCGCTATTAGTTCTTTGCCACAGAACGAACAAACGAGGGTTTTACCATCCTTACTAAGCTCCGGTGGGCCTTCTTTGCTGCAAGCCGCACACTTCACCGCCCAAGGTAATTTCTTCTTCTCGTCGCGCCGTACCTGGTCATGAGAGACCATCTGGCGACGCATAAAGATGGAAATGTTGCTTACAGCCTTCCCACATTCGGTACAGTAAGCAGTCATGGTGGTTTTATCCACCACTGGTCTCATTTCTTTGCCGCAACCCTTATTGTCACAAAAACATCTAAATTCCATTTTAATCCTTAGGATAACAACCAAATTGATCTGGTTCTGGCGGAGGAGGTTGTCTCTTTTCTAATACTTCAACTAACTCAGAAACATCTTCTGGATACGAAATGTTAACCACAAAAATATGTGATCCATTCGGAGGTACACCAAATCCCGAAACCCTCACTCTGTCTCCGTTCCGTATCTTTGGTTTGAATTCCAAAACCTTTTCGCCCTTGATGGTCCGAAGACTCTTTTTCGTTCCTTTAAGGGCCTCTAACAAACTAAGCTCAACTACAGATATAACATCTTCTCCGCTGAGCGTTAAACCATCTACATTTGCATTCACATTAATATTCACCACCAAATCGCCATACATATCTCTGATGAGATAGTTTCCCAGCCCTTTAAGTGAGATTTTGGCACCATTCATTGTTCCAGGTTTGATGGTGATTGGAATCGTCTCTAACTGCTTCTTTTTTGAAGTCCCTTGGCAAATCTTACAAATACCCATCCCAGCTACCCCAGACCCAACACAACCATTGCACGGCAGCTCTCGATCATTGGCGGCCTGTACTGCGCCCGAGCCATACTTGCGCTTACCAGACCCATTACACTTGGGGCATACTCCTTTGGACTTACCATCTTTGCACGCCTCACATCTAACAGTACGGGTATATCGAATCTCTTTCACACCACCAGAGATAGCCGTCTCAAAAGGAATCTCTACATTGATAATCAAAGGCATGCTGGGGGTAGCGCGATGGGTTTGGTTGAATACCTCATTCATCTGCCTGCGCAACTCTTCCGCCAAATCATCTGCCGAACTATAGAAAGGAGACTTGATATCATGAAACGCTGGCGGATTTGTGCCGTGTTGTTCTAGAAATTGGAAAGCCGCATTAATCTCTTTGAACTTCGCCTCAGCTCCTGGAGAATGATTCCTATCCGGATGATATTCAATTGCCTTCTTCTTAAATGCCGTCTTGACATCAATATCTGATGCTCCAATCGGTATTCCAAGAAGATTGCATGCCTCATGAACGTTCATTTGCTCTTAGTATCCTTTTTGACCCGTGGCCTCGACTTCTTCTTCGGGGCCGTTTTTAATTTCGCCCAGGCCAGCGCTACGGCCATTGAATCGGCCACGTCATACGATTCTTCCATAATCTGCTGTTGCTTCGTTCTGCGGTTGGTTTTATACAGCCATGGATATGGGATCTTTAAATGATGAGAAACTAATTCTGGTATATCTTCTTTTTTGGGCAATACCTTGGTTAGTTTCAGTGTATGTCTAATCTTCAGAACGTTCAGAGCCTCAGGTGTGATTCCCATATCCAAGATAGCTAATCGAAGAGTCATGTTCAGAATTGCAAGGGGGATGACTGTGCTTGCAGATGAGGCACCCTTCATGAATTTTATGTAGTCTTCAATAACGAATTCTTCAACTTTGTATTTACCAAAGAGATTTAGAATGTGTGTTCGGGCCTTATGCAACATATCCAGCATGCCATTTGATTTATCCGGCTTGTAGTAATTATGATAAACAAGAAGTGGTAAGTATCCATCTTCGTAATCAATGATTGTGATGCCGATTGTTGATGTACTAGCATCAAGGCCCATTGCTCTTCTCATAAGGAACAATATATCAAAAGAAAAAAGGAGAATCTTTTGGATTCTCCTTTCCTCAATTGTAAGCTAATGACATTCGTCTTCTTCAATTGCGTCGAAGACGAAATCGCCTAAGCTATCCTTAGCCGGACGCAACGGCTGGCTCAGCATCATCAGTTGATGACGCATCTGCTGGGCGGTTGAATGAATAATCATCCTCAGCCGGCTCTTCAAACTTCGCTTTGCCGCCACTTTTGTCATCACGAGCAACCGCTTTCCCGTCCCAGCCAAGATCGCGCAAGCGCTTGGCAACGGTCTCGGGCTTCGGGCAAATGAGCTGTCGGTTAAGACACTTCTCAATCACCTCATCGCCGCCGATATCTTCGATGAGCTTGAGGTCAGCCTCTGACATCGGCTCGGTATCTTCGGCAACAACGCTGTAGTAGCCTGTTGCGGTCTTGCTCTTTGGGTCGAACTTGATAGAAAGATCGAAATCACGAGGAGTCAGATGCTTTCCCTTCTTGTTCTTGGCTTCAAGGATATCCTCGATGGACTGCGCAGTCAGCTGGCTCACGTCGAGCAACTTGAGTTCGTTGTCTGCACGGTCAATGGCAACGACCATGTAGCGCTCTCGGCCTTCCATGCCGAGGTACTTCTTCACGGGGCACTCCTCACCATATGTTGGCCATGCAGTGCGGATCTTGTCACCATAGGAACGCTTGCTTGCGGGACCCTTCCAACGGACCTGATAGAAAACTCCCATTCCAGAAATGATGCGCACGACGTTGAACCCAGGGTTCAGCTTCATGAACGGCAAACGTGGAAGGTCCTCTCTATCAAATTGTCGAGCTTGTTGCTTTGGTAGCGTTCCCCAGGCTCGGATTCCAATGGATGGTGTCGTAGTTGTAGTAGTATTATCGGTCATTTGTTTCTCCTTGCGGCGTTTTGTTGTAGGTAATATTCTCCATGCGAATTACGCGGTGCCACGGAATTTTGCGATTGATTTGCTTGATTTCCGTATTTTTGGCTGCTGTTATGGTTGCATGAGGATCTTTGATTGCTTTTGCCGCTTGTGTCTTAGTAAGCTGAATTCCCCTAAAATCTAGGAAAGCACTACACTCGTTCATATCTTGCGATCTGTAGAGCGCAACACCCTCTGTCTCGTAAGGATCTTCTGCTACTATTATATATATCGGCTTAATAGTAGCTCTGTTAACTATTGATGGTTGTGGAAAGGCCATTATTCGTCATCCTCTTCTATCCCCTCGATATCAGGGGTTTTTATCTTGATTTCGTTGGATAGGTCGATTCCGGATGCGGATACACAAAGATCCAGCTCTGCTATACAATCCTCTCCACCGAAAAGGTGGTTCTTCTTGACCCTAGCAACTGTCGTAATTCCGTACTTTACTTTCTGTTTGTTTTTAGTACGGATGAGCGTGGCCTTCCTCGACATTTCTAGAATCAGGGAACTAAGATATTCCAGCTCAGCTCCGCCCTTCTGTTTGAATCCAACCGAACCAATGTTGGCGTAAACCTGATTGATGCACAGAACGGCAATCGTATAGTTGCCATCTTGGCTTCTATTCTTCTCGATCAGCTGATTGAATCTTCGAATGGCCCACGAAACTTCCTTGGCAGTAACACCAGGTTGTTTGCTGTAGTCATCGTTCTCTTCATCTTCAGCCGAATTGATCGATGCGCCAACAGAGTCCCAGACAATAAATATCTTTGTCTCAGGATCCATTTCCATAGCGGCTTTGACGTAAGCCACTACTTGTTGAACACCTTCTAAGATGTTTCGACTTGGAGCAACGGCAATTTGAGACGGATCACCACCAATCCGATCCTTGTACCGCACTGAATCGAACTTACCTTCTGCATCCCACAGAATCACCAAGGCCCCTTGATTTTGAGCGGCCTTCATCGCCAACATAGCCGCTGTGCTCTTGCCACTGTCTGGCTTGCCAGCGATTTGGAAGATACGCCCGTAAGCGAATCCTAAGAGGCCGGTCAGAGGTTTCCAGAACTTATCAATCTCTGGAGAGGAGATGTAGTCAGAAGGATCGGTTGAAAGAACAATCATATCACCAGTCTTCATCCTGGTGGTGAGTGGAGCCTTTTTCTTATCGAAGCGCCCCTTGGCCTTTTCAACCAAAGCATTAATGTCGAACTTCGGCCTCAATGATGAGGTCGCAATTAATTCACTATCAAGTTTGTCTAGTATTGATTTCTTCGCTGATGCCATTCTTCTCCTGCTTGAGACTAAGTAGGTCTTTTGATAGACCTAAAAGTAAGGTGTGCTTCTTTAAGTAGAGCGTGTATATTTGATAAGTGCTTGTAATCGCGCTCGGCTTCATTTTGCTCGATTGATATGCGTCTTACTTCATCGTCTCGTAATATGAGATGAGCTAATGCACTTTCTGTTACCTTTTTTCCATCAATGGAAACGTTCTTCAGACTTGCGTATGCATTCGCCTTAGCAAAGTCTATATCACGTTTCAGCGCTCTTGATTTTAGGTCTGCAGAAGCCAAATCAGACAACAAAGCCGCCTGTGCAATTAGACACATGGCGGCCATAGCTGAGGCGTCATCCTCGTCGAACGTGCCCCGAGATAGAGAGTCAAGCTTCAGCAAAACTCTGTGATACTTATCTTCAAACCCAGTTAGGAGGCTGGTTACCTCTTCATCATGTTCCGTTGCCATCTACAGACTTGTAGACGGCATTCATACGCTCGACTTCTTCCTTATAAGCCTGAAGATCTTTCTTCAACGCATCAATCTCAGCGAATTGTTCAATAGCTTTTTGCTTTACCTCTTCTACAAGAGTATGCACTTGATCTTGCGATATTCTAAGTTGCTGATTGACCATGATACTCAACAAGAAAGTGAAAACCTCCATTGAAGAGTACTTCTTTTGTGGCGGTTTGACGAACAAAATTATTCCGTCATCATTGACTTCGAAGTGATCTTGAAACAGCTCCTTGCCATGGAAGTTTGGCCTGTCATAGCCATTACAAATCTCCTCATAAACCAAAAACTCTTCATTAGTCAATGATACTTTTTTGTTATCTATAATCCTCACCACTGTTGGAGTTCGTGCCATTATTCCTCCAACTTCAATCCGAGCTTAGCGGCTACTAATTCAGGAATCTTAGCGCACAAAACATCTTCCTGTACAGAACCGTCATCTGAAATGTACGCTTCCTCTCCAAGCATTTTACCTATCTGAACAACTAAACCACGATAGTAATCTGAATTTCTAGACATCTGCGCAGCTGTTTCATACCAGGCAGTATTGTACGCATGAGTCATACTGAAGAATTCTTTGAACCCAGAAACAACATCAATATCATTAGTGATAAGATTTCCCTTAACAAAGATATCTCCATTGCTTTTAATCTTAATAACTTCTCCATAACCATTTACAACAAATGATATATCTCCAGCTGACATACTATAATCTAAAATAGATATATTCTGTCCCTCATCCAAATCGCCTAAATCTGGTTCTTCAGTCATTTTGCCCTCTTGAATCCGCCAGTACCCTTTTCAAAGTTCTCCTGGGCCTTCTCGCGCTTGTACTGCTCTTTGATGGCTTCGAAAGATTCATGTGTCGTTTGTTTCTTGCTATGATCTTGATACGCAGAAACAACATCATCTAATTCATCTTCCTTAATTCCCTTTTCAGCAAGCTTCTGAAGCTCTACTAGTTCCAAATCTTCTCTTGAAATGTTGATAACCATATTAACCTCTTGTGCGCATAAAGCCGCCGCCCTTGCCATTTCCCTTACCCTCTATAACCCTTCGCCCTTTTGCTTTGCTCAAAATCTGCTTCTGCATATACTCAACACCTTCTGGTGTGGAACACATAGCAAGCGCTTGAAAATTATCATCTGGAACCAATTCCAAGCCACTAGCAAGCTCCTTAATTGCCTGCTTATCTTCTTCAGAGTGGAAATATTTTGTAGAGAAGAAATCGTAGCCCGCAAGCTTCAACTCTTCATATGCCTCCTCATCTTCCTTCAGTTGAAGCGACTCGTTTTCCATCTTCTCTTCTAAATGATCCATCGCGCTTTCCTTTCAGGGCATCTTGAGCTTTAAGATTTTGAAGTGATAAGTGATCTGCATAATCATTATTAAATTCGTTATGAACCTTATGTCCATATTCATTTACAAATTCTCCAACCGCCTTGGATTCATCAGGGGTAATTTCGTGTGGTTCACATAATTCTAATGACACATCAGATCTAAAAAATCCGCCTACGCCCATATCCAAAGATTCTTTTGACTTAATCTTCCTTTGTAAATCTCGCAAACCTTCTTCAGTCTGCAAGAATACTAAGTTGGCAAAAGAAGAATCACAACCATTAACCTTCTCGATCAGTTCCTTTAATATAAGAGAGGATATCTCAGACGCCTTACATACATCAGATACCTTTTTTGTACCAAACGGATCTAATCCCTCAGACTTAAGAACTTCATATGCATTCTTATCTTCAGCGACATCAGATATCTCTGTAACCAATTCTTCTATAACATTCATTCTTAACCTCTCCTAAAAACACCACCGCCCCCTCCGGTCACGGCATCTTGTGCTTTGATACGCTTGAAATTGTCTAATTGAAGTTGCTTGCGCCCCTCATCTGTTTGGGATAGTGCAACTTCATATGCGATTGGCTTTTCATCCTGGCTCATAACTCTAGCCAACTTACTTACGATATCCGAATCAGCATATTCTGAAGACGATGTGGAAGGTACGGACTGCATAAATGGATCAAATCCAGATGCTTTCAGTTCGAGATAACTCTTCTGATCTTCTGGGCTCACCACAGGCTCGTCACCAGAATCATCTTCTTCTACTGTGTTATCTCCATAAGGATCTGCGACTCCTTTAATCACACTCGCAAACTCAGCCAACTTGCCATTTTTTGAACCCTTAGCCTTGGCCGCCAGCTCATTACTTCTGGTTACCAAATGGGCCGCATCATTGCGTTGAATGAACTCATTATAACCCGGTGCAATCTTCAGAGTGCTTTCATCATAGTCGCCGCCGCCAGCCCCACCCTTGCGATGAAACTTCTCAACCGGCTTACCTTCTCCCATTTTTTGGAAGCGGTAATTGGACATGAGCCAGCCAGCAATCCCTTGAGGATCGTTCGGCATACGCTTGATGGCCTCGGTAAGTTCTTTCAAAAGATCCTGCGTTGGCTCATTCATGATAGAGCCACCACAGCCAGGGCACGTATTGCTTTGAATTGCATTCACCCACTCAGGTGGAATGTCTGCGCTGCAGGACATACATCTCATAGTTCCTCATCATCTTCATCGACAGTTGATATCCCATCTTCCAACATTTCGTCTTCCAGCTTGTCTAAAAGCTCATCCTTCGCCAACTGTTCCAGTTCTTCTTTTGTTACCTTCTTCGATCTTGGCATTTTAACTTTCTTAGATGCCCGATCTTCTGGAAGACGAGGAGGTGCTTTAAAGTCTAATATATCACTCAAAATAAAGCTGGTGGAATGTTCATTCTCCCACTGGAATTGTGCCAAGAAGCGAATTGAGATTCCGGCCTCTATCTTTTGTTTACCGCCAGATAGCTCCTTTTCAATCCGCTCCTTCATACCCTCCCAAGCCTCAGGGAAGCATAACAGTGCAGACTCATCACCCCATGGATCTTGTAGAGTCAACCGAGCCATTTCCTGGCCAAAGATCTTGGAATCTTCCTTTTTCACTATAAATACAAACAGGCTGGTAACAACACCTTCTAATGGTCTGATTTTGTGATTTCCAAGGTAGTGGGTATTGGCTTTGCGGTTAGCCCGCTCGTCATCCTCAAACTGCCGCTCCCATGGAAACATCTGCTGAAGGGCTGAGAATGGAACTGTCTTATTCCTGTCAAAGAACTTCGGATACCTGTCAAAAGTATCTCCGCTAATACCCTCCCCCATATAGAACTCTTCCAAAGCATATAGCTCCTGAATGCTCCAGGGAGTGACTTCCGGGAATGGATACTGGAACCCTTCTAATTGCAACTGGACACGCTCTGGAGATACAGGTATGTCAGCATTACCAGACTTCGCCCAGATCTTATCCAGCTTCGCCATATGGCTTCGAAGCTTCGCGCGGTAGTCCGAGGCGTAATGGAACATCAACTTCCGATCTGTACCAAAAGTATCTAAGCTACCTGACGCTGCCATAGCTTGAATGCTAGGAGACCGCACCTTTGTAGTGTCAGTTCGATAGATTAAGTCTTGGAAGCTAGTAAATGGACGCTTGGCAATCAGCTCAGGAATTGCATCCTTCCCCATGTACTTAAGAGAATCCAAGCCTGTCATCAACGTCTTGTCGTCAACAATCTTCCAAGAAAGCTCGGAAGTGTTGACGTCAGGAGGAACGATCTTGACCTTGTGGTTTCGAATCTCAGTCTTGATCTTGAGGATGTTGTCTTTGGAAGCTTTGGCGTTCGAACTCACCTCGGACATCAGGTTGGCAACCATGAACTCGATTGGATAGTTCGCCTTGAGGTATGCTGTATGAAAGGAGATCATTGAATATAGAGTGGCGTGACTGTTGCTAGTCAACATCCCATTAGATAGATAATATTGATGATCTGGATGTGAAATTTCAAGATCATGAGTTTGTGCCTTACCTACTGAGCGAATAGATTTTATATTAGTCATTGTTTATATCCAGTCTAAGCACACGCCATTCCTCATAAGAAATTTCTTCTGTGTCAACCACACCAGATTTATTCTTATGTATTCTATTATAGCATTCATCACAAAATGCTCTGTGGGCTGGTTTGATAGCAACACTCTCTTTCACCAAGCTTCTGCAAAAATGCTTTGCCGTTCTATCGCACCCATGGACTGGATAATTATGCCATTCACATTTAACCATATACATCTCCTATTTTATAGACACCAGGATTTGGATTTTCGAGAATATCAAATACTCGGTCAATACATTCCTTCCTAAAACCATAGTCCGATTTGCGATAAGAAAACTGATCGTAACCAACACGAATCAAAACCCAACCATGCTTTACTATGTGTTCATTAAGTAATTTGTCTTTTGTTTGAGATAGTTCGAAATTATAACTTCTGAGTTTATTCTCAAAATGAAGCAAACCATCAAATTCAAAATACACTCTTCTTTTCCTATCTCCAAAATCTACTTGTTTTATCTTGGTCTTTGATACAAACAACTCTGATTTTAGACGCTGATTTCTTTTGAATTCATACTCTTTATAATCAGATACTACTCTAAATAATTCTCTTTCTGGTTTGCTTTGCCACGAGTTCATCATAGACGAAATACACTTATCATAAAACTCATCTGGGTTCTCATCACGCCACTTCTTAAGATTGGCAGACCTCTGTTCTAAAATCTCTGGCCTAGCAGATGTCTTCTTAGCAGTCTCCGATGATTTCTTTCTCATTACATCAGAGCGATTAACATCACCCATCACACCAGCTCGGCGCTTTCGATCTTCTGGATTGGATAAAATTGACTCACGAACAGCACTACCCATTTTATATAGATATTCAGACAGATCTTCTCCGCGATCTTTGGCACGTTCAATCCAATTACCATTCTCTTTGCCAACAGTCTCGTATTTCTTCTTTGACTTTTCGCACAAGACTGGACCTGAGTATTCGTCTGGTTTTAATCCGTGCTCTGTACGCAAATGTCCAGCTAACTTTTTGTTATGCCAACCACAGATATTACAAACTACAAAATCAATACCTTCAATTAAACTATTAGAAATACATTGGTGTAAATCCAACTTATCCTGGCTATAAACTACTTTGTGACATCGCTTACAACGATAGATAGTCCGTCCCTTATAATCTGATGCAATGGTAACATTTCCCCCGTCTCTATCGTTCTGAATTTGTGATTCATTGTACATCTAACCTCCTCTCCGGTATCAAGTGTCACATCAAATAATTCCAACTCTCCATGGTCATGATTCGCAACCACTTCTACAAAGATATCCTTACTAGTTTCTTCATCTCTAGATCTTACAAATTCTCCAGGTAGAACATCTTGAATCGGTTTTGATGTGATGAATTGTCCGTCAGAAGTATATATATCAACAGTTTGTAAAAAGTGCAGCGAACGATTAAAACCATAGCCACCGAAACAACTTATAGTCTCATCCCAAATCTTTGTAGCGATCTCCTCGGGAATGCGCTTGTTTTTGACCGCGCCCTCGATGAATTCAGACCTCCACTTCTTTACCTTCTCTGGATTCTTACCCTTCTCTTTGGTAAGTTTCCTCAGCTTATCAGCGTCATGCAAATCCCACCCAGCAACATCCTGGGCAAGATACATCAAGCTCTCTTCGTACAAGCCAAACCCATATGTGCTAGCAAACGCCCTGGTGAGAGATGAGTGCATGAGTGACATTTCCTCATCACCATTTCGAACCTTCAACAGACCTGGGATGGTATCCTTGGCTGCCGGACGTACCAGAGCCGAGATGAGGGCGATGTCAGCAACGTTCTTTGGCTTGACCTTCTTGCAGACAGGGACTGCGGTGGACCCTAACTGGAAGACTCCAAAGGTATCGCCAGAACCAATCAGGTTGTATGCAGAAGTATTGTCAGTCTCGTAATCAAATTGACCATGGGTAGCCTTGCCGCTCTCACGTATCAGCTTGTAGGTCTCACCAATAATATCCAGGGTCTCCAACCCCAAGATATCAATTTTCACTAGACCATTCTCTTCAGCCTTCTCCTTGTCATACTCCAGCACAAGGGCACCTGCTGTATCACGTCGAAGTGGCACAAGCCCCGTCAACGGCCGTTTGGAGATGATGATCCCGCCGGCATGAGTGGACCATGCGCGCGGCTTGCCACAGAGATTGGCGTACTTCACAAGCTCTGGATATTGCTTGGCGTACTCAGCAAACAGCGGGGCCTCTTCCAACGCTTGCTTGATGGTATGCATTTCGGCCGGCAAAGAATCGGCTATGTTGTTACCAATCTCTACAGCTGCTGTTCGGCCCAAGCCACCAAACTCAAACACGCGAGCGATATCCCTGGCGTACACCTTTGGGGTTATTGTGTTGATATTGGAGACGTGGCATACGTTCTCTGTTCCGTATTTACCACAGAGATAGTTGTACAACTTCTCACGGCCAGAAGGAGCGATGTCATTATCAATATCAGGGAAGGCTTCTTTGTACTTGTTTAAGAAGCGTGCGAAGATGAGGCCGTATCTCTTTGGATAGGCCATGTGAATGTGGTTGCAATATGCAGAGAGAGATCCTCCCACGCTACCACGCCCTGGACCCACTGGGATTTGGTTGTTCCGGCACCATCCTAAGAACTCTGCGGTGATCAGCATGTAGCTGGAGAAGTTACGATACTCAAGAACATCAAACTCCTCTCGCATTGCGGCATAACCCTCTTCGCGGTCAGCCTCTGGGATTTTGCCATCACGAATCTTCTGATCTAGTCCAATCTCGCTGCGGTATCGGTAGAACTGGGCAGCTTCTCCAATATTAGGATTGGTAAGTTCAACAAGCTTACCAGTACCCTTCCAAGCCTCGAACTCCGCCAGGTCAGGTTCGTCTTTGTATGGGAAGTCTGGTAGTTGGCTTTTTTCACCAGTTGATACGGCTGGGTCGATCCAATCCGGGCTCTCACATTTATCAGCGAAGTCGATTGTGTTTGAGAAAAGCGATTCAACAAAATCTTCTCCCCAAAGAGGCATATGGCGAGAGAAATGCTCAAAGATTTGATCTGAGTTCTTTACATAGAACTCGTGCTTGTCATAAATCAATCTTGATCCGGAAGTTTTGGGCTGACCAGAGGCAATGCAAATGTAAGCATCATGGTCCTCGTGATCTTCCTTCTTAAGGTAGTGAGCATCGGTAGCAACAATACAACGAATGCCAAGCTCGGCCCCAATCCGCTTGAGGGCCATGTTAATCTTCTGTTGATTGACGGCTCCGGAATATGGGGACTGTCGTCGCTGTAGGTTGTGTGGCTGCAGCTCAAGCGCGAAGTCATCGCCGAAGATGGCCTGGAGACGCAGCGCTGCGGTTTTGGCTAGCCCCAGTTGGTCAGCCATGATGTGCTGAGAAATCACGCCACTGCCGCACGCAGAGGTACAGATGAGGCCATCTCGAAACTCCTCAAGCATTTGCCAATCAATACGCGGAATGGCGCGCTTAAATGCCACAGTGAACTTATCGAAACCACTTTTGTTTAGGGCCAATAAGTTCTTGTAGCCAGTTGCATTCTTTGCCAAAAGGACAAGATGCCGAAGCGTAGTATCTTCGTCATCATTCGAATTTTCAACGAAATAGATTTCACACCCAGCAATTAGCTTGATATCAGTCTTCTTTGTTGCTTTATAAGTGTCCCAAAGAGCCGAACAAGAACCATGATCAGTAACTGCAACGGCAGTCTGTCCGGTCTCTTTAATGGCCTCAATTAGCTCACGAGGAGAAATGATGCTATCGCCAATAGAACCAATAGTATGATTATGCAGACTTACGAATGGTCTCACCGAGTACCTCTTTATGGATCAGGTAACTGGCCGCCATTGCGCGCGACCAGTGATAATTACCGATTCCATCCGAGGTGCTCGACACCAATTCCGTATACAGCTCGCAATCTACGTCCGCAACAATCACCAATAAGCCAGCGAGCTGAATATCTGAAATGGGATTGTTTTCAGCGATGAGGCCCAAACATTCATTCAAAAGAGCCTTGGCCGATCTACTGCTGTTGCGAACCAGCATAGTAATCTTGCTATAATCACTATGAGCCCGAACAAAAAACACTATACCACTCAAAGTATCTGGCTCGAAGTTTTCAAGATCGATAAGAAAGTTATTGAGATCTAGTTTCATATTTTACACAGGGGTTTGGATAGCCATCCTGAAAGTATTCTCAAGATTATCTAACAGCTGAGAGCAATTTGCCGATCCACCACAGCGAACTTGAATTTTAGTTCCACCATACGGGCCAGTTGCGGTTAGCCCGTTCTTTTCAACGTAGAAGACACCAACCCTAGTATAAGTCTCAGAGGAAGTAAATCCCTCCTGCTTGAACGTAGCTAAAGCATTCTTAGATAGTGGTGCGTCTAGTTCGAAAACGTACCCCCTACTACCGCAACAAGACTTTACTAGTGTTCTTTTCATGTGTCTCCGTCAGTGTTTACCGTCACTGGCATACCACGAGAATTGAATAGGTATACGCAGAAATCTACCTTGGCCTTTTCAATCTCAATAGTCTCAGTATAGAAAGACCGGTCTTCCTTCAACTTGTCTGCCAGCGCCTTGAGCTTATCATCATTCTTCATGTCAAAAGATGTGTTGGACATACTTCTGACAGCCTTAATAATCTCTCTCTCAAGCTCCTCGGTCTGCTTAGCTTGAGCGGCGTCTCTCCACGTCTCAGTGAGTTTATTCCAAGCCTTCTCTGGAAACCCATCTGGTGCCGTTGATGTCTTCTTACCTTTACCTTTTGGTCTTGCCATAGTACTTTCCTTATTCTAGGATGGTTGCTTTGTCAGCCACCCATTGTAGTGTAAATTCATCTTTGATAGAACTCAGCAACATAGCCGCTTGAGCCGGATTGTTGAAAATGCGCTCTGGATTTCCTCCCTGAGCTTGAATGTGACTTGCGAGAATATTCCTAGCTTCAATCTCATTGAGAACAGAGTCAGGCTCAGTTTCGCGAACCGAATCAAGAATCAAGGATAGACGCGCATTCTTTTCTGCCTGCTCAATAAACTTTTCCCTATCCACATCAGGAATGGTAGTGAACGAAAGGCCAGATTGAGCAGCAAGGTACTTTGCTTCTTCCTCTACAATGAACCTTGGAATCTCAAACTTATTGCGATCTAAAAGTTGAACAGCAACTTGAGCGCGAATAGCATCTCGTTGACTACGATCTATAGACATCTTGGCAACAGAACGCAGTTTGTTGAGAAGTTCTTCGATATCCTGCACTCCCATGATCTTATAGAACTCATCATTGATTGGATGTGGCTTTTGCTTGGTACCCATGTGAATCGTCACAGAGAACTTGGCTGCCTTGCCAGATAGCGGGCCTTCCTCAAACTTGAATTCGAACTCACGGGTATCTTCCGCTTTCATTCCCAAGAGATTCTGATCAAATCCAGTCCAGCGATTTGATCCAACTGTATACATCTCTCCTTCAGCTGTACTTCCGTCAAACGGCTCACCATCAATTGTGGCCACGAAAGAGAACGTCACCTGGTCACCATTCTCGACCAAATCATTCTCCTCATACGGCTGAACTTCCCCAACACGGAAACGCAGGTTGTACAAAGACTTCTCTGCTAATGCCTCCGCATCAGTCTCAACAACAGGTTTAGCCACTTCAAATTTGAGTTCGCTAAGTTCAAACTCTGGCTTCTTTGTCAGTTCAACATCGCAAGCGAAATTGTTCTTTGAAACCTTGATGTCGCTAAACTTAGGATGCCCAATTGGCTTGATGTTAGTTTCGAAGATGATATCGTCAATGGCATGGGTGGCCATCTCTCGAACAACATACTGATTGATCTGTGGGCGTAGACGCACTTTGATCGCCTGGTCGGGGGCCTTGCCCTTTCGGAAACCTGGCACCTGAAGCTTGCGACATTCGGCAACAGCCTCATCGATCTTGCCAATCACAACCTCAGGGTCAGCTTCGTAATGAACCTTTAGCTTACAGTATTCAGGTTCCTCTA
>Ga0210377_10002549_pt1 | contig 15901 bp, 15 predicted proteins | sample PLM4_65_b1redo_FD_155480 | JGI IMG/M metagenome (GOLD analysis project Ga0210377, IMG submission 155480) | Groundwater sediment microbial communities from an aquifer in East River, Colorado, USA - PLM4_65_b1 redo | ecosystem: Environmental > Terrestrial > Soil > Riparian zone | place: USA: East... | reverse complement strand
CTCCGGCACCAACGCGAGGCCCGCCGCCACGATTTCGTGCGTGGGTGCGCCGCCAAGCCCCCGGCCGTCGAACTGCACCTGGCCCGAGCGCTCGCGCAGGCAGCCCATGATCGCCATTACGGTTGTGGATTTGCCGGCGCCGTTCGGGCCCAGGAGCGTCACGCATTCGCCGGCTTTGATCGAAAGCATAAGCCCCTCCACGACGCGGATGCGCCCGTATCCTGCGGAGAGATTGCTGACCCTCAGCATCAGCCGGCCCGGGCACGCTTGCGGCGCGCGGTGCCGAGATAGGCCGCGATCACCGCGGCGTCCATGGCGATGGTGGCGGGCAGCGCGTCGGCGATCTTGCGGCCGAAATTCAGCACCACGACGCGGTGCGCGAGCGGCAGCAGGAAGTTCATGTCGTGCTCGATCAGCAGCACTGCGATGCCTTGCGCCGCGATGTCGCGGATCACCTGCGCGAGGCGCTGGCATTCGACCGGCGTCAGGCCCGCTGCCGGCTCGTCGAACATGATCATGCTGGGCCGGCCCGCGAGGGCTCGCGCGGTTTCCAGTAGACGCCCTTGGCCGAAAGAAAGCTCGCCTACGGAACGGTCGGCGTAGTCGGGGAGGCCGACGAAAGCGAGCAGCTCCTGCGCGCGGACCCGCGCCGAACGGTCCTCGGCCATGCCGCTGCCGGCCATCAGCGCGGGCCACGGTGTCCGCATCATGCGGTGACTGCCGACGAGCACGTTCTCGATCACCGTCATACTGACGAACGGCATGTTGTGCTGGAAGGTTCGCATGATGCCGTGGCCGGCGATCTTGTGCGGCGGCAGCCCGGTGATGTCGATGCCGCCGAGCACGACGCGGCCCGCATTGGCCTTGAGCGACCCGGAGATGAGATTGAACGTCGTCGTCTTGCCGGCGCCGTTGGGTCCGATGATCGCGAGGATCTCGCCGGCATTGAGGTCGAAGCTCAAGTCCTCAACGGCGACGAGGCCGCCGAAACGCTTGGTGAGGTTGCGGACTTCGAGCAGCGCGCTCATGGCCGGCGCGCGAGGCGATGGCGCAGCTGGTCGTAGAGGCCGATCAGTCCGTTGGGCTGGAACATCAGCGCCAGAACGACCAGCAGGCCGTAAATCAGGATGTAGCGCCGCCCGACGATGTCGCCGAGAAACTCGGGAAGAAGGAAGAGCACGGTGGCGCCGACGATGGCGCCGGCGTGGCGGCCGGTGCCCCCGACGATCACCATGAAGACGAGCAGGAACATCGGCTCGATGCCGAAAACATAGGGATTCACGAAGCGGTCGGCGAAGGCGTAGAAGATGCCGGCGATCGCGGCGAGCGAGCTCGTCAGCGTGAACACGATGATGTTGGTGCGCGCGACGTTGATGCCCATTGCTGCGGCCGCGCGGGGATTGTCCCGGATCGCCCGGCAGGCGCGGCCGAAATAGGATCGACCGAGGAATTGCAAGACGGCCAATGTGCCGAGGAAGAGTCCGATCAGCGCGATGACGAAATTCGTTCCGGAAAGCGGGATGCCGAAAATTTCCGGCGATTTGAAGCCGAAAATGCCGTCGGCGCCGCCGGTGAACTCGCCGCCTTGCACGAGCGCCACGATGAAGATCTGCGCCAGCGCCAGCGTCGCTAGCGCGAGATAGAAGCCCTCGAGGCGATTGGCCGGAATGGCGACCGCCAGCGCCACGACGGCCGAAATGCCGATCGTCGCCAACGCGGCCAGCGGCAGCGACCATCCGGCCTGGGTCATCAGGATCGTCACCGAATAGGCGCCGATGCCGTAGAAGGTGTAGTGGCTCAATGCGATCTGGCCGGCAAAGCCGAACATGAAATTGTAGGAGAGGGCCAGCGTCGCCGTGAGCAGCAATTTGCGATAGATGTCGAGGCCATAGCCGCCTAGCACGTAGGTGAGGCCGACGAGCAGCGCCGCGCCTCCGATCCACGCGGTGGCGGTGCGCATCGCGCCGTTCATGCCGCTCCCTTGGCCTTCAGGATCCCGGTCGGACGGACCAAGAGGAAGATGATGAGAAGGAGAAGCGGAATCGCGATCGCAAAAGCGGAGGGAACCGGCGCATAGCGGAGCACGAGGCGCTCCGACGCCGCGAGCACCAGCCCGCCAAGGACCGCGCCTTCCACGCGCCCGGCGCCGCCGATGACCATGGCGGAAAACCCCTTGATCGTCAGCGGCAGGCCCATCAAGTAGGACGCCGTCGTCAGCGGCGCCTGCAACATGCCGGCGAGCCCGGCGACGGCGCCGGCCGCGAAGAACGACAGTGCGGTGACGCGTGCCAAGTTGATCCCCATCAGCGATGCCACGGTGCGGTCGATGGCGACCGCCTCGAACGCCTTGCCCTGCACCGTGCGCTCGAAGAAATACCAAGTCGCGGCGAACACCAGCACCGTCGCGGCGATGACAACGAGGCTCTGGGTCGAGCCGCCGAACGGGCCGAATTCGACGCGGCCGCTGCCGAACGGCATAGGCGCGAAGTGGTTGGCCGTGCCGTAACCCCACACCGCAGCCTCGCGATAGACGATGTCGACCGCGAGCATCAGCAGGATCAGAGTCATCAGCGGCGCCGCACGCTCGACCATCGGCCTGATCGTGAGCCGCTCGGTAAGCCAAGCGATGGCGCCGACGCCAGCCAAGACGAGAAGAACGGCGAGCGGGTACGGCAGCTTCAGCGTGACGACGGTGCTGACCGAGAGGAAGGCGCCGAGGAGCGCCCATTCGCCGACCGCGAAATTGATGATCCCGGTCGGGCGGAGCACGAGCATATACGACAAGGCCACCAGCGCATAAATGCTGGCAGCCTCGCCGATACTCATCAGGAGCTCGAACGCGTCAGTCACGACGCCTCATCGCGGATCTTCGGTGGCAGCGCGCCGGCACGGCGCTCAGTAGCCGGACGACACCACCTTGCCATGCTTGTTGTTCTCGATCACGCGAATGACAGAGCCTTTCGGCGGATAGCCGGTGCGCTTGTTCGGCGGGAAGCCCAAGGCCGTGTCCTTGGCGGCGATCACGCCGACGAAGTTCTTGGTATCGGCTATCGCCTGGCGGACCTTTTCCTTGTCGGTGCTGCTGCCCGCGCGCTTCACCGCATCGGCGACGAAATAGACCGCATCGTAGCCGAAGGCGGGCAGGCCGAACGGCGCCTTCTTGTACTCGGCCGTGTATTTGTCGATGAACTGCTTGGCCTGCACTTTGTCCGGATCGAATACGTCGACGAAGAACGTGCCGTTCAGGAGATTGGGCGCGAGATCGAGATAGGCCGGCACCGAGAGGTTATAGGAAGCGAGCACCGGATATTTGAGCCCGAGCTGATGATAACCGCGGAAGAAGAGGGTCACCTCGGCGATCGAGATCGCGGCGACGACGATCGCGTCGGGATTCGCCGCACGTATCCTTTGCAGTTGCGGGACTACGTCCGTTGCGCCGATCTCGATCACCTGCTCGACGACGACCTCGATCCCGGCCTTGGTCATCTCGTTCTTGAAATCCTTAGCGGTCAGCGTCGAGAGGCCGGTGCTGTCGGAGAGGAGCGCCACTTTCTTGAACCGCTTGCCAGTGTAGTTGATGAGGGTCCGCATCTGGTCGCTGCCGAGCGGGCCCATCTGGAAGAAGTAGGGGTTGTCGAGCCGCGTCGTCAGCGTATCGGCGGAATTGGCCGGCGCGATATGCGGCGTTTTGGTCTCGAGCGTCACCGACTGCGCCTGCTGCGTCGTCGTCGAGCTCGAGATGCTGAGAATCACCACGGCGCCTTCGCCGACGAGCTTCCGCGCCTTGGTGGCCGAAAGATCGGGCTTGTTCTGGTCGTCTTCGTAGAGGATCTCGATCTTCTGGCCGTTCACGCCGCCGGCCGCGTTGATCTCCTTGAGCGCGAGGTTGAGTCCGGTCTCGATCTGGCCGGCGTAGAAAGCGGCGTTTCCGGTCCGGTCGGTGATCACGCCGATCTTGACCGTTTGCGCCGAGGCCGGCGCCGGTACGGCCCACCCGGCGACCGCCAATGCTGAGGCCAAGGCAAGCGTCGTCCATCCATACTTCAGACGTGGCATTTTCGTCCTCCCAAATTGCCTGTCGCCGCAGAGCTTCGCGGCGCAGGGTTGCGTTCTATTTCGGCAGCCCGGCCGTTACCTTGTCGAGCCAGCGTTGATCCTGGGTGATCGTGGCAAGTTCCTTCCGCGCGACCGCCTGCGTCTGGCGGACACCGGCGATCACCCTTGGATTCTCCGAATCCGCCCCGTGGCAAGTCGCCTCGAGGCGAATTCCGTTGTTGTCGAAGAAATAGATCGACTCGACCCCTGGCAAGACCACCATTGGTCCGAGAAACGGGATGCCGCGCGCCTTCAAGCGTCGCTGCAGCTCGGCGAAGGCGGATTGCGTCGCCACGAAGGAGCAATGCTGCATGCCGCCGATCTCGTCGCGGTCGGCCTTGCCTTTGGCGCCCTTCGGAATTTCGAAGAACGCGACCGTCGAATCGTTGCCCATGTCGAAGAAATAATGGCGCATGTCCTCGAAGGGCGGGTTGCCGCGGTTGAGCGGCCCCGATGCGCCCTTCGGCACTTTCAGCGCATGGATCAACGGCATGCCGAGGATGTCGGTCCAGAAGTCGATCGTGGCTTTCATGTCCTCGGTATTGAGCGCAAGGTGATGGACGCCCCTCAACAGGGGCGCACGAGGGTCGGCAGCAGCGTGCTGAGCCCGGCCTTTTACCGCGTCGTCTGGCATGAGCGTCCTCCCAAGAAAGCGTCTGCAGCCATGCACTTCATCCCGTGACGCCGAGCTCGCGCGGCGTATTGACCAGGAGCTCGGCGCCGTTCTTCCGCACGACCATGTGGTCCGACAGTAGGCAGCCTACATCGGGCTTCCACTTCGGATTGAACAGGTCGAGATTGTTGCCGAAGCACATTCCCTCTTCGAGCACGAAATCGCCGATCCGGTGGCCATTGATCGCGTTGTGGCCGTAGCCCTCATGGTAGACGACCGAGGGCCATTCGGGAGAGCCCACCCCCATCGCGTGGAAGCCAAGCTCGACGAAATCAAGCCCGGCGCGCGCGGCCGGCTTGCGGATCGCCTCCCAGGCCTGGCGCAGCGTGTTCCCCGCCTTCAGCACATCTTTGCTCACATCGAGGCACTCGACGCAAACCTTGAAGATGTCGACGAGAGGCTGCGGCGGCTTCTTGCCGACATACACCGTGTATTCCGTATGGGTGAGATAGCCGCCATACTTGGTGTGATACTCGGTGACGATCAAGTCGCCGTCGTCGAGCGGCCGCATCGACGGGATCTGCGGCTGCTCGACGCCGTGCAGCAAGTGCCAGAGCTCGGTCTCGGGATGCTCGACCGGGCCGCTGTTGAAGAGATTGAACACATTCGGCTCGCCGCCATTGGCGATCTGCGTGCGCACCATCTCGCCGAACACCGCCGCTTCGGTGACGCCGGGCCGTGCAACGGCGAGCAGCGCGTCGATCACCTTGCGCGCGATCTTGCCGGCGCCGCGCAGCATGGTGATCTCTTCCTCGCTCTTGACGAGGCGCATGTGCTCGATGATCCAGCTCACGTCGGCGAGCTCGGCCGCGGGCAGGGCGCGCTTCAGGAATTCGACCTCGCCATGCAGCAGCGTCGAGGGCACCAGCGTCGACGAATAGCCGACCATGCCGATGCGCGAGCGCTCGAAGCCGGCCGCGCGCAGCTCGGCGACGATCTCGGGCAAGCCCTGGAAGATGCGGATGTCGGTCGTCCAGTCCTGGACCGAATGGCAGAAATTATAAGGCCGGTTCGAGTGCGCGACCGAATTCCACAGGATCGGGTCGCGGTCGAGGAAAAAGGCGCCGTACGAGGTGACCTTGCCGCCGGCATTGAAAATGTAGCGGAGATTGGCGAGGCCCATGTCCCAGAAGATGTCGTTGCCGAGAAAGACCAGCGCGTCGATCTTGGCCATCACCATGCGCTTGCGCAGCTGATCCCAGCGCCGCGCCCGCTCGACGTGGGAGAGCTGCGGCATGTACTTGCGCGGCACGGTCGTGGGCTTGGCGCCCGGCGGCAGCGCGTGCGGCGGAAACGGGGGGTTGGATTTGAGAACGATCGGGGGCTGATCTAGCATTGCTGGCTCTTCTTTTCCGCTGCCTCCTTGGGGCAGGACAAACGAACCATACTTCGGCAGCGATTGTCGACCAAATTCATTCTTGGGATGAAGTAATTCATCTGCTGCATAGCCCCAAAGGGCCGCCGGTAGCGGCGCCTCAGCCGCGCGTCTCGGTGCGCTCGCGGGTCGCCAGATAGCGGTCGAGGTCGCTGGCTAGCGCGCGGATCGTGCGCGCCATCCAGCCATGCGCCTTGTCCTTCTCGCTGCCCCGGTGCCAGACGAGATCGATGCGATAGGTATCGAGCTTGAACGGCAGGTTCATCACTTTCAGCTTGCAGAATTCCGCGAACACGTTGGCGCCGGCGCTCGGCATGACGCCCAAGAGATCGGAGCGCGAGACGATGAACGGCACGGACACGATGTTGTCGGCGGTGACCGCGAATTTCCGCACCACGCCGCGCCCCTCGAGCGCCCGGTCGATGATGTGGCAGACGGGCGTGCGCACGTGGCGCTGCTCGGCGTATTTCCTGAGCGTGATGCGCTGGCCGACCTCGGGGTGGCCGCGCCGCGCGATCATCACGAATTTGTCGAGAAACAGCGTGTGGCGGCGCCAGGCCGAGCTGACCGGCGGCACCACGCCGATCGCGAAATCGAGGTCGCGCGTCTGCAGCAGCTGCGCCGCCGCGGGGCCGCCGACATACTCGGCCACCACGTCGACGCCCGGCGCCTCCATGCCGATCTTCTCCATCAGCGACGGCAGGAAGAAGATCGCGGCGAAATCAATGAAGCCGATGCGGAATTTGTGCTTCAAGGTCGCCAGGTCGAAATCGTCCTGGAACGTCGCCTCGATTCGCTTCAGCGCCTCGGCGACGTCGCCGGCGATCTCGACGGCGCGGTCGGTCGGCTGCATCATGCCGCCGAGCCGCACGAAGAGCCGGTCGCGGTAGCGCTCGCGCAGGCGGCGCAGCGCGTGGCTCACCGCCGGCTGCGACAGGCCGATCTCCACCGCCGCGTTGGTCACGTTGCGGTGCTGCATCAGCGCGCGGAACACGACGAGTGTGTTGAGGTCGAGGCTGCGAATATGCATGGGATAAATTACTTCATCGCAAGAATGAATTTCAACTATGGCGCCGCATGGGCTATGCCGCTCATGTGCCCCCGCTGGAACGAGGTCCGCCATGAAGGCCCGCGCGATGGTTCAGGTCGGCGATCGCCGCCTGGAGATGGAGGAGCGCGAGATTCCCGCCGTGGGGGCCGAGGAGGGGCTTCTCCGGGTGGAAACCTGCGGCCTCTGCGGCAGCGACATCGAGCAGTATCGCGGCCATTTCGTCCAGAAAGGCCTCGTTCGCTATCCGCTGATCCCGGGCCACGAGCCCATCGGCCGCATCGCCGAGCTCGGCCCGGTCGCCGCGAAGTCGTGGGGCGTCAAGGTCGGCGACCGCGTGGCGCTGGAGCCGCATCTGTCCTGCGGGCGCTGCCATGCCTGCTCGCGCGGCAGCTACCATCTCTGCAAGTCGCTGCTGCCGATCAATCCCGCGGCCTATGGATATCTGCCGCTCGATTTCGGCCATGGTCTCTGGGGCGGGTATAGCGAATACATCCACCTTCACGCGCGCACCCGCCTCCACAAGCTGCCGGAGCAATTGCCGCTCGCGATCGCGGCAATGTATCAGCTTCTTGCGGCCGGCATCCGCTGGTCGGTGCATGTGCCGAAGACGAGCTTCGGCGACACTGTGCTGATCCTCGGCTGCGGACAGCGCGGGCTCGGCTCGGTCATCGCCTGCGCTTCGGCGGGTGTCGGGAACATCATCGTTACGGGCTTGGCGCGCGATGCCCATAAGCTGGCGCTCGCGCGCGATCTCGGCGCGCATGCGACGATCGTCGCGGACCGCGAGAACGTCGTGAAACGCGTGATGGAGCTCACCGGCAATCGCGGCGCCGACGTCGTCGTCGACCTGACGCCCGTCGCGACCCAGCCGATCGTCGACGCCGTCGATGCGGTGCGCGTCGGCGGGACGATCGTGTTGGCCGGAATCAAAGGCGGCTCGGCCACGGTACCGCTCGACAGCGACCGCATCGTCGTCAAGGAGTTGACCGTGCAGGGCGTCTTCACCCAGGCCGGCGCGGCCTATGAGCAGGCAATATCGCTGCTGTCGCGCGATTCGGCCAAGTTCACGCGCATGCACACCCACGATTTTCCGCTGCATCGCGCCGCCGAGGCGATCGAGACCTTGGCCGGCGAGCGCCCGGACAGCGAGGCGATCTGCGTCTCCCTCTCGCCGGAGACGAGCTGACACGGAGTTGCGCTGCACTAGTTGAGATTGCGCGGCCTCGCCTGCGCCGCTACACCGGGGCCCTGCGAGGGCGAACGAGGGGGGATGATATGAAACTCTGCCGCTACGGCAATAATCAGCTCGGCGTGGTCGATTTCAAGGCCGGCGTCGTCCGCGACGTGAGCGGTGCCCTCAAAGTCTTGCCGGCGGCGAAGTATCCGCTGCCGCGGGCCGATCAGCTCATCGCCAACCTGCCCAAGGTGATAGTCGCTGCGGCTAAGCTTGCCAAGCGCGCCAAGCCGGTGCCGCTGTCGCGCGTGAAGCTGCTGGCGCCGGTTGCCAACCCGGGCAAGATCATTGGCGCCCCGATCAACTACGCCGACCATATCGCCGAGGCCAAGGCCGATACCGGCATCGGCCACGGCCGCACCTTTCAGGATACAGAGATAGCGAAGTGGGGCATGTTCTTGAAGGCCGGCTCGGCGCTGGTAGGACCGAGCCAGGGTGTGGCGATCCGAAAACCCTTTACGACTATGGAGAACCGCAACGATCACGAGATCGAGCTGGTGGCCGTAATCGGCCGCAAGGGCACGCGCATCAAGCGTGAGGACGCGCTGAAATACGTCGCTGCCTACTGCATCGGGCTCGACATGACCTTGCGTGGGCCGCAGTTCGCCGGCTTCCGTAAATCGATTGACACCTATGCGGTGCTCGGTCCCTGGATCGTGACGGCGGACGAGTTCGGCAATCCCGCCGATGTCGGCTTGAAGATCTGGGTCAATGACGAGCTCCGGCAGGATTCGCGAACGCGCTATCTCATCTACGATGTGCCGCGCCTGATCGAGTTCGCGTCGAGCTTTTACACCTTGGAGCCCGGCGATCTCATTTACACCGGCACGCCCGCCGGAGTCGGCCCGGTGAAGGCCGGCGACGTGATGATCGCAGAAATCGAGCGCATCGGCAGGATGACGATCGAGGTTCGAGACGCTTGAGCGAGATTCTGAAGTATCAAATTCTGGCCAAAGTGCTCTGCTTTTCGGTTTGGCCAAATGATTTGGATGGTGAGTGGCGGTGCTTGACACTTTGCGAGGAGTGGGTGCTCTTTCGCCGACAAACCGATCAAACCAGCCATCATGATTAGCAAAAGCCGTACGCTCGAGGCGTGGGCCTCGCGGGCCGATGACATGATCGCTCTGGGGCACGGCATGCTGGCCCGCCGGCGGAGCGCGATCTCGCTGCCAGCCTGATGGAAGTTGGGAATGGCCGTCGTTCGTCTCGTCAATCTCACCAAGCGCTATCCCGGCGGCGAGCGGCTAGCGGTCGAAGGCGTCAGCATCGATGTCGGCGACGGCGAGTTCGTGGCGCTGCTCGGGCCGTCGGGCTGCGGCAAGTCGACGACGCTGCGCATGGTCGCGGGCTTGGAGGCGATCACCGAGGGCGAGATCTACATCGACGACCGGCTGGTCAACAAGGTTTCGGCCAAGGACCGCGATATCGCGATGGTGTTCCTGTGGGTACCGAAAAGTCGATTCGTTAGAGAATCAATCACATACGGATAGAGACGATTGTGGGAGGCGAATGTACGCGTACAACGCGCCCCAGCGTAGAAGATTCATGGGATATAGTGCCAGGCATTGTAGGCCGACTTTTCGGTACCCACTGCGGCCGAGTCGACCGTGCGCGAAGCATACGATCAAGCCCCGCAGCACGCGTTTGCCGGCTCGCGCAGCTTCTTGCGCAATTACGCGCCTATCTCGTCGCCATCGACCGATTCGTTACCCCGACCAACGGCTTCCGTCTATTTGCGCCCTAGAGCGTGATGATTTTAGGATTGCGCGTATCCAGCGTTTTTGAAGTAGTTGGCGCATTCGTATGGCGAGAAGGCTTGGAGTAGCTCGCCGACCGCCGCGCAGACGGTTTCGACGGTGCGTGCGCCAGCTTTGCGCAACAGATGTTTGAGCTTGGCGAAGACCTGTTCGATGGGATTGAGGTCGGGCGAGTATTTCGGCAGGAAGATCAGCTTGGCGCCGGCGGAACGGATGAGCCGGCGCACGGCTTTGCCCTTGTGGCTGCCGAGATTGTCCAGGATGACGATGTCGCCGGGTCTCAAGGTGGGGAGGAGAACCTTCTCGACGTAGGTTGTGAAGCTCTCGCCGTCGGATCGGGCCGTCGAGCAGCCATGGCGCGTCGATCCGGTCGTGGCGCGGGGCGGCGAGGAAGGTCGTGGTCTTCCAGTGGCCGTGCGGGACCTTGGCGATGAGCCTCGTGCCGCGCGGCGCCCATCCCCGCAGCGGCGCCATGTTGGTCTTGGTCCAGGTCTCGTCGATGAAGACCAGGCGCTCAGGCGCGATCCGGCCTTGATACTTGGTCCACTGCGCCCGCCGGCGCGCGACGTCGGGACGATCGCGTTCACCAGCCACCACGCTTTTTTTGAAGCTCAGCTTCTCGGCATGCACGAAGTTCCAGACCGACCGGTAGTCCACCTTGAGGCCGCGCTCGGCCAGCTCGGCCACCAGGCCGCGCAAGGTGAAGTCCTTCTCCTGGATCCGCTGCAATAGCCAAACGCGGTGCTCGCCCGCAATCGCCTTCGGCTTGTGCCCGCCCATCTGGCCCGGCGCCACGCTGCCGGTCGCCCGCAAGCGCCGCACCCACGCGATCACCGTGCTGATGCCGACCCCAAACCGCGCCGCCGCCCGGCGCCGGGACAGGCCACCCGTCTCAACCGCCGCGACCACGCGCTCCCGAAGATCAAGTGAATAAGGCTTCGCCATTCATGCTGGCCTCCTCCCAGCCAGCATGTTGAATCAGATCTTACCCCCAACGGGAATCCCCAATCGACTCCGCCTAAATTCATCCCACTCTAGCGCACTTTATGGGCGCGCGTTGCGCTCCATTTGGCCGGCAATTCGCACCTGATTCGCCGTAATTCCAGTTATGCGACGGAATCGATGAAATCACGTTGCTATATACTGGGCCTTGGTGGCGGCACGGTCATCTTGCCATGCGATGCGATATCAAACAGCTCCACCCAGGACTCTCATGACGCTTGGATCCTTGTGCGCGGCGGTCGGCGTGCCGACAAAAATGATTTCACCACGCTCGATCACGTACAATCGAGCGGCAAAGCTGGGTACATGGTGCAAGTTTGATTCGGCCTGGAGGACCGAACGGCCCGTTTGGACGATCCGATGGATCGAATCGCCGATGTCCGGGATGATGGCCGGCGACAGGCCCTCGAAGGGCTCGTCGAGCAGCAAAAGGGCGGCATCCAGCGCCAGCGCGCGGGCGATGGAAAGCATCTTGCGCTCGCCGCCGGAGAGCTGGGCGCCGCCGCGCGCGGCGTAACCCCGCAATTTCGGAAAGACCTCATAGGCGAAGGCGATGCGCTCTTCGGCCGAGCGCGCGGTTGACCTCGTCCATGTAGGGAGCTCTATGTTCTGCGCGACAGTGAGATCGCCGAATACTTCGCTCTCTTCGGGCGAAAAGCCGATTCCGAGCTGCGCGATCCGTTCCGTCGGCATGCCGACGATCGAGCGACCGTCGACCTCGATCGTTCCGGCCGCCGCCCTCTGAAAACCCATGATCGTGCGCAGAGTGGTCGTCTTTCCGGCGCCGTTGCGCCCGACTAGGCAAACCAGCTCATTGTCTCCGACTTCGATGCCGATCCCGCGCAGAATTTGGCTCGACTGAATCTCAGCCTTCAAGTTCCGAACGGCCAACTTCATATCGAGGTCTTTCCGACGACAGTGGCCATGACGGCCGCATTGGCCCGGAGCCCATCGGGAGTCGTGTCGGCGAGGACGCGACCCTGATGAATGGCAATGATGCGGTCGGAGTATCCGAAGACCAGATCCATATCGTGCTCGACTTGAATCAGGGACAGCACGCCGACCTCCTTGGCCGCGGCCACCATCAGCTTCATGACGTGGTTCTTTTCCGCCGTGCTGACGCCGCTCGTGGGCTCATCGAGCAGAATGGCGACGGGCCGAAGCGCGAATGCGCTCGCCACGTCGAGCAGCTTCTTGTCGCCTTGAGGCAGGGCGCCGCTTCGCTCCTCGAGCCGGCCACGAAGCCCGAAGAGCTCCGCTGTCGCTTCAACTTGGAGACGAATCTCCCGGTCGGCTTGCAGGCTGCGAAACCAGCTCTTGCCCCGCCCCAGACGCGAGATTACGGCCACCGCGATCGTCTCGCGCACCGTCAGTTCCGGAAAGATGTTCACCAGCTGGAACGACCGCGCCAAGCCGAGCTTGCTCAGGTAAACGGGTCCCCGCCCGGCTATGTCATTTCCGCGAAAGCGCACGCTGCCGCGGCTCGGCTTGACGAGGCCCGTCAATACGTTGACCAACGTCGTCTTCCCCGCCCCGTTCGGGCCGACGATGGAGACGAACTCGCCTTCGCTCACGCCGATCGTGACACCCGCGAGCGCGCAATACGCGCCGTAGTGGACGCTAACGTCCTCCGCCTCGAGGAGACTCACGTCGCCCACCGTCCGCGCCGATCGAGGAGCCCCATGAGCCCGCGCGGGACGAAGATGACGATGACTGCCAGGAGAACTCCGAAAACGAATCGCCAATACTCGGTGATCGACATCACCTGATCGTGCAGGAAGATGAAGGCAAAGGCTCCGATGGCGGGGCCGTAGAAATTCGTATAGCCGCCGAGCAGCAACATGAAGATGAGGTTTCCGGATTGGAGCCAATAGGCGAGGCCCGGATCCGCTAAGCCCGTGGGGACGCTGAGGGCGACGCCGGCGATCGCGCCATAGACGGCCGAAATCAGGAACGCCACCAGGCGATGAAGGCGCACGCGCACGCCGAGATACTCGGCCTTCTGCGGATTGTCGCGAACGGCGCGGAGGCGCAGGCCGAATGGCGAGGAGGCAATTCGGCGCATTATGGCGGTGGCGATGACCAGCAACCCCGCCATGTAGTAGTAAAAGGGCCCCGTCAAATATGACACCTTGTCCCGCTCGGCGAACGCGTGTCCGAACAAGAGCGGGCGCAGCACCTTGATTCCTTCGTCGCCGCCGGTGACGTGATAAAATTTGAACAGAAATGAGTAGAACAACATGCTGAACGCCAGCGTGAGAATGCCGAAGAATATCTTGACGTATCGGACGCAGAGCAAACCGACAGGCACCGCAATCAGCAGAGCCGCGGCGATCGCGACCGCAAAGATCGCTTCGATGTGCAGGATGCCGGCCTTCGAGGTCATATAGGCCGCAGAGTAGGCGCCGATCGCGATGAATAGGGCGTGCCCGAACGAAAGCAGGCCCGTGTAGCCGAAGAGAAGATTGATCCCCAGAAGAGCAATACCGTAGCCGAAGGCGGGTAGCAGCAGCGTGATATAGTAGGGGCCGGCGATGCTGGGCGCCGCGAAGATCAGAGCGCAGGCAACGAGCGGCAACCAGCGTAGGATCACGCAGCCCCCTTCCCGAACAATCCGCTCGGCTTGAGGACCAGCACGGCGATCACGATGAGGTAGATTGCCAGCATCTCGATTTCGGGGAGCGTGGCAATGGCGATTGCCTTCACCAGCCCCACGATGACCGCGCCGTACAGCGCTCCCTTCATGCTACCCAGGCCGCCGATGATGACGACAGCGAAGGCGTCGACGATGAGGTCGATGCCCATGGCGAGCGAAGCAGCGGACGCGGGAATGGCGAGGGCGCCGCCGACCGTGCCGAGCGCTGTCCCCAGCGTGAAAACGCGCACGTAGATGCCGGATACGCATACGCCGACGGCGGCGCTCATCCGACTGTTTTCGGCGGTTGCACGCACGATCGCGCCGAATCGGGTGTGGCCGATGAGCCACTGCATGGCGAAGGCGAAAACCGCGGCGAATCCGATCACGATGAAATTGTACACGGGGACCAATATGCCCGATCCGATCCCGATGCGGCCGTAGACCAGGTAGGCGTCGCCGAGCTGCTGAGGCGAGGTGCCCCAGAAGATGCGGATGACGTCCTCGAAGATCAGGATCAGCGCGAAGGTGAGCAGCAGCTGGAAATGCTCATCGCGTTCGTAGACCGTGCGCAGGAGGCGCTCGATCACCGGACCGATGACGGCCGCCAGCGCAATTCCACTCAGGAGAAGGATGGGGACGAGCAATGCGCGCGGTGCGCCCAGGTCGAACATGTGGCTCGCGGCGGCAATTCCGAAGTAGGCACCGAGCGCATAGATGGCGCCGCAGGCGAGATTGACGATCTTCTGGACCCCGAACACCAATTGGAGGCCCGAGGATACCAGGAAGAGCAGGGCGGCCTGGAACAGGCCGCCCAGCAGGATGTTGACGATTTGAATCATCGCCGCGCGGCGCGGCGCCGCTCAGATCTTCCAGTTCGTCTCCCCGATCCATTTGAAGAAGTCGGCGCCCGGGGGCTTTTGCAGCTCCTTCGTATGCATCGATTCGATTCGATCGATGGTGCAGAAGTCGTAGCTGTTCTTGTGGGTCGTGAAGCCGGTGTAGAAATTGCACTCGGGGATGTTGTCCTCGCGATAGCGCACCTTCCCGCCGAACGATTCCACCTCGATGCCGCGCAGCGCGTCGACGATCTGCTCCATCGTCGGCCACTTCCCTCCGAGCGCGCCGGCGGCCTTCTCGACCGCGGCCTTGTAGGCGGCGACGGTGAAATACGCGCGGTCGGACTCGAAATGCGGCCAATCATTGTGCTTCTGATGATAGTCGCGCACGAATTCCTTGAGCAGGGCGCTGGCATTGGGCTGCTCGAAGTACATCGTATTGTGACCCAGGATCATGCCCTCGGGCGAAAACGCCTTCTTGATGCCCGTGTGCTGGAAGCCTGCTGCCGGAAAGACGAACTTGGCGCGCTCGGTCAGGCCCGACGCGTGGGCCTGCTTCATGAAGATCGGCATGTCGGCGAACAGCAGGGAAGAAAAGATGAGATCGGGCTTTGCCTGCTGCAGCGCTGCGACATGCGAGGTGAGGTCGGTGGTTCCCACCTTGACCCAGAGATCGGAGACGACGTTGAGGCCCATGTCGTACTTCTTCATCACCGCCTGAAACGCATCCCAGCTGTTCCGGCCATACGAGAAGTCCGTGTTGATTCCCGCGACAGTCTTGATCCTTCCCTTGTAGTGCCGGACCGTCATCAGGGAGGCCTGGATGACCTCGCATTCATTGTCGGTGCTGCGAAATGCATAGCGCGGCTTGGTGAGCGTCTCCTCGACGCCCTTCTGCGTCGTCGCATCCCACGAGAGCCAAAGCCGCTTCATTTCCTCGGCGGCCGGACCCAGCGATAGGCCGACGCCGGTCGAAATTCCGCCGGTCACGACATCGACCTCGTCCCGAAGGTAGAGCTTGCGGAACCGTTCGACCGTGTCTTTCGGGCTCGACTCCTCTTCGACAACGAGCTCGATGCGCCGGCCGAGGATTCCGCCCGCGCGATTGATCCGCTCGACGCCCCACTGAACGCCGCGGAGGCCGCCGTCGCCGATTCCGGCCAGAACGCCGGATTTTACCGTGAGAACACCCATCTTGATCGGCTTGGCCTGCGCGAAAGCGGGGGCCCTGCCGAGCATT
>Ga0210377_10002548_pt1 | contig 15908 bp, 14 predicted proteins | sample PLM4_65_b1redo_FD_155480 | JGI IMG/M metagenome (GOLD analysis project Ga0210377, IMG submission 155480) | Groundwater sediment microbial communities from an aquifer in East River, Colorado, USA - PLM4_65_b1 redo | ecosystem: Environmental > Terrestrial > Soil > Riparian zone | place: USA: East... | reverse complement strand
TGAGACAATCCAATGCTCGTTTTGTTCGCAAGACGTTGTCGTTCTCTAAATCAGACACTATGCACGAAATCGTCACACGCTCCTTTATCATCAAACACAACCTGTCACTTACTTGTTAACCATCACCAAATGTTGAACGCATAACGCTTTTGCGGGGGCTTAGCCCTCAAAGAGCGTAGCCATATTGGGCGGGGAGACCCCGCCCCTACAGAAAATGGAATCATGAAATTATTATTTTCCTCCCCCTCATTGGATGACGTCATCCGTCTGCTCAAAGCCTGGCGATTTTGGTCGGTGGGCGCTTTGATTGGCGGCTTGCTTGGCGCTGCTGTTTTCTATGTTGTGCCGCCGCCGTATCGTGCACATGCCGTTGTGCTCGTGGACTTTAACCTGGAGCAAGCCTGGCCCCAGGAGACGGATCGCCAACAGTTCTATTATCTTGAACGTGAGACACGCAAACTCGAGGAGATCGCCTATTCTGACGCCGTCATGGAAGCGGTTGCCGAGGCGAATCAAGATATCACGACTCAGGAATTGCGCAGTGGAAAGTTATTGCTGAGCCAACCCGCAGAGGGAGGCTGGAATTTTTATGTAGATGATGATGACCCCATCCGCGCTGTGGCACTTGCCACAACCTGGGCAACCCGATTCGCGGACCAGATCCGTGTTCAGACCGTGACCTCGGACGGACTCAATTCCTTTATTGAAGTGACCGTGACTCGAACCGCGGCAATGCCGATTGAGCGCAGCGTTGCAATGAGCGTATATATTTTTGTAGGTGCGGTCATCGTTCTGGCGGTCGGTTCGATCGTTGTTCTGTTTTTCAACAAACCTAAATGAATATCCCTGTAAAGCTTGAAGAGTTGTTGACGAAGCTGGCGCGCCTCCTATGGGGTGCGGCATTGTTCACGTTGCCGGTGACCAGCTTTCGATATTTTCCATTCATGGGGGATGGGACGCTTGTCCGCCCGTTATCTTTTTACCCAATTGCGTTATTGAGTCTCATTTTGCTCTTTCAGCTATGGCGCGGAAAGCTTTCCGTACCGCGCACCGGGATATGGACTCCGCTGATCGCGTTCGGGTTGTTCACCTTGGCGGCGAGTAGTTATGGCGCTTTGCTCGACCCGTTGCCATTACGCGGACAGGATTATTTCGGCAGGGTCATCCGCGCGTGGGCGACGGTTGTAATTGGACTGGCGTTCTTCGTCTCAGCGGTGTGGATGAACCGGAATGAAGACGATCTGAAATTTACGGTCCGATGGCTGTTGGCTGGTTTTGTGATGGATGTAGCGTGGAGCGGCGTGCAGTCTTTGGCGTTCTATACGCCGCTGCTCGATAAGGTGACCGTCACCATGTGGCAACGCGCGTTCTCGATGCGTGAGTTGGTGCGCACCAATCGTGTTTCAGGTATGGCGTTTGAACCAGCGTGGCTGGCCGGGCAGATCGCAACTGTCTATTTGCCGTGGTTGGTGGCTGCATTGCTGACCCGCGTGCGCATGACACGTTTCAAGTGGTATGAAATGATTCTGTTGGGTTTTGCATTATTTCTTTTACTGGCAACCTATTCGCGTGGAGGTTTGCTCACGGCGGTCGTTGCGCTGGTCTTGACGCTTCTGATCGCCGGACGTGCTGAGATCACAACAGTGTGGCGGTGGTTTACCAGGAGTAGTTGGGTTCTGCGTTTGGGAATTATCGTTGTAATTGCAGGTGTGTTAATTGGCGCAGGCCTGTTCCTGAGCCAAAAGGAATATATCTCGCGTCTGTTCAATTCCGACGCGGATAGCGTTGAAGAGTTCATCGTTGAAAATTCAGCCGGAGCGCGTGCCGCGTATACATTTGGTGCATTGGGCGCTTATGATGAAAGTCCGTGGTTTGGGGTGGGGTTGGGCGCCAGTGGTTTCTATATTTACGACCATCTGCCAGATTGGTCCATGACTATGGTGCCGGAGATCGCGCGGCAGCTGAGCCCTGAGAATCGTTTGTATCCGAATCCCAAGAACATGTATGCGCGTTTGCTGGCAGAGACCGGGCTGATCGGTTTCTTTCTGTTCATCGCTTTTCAATTTTCCCTGCTGGGTGATGTGCTGACCCTTCTACAAAAGAAAAATGTATTGATGCGTTACGTGGCTGTGGCGGGTTTATTTTCATGGTTTGCGATCCTGATCTATAACTCCACCCAAGACTCCTTTGCCATTCCAAATATCTGGATCAATTTTGGTGTGCTGGTTGGGATGACCGTGTTCAGTGTAGAAGCAGATCAAGTGCAAGAGGAAAAATCCGGAGAGTGATTTTGTAGGAGGGCAATGCGTCAGTTTGGATACGCCCATTTGGACGGAAGCAGATATACATCAAAACGCGAACCGTTCTTATCATCCCATGTGCGTAATCTTTTGCAACATCCGGGCGGGCATCATTAATCTTTTTCGAGTATCATAGCCCTATGCGTAAGTTTGAATCCCCCTATCTTGCCGATTGGTTTGCTGCGTCTTTGCGCTGGCTGGTGCTGGTTGGTTTGAGCATTTTGCTTTCAGTGCGCGGGTTGAACAATGCCCCGTTCGTGGTGTTGATGCTGATGCTGGTCTGGAATATCGTCATGAGCGTGATGGCTGGGTTGGGCATGCGTTTGCAAAGGTTCCACCGTCAGATCGTTTTGGGTGTGGATTTTGTGCTCGCGTTGTTATTGTTCCTCGTACAAGGCGGGCTAGCGAACGCAACGATCTGGGTGGCGTTGATTCCCATTGGTATTGGCGCAATCTATTTTGAGATGTGGGGGGCTTTCCTGGTAGCCGGGGTGTTTGCGCTGTTGCAGGCGGTGATCTCGCGCGCAGACCTTTCGAATATCCTTGCATCGAGCAGTTTGGTCGTGACGTTGTTGATCGGGCTGGCAAGCGGACTTTTCGGACGAGTTATCATGAAGCGAATGCGGACTTCGCGCCAACATCGTGTGGATGCAGACGAACGTCAGCGCCTCATGGAGACCGAACGCCTGCGAGCCATCTATGAGCTCACATCCACACTGACAGCGACTCTCAGTTACAAACGCGTGCTCGATTCAGCGTTGGACCTGGGTTATAACGCGCTCAACCCGAACTTTGATCCTGACGAACCCAAGGATGAAAGACTGGTCAGCGCAGTGTTGTTGTTCAAGGGTAATGAACTGCAGATCGGTTCGGCGCGGCGCTTTACCAATGCCGATATGCGTGTGAATTTGGTGGGCAAGGAAGGTATTCTAAAGAAGATCTTCGATGATGGGGAAGCCGTGTTAACACGCGATATTGGCTATGACCCTGAACTCGGGCGTATTGTTGCATTGCGATCCTGTTCCTCTGCCTATTGTTTCCCCCTGCGCAGTGGTTTCAATATGTACGGCGCGATGCTCTTTGCACACCCGGATCAAAACTATTTCACACCCGAACGCTGTGACATGCTCGATATCATCGGCAGGCAGGCGGTGATCGCGGTGCAAAATGCCAAGTTGTATCAAGACCTGGTGGAAGAGAAGACCCGTATGGTGGATGTGCAGGAGGAGACGCGCAAAAAACTGGCGCGTGACCTGCATGACGGACCCACACAGTCGGTGGCAGCAATCGCCATGCGCATCAACCTCACACGCCGTATGCTGAAAAAAGATGTAAAGAGCGCCGATGAAGAACTCCAAAAGATCGAAGAACTTGCGCTGCGTACGACCAAGGAAGTGCGCCATATGTTATTCACGCTGCGCCCGTTGATCCTTGAATCGCAGGGTCTGACTGCGGCGCTCGAGGCGATGGCAGAAAAGATGCGCGAGACGTTCTCGCAAAATGTGATCGTCAATGTGGATGAGGCGGTTCTGGAAAATATGGAAATGGGCAAGCAGGGTGTGATCTTCTATATCATCGAAGAAGCGACAAACAATGCCCGCAAACATGCCAATGCCTTCCATATTTGGGTGCGTTTACGAACTTTTGAAACGGATATTGCCTTATTGGAAATCGAAGATGATGGACTGGGCTTTGATGTGGCGGCGGTCCACAAAACGTATGATAAGCGCGGGAGTTTGGGGATGGTCAACCTGCGCGAACGCACCGAGTTGGTGAACGGCTTGCTCAACATCGACTCCGCACATGGCAAGGGGACGAGGATCCAAGTCTACATCCCGCTCAGTGAGGATGCGGCAGATAGCTTGCACCACGCGAAGAGGTAATGAAGGGCAATTGAGATTTGTCTTATAGCTACACTCGTGAATATTCTGGAGATTCCACGCAGTTAAGCAAGGCTTCCGACTCTTCGAGAACTCGGAAGTCTGCATTTATTAGAAGAGTACCAAGTCGCTGATGTAATGCTCCTTGGTGCTCGAATGCGGGTATTGGTAAGTGAGCCAGTTTTGGAATGGGGTGAGGTGCATGATAATCTCCTGTTGGGGGTAGGGAAGATTATCATGATTTTCCAAAAAGGTGCCTGCGCCTACCCACAATATATTTGTAGCGGAGCCTAGGATGTTGGGATGATTTATTTACCAGTATATGGATCAATCGAATCTGTAAAGATGTTTCCGTTATCACCTCGGTACTCAATTTCCCAGTTCAAACCAAAAAGCTTAAACGGATCTGTTGTGAAACTGGGAAAGGGCGAATCTGGATTCAGATATATTGAAATATAACACCCGTCTTCACCCTGTTTTTCTCTTGCATTTCTGCCGCCTCTGGCTTCCGCAAGTTCCAACGCCTCACTGGGCGTCTTGACTAGAAGCTTATCTAATTCAATCGGCGTCCATTTTCCACTATATGGATAATAATTTTCTCCCACAATTACTTCGTTGAATAAGGGATTTATCCACATACCGTGGGTAACATAATAATCCCCTTGCCGCTGATAATAGATCGCTTCTGCACTGGCAATTCCTTCTTCGACTTGCTGGCAGCCCCCAATCGAAAATTTCAACGAATACAGGTACCATTTTGCCAAAGGTTCCCCCCATTCCTGTTCATGCACGGCTTCAGCGATAGCAAGGTAATCCTCTCCTTTCCACAAAATTGAATTTGATGGTAACGCAGGAATATCTGGATCAGTCGTGCCAGCGATGAACACATCGACGCGTCCATTTTTAAGATCGGAGAGGATCGTGTTCGGATCGATTTGGTAGTAGGTTGTAGCAATTATAGTATCATCATGCGGTGTTTTAGGAGGGGGGAGGTTGTCATTGAGAAACCTTGACTCCGAATATGCATATAATAGACATGAAACTATTGTCACGATGACTAATATAACAAGATACAATGCAAGTTTTTTGAAATTTAAGTTAGTCATGATTTATCTTTACCGATTAATGATATCCAATACGTCATTGTCATGGTAATCTTCTGGAATGGGATACCCATCATCTCTTAACATAAATGCATATTTCCTGAATTTTTTTAAATTTCCGACCAAGGCTGATCGTTCATTCTGCTTCGACAAGAAACCGTTCCAATCAATACGTTTAGTAATAGGATCAAGATAATTACCCTTGATCTCATCCATATTTAAAATAGTAAACCCTGATCCATTTTGCGCAAATCCTGCAATGATAAATCTATCTGTACCAGTGCACTTAAAGTTATTGTTGCACTTATCAAGAACTATCTTGATCCTTCTTCTCATCAATTCAGCTGACCAAACCGGATCGGTTAGCGGGCGGGGCTTTTCTAATTGATAGCTTTCTCCAGGATATCTTCCTTTTATATTATCTTCTGTATCGCAAACCCTAATTGGACAAATAGTGCCACCGATAACTCTCCTTACGATGTAACACAATAGTCCATGTCCACCAAAATTGGGTTCACCGGGTTTACCAATGGAGACACGCCATGGAGTTGATGCTTGGTTTTCAGATATTTGACCAATTCCTTGCCCATCGTTTGCATCTTCATTTGCTATCACATCCTGAAATTCAATGCCAAAACATTGCACAGCGATGCTAGCAGCGGTATACGTACTCAATTCGCCGCCTCTAGGTACATAGGTCTTTGTTGTAGCGACACGTTGCGCAGGAGTACGGCATATCGGAGTCGGTACATTGCCTGAAGGATCAATATAGTTAATTGGATTCCCCTCCACATACATCCACTGATTGAGAGACAACGGTCTGTTGTAGTCCCCGCTCCACGTATCCCGTGTCAGGAATCTGCCCGTGTTGCTCGCATAAAAACGCGAGCGCAAGTAGGTCAACTGTGTGGAATCCCCAGAATATTCACGAGTGTAGCTATAAAAGGTTCGCATGTTTATTTTGAAAGTAATTCATTCAAAACATCCTTCGCATTCATCACCGCTTTCGCCCGATGGCTGAGGCGGTTTTTTTCGTCCATGCTGAGTTCGGACATGGTTTTGCCCAACTCGGGTAATAAGAAGATGGGGTCGTACCCGAATCCACCTGTGCCGCGTTCGGTGGGGATGATCTCGCCTTCGCAAATTCCTACGGCGAGATGGACTTCGCCGTTTGGAATCGCAGTAGCGATCGTGGCGTGGAAGCGGGCTGTCCACGGGCGGGGTTGGTCTCGAAGTTTGCCCAGAAGATAGCTGCGGCGGTCGGCATCGGATAGTTTTTCACCGTCCGTGGAGCCGTAGCGCGCAGAGTATAAACCGGGTGCGCCGTCGAGCGCATCTACTTCGAGTCCAGAGTCATCGGCGAGGGAGATCAGGTTGCTGGCTTTCGCAAAGGCTACGGCTTTCTTGGTGGCGTTCTCGGCGTAGGTGAGTCCATCTTCGAGCACGTCGAGGTCGAGTCCGATTTGCGATGGGGTGACGAGTTCAATGTCCATGCCCAGGAGGAGTTCATGGAGTTCCTGGACTTTGCCTTGGTTGTTGGTGGCGATGATGAGTTTGTGCATGTTAGTGTTCCTTCGCGTTCCCGAAAAGCATCGGGACGATGTGAGCGGAGTGAGCCCATAGGCGAACGCAGTCGAAACGTTGTATCGCACGATACCTGCGCTTCGACTGCATTCCTCGCTATCGCTCGTCATTCCGCTCTGCGCGATGTTATTTTATCGATTGCCCATTGAGCATGTTCGCGAATCATGGGTTCTTCTGCATCGTTGAGTGCAGTTTGCCGAAGGACGGGGAGGGCGTGCGTGTCACCGATGTTGCCCAACACGACGGCGATATTACGCAGGTAGCCGCGGCGCTTGGCGCGCTGGATGGGAGTCCGCTTGAAGCGTTGGTTAAAGGCTTGGGGTGTCAGAGTCAGCTCTTCGGTTGGAGTATGATGCGGGCGGTTGGATGCAAATGCAGAATCGCCTTCAGCGGCGAAACGATTCCACGGGCAGACCTGCTGGCAGATATCGCATCCAAACGCCCAATCCCCAAGCTTGTCACGCAATTCAAGCGGGATGTCCGCTTTGAGTTCGATGGTGAGATATGAGATGCAGCGGCGCGCGTCGATGGTACGATCCGGCAGGATGCAATCGGTGGGGCAGGCTTGGATGCAGCGCGTGCAGGTGCCACAATGATCGGTGACGAAAGGCGCATCGGGTTCGAGCGCAAGATCGAGCAGAATTTCGGAGAGGAAAAAATAGGAACCTTGTTTGGGATTGATGACACAGGTATTTTTACCGATCCAGCCAATGCCCGCGCGTTGAGCGAGGTCACGTTCGAGAATTGGACCGGTGTCTGTATAGTAGCGGTTCTTTACCGGACCCCCGACCTGCGCCTCAATGAATTGAACCAGTTCTTTCATCCGGGCAGGGATGATATCGTGATAGTCGGCACCGTGGGCGTAGGCGGCGATGCGCGTTTCACCCTGTGCCGGCGCGGAGGGAGGGGAGTATGGTGTAGCCAGCACAAGAATGGATTTACATTCAGGAAGGATCTCAAGCGGGTTGGCGCGGCGCGTGCGTGAACGTTCGTCAGCTAGATAATTCATCGTGCCATGCTGATTTTGCGCGAGCCAGTTTTCAAATGTAGAGTAATGCGGGGGTGGTGCAGGAGTCGTCACGCCAGCTAGAGAGAAACCTAGCTGGCGTGTTTTGTCTTTGATCGTTTGTTTTAGATCTTGATTCACAAATCTTATTGTACGATGATTTGAACGTATAACGCCTTGTCATCATTGCCGAGGAAGGGAACACCCTTGGCGTTTTGGAGCGTCCAGAAGCTGAAATAGGTTCCAGCCAGATCGGGGGCCTTGAAGGTGACGGAAACATCAACTTCCTGCCCAGGTGCAATTGCCGCGGTAAAAGGTTGTGCCGCGCCAGACATTTCCTCGCCATAGCTGAAGATCAATTTATAGCCTTCGCCCCAGGCACAGTTGCCGGTATTTTTGATCTTCCAGGTTTTTGTGAACTCTTCTCCGGGGGACATGGCTGTATTATCTGGGATGTTGACATCCACCGTGTTAATATCCCAGGCATATTTATCGCAAAGGGCAATGGTGGTCCCTTCCGCATTGGTGACTTGTGCAACAGGTGGCTCAGTGACAGTGGCAGTTGGTGAGGGCGTGGATGTTTCTGTAGGCGGCAGCGACGACGGAATAGACGTGAATACTGCCGCAGTCAACGTGAATTGCGATACGACCGTGCTTGCGGCTGATGTGCGCACTGCTGCTACATCTGGCGTGGGCTCAGGTGTGGTTGAAGGTCCGCAGGCGGCGAGGAGCAGGGCAGAGACAAGCAAGAGTACGAGGTATTTTGGTTTCATCAAATCTCTCTTTTGTTCAAAATTATGGGCACTTTTCCGCAACAGTGAAGTACACTGATAGAGTTGTTCCAAAATAATTACCCTGGTCATCGCGCATTTTCCAATGTCCTTGATATTCTCCGACGGCACAGGGCACGTCCAACCAAATGCCGATATTGATGCCTTGGCCACCTGCGACAAAATCACTGCTTTTCAAGAAACTGAAACTACCATTGCCAATTTCAGGACTGCCAGCGAATTTTACAAGAGAGTAGCCTTCGTCCCAGGTGCAGGTGCCCGTATTTCGAATTGCCCATATTTTTTGGACATCAGTTCCGGCTTTAAGCGTCTCACCGTCTGGAATGGTGATATCTCCTTCAAATGCACTGTTATGGCATGGATCAACAACTGCTGTAGCTTGAGCGGCTGATGTGGGCAGGACTGGAGCTTGGGTAGCGCCGGCTACAGGTGTGTTGACAAAAGAAAAGGTGGGCAGGGCGGCTGCATTCACTGTTGGTGATGCAACGCCTGAGGTATTCAGGGTGGGTAATGCAAGCGTGGGTACGGATGCTTGTGCTTGAGTGGGAGCGACAGTGTTGGTGGGAATAGCCAGTGCGGTCTGTGTAAATTGCACGGCAAGTTGGGCTACAGTGGTTCCTACAAGTGCAGTGCTCATCGCATTGACATCAAGGGTGGGGGCGGGTGTCGCACCCACATTACAGGCTGTTAAGAGCAGGGCGGCAGTGAGTAAACCTATTAAGGTCTGCCGCGTTGATCTTCTTGAAAACATAATTGTTACCTCCATCAGGAAATGGGTTAAATGTGTGGATTAGTTTGCACGATTCGTGACAGGTATCCAATCTCATTATACTGCAACGTCAGTTGCGGTATGCAACGTCAGTTGCGGTATGCAACGTCAGTTGCGGTATGCAACGTCAGTTGCGGTATGCAACGCTTTTCTTGCGATTGTGAACCTGATTTTAGGGCGTGACTGTCGCAGTAGGTGTTTCTGTTGCTGTGGCAGTTGAGGTGGCTGTGAAGGTGGCAGTAGCTGTGGCTGTCGCTGTGCCAGTTCCAGTTGCAGTGGCGGTGGTGGTAGCAGTAGGGGAAGGCGAGGGTGTAAACGTCGTTGTGGGTGGCTGGGCGCTGACCCTTGCAACTCTGGGTGCGATCCATAATGCGTAATCTTCGTGAGCTGAGCCATTTGCCAGAACGGTCAGAATAAATTTGACCTTTTGTCCATTCAAGGCGCTCAGATCCACGTTGACCGAATAAGACTCACCTTCATAGATCTCATTCCATTGACCGAGTGTCTGCACTGTGCCATTGCCGATCTGATATTGGAGCTTGAAGACCATGTTACAGTCATTGGCTTTATACAGGCAGTTGATCGACGCTTGAAAGCGATCTCCGGATTGAACGGTAAATGCTGGATATTTTCCGGTGATGAGACCATTATTAACCATTTGTGGGTGCGTGACCAGGCCTTTGCTTTGCGTGTTGCCATTTTCCATCTTGGGCGAATTCAGGACAATGACAAAGCCTTTGTTATCGCCATCTGTTCCGGGGCAGGGCAGAGTCTGCGATCCGTTCTTCCATTCGGCTTCACAGTACTTATCGAGGAAATCATATCCCAGGACGTTATAACCGCTTACATTAACATCCACATAAATGCTTTCCTCGCCGGAATTTCCAACTCCAAATAAGACGCCAGAGGCATTGCGCAATCTCCAATAACCTTTGAAGTGACCACTTTGATTCGGCGCGGTTAATTGGACGGGGATATCGATGCTCTGCCCCGGTCCGACACTGCCGGGCATGGGAACAGAATTCTGGGCGCTAAACTTTTCACCGTTCAAATATACAAGCGCGTAGGATGTTGTCCAGCTACAGGTTCCAACATTTTTGATGCGCCAGATCTTTGTAAATGAAACTCCCATCCCTACATTTGAACCATCTGGGTAGGTTACATCTGTGATGAATGCTGCTGCATCGCATTTTGTGCTGGGTTGCAAGGGTGGCACAGCAGTAAAGGTTTGGAGCGCGATCGGGCTGGAGGTGGGAATGGCTAATGTCCCGGTGGGGGATGGCGGCATGGTCAAGGATATGGCACCCTGGGTGGATAAAGCGCTTAACGTCTCTGCCGCAGATGTATAGAGTGCGTTTAACGTAGCCGCTGGTTGTGGGGTGGTTGGCGCTAAAGAATTACATGCCAATATGACTATCAATGCCAAGGCAAGGAATATGGGTTTATGTGAGCTTGAAATACTCATAAGAGCCTCCGTAGAATCATGCCGGTTTATAAGACGCTTCAAATGAGTATTGGGTTCCCTGTCATGCATGTTAACCTTCTAAGATCAACATGCATGACAGGGCAGTTATTCGTTAATTATGGGGGATTTGAATCTGATCACGGACAGGTATTTTCAAAAACGAACCGTTCATATCTCTGGCTGACCGGGCTGGTTACGATGATCTGCATCCAACGCGGTGTAGGACTATCGCCTTTGCCGATCATCCACTCCCGCGAAACGGTCTTTGAACCAGCTGCCTCAAATTTCATATATTTAGGGCCGCTTTCATTGCCATCTTGCTGATCCCAGAAGTAATCGAACTCATACGGTCCATTGGTTGTGATCGTGGCATACACGGTATACAGGACATTGGTTGGGCAGCCTGTGGCGGGTTCACGTACAAGTTGATACGTCACACTTAAGATCCCATAGCGTGGCTTGGCTGCATCTGAAACGGCCACTTCAACATAAAAAGGCTCACTCATAGGACCCGTGCCAAAATAGGTTTCCCAGGGTGTTTGAATCTGCCAATAACCTCTTGTAGTGCCTTCGGCCTCAGGTGCCTTCAGGTATATGGATATATCTTTTGTTTCACCGGGCGCAACCAATTCAGGGAACGGATAAGATGTCAGCCCGCCCATCAGGTCGCCGCTTTTGTACACTAGTTTGTAAGTCCCGTCCCACGTACAGGTGCCGGTATTTTCCAATGACCATGTTTTCCAAAAATATTCACTGGGTTTAAAAAGCGTCCCATCGGGTGGGTTTTCGCCTGCCAGCCGGGCAGAGACAGTGCAGCCCGGCGCACCGAGAATAGGTGCGGGTGTATTTGTTGCGGCAAGATCGGTGGTCGCCGTAATTTCAACGGACGGCACAGGTGTTAGTGTGGGCACATTTGCGATCTTGGTTAATGAATTTTGTGCCTGCACAGTTTGTGCCACGGCGGTCGAAATATTTTTATCTGGTTGCGGGGCAGCGCCGCAGGCAGTCACGCTGAACAATAGGATACTTAGGGTAAGGTAAATTTTATTTTTTTGAAGATCAAACATTGGGTTTCCTTTCTATTTCTAATTGTATTCATTATACCGTTTTCAAAAAACGCCCGGCACGTTGATGTGTCGGGCGCGTTTTCCATTACGGAATTGCTATCTGTGGGGCAACCCACACCGCCCAGTCCTGTGTGGCAGGACCATTTGCTAGTACCCCCAATACGAACTCTACAGATTTGCCTGCCAGACTGGTCAGATCGATATCGATGCTCTTTAATGGACCATCACAAGTTTCTGTCCATTCGCCGAGAGGTTTCAAAACGCCAGCTTCCTTATAGTTCAACTGGAATTTCACACTGCCTGTTCCACAAGTTCCATCTGGTTTGGCAAGGAAACCGATCTTGGCAGTGAAATGCTCGCCAGCAACCACAGTATAGGCTGGATACCGTCCCGTGATAACGCCATTATCCACTTGTTGCGGGGAAGTTTCTATAACCTTATTAGGAGAAGAGCCATCTTCGAGTCTTTGTCCGTCTTTATACATCGCAAAACCGTTTACATCGGTATCGGGCCCGCCGAAGGTCAGGTTGCCGAAACCACTGATCCAGGTTGCACCGGAGGCTCTTGTATAAAAATCATAACCCGACGAACCGATTTTGATATATACAAAAAAGCCTTTACTTTGCCAGCCGCCCAATACGGGCAAAAGCACGCCAGATGGGTTTCGAATGCGCCAATAACTTCTATAATCGCCGGGTGCAGTGGGGGCAGTAAATGTAACAGAGACATCCACTTCCTGTCCCGGGGCTACCGTGCCGATCGGGTCGATCACCGGCGACATTGACTCGCCGCTATCAAAGACCAGGGTATACCCAGACCAGGTACACGTGCCGGTATTCTTTAATCTCCAGGTCTTTTTGAATGTGGCGCCGGGAGCAGTTGCGGTGCCATCCGGGATGGTCACATCATTGACGAATGTTGCCTGATCACAAACCGCAGTAGGTGGGATATTCGGCGTGATCGTCGCAAGCACGGGTCCCGCAGTTGGGATCGTGACCGCGGTGTTGGTTGGTTGTGGAGGCGGCAGCGTGGGGGTGCTAAATGGCGACACCTGGGTTAATTGCGCCTGCACCGTTAATGCCGCCGCAGTGAATACGACGTTCGGGTCGTTGGGGTCTTGTGTTGCGGCGTTGGAAGGCAAATTACATGCCGAGATCATGAGTACGGCGATGCTCAAAATAGAAATGATGCGTAAGGTCTTAAACATTTTTTCTCCTCAATGTTTCAATAATTGTACACGAATACAGACGGACAAGCATTACCCTTTGTTCCTAAATCCAGGCGGACAAAAACCGCTTCACCCCAAGCCGCCGCCTGTTTCAACCCCCAAACCTTTTCCACACTGACTGCTGAATCAAAAACAGGAGTTGAGAAAACTCCTGTTTTGTTGAACCAGGTTGAAACAAAGCAAGACGCGCTATTTTTCGTAAGGCTGTCCATCTGCGGCAGGGGGAATCGCGCGTCCTACCACACCAGTCAGGATGACCATCGTCACGATATAAGGCGCCATCAATAGAAATTCCGATGGGATCGGCACCCGCAGGATCTGTAATTTCACTTGCAGCGAATCTGCGAAACCGAAAATAAGCGAAGATGTGAACGCGCCAAAAGGATTCCACTTGCCGAAGATCATCGCCGCAAGACCGATAAAGCCTTTGCCTGATGTCATCTGTTCGTCGAAGCGCCCCACGGAACCAATGGTGAAATATGCGCCACCCAAGCCTGCGATGATGCCGCCGATGATCACGTTGACATACCGCATGAGATATACATTGACGCCCAGCGTATCCGCCGCTTTCGGGTGTTCGCCAACGGCACGGGTGCGCAACCCCCAGGGTGTGTAGAACAACATGATGTGCATGGCGACCACCAGCAGGATCATCAAGTAAATGATGATGTTATTCTCGAACAACATCGGTCCAAGGATCGGAATTTTTGCGAGCCCGGGAATGGAGATGGTGGGGAAGACACCTGAATTGTTGAGCAGATCACCGCTTTTTTGCAGGAAGCGTGAACTCATAAAAGCGGTGAAACCCGCACCAAAGATATTAATGGCAACACCACTGACGACTTGATCTACTTTAAAACGGATGACTAGGTAGGCATGTAGTGCGGCTACCAGCCCGCCGATCAAGATGGCGGCGAACAAGCCCACATATAAATTATGAGTCAAAGTTGCGGCTACAACTGCCGCTTGTGCCGCCATCAACATGATCCCTTCGATGCCGATGTTGATCACTGCTGAACGTTCACTGATGACACCACATAGTGCCGCTAGTGCGATCGGTGTGGCGCGCACGAACGAACTACTGAGCATGCCCGTGAGGTTGAATGATTTGCCTTGCGCCGCCCAAGTGAGGAAGGCGATCACGAAGGTGATTGCCAGAATACCGATCAACCAACCCGTGGAACGAATTCCACGCGCCAATTGGAAGGCGCCGAAAAATACGGCAATGCCTGCCATGAGCATAACGGTCATTTGAGCCGGAACGACAATATCTGGAACGGTCAGCGCTTGTGAGCCAGCCAGGTTGGTTCCAAATGTGGTTTGCAAGCCTGCCTGCGTATTCAAGCCAAAGATAAGATAGATAAACAAGCCCATAGCGATGAGTACGATTCCATAGGTGATCTGTGAGCGTTTTGCGAGAGCGGTATTGATGGTTGCATTTATGGTTGTCATGTTTCGCTCCCTATTTGCCCCAGCCGCGGGTCAGCACGGTTTCTTCTGCTTTGATGTTCTTGATGCGATATAACCAGCGGATGATCTCCGGCGCGGCGATGAAGATGATGACCATGCCCTGGATAATGGAAATGATATCAATGGGGATGCCTGCCATGGATTGCATACGTGTCGCACCGCTGCGCAGGAACCCGAAAAGCAACGCTGAAAGCACTACACCAAATGGATGGCTCTTACCAAGCAAGGCAAGTGCGATGGCGTCAAAACCATACCCTGCCGAAAAGCCCTGTCCGACCCAGTGATCTACGCCGAGTACTTGCGCAGAACCGGCAAGTCCCGCCAAGCCGCCAGCCATTGCCATCACCAGAACCAGATTCTTGACGATGCTCATGCCTGCATATTTTGCCGCATCCGGGTTGGCGCCTACAGAACGGATCTCAAACCCAAGTGTGGTTTTGAACAGGAACCAATATAAGGCATAAGCGACCACGAACGCGAGGATCAAGCCCCAATTCAAGCGAATGGGGTCCGGGAAGAAACGTGGCAGTTCAGCGCTAAGTTCCACATTGGGCGTAACAGGACGGAAGCCCGAGGCTTTCATGGGACCGTTCAACAGCCAGTCGCTTAACTTGAAGGCGATCCAGTTCATCATGATGGTATTGACCACTTCATGTGCGCCGAACTTTGCTTTGAGATAGCCCGGGATAATGCCCCACAACGCGCCGCCTGCTGCACCTCCCAGTAATGCCAGTGGGAGATGAATATAAGCCGGTAGACCAACGAGACTATAGCCAACAAATGCTGAACTTAGCGCACCAATGAAGAATTGGCCTTCAGCGCCAATATTGAAAAGTCCGCAGCGGAAACCCAGAGCAACGGAAAGCCCGGCAAAGATATATGGCGTGGCAGTAACCAGACTCTCTGTGAATGGGTAAATGGCTTTGAGCAAACCAGCTGTTTCGCCGGTGGAAAATAATTGTTGGAAGCCGGTGAAAAAGCGCACCGGGTCGCCAAAAGAACCGACGAACAATGCGCCATATGCGGTAAAGACATTTGCGCCGCTGATGAGGATCGCGAATGCGCCGATGATCAAACCCGTTAGGACAGCCAATGCAGGGACACGGATCGCATCCCGCATTGAGCCGCCGCCGATGCCTTCAGGAGTTTTTGATTTTGCTTTATTTTTGTCAGTCACAGAAGACTCCTAGAAAACTTTCTCTGTAGCAGAACTGGAACTTTGAGCCGCCGGCGTTTCAGAGGGAT
>Ga0210377_10002547_pt1 | contig 15910 bp, 12 predicted proteins | sample PLM4_65_b1redo_FD_155480 | JGI IMG/M metagenome (GOLD analysis project Ga0210377, IMG submission 155480) | Groundwater sediment microbial communities from an aquifer in East River, Colorado, USA - PLM4_65_b1 redo | ecosystem: Environmental > Terrestrial > Soil > Riparian zone | place: USA: East... | reverse complement strand
AAGCCGCCTACGGGCGGCTGCGTGAGGCGCGCGCCGCCGGCGACCCGTTCGACGTCGCGCTCCTCGACATGCAGATGCCCGACCTCGACGGATTCATGCTGGCGGAACGCATCCGCGCCGACGTCAGCGTGAAGACGACTCACCTCCTGATGCTCACCTCGGCCGGGCAGCGCGGCGATGCGGCGCGCTGCCGCGCGATCGGCGTCGAGGCCTACCTGACCAAGCCGGCGCGCGAGGCCGAGCTGCGCGACGCCCTGCTGACGATACTGGCCAGCCGCCGGCCCGGCGACGCGCCGCGCAACCTGGTCACCCGGCACGCCCTGCGCGAGGGGCGCCCGGTGAAGGGCGAAGCGCACCTGCCGGCCGGCGACGAGGACGGTGTCGATCGCCACACCCTCGACGCCGTCGATCTCATGCGCCGCGTCGACGGCGACCGCACCCTGCTGGCCGACCTGGCGCGCGCCTTCCTCGACACGGCGCCCGCCCAGCTGGCCGCGATCGACGCGGCGCTCGACCGCAGCGAAGGCGCCACGTTTGTGCGCGCGCTGCATTCACTCAAGGGTTCGATCTCGACATTTGGCCCCGGCGCCGCGATGCGCGCCGCCGGGCGGATGGCGGCGCTCGGCGACGCCGGCGACATGGCGGGGGCGCGCGCCGCGCGCCGCGACCTCGGCTCGGAAATGGACCGTCTTTCACGGGCGCTTGCGCCCTACCTCAAGGGGAACGGTTGATGCGAATCCTGATCGCCGAGGACGACCTGGTGTCCCGGAAGATGCTCGAGGCGACTCTCGCCCGCTGGGGCTACGAGGTGGTCATCACCTGCGACGGCGAGGCCGCCTGGCAGGCGCTGCAGCAGGCCGACGCGCCGCGCATCGCCATTCTCGACTGGATGATGCCCGGTCTCGACGGTGTCGATGTCTGCCGGCACGTGCGCGCCCGCGAGTCGGGCGATCCGGCGTACATCCTCCTGCTCACCGCCAAGGGCAACAAGGCCGACATCGTCGCCGGTCTCGAGGCGGGGGCCGACGACTACATCGTCAAGCCGTTCGACCGCGAGGAGCTGCGGGCCCGCCTGCAGGCGGGCATCCGCATCGTCACCCTGCAGGCGGCCCTTGCCCTGCGGGTGCACGAGCTCGAGGAGGCGATAGGAAGAGTCAGGACATTGCAGGGCCTGCTGCCGATCTGCTCCTACTGCAAGCGGGTGCGCAACGACGGCGACTACTGGCAGCAGGTCGAGAGCTACGTCAGCGACCACTCCGACGCCCGCTTCAGCCACGGCATCTGTCCCGACTGCTACGAGAGCGTCGTCCGGCCGCAGCTCGAGAGCCTGACGCCGCCCGGGCGCAAGGCGTCCTAGCACCCCGGCGCCGCGGGCCCGGCTCGCGCTCCAGCCCCAGGTCGGCGGCGACCTTCGCGAGGTGCGCCAGCACCTGGTCGACGTCGCGCGTCATGGTGCGGTGGTTGAACACCCCGAAGCGGAACCAGACCGCGCCGTCGATCATGACGGTCGGGAACCAGGCATAGCCGCGCCGCTCGACCTCCTGCTGCAGCGCGCGCTGGGCGGTGTCGAGACGGGCGCGGTCGCGCGCCGGGCGGCCGGTGGGCGCGCCGGCCCCGGCGCGCGCCCAATCCGGCAGGTAGCGGAAGCAGACGGTCGCCAGATCGACCGGCGCGCCGCACGCCTGGTAGCGGCGGTCGGCCGCCACGCGGCGCGCCAGGTGGGCGGCCACATCCATGGTGTGATCGACCAGGTCGCCGAGACCGCGTCGTCCGATCATCTGCAGGGTCATCCACAGCTTGAGACCGCGGAACGGCCGCGACCCTTCCAGGGAGTACTGGTAGAAATCGAGCCGGCCCGGTTCGGCCTCCAGATCCTTGCGCAGATACTCCGGCTCGGTGGCGAAGGCGGCGTGCAGGGCGCGGCCGTCGCGGGCGAACAGGGCGCCGAGGCTGAACGGCTGGAACAGCCACTTGTGCGGGTCGACCGTCACCGTGTCGGCCTGCTCGACGCCATCGAGCAAATGACGATGCCGGCGCGACAACAGCAGTGCGCCGCCGTAAGCGGCGTCGACATGCAGGTGGACACCGGCGGCCCGGGCGGCGCGCGCCAGCGCCGCCACCGGATCGATGCTGCCGGTGTTGGTCGTGCCGGCCGTCGCCACCACCGCCATCGGACGCAGACCGCGGGCCCGGTCGCGCGCCAGGGCGGCGACGACGTCGGCGGGCCGCAGCCGGCGGTCGGCGCCGGTCGGCAACAGCACGAGCGCCCGTTCCCCTATACCGAGAATGTCGAGCGCGCGACCGAGGGAGAAATGCGCCTGGTCGGAGGCGTAGACCCTGAGCCGCTCCGCATCGCGGCCCAGGCCCCGCCGGCGGCTGTCGTGTCCCAGAACCCGGTCACGCGCCATCTTGAGGGCGATGAGGTTGGCGACGCCGCCACCGCTCGTGAAGGTGCCGAAGGCGCGCGGCCCGAAGCCGATCAGCCCGTTCAGGTAGCGGATGAGACGGCTCTCGACGTGGGTGGCGGCGGGCCCCGCCTTCCAGGCGTCGGGTGACTGGTTGAGAAAAGCCTCCGGCAGCGCCGCGAAGGCGGCGGCCGGCAGCGGCCCGGGAGTGAACAGACCGAACAGCCGCGGGTGGCCCATCTTCATCGAGTTGTCGAGGATGTCGCGCTCGAGGCGCCGCAGCACCCGGTCGGGTGGCAGACCGCGTTCGGGGATCGGCCCCGCGAACAGGCGCTCGAGCTGCGCGGCACCGGCGCCGCTGTAAGCCGGACCGCGGCCGCCGGTCGCGGTCGCGCGCAGCGTCAGGTGCAGCAGCCGCATCCCGAACCGCCGGGCATCGGCGGGGCGATCGAGCAGACCCGGGGACGGACGGCGGACGCGCGCGCGCACCGGCGCCGTCAGCGCGCCGGCAGCCAGCGGGCGATGCGGCTGCCCGGCCGGAGGATGGTGCGGTCGCGCTCGGGCGACACCGACACGATGCCGATCTCGCAGCCGACCAGCGCTTCGATGCGCCGCACATACTCGCGCGCCGCCTGCGGCAGGTCGTCGAAGCGGGTGATCGAGGAGGTGTCGCTGAGCCAGCCGGGCAGAGTCTCGTACACCGGCCGGCAGGCTCGCAGCACTTCCGGATCGGCGGGCAGCGTATCGAGGCGGCGCCCCTCGTGCTCGTAGGCGACCGCCACCGGGATGGACTCGAACGTGTCGAGGACGTCGAACAGGGTCAGCGCCAGCGACTCGATCTGGTTGAGGGTCACCGAGTAGCGCGCCACCAGGGCATCGAACCAGCCGCAGCGCCGCGGCCGGCCGGTGGTGCTGCCGTACTCGCGCCCGCGATCGCGGATGCGCTGGCCGTCCTCGTTCTCCTGTTCGGTCGGGAACGGCCCCTCGCCGACCCGCGTCGAGTAGGCCTTGAGGACGCCGAACACACCTTCGATGCGGATGGGGCTGATGCCGAGACCGGTGCAGGCGCCACCGGCGCTCGAGGCCGACGAGGTGACGTAGGGATACGAGCCATGATCGAGATCGAGCATCGTCCCCTGCGCCCCTTCGCACAGCATCACCGCGCCGTCGTCGAGACGGGCATTGAGCAGCGCCGAGGTGTCGGTGACATATGGCGCCAGCGCCTGCCCATGGGCGAGGTATTCGGCGGTGACCGCGGCCGGCGGCGGATCGAACTCGGCCGGCAGCCGCCCCTGACCCGATCCGCGCAGGACTTCGGCGGCGCGGGCGATCTTGGTCTCGAGCGTCCGGGCGTCGAGAAGATCGGCGACGCGCACACCGTACCGTCCGGCCTTGCTCTCGTAGGCCGGCCCCACGCCGAGGCGCGTGGTGCCGATGCGGCCGCCACCCGAGGCCTCCTCGCGGGCGATGTCGCAGCCGCGGTGGTACGGCAGGATGACGTGCGCCCGGTCGCTGATTCTGAGATTGTCATCGACCTTCACGCCGGCGCGCCGCAGGCCATCGATCTCCCCCAGCAGCGAGGCGGGGTTCACGACCATGCCGTTGCCGATCAGACACAGGACGGTTTCGCGCAGGATCCCCGAAGGGACGTGATGCAGCGCCAGACGGCGCCCGCCCGTCTCGATGGTGTGGCCGGCATTGGGGCCGCCGCCATAGCGCGCGACGACATCGACCCGCTCGGTCAGCAGGTCGACGATTTTCCCCTTCCCTTCATCGCCCCACTGGGCACCGACCACGACGTAGCCCGGCATCATGTCTCCGATGAAATGGCCCGCTGCGGTCGCGAGGCCGGCCCATGCTAGGAGGGTGACCGCGAAATATCAAGGGCCGCGAGGGGCGATCGGAGCGGCGTGCTAGACTTCGCCCCGGGCCGGAGCAGGCGGCCTTTCCCCGCGATCGCGGAGCGCATCATGGACCCGCTGGTGCTCGACGGACAGGATCTCGAACTGCGCACGATCGCCGCCGTGGACGCGCTGCTCGCCTCGGGGACGCTGCGGGCCGCCGCCGAAGCCGCATCCGGGAGGCTGCGATGACATCCCCCGCCGGGACAAGTCGCGCCGACATCCGGGCGCCGCGCGGGACGGTGCTGTCCTGCAAGGGCTGGGCGCAGGAGGCGGCGCTGCGGATGCTGATGAACAATCTCGACCCGGATGTCGCCGAGCGACCGGGCGATCTCATCGTCTACGGCGGCACCGGCAAGGCGGCCCGCAACTGGGAGTGTTTCGACGCCATCGTGCGCACCCTGCGACGGCTCGAGGCCGACGAGACGCTGCTGGTGCAGTCGGGCAAGCCGGTCGGGGTCTTCAGGACTCACGCCGGCGCCCCGCGGGTGCTGATCGCCAACGCCCTGCTGGTCCCGGCCTGGGCCACCTGGGAGAAATTCCGCGCCCTCGATCGCCTGGGGCTGACGATGTTCGGCCAGATGACCGCCGGGTCGTGGATCTATATCGGCAGCCAGGGGATCGTGCAGGGCACCTACGAGACCTTCGGCGAGGCGGCGAGGCGCCACTTCGGCGGCAGCCTCGCCGGCCGCCTGGTCGTGACGGCGGGGCTCGGCGGCATGGGCGGCGCGCAGCCGCTCGCCGCCACCATGAACGGCGCGGTCGTCGTCGCGGTCGAGGTCGATGCCGATCGGATCCGCCGCCGGCTCGAGACCCGTTACGTCGATCGTCGTGTCGACACGCTCGACGAGGCGATCGCCCTGGCGCGTCCGGCCCTGGAGCGCAAGGAGGCGCTGTCGCTGGCGCTCCTCGGCAACGCCGCCGACATCCTGCCGCGCCTGGCGGCGGGACCGCTGCTCCCCGATCTCGTGACCGATCAGACCAGCGCCCACGACCTGCTCAACGGCTACGTGCCGCATGGCCTCCCCTACGAGGAGGCGCTGCGGCTGCGCCTCTCGGACCCCGAGGAGTACCTCAAGCGGGCCCGGCTCTCGGTCGCCGCCCACGTGCGCGGCATGCTGGCGCTCAAACGCCGGGGTGCCGTCGTCTTCGACTATGGCAACAACATCCGCGAGGAGGCCCGCCAGGCCGGTGTCGCCGACGCCTTCGAGATCCCCGGCTTCGTGCCCGAGTACGTCCGGCCGATGTTCTGCCGCGGCAAGGGGCCGTTCCGCTGGGTCGCCCTCTCCGGCGACGAGCGCGACATCTTCCGGACCGACGAGGCGGTTCTCGAGTTGTTCCCCGACGACGACGGTCTGAAACGCTGGATTCGCCTGGCGCGCGAGAAGATCGCCTTCCAGGGGCTGCCGGCGCGCATCTGCTGGCTGGGGTACGGCGACCGGGCCCGATTCGGCTTGCGCATCAACGAGCTGGTCGCCCGGGGCGAGATCAGCGCGCCCATCGTCATCGGCCGCGACCACCTCGACGCCGGATCGGTGGCGTCGCCGAACCGCGAGACCGAGGGAATGCGTGACGGCTCCGACGCCATCGCCGACTGGCCGGTGCTCAACGCCCTCCTCAATACCGCGGCGGGCGCGACCTGGGTGTCGGTGCACCACGGCGGCGGCGTCGGCATCGGCTACTCCCTGCATGCCGGGATGGTCGTGGTCGCCGACGGCACCCCCGAAGCCGCGGCGCGCCTTGGTCGCGTCCTCACCACCGACCCCGGCACCGGTGTGATGCGTCACGCCGACGCCGGCTACCCCGAAGCGATCGCCTGCGCCCGCGAAACCGGCCTCGACCTGCCGATGGTGCCCGGGGCGGGCGACTGACGCCCATGGCCACCGACGCGCGGGTCGTCCTGCGGCGCGGACGCGATCAACGTGCCCGCGCCGGACATCTCTGGATCTATGCCGGCGAGATCGATCGCCTCGAGGGGACCGCCGAGCCGGGCGCCGTGGTCGACGTGGTCGATCCGCGCGGCCGCTTCCTCGGCCGCGGCTATCACAACCCCGCCTCGTCGATCGCCGTGCGGGTGATGACCCATCGCCGCGACGAGGCGGTCGACGCGGGACTCCTGCGCCGCCGCATCGCCGCCGCCATCGCCTGGCGCCGGCGCTTCATGCCGGCCGGCGAGTCCTGTCGTCTGGTCTTCAGCGAGGGCGACTGGCTCCCGGGGCTCACCGTCGATCGCTACGGCCCCTTCCTGGTCGTGCAGATCGGCACGCTCGGCATGGACCGGATGCGCGCCGACATCGTCGCCGCCCTCGCCGACGCCGTTCATCCGCGCGGCATCTACGAGCGGAGCGACATGCCGCAGCGCGCCCACGAAGGGCTGGCGCCGGCGACCGGTCTCCTCGCGGGCGAGGTCCCCGACGAGGTCGAGATCACCTCGGACGACCTGCGTTTCGTCGTGCCGCTGAAAGCGGGGCAGAAGACCGGGATGTTCCTCGATCACCGCGCCAACCGCCAGGCGCTGCGCCCCTGGGCCGCCGGCCGGCGGATGCTCGACGTCTTCTGTCATGCCGGCGGGTTCGCGCTCTACGCCCTGGCGGGAGGCGCCACCGAGGCGGTCGGCATCGATATCGCCGCCGACGCGGTCGCCGCCGCGCGTCGCAACGCCGCCCTCAACGGCCTCGGAGACAAGTGTCGCTTCATCGAGGGGAATGCGTTCGATCAGATGCGCGAGATGGAGCGTGCCGGCGAGCGTTTCGATCTCGTCGTCCTCGATCCGCCGGCCTTCACGAAGAGCGCCCGCACCGCCGACGCCGCCCGCCGTGGCTACAAGGAGATCAACCTCCGGGCCCTGCGGCTGCTGGCGCCCGGCGGGCTCCTGCTCACCGCCTCCTGCTCGTACCACATCGGCGCCGAGGAGTTCCTGGAGATCGTCCGGGACGCCGCCGGCGATGTCGGGCGGCCGCTCTCGCTCGTCACGCTGTCGGGCCAGGCCTCCGACCACCCGGTCAACCTGATGGTCCCCGAGACCCGCTACCTCAAGTGCGCCCTGCTCGCCGTGCGCGACTGAGCACGGCGCCGCGTCCCGAAAGGGGCGCGTGCTAGACTCGCGCCCATGCCGACATCGAAGTTCGACGCCGCGAAGGGCCCGGGTGGGGGTCACCGTCCGCCGGGAAACCGCCGTCCACCGGGCGGATCAGGACCGCGTGGACCGCGCGGACCGCGGCCGAATCCGCGCGGCCCGCGGCCCGACAATCGTGGACCGAGGCCCGACAGCCGACCGCCCCGTCGCGACGATCGTGGACCCCGACCCGACTCGCGTGGTCGCCGTCCCGAGCACCGCGGCCCGCGGCCCGACTCGCGTGGTCCCCGTCCCGAGTACCGCGGCCCGCGTCGCGACGACCGGCCGCCCCGCCGCGATGATCGTGGCCCGCGCCCCGACAGCCGTGGCCCGCGACCTGACAGCCGTGGCCCGCGGCCCGACTCGCGTGGTCCCCGTCCCGAGTACCGCGGTCCGCGCCGCGACGACCGGCCACCCCGTCGCGATGATCGTGGACCCCGACCCGACCCGCGCGGCCCGCGGCCGGACAGCCGTGGACCCAGACCCGACAACCGTCCGCCACGCGCCGACCAGCGCGGTCCCCGACCCGATTACCGCGGACCGCGCCGCGACGACCGTGGGCCACGTCCCGACCAGCGTGGCCCCCGACCCGGGTATCGCGGTCCGCGCGGCGACGACCGGGCACCCCGCCGCGATGACCAGGCGCCGCCGCCGGACAGCGGCGCGCCGCCGTCCGGGATCGCGCCGCCGCCCTCAGTCCCGGCGCCGCCGCGCCCCGACCAGGGGCCGATGCGCAATCTCCGCCTGCTCGTCGAATACGAGGGATCGCGTCACGCCGGCTGGCAGGTGCAGGCGGGCGACCGGACCGTCGCCGGCGACATCCTCGGCGCGATCCGCCACGGGCTCGGCGAGGAACCGAAGCTGTTCGGCGCCGGCCGCACCGACCAGGGGGTGCACGCCGAGGGCCAGGTGGCCAACTTCTTCACCCGCACCACCATGACCCCCGCGGCGGTCGCCGTACTGCTCAACGACAATCTCCCGGCCGACATCAACATCCTGCGCGCCGACGACGTGCCGATGGAGTTCCACTCCCGCCACGACGCCGTGGCGCGCCGCTATCGATACCAGATCGCGGTGCGGCGAACCGCCTTCTTCAAGCGGCTCGTCTGGTGGGTGCGCGAGCCGCTCGACCTGGCGGCGATGCAGGCCGCTGCGGGCGCGCTCGTCGGCCGGCACGACTTCACGTCGTACGCCGACCGGGCCGACGAGGTCAAGGAGCCACGCGTGCGGGTGCGCGAGGCGACGCTGCGCCGCAGCGATTTCCTGCTCACCTTCACCATCGAAGCCGACCACTTCCTGCCGAAGATGGTTCGCAGGGTCACCGGCGTTCTCGTCCAGATCGGCCTCGGCCGGCTGCCCGTCGAGGCCGTCGGCCGGTTCCTGGCCGAGCAGGTCACCGATCCCGCGCAGTGGACGGCGCCGCCCTCGGGCCTGTTCCTCGAGAAGGTCCTCTACCCGACACCGCGCGCATAGGGGATGGGTCGGGTCGATCGTCAGGGACGGGGATGGTGGGGGTTGGTGGACGGCAAGGGGCTCGAACCCTCGACCTCCGCGTTGCGAACGCGGCGCTCTCCCAGCTGAGCTAGCCGCCCACACCTGTGTATGACGACGTATGAGGCCTTTGGTGGGCCGTGCTGGATTTGAACCAGCGACTTCTACCGTGTGAGGATAGCACTCTCCCGCTGAGTTAACGGCCCACGGGGGCGGGATTATAGCACCGCCGCCCGCGATTGCTAGATGTGCTAGATGCGCCACCCTTCGAGGGCGGCGTCGGCGACCGGCGGCACGATCAGGCGCTCCTCAGTGTCGCCGCGCCGCGCCGCCACTTCGACCAGCGCCTGGTTCCTGCGGTCGGAGTAGCGCGCGGTGATCGAGGCGATGAGGCGGCGGGTCGCCTCGTCCGGCTCGCCCTCGGCCAGCGTCAGCGGGCTGCCGGTGTCGAGCGCCTCGAAGCTCCAGCCGAGCCCCGCGAAGCGGGTCAGGAACTGGTTCTCCGACGCGTCGCGCGCCACGATGATCTTCACCGCGGGCGACAACCGGAAGTGCCGCCCCACCTTGAGGAGGATCATCTCCTCGCGCTTGATGGAGTCGATCGGTGTGTGGTCGCGCTTGTCGTGGAAGCGGCGCGCGAAGCTCTCGTCGGCCAGGAAACAGCAGCCGCCCGACGGTTGCGGGTAGTCTTTCAACCCCCACTGCTCGCTCAACGCCATCTGCTCCTTGCGCGAACGGCCCGAGATCCCCATGAGCCGGTTTCGATCGACCCAGCCGAGTTCCTCCGGCTTCGTCGGCGGCAGGTGGTGCGCCGACAGCGGCCTCAGGAGATATCCCTCGATGCCGCACTCCTTCTCGATGAGCCGCAGCGCCTGCATGTGCTGCGACATCGGGCGCTGCCCGAGCACCTCGCCCGTGAAGATGAAGTCGCCGCCGTGCTCGCGCATGTAGTCGGCGGCGCCGTGGATCATGTAGATGCGGCAGTCGATGCACGGGTTGGCGCGCTTGCCGTAGCCATGCCGCGGGTTGAGCACCATCTTGAGATAGGCCTCGCCCGCGTCGAGCACCTCGATCGGAATCTGGAGGTCGGCGCCGGCCCGCAGTCCCTCGTTGCGCATGCGGCGCGGGTCCTCACCCGGCCGGTCGAGGGCGCGGCGATGGTCGTTCATGCAGAACCCGGTCGAGAAGTGGAGGCCGACAACGTCGAGCCCCTGCTCGACCAGGACCCGGGCCGCGAGGGTGCTGTCCAGTCCCCCCGAGATGAGCCCGATCGCCTTGATGCGCCTGCCGGATTCCGCCGTCATGAGCGTGTGCCTTCCGCCTTCTTCACGAAGAGATGAAATGCCTCGTCGGAGCGCCGCGCCCCGAGATATCGATGCCCGGTCGACCGGCACCAGGCCGGCATGTCGATCAGGATGACCCGATCGTCCGAAATCACTTCGAGAACCGACCCGGCTCCGATCCGCTTCATCGCCTCCGACGTGCGGATGATCGGCACCGGGCAGAAGAGACCCACGGTGTCGATCGTCATGTCGGCGCGCAGGTCTTCGGGCGCCGGTTCTCGCAATTCGTCCAGGTCGGCGGACATCCGGGGTGTCCTTCCGAGGTCCGCCTCGACGGCCCCGCGGTGGGGCGCATTCTAGCAGAGCCCGCGGTGACGGTGCTAGGATTCACTGCGTTGAGCCCGAGCCCACTTCACCGCCGCATTCCGCGCCGCCACGGCCTGTTCCGGGCCACCGGCGTCCTGGTCGCCCTCTGTCTTCTTCCGGCCACGACGGCGCCAGCCGGTACGGCGCCGGCCGGTACGGCGCCATCGAGCGAGCCCGAGATGCACCGCCTGCAGGATGAGATCGGCATCGGCTTCACGAATGGCGAAGCGGATCGCATCGCCCGCCTCCTGTCGCCGAAGATGAAGAGCTACGTCGCCTGCCGGATGCTCGCCGACGCGGATGGCTACTACGGTGCCGATCAGCTGCTCCTCCTGCTGCGCCGCCTGTTCCGCGGCCGCGCCACCACCGGTTTCCGGGTGGTCCAGGCGGCAGCACAACGGCCGGACGGGCAGGCCGTCATGCAGGCGATCTGGACCTTCCGCGAGTCCGGCGCCGCGGCGGCCGACATCCGGCTCGCCTTCACCCTCGCCCGCGAGGCGGGCGCCTGGCGTCTGCGCGAAATCCGCGACCTGACGTGAGGCCGTGACCGGCGTCCTGCTCGTCGGCATCGAGGCGGCCCTCCTCGCCCTGGTCGCCGCCGACCTGGCCTCCGACCTGACTCTGCTCGCGCCGCCCGTGCGGCTGACGCTGCTCGCCGTCCTCCTCGCCCTGTCGGTGCCCCTCGCGTGGCGCCCCCTGCGCCGGCGGATCGCCCGCCCGGCGCGCGCCGCCGCCATGGCGCTCGGCATCGTCAGCCTGACCGCCGGCGGACTGGCCGCGGTCAGCGAGGCCGGCTCGACGCGCATGCTCGCCGATTGGGAGAAGGGCGCCGGCGCCCGCCTGGCGGCGCGCGCCGCGCTCCTCGAAACCGATTTCCAGTGGCTCCTCGAGTCCATGCTGCGACCGTTCGGGACCGCGCTCGGCGACACCGACCGGACGCAGGCGGCGTTCCTTCTTCTCGAGAAACTGCACGCGGCGACGCTTCTTCCCAAGGACCGGTTCGGCGTGGCGCTCTATGGCGCGGCCGGCGAGCCGCTCGCCTGGGCCGGCAACAGCAGCCTCGCACCCGCCGATATGCTGACCGCCGCGGGGCCGCGACCGATCTTCGTGGTCGGTGGCCACGAGGAGGCGCCGCGCCTGTTCGCCATTCAGGTGGACGCGTTCACCGGCATCAGGCAGGTGAGCGAATTTCTCCTGCGCCCACCCCCCGCCGACCCGGCCCACGAGCCGGCCCCGGGCGCCCAACTCGCCTTCCTGCCGCACTGGCCCGGGGTCGGGCCCGCAACGGTCCTCGCCCGCCTCGCGGCGACCGATCCCGACGCCCTGCCCGGGGTGAGCGCCGAGCAGGAAGATCACCGGTCGCTGCGGCCGGGGCGGCAGGGCGGCCTGACCCTCTCGGTACCCCTCCGCTCCCCCTCCGGGGACGAGCTGCTCACCGCCACCCTGGGAGACCGGCATGCCGATCAGGAGCTGCAGGCGCGGCGCACCGCGGTGCGCCGCATCGGCATCCTCGTGCTGCTGCTCGGGCTCATGGCCGCCGGGGTCCTGCTCGCGCGCCGGCTTCCCGGCCGTGGCACCCGGCTCTTCATCGGCATCGCCGCCATCATCGGTGGCCGCGTGCTTCTGCTGCTCATCGCGCCGGACGACGCACTGCCGCCTCTGGCTCTGTACGACATCACCGTCTATTCCTCGTCAGCGCTGTGGGGTCTCCTGCGATCGCCCGTGGACCTGGTATTGACCGCGGCGGCGGCCCTCGGCGCGGCGTGGGTGCTGCGCTGGGCCAGTGGCGCCATTCCGTGGCCCGCCGATCGGGCGCGGCAGCGGGCGCTGCGCGCCGGCGCCGTGCTGGCGGCGCTTGTGGCGGCCGGCGGATCGCTCCTCCTGCTGCACGCCTTCCTCGACCGCGTGGTGCTCGATTCGCGCCTCGACGTCACGCGCGTCGATCTGGTGCCGCCCCTGTTCGCCCGGCTCGCCCTGCAGGGCGGTCTGTTCATGCTGGTGGCCGCCGCGGGAACCGTGGTCGCGGCGCTCGTGGCCCTGGCGTTGCGCCGGCCGGATCGGACGGGCGGCCCGCGCCGTCCCGGCATACCGACCGTGCTGCGCGCGACTCTCGCGACGCTGGCCCTGACCGCGGTCTACGTTCCCCTGCTGCAGCACTCCTATGGCAACCTGCGCCGGGACTTCTTCGAACTCGATCTGCGAACACGGGTCCTCTTCCAGTCGGAGGGCCGGCGCACCATCCTGCGCGACTCGCTGGGTTCGGTCGAGGAGCCGGGGTTCGCCGCCACCGCGGGATTCGAGGCGGCCGGCGAGAGCGGCGGCAGCCTCGCCTACCGGCTGTGGGGACGCACACCGCTGGCGGCGATGGGGCTGGCCTCTTCGCTGAGCGTCTTCGACGAGGAGGGCCGCACCGTCAGCCGATTCGCGGTCAACCTGGGGATCATGTTCGAGCCACGCTACGGCGAGGCGCGCGACGCCGCCGGCCTCGATCCGGTGGCGATCCCGCCGCGCGAAGGGGTCACGATCAAGAAGGCGGTCCTGTTCGGATCGCGCTGGGTGACGACACCGGGCTCGGCATCGCGGCTGGTCGTCATGACGGTCATCGACGGCTACGACAACGTGCCTCTGCTCGGCGCCGAGTCGGCCTACCTGCCGCTGCTGCGGGCACGGGCGCTGTCGCGCACCAACCCCGAGCTGCTGCGTTTCGAGCCGCTGGTGGCGGTTTTCGGGCGCAGCCTCGAGCGGTTGTACGAGTCGGGGGGCGAGATCCCGGCGCCCTCGCCCGCCACCGTCGCCGCCCTCGAGCGCGCTCCCTACGTCTGGACCTCCGACGCCGTCGGCGAGGGGCCGGCGCGGATTCTCTATTTCCGCGGCCCGGGCGAGACCTTCGCGATCGCCTATGCGCGGCGCGACCTGATGGGCTCGATCGCCGCCTGGTTGCGGATCTCGCTGCTCAACGGCGCCGTGCTGCTGGCGACGGCGCTCCTGGCGCGCGCCGTGCGGGCCCTGGCCGGCCGCCCCTCGGCCCCGCTGGCGCCCGGCGGCACCATCTACGCCCGCCTGACGACCGTCTTCCTCCTGACCGCGCTGGCGCCGCTCCTGTCGCTGGCCTGGTTCGTCACCCGCTACAGCGCCCGCGAGTCCGAGCGCAACCTGGTCGCCTCCGGGCTGGCGTCGCTGCAGACCGTGCGCCGCGTCGCCGAGGACTACATGAACCTCACCGACCCCGGGTACGGTCCGGATCTCGACAACGAGGTCGTCTTCTGGCTGAGCCGGGTGGTGCGCCAGGACATCAACCTCTACCGCGGCGCCGATCTCGTCGCCACCAGCACCCCGGAGTTGTACGGCTCCTTCCTGCTCAACACCCGTCTCGAGGGTTCGGTCTATCGCGCCCTGTATGTCGATCGCGAGCCGTTCCGCCTGGCGCGCGTGCCGATCGCCGACCTCGACTACCGCACCCTCAGCGCCCCGATGCGTCTCGACATCAACGGCACCATCGGCGTCGTGGCCATCCCGCTCGCGGCGCAGGGGCGGGCCGTCGCCCGCCGTGCCGATCAGCTCGCCGACGCCATCCTGATCAGCTCATGCCTGACGATCACCCTGCTGGCGCTGGTCGGCTGGCTGGTCGCCCGCCGGGTCTCGACCCCGATCGCACTGCTCGCGGGGGCCTCGCGCCGGCTTGCCGGCGGCGACCTCGATGTCCGCGTGGCCTCGCCCGCCGGCGGCGAGATCGGCATCCTCGTCGACTCGTTCAACCGCATGGCGGAATCGCTGCGCCAGCAGCGTCACGATCTCCGCCGCCGCTCCGAGTACATCGAGACGATCCTGGCCACGGCCACCACCGGCGTGCTGTCGCTCGACGCCCGCGGCGTGCTCATCACCATCAACCCGGCGGCGCAGCACCTCCTGGCGCGCGACGGCCACGCGCCGCGGCCGGGCGACGACCTGGCGGAACATCTCGAGGGCGCAGCGTCGCTCGTGCCGTTCGCGGAGGCGCTCGACCGATCGCTGCGCGGCTCTCTCGAAGGCGAGGCGTCGCTCGCGCTCGGGCCGGGTGAGGAAGACCGCCGGCTGCGCGCCGTCTTCCTGCCGTTCACGCATGGCGAGGACGCCCTGCCCGGCCGCATCGTCATCGTTGAGGATGTCACCGACATCGTGCGCTCGGGACGTCTCGCCGCCTGGGCCGAGATGGCGCGGCGCGTCGCCCACGAGATCAAGAACCCGCTGACGCCGATCCAGCTGTCGGTCGAGCACGTGCGCCGGTTGTGGCGCGCCGGCGACACCCGCTTCGGCACGGTGCTGCAGGAGTGTCTCGACAACATCCAGGGCCAGGTGAAGGCGCTGCGGCAGATCGCCACCGAGTTCTCGGCCTATGCCCGCCTGCCGCGTCTGCGTCCCGAACCGACGCCTGTCGAGGACCTGCTCGCCGAGGCACTCAGGCCCTATGCCGCCGCCCCGCCGCCGGACGTCGAGATGATCCGCACCGTCGAGCCGGGACTGCCCGACCTGCGCATCGACCGGGCCGTCATGACGCGGGTCCTGGTGAACCTGGTGGAGAACGCCCTGCAGGCGATGCCGGGAGGGGGGCGTCTCGAGATCGCCGCGCAGCGCGCCCCCCGGAGAATCCCGGCGCGGGCCGGCCGGCGCGGCAGCGACGGCGGTGTGCGCATCACCGTGAGCGACACCGGCGGCGGCATCGACCCCGCCGTCCTGGCGCGGATCTTCGAGCCCTACTTCTCGACCAAGAGTGGCGGGACCGGCCTCGGGCTGGCGATCGCGCGCAACGCCATCGAGGAACATGGCGGGACGATCGAGATCGACAGCAGCCCGGGCTCAGGCACCACGGTCACCATCGATCTGCCGGTGCCGGCGGGGGCCGTCGTCGCCTGAAGCGACGGCGCGGCCGGTGCGCCTTGCGCGGGGCGCCGGGCGACCGGTGTCAGCAGCTCTCGAGCAGGACGCTCGCCGGCGGGCCCTCGAGGAGGTCGGCGGCCTTCTGCCGCAGAATCCGGCGCTCGGCGTCGTCGGCCGTGTGGAACCGGTCGCGGTAGTCGCGGTTCACCCAGCGCACGGTCGCCATGAACTCCCCCGGGTGATCGATGCGGCGCATGAGCTTCTGGGTCACGAAACCGCGGGCGCGCCGCATCAGGCGCACCCACTCCTCGTTGTGGCGCTCGAATTCCTGAAGCCGGTCCTGCTTCACGCGGAAGGTCACGAGGTCGACGATCATGCGGTACTCCTCTAGTGTCCCGAGTTGGAAGTTCGGTGAACATCGAGGGCGCCGATGCGCCCAGCCAGCAAGGCGCGACGAGGGAGCATATCGGCCATATGAGACCGAGGAGCAACGCT
>Ga0210377_10002546_pt1 | contig 15913 bp, 12 predicted proteins | sample PLM4_65_b1redo_FD_155480 | JGI IMG/M metagenome (GOLD analysis project Ga0210377, IMG submission 155480) | Groundwater sediment microbial communities from an aquifer in East River, Colorado, USA - PLM4_65_b1 redo | ecosystem: Environmental > Terrestrial > Soil > Riparian zone | place: USA: East... | reverse complement strand
CCCCGAGGCGTTCCAGGAAGGCGGCGTATTCCCGCACGATTCCGTCGAAGTGGGCCTGATCGTAGCCCACCAGGTCCATCTTGTTGACCAGGACCGCCAGCTGCCGGATCCCCAGCAGGGACATCATGTACCCGTGCCGGCGGGAATTCTCCTGTACCCCTTCCTTCGCGTCGATCACCAGGAGGGCGGCCTCGGCCCTGGCGGCGCCGGTCACCATGTTCTTGAGGAATTCGATGTGGCCCGGCGCGTCGATGATGATGTAGTGCCGCCTGGCGGTCTTGAAGAACACCCGGGCGGCATCGATGGTGATCCCCTGGGCCTGTTCGTCCTTGAGGGCATCGAGCAGGAAGGCGTACTCGAAGGGCCGGGCCGTCCGCTGGCAGAGTGCCTTGACCTGCTCCAGCTTGCCTTCGGGGAGGGAGCCCGTGTCCGCCAGCAGCCGGCCCACCACGGTGCTCTTCCCATGATCGACGTGGCCGCCGATCACGATCTGCATGCGTTCACCGGTCGCGACGGACCCGGCGGAGGGAGGATTGGCCACCGATGAAGCCGGGCTGGTCATGAAGGAAAGCCGAGAGAGGGGCGAGCCTGTGACACCGTCCATGGAATCTGCGCCGCGGAGGATGCCTGCGCCACCAGGGCGCTTCCGCCCTCCCCGGACCACCCCCTCCCCGGTGCGTAACCAATGCACTTGGCGCTAGCTTAGGCAGTGCCACCCCATCGCGGGGATGCAGGCCGGCATGATGATGGATCCATCACTATTCCTTGGGGCGGCAGCGAATGCCGCCGAGAATGACTGGAATGGAATCCAGGCCGCTTCGACAGGCAGCAGGCGCGGTCCTCCTCGTGGCGCTGTATTTCCTCGCCGCGATAGTGCATGGGGACACCACGATCCTGCGTGAGGCCGTCTACTGGCTTCCGACCGGGATCGCGGTGGCCGGTGTCTGGCTCCTTGGCTGGCGGGCCGCCATCTACGTCGTGATTGCCACGTTTCTGCATCGCGCGTACATCGGCCGGCCCTTTGCCGCGGCGTTCCTCCCAGCCGTGGGCAACGGACTCGAGGCCCTGGCCGCCCTGGCCCTGCTGCGCCGCTTCCAGTTCGACCCCACCTTCCACCGGCTGCGCGACGTTCTCGCCCTGATCGCTACCGCCGCCATCGCCCCCATGGTCAGCACCGCGATGGCTGCGCTGATGTACGTCTATGTCCACCATCCCAACGCCGGATCGGTGGGTGCGGCGTGGGGCTGGTGGCGGATGAACACTCTGGGGATCATGGTCATAACCCCGACGATCCTGAGCTGGACGTCGGGCCGGCTCAGCCGTCCGACTCGCCGAACGGTGGTGGAGATCGCGCTGGGGGCCGGAGTGACCGCGCTGTCCCTGTGGCTCATGGTGTTGAACACCAGGGACGGCGGGATCGGGATGATCCTGTCCTACCTCTCGCTCGCGGGTGTCCTCTACGCGGCGGTACGGTTCGGACCGAGGGGCGCGGCGACGGTTGCTACCGTTCTCTGCCTGATTGCGGTGAGCGGAACGATTGGTTCACACGGGCCGTTCCTCGAGGCCTCGACCGGAATGCGAGAGCTGGCACTGCAGGCCTTCGTGCTGGTCGTCACGGTGGCCCCGCTCATGCTCGGCACCCTGATGGGCGAGCGAAGCGAGGCGGTGGCCGCCTGGAAACGCAGCGATCTGTCGCTCCGGGCGTTTCAGGAAGTCCTCCCGGACTCCACCTTTCGCTTGAGCGCCGATGGTGTCTACCTCGACGCCTACAGCCCGCCGGGACAGATCATCTCCCAGCCGCGGGCCCAGATCCTGGGCCGTCGGTTCGAGGACGTGCTGCCCGAGCACGCCCCCGAGTTCCGCCGGCTGCTCGCTGCGGCGCTCGCCGGCGACGTGCCCGAGCCGATGGAATACGAGGTGACGATCGCCGGCCGGCGGCGGATCCGGGAGGCAAGGTTCGTCCGGGTCACGCCGGGGGAGGCGTTGTGCCTGGTGCGGGACATCACCGACCGGAAGCAGGCCGAGGAGCTGCTTGGCTGGCAGGCCCGGATGCTGGAGCTGATCGCCACCGGCCACCCCACCGCCGACGTGCTGGAAAGCGTGGTACGGGGCATAGAGGCTCAGATCCACGGTGGTCTCTGCAGCCTCCTGCTGCTGGAAGGCCGGCGGGTGCACGTCGCGCTCGCGCCTTCGCTGCCCGCGGCCTACAACGCCGCGATCGAGGGGCTGGAGATCGGACCGGAGGTGGGATCGTGCGGGACGGCGGCCTTCTACAATCGCACCGTGGTAGTCAGCGACATCGCGAACGACCCCCTCTGGGCCCGGTATCGGGACGTGGCGATGCCCCACGGCCTCAGGGCCTGCTGGTCGGTGCCCCTGCGGGGCGCGGCGGGTGAGGTGCTCGGCACCTTCGCGGTGTACTACCGGGAGCCGCGAGGTCCGCTCGCGGCGGAGCTGACCCTGGTGGAGCGGGCGGCGTCCCTGGCTGCGATTGCCGTGGAGCGGGAGCGGCAGGAAAACCTGCTCGCCTCGGTCAACCGCAACGTGGCGGAGGGCCTCTACCGGAGTACTCCCGAGCGGGGGCTGGTGTATGCCAACCGCGCCTTCGCCACGATGTTCGGGTACGAGAACCCGGAGCAGATACTGGCGGTCCCTTCGGCGATGCTGTACGTCGATCCCGAACGACGGGAAGAACTCAAGCGCCTGATCGCGACCCATGGTTCGTTCGAGAACGAGGAGGTCCAGTTCCGCCGCCGGGATGGCAGCCATTTCACCGCTCTGCTGAGCGCCACCGCGGTGACCGGGCTCAACGGAACGCTCCAGTACTATGACGGCGCGGTCTGGGATATCACTGACCGCAAGCAGCTGGAGGAACAGCTGCGCCAGGCACAGAAGATGGAGGCCGTCGGGAAGCTGGCTGGGGGTGTGGCCCATGACTTCAACAATCTGCTCACCGCCATCAGCGGGTACGCCGAGGCCCTGCTGGGAACCCTGCCGCCCGAGGGACTGGCGCACCAGGATGCGCTGGAGATCACGCACGCGGCCTCGCGGGCCGCCAGCCTGACCCGTCAGCTCCTCGCCTACAGCCGGCAGCAGGTGCTCACGCCCAGCGTGATCGATCTGCGGCAGGTGGTCGATCAGCTGGGCGGCATGCTGCGACGCCTGATCGGGGAAGACATCCGGCTCAGCATCCGGCATGCCGCGGGCGACGCTTTCGTGCGGGTAGACCGGGGGCAGATCGAGCAGGTGATTCTCAACCTGGTGCTCAACGCCCGGGATGCCATGCCCAATGGCGGTACGCTCACCGTCGCCACCACCTCCACGGAGCTGGACGAAGCCTATGCCCGGGCGCACATCGGAATGAGTGCCGGGGCCCACGTGTGCCTGCAGGTCCAGGACACCGGCAGCGGCATGGACGAACAGACCCGCTCCCGCGCCTTCGACCCCTTCTTCACCACCAAGGAACCGGGGAAGGGGACCGGTCTGGGGCTCTCGACGGTCTACGGGATCGTGAAGCAGAGCGGAGGAAGCGTCTGGCTCGACAGCACCCCCGGTGGCGGCACCTCGGTCCAGGTATACCTTCCGAGGGTGCAGGAGCAGCCGGACCTCGCGCAGGCCGCCCAGGTCGCGCCCTCGGGGCCGGTTCAGGGAGCGACCGTGCTCGTCGTGGAGGACGAGCAGCTGGTCCGGGACCTGGTACGCCGCAGCCTGCGCCGGGCCGGGTACATGGTCCTGGTGGCCGAGAACGGTGAGGAGGCGCTGGCGGTTTTCCGTGCCAATCCCGGACCGATCGACCTCCTGATCACCGATGTGGTCATGCCCCGGATGAATGGCAACGAACTGGCCAGCCGGATCCTGCAGGAGCGGCCGGGCATCCGGGTGTTGTTCGTCTCGGGGTATGCCAACGATGTGCTGGATCTGCGGGGCGGCCTCGGGCCCGGTACGGAGTACCTGCAGAAACCGTTCACGCCCTCCGTCCTACTGGACCGGGTGCGCGAACTTCTCACTCCCGCGCGCGCCCGGCCATGACCTGCCCGGGCGCGCCGGCAGATCATAAGGAGGCAGAGTGCGATCGATTCTTTCTCGCGTCGGCACCCGGGCACTGGCCGGTCCGGCGCTTCTCGCTTTCGTCCTCAGTACCTGCGCCACGAACCCCGTCACCGGCAAGAAGGAACTATCGTTCGTCTCCGAAAGTCAGGAGATCTCGATGGGCCAGCAGTACGCCGGCCAGGTCGCGCAGGAGATGGGCGTCTATCCCGACTCGTCGGTGCAGCGCTACGTGAACGGCGTGGGCCGGGAGCTCGCCGCCGGCACCGAGCGGCCGAAGCTCCCCTGGACCTTCACCGTCATGGACGATCCGCAGGTCAACGCCTTTGCGCTGCCCGGCGGCTACATCTTCATCACCCGCGGCATCATGACGCACATGAACTCCGAGGCCGAGATGGCTTCGGTGGTGGGGCATGAGATCGGGCATGTCACCGCCCGGCATTCGGTGCAGCAGATGACCCGCCAGCAGCTGGCCCAGATCGGCATGGTGGCCGGCGCGCTCGCTTCGGAGAAGATCGCCCAGAACCTGGGAGCGATCAGCCAGGGGCTCGGCGTCCTCTTCCTCAAGTACGGCCGGGACGACGAGTCGCAGGCCGATGCGCTGGGCTTCCGCTACGCGCTGAACGACAACTACGACGTGCGCCGCATGGTGGACATGTTCGAGACACTGCAGCGGGTGTCGGCCACGGCCGGCCAGAGGATTCCCGAATGGCAGTCGACGCACCCCGATCCGGGCAACCGGATCTCGGCCACCGAAGCCCGGATCAAGCGGGTCACCGTGCCGCTCGACGGGAAGAAGGTGCGACGGGAGGAATTCCTGAAGCTGATCGACGGCATGGTCTTTGGCGACAACCCCCGGCAGGGCTTCTTCAAGGGCACCAGCTTCCTCCACCCGGACCTCGCATTCCAGCTGGAGTTTCCTTCCGGGTGGAAGACCGCCAATCAGCCTTCGGCCGTCATGGGGGTGAGCGAGAAGCAGGACGCGCAAGTACAACTTTCCCTCGGCGGGAAAGCCGCACCGGCCGAAGCGCTCAAGGCGTTTCTGGGGCAGGAGGGCGTCACGGCGGGCCGGACCGACCAGTCGTCCATCAACGGGAACCCCGCGGCCCGCGGCGCCTTCACCGCACAAAACCAGGACGGTAGCCAGCTGGCCGGACTGGTGGCCTTCATCAGCTACGGCGGAATCACCTACCAGCTCATGGGTCTCACCACGGCCGCCGGATGGAACACCTACGGCCGGGTGTTCGACCAGTTCACCGGCAGCTTCCGCCGGCTGACCGATCAGGCGGCCCTCAATGTGAAGCCCAACCGGGTCTCGGTGGCCCGGGTCACCCAGCCGATGACGCTGGCCGAGTTCAACCGTCGCTATCCATCGGTGATCGAGATGGACCAGCTGGCGCTGATCAACGGGCTGGCAGATGGCGGGGCGGAGCTGGAGCCGGGAGACTATGTGAAGAGGGTGGTGACGCAGTAGGCGGCAAAGCGGCAAGGCGGCAAGGCGGCAGGGGGCTCAAGGAGGGGTGGGCCCCGACGCAGAGACCCACCCTTCTGCTACACATCTTGCCGCCCTGCCGCCCTGCCGCCCTGCCGCCCTGCCGCCTACGACACCCGCCGCGTCTTCCGCTTCATGAAGTCCATCAGGATGAACTGACCCAGCGTCATCGTCGAGGTGAAGTATGCCTTCCCGCGGCAGATCTCCGAGACCCGTTTCACGAACTCGACCAGTGACCGTTCCCGCGCCAGCATGAACGTGTTGATCATGATCCCGGCGCGCCGGCAGTTGGAGACCTCCCGGTAGGTCGCCTCGAGGATCTTCGGGTCGAGGCCCATCGAATTCACATACACCCGTCCATCGGGCATGGTCATCGCAGACGGCTTGCCGTCGGTGATCATGATGATCTGGCGCATGTCCTTCTTCTGCGCCGCGAGAATGCGGCGGGCGAGCTTGAGTCCCTCGGCGGTGTTGGTGTGGTACGGCCCCACCTGCACCTGGGAGAGGGCCGCCAGGGGGATCTCCTCCGCCGAATCGTGGAACAGCACGCAGCGGATCGAATCGCCGGGGAACTGGGTCCGGATCAGGTGGGTCAGGGCCAAGGCGACCTTCTTGGCCGGTGTGAAGCGGTCCTCGCCGTAGAGGATCATGGAGTGGGAGCAGTCCAGCATCAGCACGGTGGCGGCCGAGGAGCGATACTCGGACTGGTGCACCATGAGATCGCTGTACTCGAGGTTGATCGGCACCTTGATGCCTTCCCGCGCGATTGCCCGCGCGAGGGTCGCCGGCACATCGAGGTTCAGGGTGTCGCCGAACTCATACTGCTTGCTGGCGACCTCCGCCTCGGTGCCGGTGGCGAAGTGCGGCGTGTCGTGCGCCCCCGCACTCGACTTGCCCACGCTGCCGAGGAGGCCCTTGAGGGTCTTGAAGCCGAGGAAGTCGGCTCCCTTCTCGGTGAGGGAAAACTGGACCTGGCGAGCGGCGGTACGGGCCTGGCCCGCCGGTCCGAACACCGAATCGTACCCCGCGGGCATCTGCGGGGCTTCGGAGATGTTCAGGAATCCCTCCGCCATGAGGCGCTGGATGATCTGGTCCAGCAGCTCGCCCAGCTGTTTCTCGATCTCCGCATCCTGGGCCCGGTCGCCGGTCGACTCGCCCTGCAGGAACTTCATCATTTCCGGCGTCAGCTGGCCCGAGTCCTTCAACGCCTTGAGGATCGCTTCCCGGAGCGCCTCGAGGGAACGGTCCCCGCCGTCTTCATCTCCCCACCACGAGTTCCCTCCGGCAAAACCCGACTGCAGGAGGAAGTCTCCCAGCTGGTCGAGCAGCGCCTGGAGATTGACGGCCTCCGCGAGGCCGGGGACGTATTTGGAATAGGTCGTGAAGCGCATGCAGGCATCCGGGTGGTGCTGGGAAGGCGGCGAATCACCGGCGCGGCACCGGCCGCACTTGGAACGTACCCCTGTCCGGGCGGGAGGTTCAATGCCGGGGCGCGGACCTGACCGGAGCGGGGAACTGCGTTACCGTTCCTCCGTGCCCCTTGCCGCCCGCCATCCCTTTCACGCACTCCGTCACCGGAATTTCCGGCTCTTTTTCATCGGCCAGTTCGTGTCGCTGGTCGGCACCTGGATGCAGGTGGTGGCCCAGGGCTGGCTGGTGCTGGAGCTGAGCAACTCGCCCTTTCTCGTAGGCCTGGTCACCTCGCTCGAGTCCCTTCCAATCCTGCTGTTCACGCTTTACGGCGGAGTGCTGGCCGACAAGGTGGACAAGCGCCGCGCGATTTCCTTCCTGCAGACGGGGATGCTGCTGGAATCGCTGGCCCTCACCCTCCTGACCGCGACCGGGCACATCACTGTCGCGTGGGTAATGGTGCTGGCGCCGGTGCTTGGAGTATTCTCCGCATTCGAAGTACCGATCCGCCAGGCGTTCATGATGGAGATGGTCGGCCGCGAGGACCTGATCAACGCCATCGCGCTCAATTCTTCGGTATTCAACCTGACGCGCATCGTGGGGCCGGTGGTGGCCGGCGGGCTGATCGCCGGACTGGGCACCACCGCCTGCTTTGCGGCCAACACCGTCAGCTTCCTGGCCGTGATCATCGCCTTCGGGCGCATGCGACCACCGTTTCCTGGCGCCCGGGAACGAAAGTCCGACCTGCGGCCGACATTCCGCGACGGAGTCCAGTATGCCCTCGGTCGGGCGGAACCGCGCGCCCTGCTCGGTCTGGCGGCCGCGCTGAGCATCTTCGGGCTGGGTCCGGTGCTGGCGATGCTGCCAGTCTATGCGCGGCAGGTCCTGAATCTCGGAGCTGGAGGCTACGGCGGCCTCATGTCCGCCGTCGGCGTGGGTGCCGCCCTCGGTGCGATTGCCATGGCTTCGTTCGGACACCGGGTCGACCGCAAGCGGCTCATCACCACGGCGACGCTGCTGTTCGCCGCGGTCCTGGCGCTTTCTGCGACGCATCATTCCTACCCGATGGCGCTGGTGGGGCTCGCGGTGACCGGGTTCGGAAGCGTGCTCGCGGCCATCAGCACCAACACGCTGCTGCAGACCGAGGCTCCCGACCAGCTTCGCGGCCGGGTGATGGGCTTCTACTCGTTCGTGGTGCTGGGCCTGGCGCCTTTCGGCTCTCTGCAGGCGGGGTGGATCTCGGAGCACTTCGGCGTGCCGGTGAGTTTCGTGGTTGGCGCGGTGGTCTGCTCGCTGGTTGCCCTCGGGCTCGCGTGGAATCGAAACCGGTCGGTTCGGCCCGGGCCGCGCACCCATGGTTCGGGCACTGCTCATGGGTCCTCGGCCTCGACGGAGCCGGAGGCCCGGAGGTAGCGGCCCCGTCCGCCCTCGCGCGTTCCTCGACGGGCGGTACCTTATCCGGACGAACGGGGCGCGGAGGAGGATGGGTCCGGGGTGATGGGGGCCCCCCCGTCAAACAAGCTCGCGCCCGGCGGTGGAAACGGGTAACCCGAAAAACGGCGGGCGGTACCTCTCTCTCGACCGTTCGTCGACATCATGTCGTTCGAGCATCGGTGACGGGCTGCGGGGGCCCCCCTTCAAACAAGCTCGCGACTCGCCGCCGGGGGAATGTCGTTCGAGCATCGGTGACGGGCTGCGGGGGGCCCCCCCTTCAAACAAGCTCGCGACTCGCCGCCGGGGGCAGGTAACCAATCAAACGCCGGACACGATGCTGATCACCCTCTCTCGGCAGTATGGTGCTGGTGGGTCGGAGGTTGCCCGCGCGGTCGCGGAAGCCCTGGGCTGGACCGTGGTCGACAATGAGATCGTCGACCGCGTGGCGCGCCGAGCGGGCCTGGCTGCGGACGTTGTGGCCGAGCAGGATGAGCGGGTCCCGGGCTTCGTGGAACGCCTGGCCCGCGCCCTGGCCGCCTCTTCGCAGGAATTCGCGGTCCCGGAGATCGGTGTCGCGGTGCGTCCCGCGGAGCCAAGCCTGGTGCGGCTCACCGAGATGGTGGTCAAGGAGATCGCCGCCGAAGGGCGAGCCGTGCTGGTGGGCCGGGCGGCGCCGGCGGTGCTCGGACGGGAAGGGGAGGTCCTGCACATCAAGCTGGTGGCCAATCGCGAGTTTCGGATCGCCCTCGCCATGAAGTCCGAAGGGCTCGATCGGCGGGCCACGGAGCGGGTCATGGACGAAACCGATTCCCAGCGCCGGCGCTACCACCGCGAGCATTACGGCCGGGACTGGGACGACCCGCTCCACTATCACATGATCCTCAATACCGGGCTCCTGGGACTCGATGGTGCGGCCGACGCGGTCATCACCGCGGCCCGGCGCCGGGGCTGGTAGCAGGGCCGTCCTCGTCCGCGTCGCCAACCATCGCCGGGAACCGCGGCGCCACGTGGGCCGCCAGCTCCTCCAGCACCTCCTCCGCCGGCCGCGTTCCGTACTTGAGATTCAGGATGACATGGTTTGCTCCCGACCCGCGCAGCTCTTCCAGGAGCTCAACCAGGAGATTCCGGCCCAGCCGCCAGCCGAGGTGAATCGGTCTGGGAGGATGATCGGGATCGGCCGTCAGGTCGATGTAGAGCGATTGGGCGAAGGGTTTGAACATCCCCGGTGCAACAGCCTCCACCGCGCTGCGCCACTCCGCGATGACCTGCCGCTGCCTGAGCGGCGGCCGGGGATAGGTGAGCCAGCCGTGTCCCTCCCGCGCGATCCAGTCCGGACTCTGGCCGCTGCTGCCGGTCACCAGGACAGGGAGCTCCCGGCCGAACGGCTTGGGCAGCAGGTCCACCCCCCGAATCTCACCGTAGGGTGAGGCGAGCACCGGAAAGTCCTCGCTCAGTGCCTGTCGCAGCAACCGGAGATGCTCCCGGAAGGCATCCTGCCGCTGGTCGAACGGAGCACCGAACGCAGGGTATTCCTGCGGCCGGTCTCCCGAAGCCACACCGAGCAACAGCCGGCCACCCGACAGCTGGTCGATCGAAGCGGCCGCCTTGGCGGTATGCAGTGGATGACGCAGTGGGAGCACAATCGAGGCGGTCCCCAGCGCGATCCGGCGGGTGTGGGCCGCGATCCAGCCGAGAAAGACCCAGGGGTCGTAGATCTGCCCCACATCGCCGAACTCCGGCACCCGGAGCGGCACATCCCGCACCCACAGCGCGGCGAACCCGGCGGCCTCGGCTGTGCGAGCCAGTCGCTCCTGATTCCGCATCCGCGGTATGTCTCCGGAGTAGGCCTCGATGGGGAAGAGCAGTCCCAGGGTGAGCCGGTCCGGCGCAAAGGCGGTACGAAACCCGGGGAGGTCGGTCACCACCAGTCGGTCGGTCATCTGCAGCATGGAGGCCTCGCTCAGCTAAATATCGCAAAACAACGATATACTGCCGCCCAGAAAAGCCGCACCAGTTCGTGCGGCGTGGACGGCTCAGCCCCGGTCAGGTTCGCCCAGGACACTTCCCAACCGGTCCAGGAACCGGCCGATCGCGGTCTCATTGCGCCGGTAGTAGGTCCACTGGCCGATCCGCTTCACCTCCACCAGGCCGGCCCGGGCGAGGGTCGCGAGGTAGGCGGAGGTCGTGGACTGTGACAGTCCGGCCTTCTTCTGGATCAGGCTGACACACACCCCATCGGTCTCGAAGTCTCCCACATCCTGCCGGCCGAAGGACTCGCGGGGCCGTTCCAGCCAGCGGAGGATCTGCATCCGGGACGGATTGGCCACGGCCTTGAGGGCCTGTTGCAGTGTGGCGGCGGAGCCGGGCGGGGCGACCATGGCCGAATATATCGTAAATTTGCGAAATATCAATGGCCTGGTGCCCGCCGGCGGGTAGCCGAGGGGCCGGCGGGGCTCAACCGAGGTTGAGCCCCTTGCCCTGGCCGCCCATCGGATCACGGCGCTCGGGTCGGGCGCGCACGTAGCCCAGCTCCTCCGACCGGCTGATGCGCTTCTCGGCCGCGAGTCCCTCGAGGATGAGCTCGCAGGCCGCGACCATCACCGGGGCATCATCCCGCTCGGCCAGGCCGCCGGCCACCGCGGCTTCCACCAGACCGGGGACCATGCTGAAGCCCTTGATGCAGCTCTCACTCTTCTCGTCGCCCTTCACCTTGAGCGCACCGCCGCCATCGAACCAGTGTACGATGGAGTCGAGACCGATGTCGCCGAGATGTTCGTCCATGGTGGCGCCGGCCGCGCGGCGGATCAGCTCCTTCGCGATGGTCTCACCCCCCTGCAGCTCGCCCTCGTACTCCAGCTCCAGCTTTCCGGTGATCGAGGGGATCGCCATGTACACATCGCTGATTCGGGGAACCACTACCCGTTCACGGTAGACCAGCGCCCGCCGCTCGGCGCTGGAGATCGCATGCTCCAGCAGGCTGATGGGGAGACGCTGGCTCACCCCGGAGCGCTTGTCGATCCGCTTGTCGTTCCGGGCCTCGAAGGCCACGCGCTCGATCACCTCGCGCACAAAGGCCGGCACCCGTACCTCCCGGCCTTCCCGCCGGGTCCAGGCCTCCTGGGCGGTGATCTCCATGCCCAGCTCGACGGTGCGCGGATAGTGGGTGATGATCTCCGACCCGATCCGGTCCTTGAGCGGCGTGATGATCTTGCCCCGGGCGGTGTAGTCCTCCGGGTTGGCGGTGTAGGCCAGCAGCACGTCCAGCGGCAACCGCACCGGGTAGCCTTTGATCTGGACGTCGCCCTCCTGCATGATGTTGAACAGACCCACCTGCACCTTGCCCGACAGATCCGGCAGCTCGTTGATGGTGAAGATCCCGCGGTTGGCCCGGGGGAGGAGCCCGAAGTGCATGGTCAGCTCATCGGAGAGCAAGTGACCACCGCGGGCAGCCTTGATCGGGTCCACATCGCCGATCAGGTCGGCGACGGTGACGTCGGGTGTCGCCAGCTTCTCGATGTAGCGCTTGTCCCGCGGGAGCCAGGCGATGGCGGTGGCATCGCCGCACTCCTCCAGCGTCTCGCGGGCGTACTTGGAGATCGGGGCAAAGGGATCGTCGTTCACCTCGCTCCCGGCGACGATCGGAACCAGCTCATCCAGGAACCGGGTCAGCTGCCGGAGGATCCGGCTCTTGGCCTGGCCCCGGAGGCCCAGGAGGATGAAGTGATGCCGGGCCAGCAGGGCGTGGGTGAGTTGCGGCAGGATGGTATCTTCGTAGCCGACAATGCCGGGGAACAGTTCTTCGCCCCGCTCCAGCATCTGGAGCAGGTTGGCGCGGACCTCGTCCCGGACGGAACGGCCCTTGAGCGGGGCCTCGGCCCAGGGAGAGCGGCGGAGGTCACCGAGTGTGTGTGGTAGACGTGTCATGGAAGAAAGCTACACCAGCGATTGACCCGCGTTCCGCCCTGGTGGGGAAATGCTTGACAATAGCGCGGCCGAATTTAACTTGCGCGCGGTTTTTTCTGGCCTTGGCGAAGGCCCCGCGCACCTGACAGAATCGTCACCCACCCCAGAGGATCCCTAATGAAGAAGGTCATTGCTGTTGCCGCCCTGCTGGCGCTCGCAGCCTGCGGCAAGAAGGAAGCCCCGGCCCCTGCGGCCGACACCACCACCGCCGCCCCCGCGCCGGCCGCTCCGACCGACACCGCGGCGCACGATTCGACCATGCCGCGCGACACCGCGCGCCAGATGTAAGCCGGATCACAGTCCGGTTTGCGGGCGGGGCCATCACACGGTGGCCCCGTTTCGTTTCTACCAGCTTCCTGCCTCGAAGGGGAGGGCAACCACAGTCGCCGCCTGGCCGCCGGCGATCACCCCGGTGCCCGGCTCGACCGAACGACGGAGGATGCCGAGCCCGACGGTCCGGTCCGGCACGGCCAGCAGCGAGGTCACCGCGCCCAGCTCCTTCCCATCCTGATCGGCCACCGCGGGGCCGTCGGGCCTCGCCGCGCGTTCCCAGACCAGGCCCTTCAGCTCTCGATTGGTGTGTCCCCGGAAATGGAGCCGTGCCACGGTCTCCTGGCCGGTGTAACAGCCCTTGGTATAGGAGACACCGCCGATGTCGTCATAGCGGACTTCCTGTACCAGGGTCCGCTCCTCGATCTCGGCACCGAGCTGGGGCCAGCCGGCGAGCACGTCCGCGGCCGTACGATCCTCCGGCGTGCCTTCACCGGCCCCCGCGTCGGACAGCCCGTTCCACCCGCGGTCAATTGCGGCCGACGGCCCGACCACCATCGCCCGGAACGGCGCCTGGGCCTGGGGCCGCCCGACCTGTACCTCGCCCTGGCTCAGGACCTTCCCCACCTCGGGCAACCGCAAACCGGCGCGCCCCAGTGTAGCGGCAGTCTCGGCGCCATAGACCCAGAGCACCCCTGTTTCTCCGGTGCGGTCGGACACCCTCGCCAGCCGGGGGGGCAGGGAGCGGCGGAACAGGTCGAGCGAGGCGTCGTGCCCGGCCGGCTCCGCGATCAGGAGGAAGCGATCGGCCAGCCGCAGCACCCAGTAGTCCACCACGATGGCGCCCTTGGGTGTGAGCAACGCGCCATAGACCAGGCTGTGCTCTCCAGGGGCGGCGAGGTCGTTGGTCAGCAGGCCCTGGAGGCAGGTCAAGGCACCGGGGCCGGTGACCTCGAAGACCGCCGGCGACGTGCGCACCTCGACCGCCTGCCGGACCAGGCGACGGAGCCGCTTGCCGTCGAGCGTGGCGGTGCGCATCAGTCGGCCCAGGGGAGATCGTGGGGCACCCGCCCGCTGAGGTCGTCCCATACCGCGTCGGCTGCCGCGAGTTCCGTGGCCGGGTGCGAGGTGCTGAGCATGGCGCAGCGGAGCCCCGTGCGCCGCGCGGCCTCGAGCCCGGGAAGGGAATCCTCGATCACCATGCCGCGGACGGCATCGACTGCCAGGGCGGCGAGAGCGGTCCGGTAACCCTGCGGGTCCGGCTTGCAGGCCTCGACGTCCTCCGCGGCGACGATGCACTCGAAGTGCTGCCGCAATCCCGACTCGCGGAGCACCAGGTCGATCTCCCTCCTGAGCGCGCCGGATACTACCGCCAGCCGGTACCCTTCGGCCGCGGCGGTCCGGACGAATTCGGCCGAACCCGGCACCAGCTCCATCGAGGCGCGGATGGCCTTCTCGTACAGCGCGGCCTTTCGCTCGATCGCTTCCGCGATCCTCGCCTGATCCTGGGGGAGACCCATCCGCCCGAACGTGAAGCGGAAACACTCCCGGTCGTCGAAGCCGAGGTACTCCCGGTAGTAGGCCTCGCGATCGAGGGCGTAGCCGTAGGTCGCGAGGGTGGCGATGAGCGCCTCGCAGTGCTGCGGCTCGTCGTTGATGATGACCCCGTTGAAATCGAACAGGATGGCGCGGTGCATCCTGTAAGGTAGTCGTTCCGGGGTCCGCGATCCGGGTTCCGCGTTCCGGGTCTGAAGCAGGGAGGGGTCGGATTGGCACGCCGTGCGGCGCTCGCGACCGGGGACCGCGGAACGGGGATCGGAGGACGGGGAACCTACTGGTAGTACCCCGCCGCCCGGTACGACCAATCCAGCAGCTCCACCGGATGCGCCACCCGGATGGGAAGGCCCGCGGCCCTCACTCCGGCGCCGATCTGCATCAGGCATCCGGGGTTGCCGGTGGCCACGATGGCGGGCCGGGGCGCTGCGTCGAGGAAGCTCTGGATCTTGGCGTCGAGGACCATGCGCGAGAGTGCCGGCTCGAGCAGGGAGTAGATCCCGGCGCTGCCGCAGCACCGGTCGGAGCCGGGGAGCAGTTGCAGACGCAGACCGGGGATCGCGCGCAGCACCGCGAGCGGCGCATCCTGCACCCGCTGGGCGTGCTGCAGGTGGCAGGGCGCATCGTAGGCCACGTCGAGCGGGAGCGATCCGCCCGGCCGGGGTCCGGCCTGGGCCAGGAGCTCGGTGACGTCTCTGACCCGGCCGCCGAATGCGCCGCTCTCGGTGGTGCCGAGCAGGTGGCCATAGTCCTTGAGCAGGGCGCCGCACCCGGCGCTGTTGGTCACGATGAGATCCGCGGGCTCCGCAAAGGCCGACAGGTTCACGCGGGCCAGGCGTTCCGCGCCGGCCCGGTCGCCGGCATGCTCATGCAGCGCGCCGCAGCAGACCTGACCCGGCGCTTCGATCACCCGGTACCCGTTGGCCTCCAGCGTCCGCCGGGTGGCGTCGTGGATGTGGGAGAAAAGGCCCTGCATGACACAGCCCCGGAAGAGTGCGACGGTGGGTCCCGCGGAGCTCCGAGTTCCGAGTTCCGAGTTCCGAGTTGGCTTTGTTGCCAGAATCGGTTCTGTTGCGGCGACCATCCCCATGCTGAAGCCGAAGCGGCGGGATCCGGAGACCAGGCGCGGGATTCCCAGGTTTCTGAGCAGCTTTGTCAGCGCAAAGATCGGTCGCCACAAACGGGTTGACCCGAATACGGTAAGCACAATCTTCGCCATCGGGCGGAGACCGTGATGGCGCACCAGGAGTTCTCGGGCGGCTTCCAGCCCTCTGCCATACCCCACTCCCGAGGGGCACACCGGCTCACAGCCGCGGCAGCCGAGGCAGGCGTCGAGGTGCTGAAGCAGAGCGGGATCGTCGGGAGAGATCTCTCCCCGCTCGAGCCCGCGCATCAGCACAATGCGGCCGCGCGGGCTGTCGGCCTCGTCACCGGTGGCGAGGTAAGTGGGGCAGGCCGGGAGGCAGAATCCGCAGTGGACGCAGGGATCGAGGGAACTGAAGGCGGAATGAGCGGACAAGGCGGACGGTTCAGCTGGCCGCCCGCCCTGTCCGCCCTGTCCGCCCTGTCCGCCCGCCTTCACTCAATCCCCTCCAACGCCACCGCGATCACGCCCTTCGGATCAAACGTCCCCCGCAGGCGGCCCACCAGCAGGCCCACCCCTTCGCGATAGGCGCCGAAGTGCCCGACCGCGCGCCGGAGGTCCCAGGGGGCCCGCTCGAGCGTCAGCGGGATTTCGCGGCC
>Ga0210377_10002545_pt1 | contig 15915 bp, 14 predicted proteins | sample PLM4_65_b1redo_FD_155480 | JGI IMG/M metagenome (GOLD analysis project Ga0210377, IMG submission 155480) | Groundwater sediment microbial communities from an aquifer in East River, Colorado, USA - PLM4_65_b1 redo | ecosystem: Environmental > Terrestrial > Soil > Riparian zone | place: USA: East... | reverse complement strand
CTCTCTCGTTGTGAACGAGGTCAACCCCGCGGCGTCACCGGGGTCCACGTGCTGGCAGAGGTGGCCCACCGGTTGATGGCCATCGAGGCTGTCCGGAAAGGCCTTCTGACAACCGGCAATGTCGCGGCCAAGCTACGAGCACACCCGCAGGTTGTCCGGCGGCTCACCGATTACCAGGCCAATATAGAGACCCTGTTAGCGATCGGCATCCAGGTGGTATCTCTGGCGTCAGACGATCTGGTGGCGAGCGGCGCTATCCGACGGACGACCGGACTGCTCATGAACGACTCTCTGAGTGTGGCCATGCTTAGGCGTGAGCGGATTAGCGCGCTGGCCACTACCGATCGAGACTTCGGGCGGGTTTCCGATTTGCGCGTCTTCGTGCCAGATGACCTTTCCCTCCCGCGACAAGCGGGGACATGAACTCTCCCGAGATTACATCTGATTGAACAACAATACCTTCGTAGCGAAAGAGGACCGATGTTCACGAACGAGACCCGCAACCGCCCTCGCCCACCGCTCCGGCCCCCGCCGGGACACCGAGGCAACACTGAAGGGTCCGCTGCGGCTGTCCGACGACTGCGCCATGGAATGCGGAGAGGAGTGAGGCCGTAACCCAACGCACTTGGCCGGGTCCCCGATCCACAGTGGGAACTGCGAGAACGAGGTCACTGCCTGCCGCGGACCCTGCGAGCACGTGCCGGTGCGGTCAGTCGGCGCAGAAGGCCGGGCAGATTCTCGAAGATCACCCGGACCCCATCCGCTTCCCGGATGTAGGCCCGGTCCACATCCCCACACACGACGAGATTCTCCCCGTCAGGATGGTGGGTTCGGAAGGCCCGGAGGTTCCCGGCCCGGAACCCGTCTGCGGACCACTTGCACTCAATGGCGAAAGGCAGCTGTCCGCGGCGCCGCAGGACGAAATCCACCTCGTGGCCGGCCTTGTCCCGCCAGTAATGAACAGACTCGCCCTGGAGCGCCGCCAGCAGCTCATTCAGCACGAAATGCTCCCACAGGAACCCCAGATCATCCGGCCGAAGCTTGTCCCACCCCCGGTAATAACAGATGAATCCGGTGTCAAAGCCGTACACCTTGGGCGCCGCCACGATTTCGCTCGTTCGACGCCCGCTGTAGGGCCGGATGACGTACGCCACTCCGGTGGCCTCGAGGACATTCAGGTAGTTCGAGATCGTGGTCCGGCTCACCTCGCAGGGACGGGCGAAGCCCGTGGCCTCGAACATCCCCCCGCTCTGCGCCAGGGTCAACTCCACGAATCGCTGGAAGGCCTGCCGCCGCTCCAGGCGGAATAGCTCCTGGATGTCCTTTGCCCAGTAGGCATCCATCCATTCCTGGAAGTCCCGCTCCGGAACCTCCGGCGCCAGGAAGAACGGTGGGAGCCCCCCATGGAGGAACCGGTGGCGTAAGTCGGTGTTGCCGAATGCCGAAAGATCGGAGAGAGTCAGAGGCAGGAGACGGATGTCCCGCTTACGCCCGGCCAGGGTGTCCCGGAATCGGGCGGAGGCCCCGAGGGTCGAGGACCCGGTGGCGAGGATTCGGATCCTGGGGAAGTGATCGGGCGCGATCTTGAGGAACTCTGAGGGATTCGGCAGCCGGTGGACCTCGTCCAGGACCACCCGCCGTCGCCCGAGACTCGCCCAGAAGCCTTGGGGATCCTCCATGGAGCGGCGTACGCGGGGGAGTTCGCAGTCGAAGTATTCGACATCCGCCAGGGTCTGGGCCAGGCACGTCTTCCCCACCCGGCGCACTCCCGCCAGCCACACGATGGGCCGCTCGGCCCAGGCCTCTTCGATTCTCCGAATCCACTCCTCGCGCCTGACCATACGCCATCAGTATTGCACATGGTCATACCAAATACAAGTATAATTGCTTTTGGTTTTCGCCTGACTCCTTTCTGGTCGCTGGCCCCACGAAGGGAGAAACCGCCAGTCAGATCCCTCCACGCCCGCGCGGCATCCAGGACTTCATGGGAAAAGGCTGGCTGGGTCTCCGCCTCTCCCCTGGCGCCGAGGTCGCGGCCCTCGCCCGCCCCATCCTCGCGGTCCCGTTCCGCACCTTCTTCGATGTCACGTGACCCCGTCACGTCCCACCCATTCGGTTCACCGTTCAATCTCGGCAAAACAAGCTGGAACGCAACGCTATTCGCGCGGTTAGAACAACCGCGATAACCGCCCTACGGATTAGTGAAGTAAGTCAACTCCGTCAACAAGATTATTCCACTGAGTCAACAACCTCCCGCATTACGCATTACGTCCCGCATTACGGACCCCCCCTCAAAGAGCAAGAGGCCACACCCGGAGATGTGACCCCTTGAGCCGACAGCACGCTGCCGGCGGGTATGTTGGCGTCATGCTACCACCGAGATGCGTACGGTATCCCGGGAATTCCCGCCCGCCGGAGCAGGGATTAGATGTCCTAGGCGTACTCGTACACGGGGGTCTCGATGGTTCTGTCAGACTTCTTGTTGCTCTTGATAATGGCGTGAAGCCGTTCCACCGTCTCAGGGGAGAAGTACTGCTCCCCCGTCTCTCGGCACACTCGTGCAGGGACGTGCTCGACGAGGTAGAACTTGCCCGCGTGTTCCACGGTGTAGGTCACTTCGGTCTCGATCATCGTCTCTTTCATCTCACCCACCTCTTCACTCCGCCTTCCTGACTCGCAGATCGACCCACAGCTCAGGATCAGGCTGGTACAGCGTGATGATCTTGAGCAGCGGGCGATCGGGATAACTGCATTGCACGTGCAGAGGCCGACCGGCGTTCGTGGATCCGAGGACCAGGCAACTCGGGCCGTACTTGTCTTCGGGATAATCTTCGATGATAAGCGCCCCTCTGTCCAGTATCGCTTGCTCGACTTCGGCGACGCTGATGTCCCGAATAATGCTCTAATCGACGGCATGTTTGGAGAATTTGTATTACCGCCGCGACACCCGGTCCCGGATCTCCTCGATCAGGCCCATGGGTGCATCGTATCCTGTCGACCATGGAGGGTCAATCTTTCGCGGCCAACCCAAGACCTGCCCAGCCGCACCGCGCCCCTCCTTCTGAGTTCCTGGAGGCTGGGGGCTTTGGCTGTGCAACGATCCGTCAGGGCTCCCGCCGCCATCGAATCGTGTATGGTGTCCCCGAATTCCAGCCGCCCGGTCGCCCCAATAGGCAAGTCAACTCCTTTTAAAACGTCCCGCATTACTACGTCCCGGATTACGGCAGGATATTTCGGAAGCAACCGTTGTGCCGAAGTGTCCGAGGGCCGGATCAGGTTTCTGCTCTTTTCGCCGTATCCGAAATACCCGAACCACGTCCCCTTTTACGGTTCCAATCTTCCACCCGCCCGGTCGCCCCACTACGCAAGTCAACTCAGTCAAGAACGTCCCGCATTACGTCCCGCGTTACGGGCAGCACTGAGCGTGGTCACGCTTGCCTCAGTGCAGGCTGCCGGCGATCTGTCGAATCTCTGCCGGCGTGTGCTCGCCTGCGAGCGGCGTACCCGGTACCAGATGCCTGCCCATGGCCAACCCGCCGACGAGAACGGGCTCGAACCCGATCTCACGAATGAGGCTCTGCGCAACCGCGATCGCCTCCGGATCGTCGCCCGCGATCGGCACCCCGACCGGCTCGCCTGCGCGATGGGCGAACTCGGCCAGCTTGCCCGAGCCGATCGCATTGAACGCGCGGACGATGTGCGCGCCCGGCAGTAATTTCGCGGTCACCAGCCCCGCTCCCCCCTGCTCGCCGACTGATTTGACGAAGTCCTCGCCGTCGCGCCGCGCGATCGGATTGCTCACATCGATCACCAGCACCTTCTTGGCGAGGGCGCCCGCATGAGCCTTGCCGAGCTGCTCCATCGCCGCGTAGGGGATGGCGATCACCACGACATCGCCGAAGGCGATTGCCTCCTCGACCGTGCCGGCCTGCGCGAGCGGTCCGAGGCCGGCGACGAGACCCTTCAAGTCCTCGGGATGGCGCGACGAGAACGTCACCGGGTGGCCGGCCTTGACGAACAGCGTGCCGAGCGCGCCGCCCTCCCGTCCGGCACCGACCATGCCAATCTTCAACGGGGAGCCAGTCGCCTGCGCCGCGGCGACGTGCGGCTGAGCCGCGAGTGCGAGCACCACTGTGAACAGGAACGCACGCTTCGTCATGGCAGCCTCCTCAGCTCAGCGCGTGGGAAGTCAGAGTGTGGGGATCGGTGCGATGACCGAGACGGGGTGGAGACGCGGACGTACGGATAGTGGCGGGCGCTTCGGGCTGCCTGCCCGCCTCGGGTCCAGAGCATTCTCCCTCGCCGATCCCATTGGGCCTCCTCCGGCGATCATCACGGGGAGGGGCAACGGTCCGAAGCGTACTCCCGGCCCCCTCGGCCTGTCAAGAGGACCGTCTCACAGTCTGCCCCGCAGGGCTGATCGGATGCACCTGCTTCAGGCGGGAAAAGGCTGGACGGAGTGTTACCGGACCACCGGAGTCTAGCAGGTACCGCGCCGATCGTCGACTCGACAGGACTGTTCCGGATGGAGGGAACCCTGCTCTGGCTGGAGGAAAGGAACCATGTCTCCATTTGGGTGCCGGGGGAGCGGACTGAACCCTCATGAGATACTTTTCAGGTTTCAAGGGGGTGAATCTCTGGCGGTACGAAGATAGTTCTTCGTCTCCCTGGTCGGGGATATGGTGTGGTCAGGAAAGCGGCGCTCCCGCCGGCTCGTTGGCTGCTCCCGTGAAGCGACCGCGGGCTGGCCCCGGCAGGGCGGCGGAAGGAGATCCGTGACCAGCGAATCTGGCCCCACATCGTTATCGTTCCTGCGCGGACCCCAACCCCCAAGAACTCAAAACCGGTTCCAAGGAAATCAGGGCGTTACGCCCTCAAGGGTGTCCGGTGCCCTTTCCGGTCTAATCCGTGGCCGCTCACGAATCGCCCCGAAGTTTCCGAGGGCCGGATCGGGTTTCTGCTCTTTTCGCCGTATCCGAAATACCCGAACCACGTCCCCCTTTACGCTCGAGCCCCCGGAGGATCACCTAGTGCAGCGTGCCCGGGGCATCGAGGTGCGCCTCTCGGGGCATCGGTGATCACCTCCTCCTGCCGAATAGCTCGGGGACCATCCCAAGATTATTCCACTGAGTCAACAACGTCCCGCATTACGGCCTGCTGGATCTTGCGCCGCCAGGCATTCCGGGGGTACGCGTACATCGGTAGCCGAACTTTCAGCATCTTGCGAGGTTTGGCCACCGTTCCCCCACAACCACATCTCGCCTCGGCACGATCTGCGATGGCGCTCCGCGAGGTGCGCGAGCGTGTTGAGTGCCCCTCCACGAAGCTAAGGGGTACCGAAGCTGCCCAGGCAACGGCCGCCCGCAACCACCACGACATCGTCGAATTGAATTACAAAAGGGCGTCCCCCATGATATTTCAAGATCTGACCCCCTCTTGCTACAGGGTTACAGGTTAAGCGCGTGCCTCAGGCGTTGGTCCAGTTCCCGCAGGAAGCTGGCAGAGAGCTGGTCTAGCTCGCCCAAGATGATCCGGCGCTCGACGGTGGCGAGCTTGTCGCACTTGACGATGGAGGGGACCTTCAGACCAGTCTCACCGAAATGCGGGTGGGGGGGGGATCCACGACCAAATCCGTCGGCAGGGGTCGTGGGGGCACCACAGAGGGGACGAACGCGAGAATCACATCATCGCCCGCTCGGTCACTCCGGGAGATGATGACTGCGGGGCGAACTTTGGCACCCGACAAGTCCGTGAACGGGAAGGGGGTCAGGACGACGGTTCCCCTGCTCACGTATAACGGACCTTCAAGTCGTTGAGGGTGTAGACATCCTCCCGCGGGTCTGCCAGGAAGCTGAAACTGCCACCTTCCTGCACGAGGCGCATCAGGCCATCGGCCGGGAGATCGTCCTGCACCTCGATCAGCTCAACCTCTTCCACCTGCCGGGCCACGGCGATGAGGTGTTGCAGCCTGGGCGTGAACCTTGACCATGCTGCCTCCTTTTCGTGCGGACAAGATGCTAGCAACTTTCTAGTGCGAGGACAAGGCTCTTCCCTCGCTTCTGCGGGGTCATGGAAAGGCCTTCTCCCATTCTCCGGTTCTCCGTCCCCGCATTCCGAATTTCGCAGTGAGTTGCCTGCTGCCTGCTGACCCTCGGCTCGCGGCTCTCCGTGGTCATTCGGCAATCTGCATTCCGCATTGAACAGCCCCTTGCCCGCTGCCAACTCCTACTCCGAATTCCGCATCGGGACTTGCGTTGCCACCCTAGAGTCGCCCGGGCCTCCCTACGGCTCCCCTCCGGAAGTTGTTTTAGAACCTACGTCCCGTATTATGGCTAGGGGACCCCACCAAGATTATTCCACTGAGTCAACAACGTCCCGCATTACGGCGCCGGGCACGGCGGTGCGGGTGCCCGCGGCGGCCTGGAGAAGGACCTTGACCGTCTCATAGGCCAAGCGAGCCAAGCGGGTGAGGCGCTTCCGCCGACGGAAGAACGGCCGGAGGCGCCGCGGCAAGGAGATGACCACGTGCCGATGGGGGACCGCTGCCAGGATCCCCTCGGTGACGAACTCGCCGAAGGCCGCCTGGCGCTTGGCGTGACAGGAAGGGCAGAGGCAGCGTTGCTTGCACGAGAAGGCGAGCAGGTACTCATGGCGGCAGGCAGGACAGCGAATTTTTTACCGTCCGGGAATTTCCAAATCAGATTTATTGCCCTCGTGGATTTATTTTCGCCATTTAATTCCGGATATTATTTTTAATTATTCGGCCCGGTTGGAGGCCCGTACTTAGATTCTAGAATTTTGGCCTGGGGGCGCTTTGCCATCCGCTCCTTCCGCCGCTGTAGCCGCGCGAACTCGTGAAGCATGTCCCTGCGCATGCTTCGCAAGCTTCTGCCCAGCACTTTCGTAGCGGCGAGAAGCAGCACAGGGCATACGCAGCGTTCCGTCGAGTTGGAGCGCCGCCTTGGCGTTATCCGATGGTCAGAGTGGTTGCGACGCGCTTGAACTGCTTTCCTATGTACGCCGAAAAAGCCGATGACGCCGCGCTGACACTCCCGATCTCGCCTCCGCTATTGAAGTCATGGGCACCAAGCAGGGTGATGTTCTCGGGCGGCTTCCCACCGAGGAAGAAGAGCGTAACCCACAGCTGGGCAGTGTTCTGCTCCTTCGTTCCGCAACTCACCCGCTTCACGCTGGAGTAGTTTGCGACGTGCTTGTGATTCTCCAGCACTTTGCCGCCTTCAATCTGCCAGCGCATGCCGGAATCGTCTACGTTGTTCAGGCAATCTCGATGCAAGGTGTACGTAAGGGTTGGACTCGGACCTGCCCCAAACGTCAGGTGGAACGGTGCTGTCAGCCCACCACCGCCGTCAGGAACGAAGAAGTCCATGAATGTCCCGGTTGGATAATTGAAGCGCATCACATTGGCACGGTTCTGCGTGGCGACGTAAAGGTTGTTGTCGGGACCAAACGTGATTCCGATTGGGACGTAGAGGTCGCTGCCGGTGTTGGCGAAGAAGTCGATGAACGTGCCCGTCGTCGGGTTGTAGCGTCGGACGCCGAGATTCCCTCCGAACGTGCCGCCAGAGATGTAGAGGTTGCCGTCGGGGCCAAACGCCATGGCCGATGGCGTAAACAGACCGCCGGAGCCGATCGGGCTACCAGCGGGCATCAGCAGGCCGAACGACGCCATGGTCGTGAGATCGAACGTCTCGACGGTGCCGGCGTTGTAGTAGAGCACGTAAAGGCGGTTCTTCGCGGGGTTGACCTTCACGTCCCGCGGGCTGGGGTTGGCGAGCGAGGGTACAAAGTTGCCGGTGTTCACGCCCGTGGCGGCGTCGAAGCGCTGGACGCCCTGAGGTGGACTCGAGTTGGTTACGTAGAGGGCGCCTTGGTGGATGGTCATGCCCATTGGACCCGTCAGGGTAGTTGACGCAAACACGTCGATGAACGCGCCGGTCGCGCGGTCGTAGCGCTTCACCTGGTTGGTCTGGCCATCCGAGACGAGCAGGTTGCCGTCAAGACCGATAACGACGCCAAGCGGATCGCCCAAGGCACCGCCGGACGCAGCCACCTTGACGAACGCTCCGGTTGTCCCGTTGTACTCCTTCACGGTCTTATCTAATTGGCTGGTGACCAGCAGGGCCATTTTTCGTCCCTCCTTGTCTCCGTGCCCGGGCGCACTTGCCCCCTGAGCGACAAAGGGTGGCCGACCAATACTGCCTCGTTATGGACTATTTTTCCCGTGCAGCCGGCATTCAACCGAATGCCCAGCGACCGCCGCCGTGCTATCGGTGAGTGCCTCTGATAGCCGCGCCCCGGACCAGCATGTACCCAATCAACGAGACCGTAAAGACTGACCTCCTTACCCTTGCCGATCCTCACCAGATAGGAAACTGGAAACGGGGCGTGGGACCCTGGACGCTCAGCAGGCACGATCCGGGGCGACGCAAGACAACCGCGCCAGCGAAAGCAACCCGAACACGCCGCGGCACGGCACCGCGCCGGGACGCTACCAGCGGCGGAGAGACCTGTCAAGCGGAATTCCGCGGGCACCGGAGCGCGCGAGTTCTGGGGGACGGCCTGGGGGACGTTGTGTCCGGACACTCCTACCTGGTCGCCGCCAGGAGCCGCCGCCACACGTGCCCGTGCTTCGCTCCCCGCCGGGCCGCCTTGGGAATCGCCGCGGGCTGCACGCCGAGGACGGGGGCCAGAGACCGGCCGGGATGGCCGAGGACCTCGACCCACAGGTACGCGAGGCCGGCGCGGGCCTGCTGGACGGCGAGCCGGCGGCCCCCGCCGCCCAATCCCTCGCGGGGCAGGCCGACGTGGCGGCAGACCCGGGCCACGAGGCGCTCGAGCGCCAGCCGCGGGGGCCGGGGGGCCTCAGTCGCCTCCAGCGTGCGCCGGAGGGCCTCCACGAACTCGCTGGAGCCCAGCACCCGCTCATCACCCGCGTAGGCCTCCCGGCCCCGCCGGAGGCGCTGGACCACCGCCCAGCCGCCGAGACTGCGCAGGAGGCCGCCCCCCTGGAGCTCGGGCCGGCGGCGGCGAAGGCCCGGTAGGCGCGCCCGGCCCGGCGGGGGCGGGGGCCGAAGTGGCCGAGGACCGCGTGGGTCGCCTGCCAGGGGCGGGGGACCGTCCCCAGGAGGGCGCTGTGGCCGGTCCAGGGATACCGATCCAATCGGCGGAGGTCCGGGACGACGTGCGCGCGCAGCGGATTGAGGTGGAGATACCGGACGAGCTCCCAGAGGGACGCTGCCTCCTCCACCACCACGGACTGGTACCGGTTCTGGAAGAGGTGGCCCACCCGCTGGTGGCGGCGGTTGAAGGCCCCGGCCTAGCCCGTGAGCAGCCGCCGCAGGCTCCGGGCCAGCGGGCGCGTGCCCGTCCGCACGAGGAGGTGGGCGTGGGTCGGGAGCACGGCCCAGGCGTAGACGGTCCACGCCCCGGCCTCCGCCAGGGCCGCGAGGCGCGCGACACACTCCGCCCGATCCCGGTCATCCCGGAAGAGGACCCGGCGCTCCAGTCCCCGCACCATCACGTGGTGGAGGGCGTCCGGCGCATCGAGACGGGGCTGGCGGGGCATGGCGGGCGAGAGCCTCGCGCAGGGAGCGTTGGGACGCAACCCTATTACGCGTCCCCTATTACGGCACCCGCTCGACGATCGTCACCAGCCAGGTGCCCCCAAGCCACTGGCACGAGGCCATAGGGACCCGACCCTCGCGGATGCGATCTGCGATCGGCTGCTTCACAACAGCCACCGGCTCGTGCTAAAAGGGCCCTCACGCCGAAAGGAGGAGAAGCTCGACGCCTAACGGACCCCCAGCGTCGCTGCGCTCCGTTCACGATGACCGATCTGGCTGTTCATGATGGAGCGATCTGAGTGTTCACGATGGGCGAAATACGCACGCGGCTCCAGCTTCTGTGAATGTTCATTCGATTTGGTGTTCTGTACCACCGATCTCGGCCAAGAGCTCACCCGACTCTGAGCCAATGGCCATAGCCAGATTCTTTGGGTCATGAAACTGCTTCCAGTCTCTTTCGGCAACAAACGTCCGGAGTTCGCGAATGACTTCTTCAAGCCGATCCATTAACCGCCCTTTCCCTTACCCTCGGAATCTGGTGTCGGCATGCCACTCAAGGAGCTCGCGGTTCGGCTTATCCTCTGCACGAGTCGGGACCCAGATGGGACTCCCGTTGAGTCGCAAGTACTCTTCGCCGTTATGGAACTCGTCCCGTAGTCTTCTGCTGACGCGAATGGTCTGATCTGGGGCAACAGTAAGGTATCCGGCATCAAATAGCCTATGCAGGTCCGAGCGCAGAAGCAGGCCATTGTCGATTCTGTGGACGCCGCCGGCGCTAACTGCCGTTCTGATCTCGCCAGCGCTCTTGCAATAATGGGGGCACACTTATCCCACGTGTTCAAAGCTGGCATCCGTGCCCGAAGTATCCCCGCCGAACGACAATCGCCGACCCTCATCTGAGAATCGGCGCTGGCTTCGTCCAGGGCCCCCCTCCAGGAACTTGGTCGTTAAGGCTTCTTCGCCATCCGAGGGCACACGTCAGTTGTGTTTGCCTTATAGCAGACGCCTGCCTGGGAGGCAAGCGGGGAGCACGACGCGTCTGGTACCCCGAACCTCTCAAGAACAGCGGGCTGGAGGCAGGAGGCAGGCGGAGGACAAGATCAAATTTCGAATATCGAATTGCGAATGTCGAATGTCGAAGTTGGCGGGCTCAAGAACTGAAGAGACTCAATAGACTCGGAAGTGGGGTAGCGGGCGGCTGGCAGCGGGCACAAAGCCTGATAGGTGACCCTCGGGCCATTGTCGGAGGTTGCGGGGGGAACGCGAGGGATTCCTTCAAGGCGTTCCCGGGCGAGGAGGTTTTGATCCCGGGTTCCGATGTGGTTGGGGGCCTTCGGTGACGGAGATATGGTCGCCGCATGCCTCCGGGTGCCGGGGTCTCATGCGACGGGGACCCGGGTGAGAGTGTCCAGGTACCACCACCAGTGCGATGGGCGCACGCCAACGTCTCTGCGGAGAGCCTCCAGGTTTGCGACGTCGGACACCTGACGGTACAGGGTCGGCGCATTGTGGAGGAAAGTGGCATCGGCGGCTTCCAGGGCCGCTCGCTCGGCCGGTGGGAGTTCCCGCTCGACCTCGGCGAGCCGACTGCGTAGCCGCAGAACGTCCAGAACCTCGAAGCCACTGACGTCGGGATGGCGAACAGATGCTGCGTAGCTTTCGACCAGCGATGCGTATTCGCTCATTTCAGGAGCTCCTCGACCGTGCCAATTTCGGTGAAACCCACTTGGGCCAGGTAGCCCTCGACGTCATCCGGCGGGAACGCTGTCTCCATAATTCCCGCGAGGCTGAATATCGTCAGCCAGGAGAGATCTGGGTTGCCTCGCAGGGCCGCATACACCGACTCGCGCGCGCGATACACATAGACCCGGGCGCGGGGATCGCCCACAACTGCCTGGATGAGGCGGTTGTAATCATCCAGTGTGGCGGTTGCTCCCAGATGTCCAAGCGCCTGGCGCTTTCGGAAATGAATCAGATCCTTGCCTGGCTTCCAGGTGACCTGATGCCTGACTCTGCGGATCGCCTCTGCGACAGCCAGACGAAGGTCATTCACAAGCCCATTGTATGCCACCGGCAGGCCAAGCGCAATCGGAACGCGGGGAGTTCCCTGTGGGCAGGCACGGGGCAGCGGGCAGGGGGCAGGATCAAGTGGCAGCAGGCAGACAAGATCAAATTTCGAATTGCGAATTTCGAATGCCGAATGTCGAAGTTGGCGGACTCAAGAACTCAGGAGACTCAACAGACTCGGAGAGCGAGCAGGCGGCAGCAGCCGGCTAGCCCAACTTCCAATGTGGGTCGGCGTATTTGAGGCCTCCGCGGGCGAAACCCCCAATGATTTCGCGGGGCGCATCGCCGGATTCCCGAAATAGTCACGAATATTGTTCCAGGTATTGCACTATGTCCCTTGACAATCCGGCTGCGCGGCATATATATAGGGACGATGTTTATCAAGCGCACGAAGAAGCGGGTCGGCGACAAGACCTACGTCAATCACGTCCTGGTCGAGTCCGTCGCGACCCCGAATGGGCCCCGCCACCGCGTGGTGTGCTCGCTGGGGAGCCTGGCGCCCGCGTCGGCGGAGGAGTGGCTGGCACTCGCGCACAAGATCGAGGCGGCGCTCACGGGCCAGCAACCGTTGGTCAGGGATGCCCGGGTGGACGCGCTCGTCGCGCAGGTGCGGGCCGCCCAGCGCGTGGCGCGGCAGGTCGAGCGGCACGCCGATCTCATCGCGGTGCACACCGACCAAGTGACGACGGAAGCCCATCGGGAGGCGGGCCCGGTGCACGTGGGGCACCAGCTGTGGCAGAAGCTCGGGATCGACGAGGTGCTGGCCCAGGCCGGGCTGTCGGCCCGCACGCGGGTGCTCACCGAGATCATGACCCTCAACCGGCTGGTGTGGCCGCTGTCGGAGCACGCCATGCCGGACTGGGTCCGGCGCACGGCGCTGCCCGATCTGCTGGGGGAGACCTTCGACACGCTGGTCGACGAGTCGTTGTACCAGAATCTTGACCGGCTGCACCCGCAGCGCGTCACGATCGAGCGCGCCCTGGCCGAGCACGAGCGCACCCTGTTCAACCTCGACGCCAGCCTCTTCCTGTACGACCTGACCTCCACGTACTTCGAGGGGCTGTGTCTGGAGAATCCCCAGGCGCAGCGGGGGTACTCCCGGGACAGCCGACCGGACTGCAAGCAGGTGGTGATAGGGCTGGTGCTGGATCGGGACGGCTTCCCCAAGGCTCACGAAGTGTTCGAGGGGAATCGCCCCGATCGGACCACCGTCGGAGCGATGCTGGAGGCACTCGAGCAGCGGGTGGGGCGCACCCCGGGCGCCACGGTCGTGGTGGATCGGGGGATGGCCTTCGACGACAACCTGCAACAGATTAAGGATCGAGGTTACCACTACCTCGTGGCGAGCCGGCCCGGGGAGCGGAACGCACACCTCGACGCCTTTGAGGAGGAGGCGGGGTGGCAGGAGATCGTGCGCGAGCCGTCGCCGACGAACCCGGGACAGCCGAAGACCCGCGTGGTGGTGAAACGGAAGGTCGTGGGGGACGAGGTGCACATCCTGTGCAAGAGTGACGGGCGGGAGGCGAAGGACCGGGCGATCCGCGAGAAGCACGAGCAGCGATTGCTGGGGGATCTCCGGAAACTCCAGGTCCGCGTGGCCACGGGGAAGCTCAAGAACGCGGCCAAGGTCCATGAGGCCATCGGGCGCCTCAAGGAGCGCTACCCGCGGGTCGCGCGCTACTACGCGATCGGGTACGACGCCGCGACGGCGTCGGTCACCTGGGTAGAGAACACGGAGCGGAAAGCGCTGGCCACCCGCCTCGACGGTGGGTACCTGCTCAAGACCGACCGGCAGGATCTGACCGACGAGGAGATCTGGCGGACCTACATCCTGCTCACGCGGGTCGAGGCGGCGTTCCGGGCGATGAAGAGCCCGCTCTGTGAGCGCCCGATCTTCCACCGCTTGGAGCACCGGGTGCAGACGCACATCTTCCTCTGCGTGCTGGCCTACCACCTCCTGGTGGCCATCGAGAAGCTGTTCCTGGAGGCGGGCATCCATACATCCTGGGCCACGCTCCGCGAGGAGCTCACGACACACCAGGTCGTGACGGTGGTCTTGCCCGCGAGCAATGGGGACGTGCTCAAGATCCGCAAGGGGTCGACCCCCGAACCTCGGCACAAGGCGATCTATAAGACCCTGCACATCCCCTCGGAGGTCATGAAGCCGGTGAGGACCTGGGTGCGAGCGATAGTCACTGAATGACATGGTAACCCCACGAAATCACCGGATCGACAGTAGCCCACATTGGAAGTTGGGCTAGCAGCGGGCGAGATCTCGGGGTTGGAGAGCAGGGACGAGGAGCGAGAAGGCTTGAGCCCGAATACAGCAGTTCAACCGCAAAGCGCGCAAAGTCCGCAAAGGAACCGGCTGTATTCAAAGAGCTTGCGCGGAGGAGATCGGGGGAACGACCCGAAAGGTTTTGGTCCGGATGCCCTCCTGGCTTGATGAGGGTTGGCGAGTCTTTGCGATCTTTGCGGTCTTGGCGGTGAGATTTATGGGTTGAGTCATGCGGGGATCTCGAGCTGCTGGACCCCGACCAGTTCCAAGGTCGGCAGGGACCCGCCCCGCCGTTCTCGATGGACCTCCAGCCACAGTTCCGCGGCCTCCCGAATTCGCCGCATGGCCTGATCCAGCGATCGGCCCTGCGTGTGGCAGCCCGCCAGAGCCGGGATAGACGCCACGTAGAAACCATCCTCATCGCGTTCCAGAACCACAGTGAATCGGTGAGTCTTCCGAATCTTCTGCACGGTCAGGGACCTCCTCCGCGCGGACGGTCTTGCCCCATTCACCCAGGAGACTCGGCGGTTCGGACGCGTTCCCGACACCGGGAACGATCGGTTGGCTCAGCTTCGCGGCTCGTTCTGCTCATGCGCTGGCGTCAGTACGATCGATGTGCGGGGCATTCGGGGTGGACCCAGCGCTGGGGGGCAGATCAGCGTATCGATCCTGGGGAGCGAGAGGCTCTCTTGGCGGTGTATGGGGGGTGCAGGACCCGTTTTGCGTTGCAGCGCGCGATCTGTACCTCCCCGGGAACGGCGGCCAACGAAGGGCGCCGTTCCCCTCAAGTCCAGTTTCGCCTCGGGGCTTTTGACGTCTATCGGCCCGGTGGGGCTGGCTGCGGCACGACCGTCATCCACCCCCCCGGACACTGCTGGACGTACGGGTAGTACGCCCCAGCGTTCTGGCAGTAGTACCAGTAGGCCTGTGCCGAGGGCGCAGGCGCCGGCTGGATATACTCCGTGGGCGCCGGCTGGACCACCACGGGCGGCGCGGCATAGTAGGGGTAGGGAGCATCCCACCAGCCGGACCCCCAGTACCCAGGCCACCCCCACCACCCCACGCCACCCCCAATGAAGACCCGCGTGCCCCCATACCACCCACCGCCCCCGCCGTGGTAGCCACCGCCCCACGAAGAGCCTCCCCCATGCCACCCACTGCCTCCGCCATGGAAGCCGCCGCCCGACGAAGAGCCTCCCCCATGCCGCCCACCGCCCCCGCGACCTCCCGCCGCCTCGGCGGGGAGGGTGGAGCCAGCCAACAGCAACCCTACCACCACGATCGCCCAGGTCATCTGCTTCATGGCCAGTCCTCCTATGCCGCGCCCGAACGGTGTATCGGGCTCCTCCCGTATCCTGCGGCCCCGTCGATGGCAGCCAGCCCCGCGTAGTGGCGCCCCTCTCCCAGCCGGTGCCGGGCAGCCCCCCCATGGGCAGTGTCTCTTGGTCTCCCTTTATTATTATACTCCGTTCGGGCCCGGAGGGTTTCAGGTTTTCGGACCTCCTGCCGGCATCGCCTGTCGAGTTCATCCACCTCCTTTCCTTGCCAGGAACAAGACGCCGATCCTCAATGGAGAATCGGCGTTCATTTGCTCAAGGCTCCCTCCAGTGAGTACGGGGACCAATGATCGGGGTCCGGAGAACGGGCACAGGTGGGCGCGTCCGATCTTCAGGCCTCTCCGCCATCCGAGGGTAACCGGAGATTGTACGTTGTGTGTGGTTTATAGCAGACAGCATCCCACGAGGCAAGCGGGGAGCACGATGTGTCTGGTACCCCGAACCTCTCAAGAGCAGCGGGCTGGAAGCAGCTGGCAGCTGGCAGGAGGCAGCTAGCAGCGGGCAGACACGGGCTAGGATCCACCCGGTCAGCCTCGTTCCTCCTCTCCGCTGATCGGGAGAGGCCGGACGCGGATGCGGGTTTGCTCGATCACTGCCACGCACCCCTGTTCCAGCGCGTCTTGGATGGCAGGCAGGCAGGTTTTTCAGT
>Ga0210377_10002544_pt1 | contig 15920 bp, 9 predicted proteins | sample PLM4_65_b1redo_FD_155480 | JGI IMG/M metagenome (GOLD analysis project Ga0210377, IMG submission 155480) | Groundwater sediment microbial communities from an aquifer in East River, Colorado, USA - PLM4_65_b1 redo | ecosystem: Environmental > Terrestrial > Soil > Riparian zone | place: USA: East... | reverse complement strand
AGGTGACTTGAGTTGTGCCGTCTCGCCTGCTGAGACCTTGAATTTAGCGAACGGCAATTACAAATGGCGCATATTGGATTATGGTGACTATGGCTATGGCAACTGGAGTCCGTATACAGCCTTCACACTTAGCCGGTAATGCGGGGTTGAAACCCAATTAATTACAAGTACCTGCCAGTGACACATGTATGTGGCGCTGGCAGGTACTGTATGGATGGGAGGAGTAAAACTCCCAGAAAGCCGTGGCAACCATCCCTGCGTGGGAAGCGTTATTTTGATTTCTATGTATAACTGTAACCAAAATGTGACTTCCATTATCTTGCATTTTTTATGGGATGTACTAAACTTAATCCAATAAAGACTGCCAATGTAGGTTGGTTTTCAATAAAATATATTTAGGGAGGATAAATACCTCCTGGGGAGAGATCCGTGTTCATAAGTGCATATAAATCGTTAGTAACTCGTTTGGTTCTGATTTTAATAATATTGATCGGGCTATTTGGCTCGAGGCCTTCATCTGTAAATGCAGATGTGATCGATATATCCACCCCGGATGAAGTGTCAAATTTAGGCGGCAGTTTTTTAACCTCTGCTAAATTTCATGATCGGAATACCCAAAGCACCAGCTCAATATTTTCATTGAGCACATCATCGACACAAAATATCCTTGATGTAGAAGCAGGGGATTGCGTGCCAGACAGTGGATGGATGTGGACGAATGGTCCCGTCCAACCTGATACCGCCATTGAGGTCCAACAGGAATTAAGCCAGATGGATATTGATGCGGCGGTTGAAGCAAGAAGTTATGGCGAGACTGATGATTGCGGCACATACAGTCAGTATGGGATCGATTTTACGATCACCTTGAAGGATACAGAGTCATCAAGTCAATCCTCACAGCAGAGACTCGCCGACTCTGTTCTCCCGGTATTGGTTGAGTTTGGCAAGCCGAATCTTGGCAATGTGCATTTCGTTTCTGCCTTGGGCGAAGTGATCCCTGTGCCTACAAGAGATGGATTATCCACTGACCAGATCCTGCTGGATGAAGAGCCTTTGCCTGCGGATGCCATCACCAAGAAGGTTTACGTGATCGTCTATGATCCTTTATTGAGCAATGGTCAGTATTTAAGTGATTACAGAAACTGGAACGACCACGCAACGATCACACAGCAAACCATTGAATCTTTCAAACGAGCTTCAAATAACAAAATGAACTTTGAGGTTGTTGAAACGACATTCGAAACAGGCAGATGGCCTGAACTTGAAGATGGTTTTTCGTATTTAGAAGAGGAATACCTGGCTGTTCTATTTGGTCAACAAGCTCCTCACAATCCACCCACGGTTGACTACAACAAATTTGTCAGCATTCCGGAATTCGATATTTGCGGCAAAGCAAATCGCGGCGAAATCGATGAGGTTTGGGTATACAGTGCCCCAAATTTCGGGTTTTACGAATCCAGGCTGGTGGGACCCGGCGCATATAGATATAACTCCCCTCCGATTATCAACAATAACAATTGCACCAGATTAATCCCCATTATGGGACCAACCGTCGAGAGAACTGCACATGAAGCTGTTCACAATTTCACGCACCGAGCAGAAGCAACCATGGAAAAAGTCTATGGCAGTTGGGCGGAAAACCGGACAAATCATAATTGGGATCGTTTCGGACTGGTTAAATTGCAGTCTCCAAGTTACACATATAGCGGCTGTGGAAGTTCACACTATCCCCCTAATGCGATAGGCGCCGCATATGATTATGACACTTCAATGAGTACTCTATCAACCTGTGGTGATTTTGCAAATTATCCTAATTTAGATGATCCTCTTCAAGCCGTCCAGCCTGTTGGTTGTTCTAACTGGGGTTGCAATGGACTCGGTTATTACGAATATTGGTTCAACCACTTTCCTTCCTTCCCAAGTTGTGGCGCAGATAACATATCCAATGATTGGTGGATTTATATTTCGGATCCTGCAAATGCCCTGTCACCTTCCAGTTCATGCCCATCTGATGTTCGTTGGATCTCTGGGTATGCAGGTGCCAGAACAACCTTGAGTTATACAGATGGCATTCCAAAGACAATTATGACCAACAGTAACAGCAACTATTCACTCGCTGTTTCGAACAATTGGTCAGGGACGATAATCCCATCCAGGTTGGGGTATACGTACTCGCCAACCAGCACGAGTTACAACAATGTAACCAGCAATCAGGCTTCGCAGAACTATACGGCGTATGTCACAAATTATACAATTTCGGGGAATGTCGGCACGGGTGGAGCTAAACTGAGTTATATGGATGGAAATATCCTGAAGACTGTCACTGCCAATAGCGATGGTAGTTATTCAGTGACCATCCCGCATAACTGGTCAGGAACCATAATTCCATCCCACCCAGAATATGCATTTTCTCCATCCAGTATTAATTACTCCAATGTAGCCAGCAATGTAAATACACAGGACTACATTGCCACCTACATGGGGCTGATGACGATCTCTGGAAATACAGGTGTTGGCGGGGTAACCCTTTATTACACAGACGGCACGCCCAAGACAGTTGTAACTGATAGTTCGGGGAATTATTCATTCACGGTTTCATACAATTGGTCGGGCTTGGTAATACTATCCAGGGATGGCCATACTTTGACGCCTGCCAGTCGAACATATACAAATGTAACGACAAATCAAAACAACCAGAACTATGCAGCCATGGCAAACCTATGCCCATCAATTACAGCATGGAAGGGCGAGTATTGGAATAACACATCCTTATTAGGTACTGCATCCCTATGTAGGGATGATGCGAATCTTGATTTCCCATGGGGTGGAATTTCACCGGACCCCACGATACCAGGAAATAGTTTTTCAGCCCGTTGGTCCCGTATTGTTCAATTTACAGGCGGATACTACCGCTTTTATATGAACCATGACGATGGTGCTCGTCTCTTTATTGATGATGTGGCTCAAATAGATGCCTGGGGCGGCTGTTGTTCTTGGAAAGAAGTTGATGTACCTCTATCGTACGGCTATCACATCATTCGAATGGAAATGTTTCAAAGTGGAGGAAGTTCAGGTTCCCAATTATGGTGGGAAACGCTTGGTACCTATAATGCAGAAATAGACACGAAGGGAAATAATGTTTCGATCACAGATGGAGATAATACACCATCCCTTGCCGACCACACCGACTTTGGTCCCATGCTGGTGGCAGAAGGCTCTGTTAGCCGCACATTTACAATTTACAACATCGGAGAGTCCACACTCGACCTTTCTGGTTCGCCCAAAGTGGCAATCTCCGGGACACATGCCTCCGACTTTACTGTCACAGTACAGCCAGTCAATCAGATCCGGCCTGCCGGTTCCAGTACCTTTACCATTGTGTTCGATCCGAGCGTGAATGGCCTGCGGACTGCGTCCGTTTCCATCGTCACCAACGACTCGAATGAAAATCCATTCAATTTCGCCATTCAGGGAATAGGAACAGGAGATGAAGAGCCGATTTTCACACAAGTTTCAACTGGTAGTGGATCGCGCTATACCTGTGCATTAACCCAGGATAGTAAAGTTATGTGCTGGGGCAGGAATGACAATGGGCAATTGGGCGATGGCACCACTACACAGCGTGCGGCTCAGGAATACGTTCTAGAGTCACCTGGCGGTGCCCCTCTTAGCGGGGTCAACTCAATTGTTACAGGGGCCAATCATGCCTGTGCACTGACGAGTGAAGGGATGGTTAAATGTTGGGGGGTAAACTATTGGGGACAATTAGGTGACGGCACGCTCAATTCACGCACAATTCCAGTGGATGTTTTGGTGTCTCCCGGCGGCGCCCCAATTAGCGAGGTAACTGCAATTTCATCCAGCGCTGACCATACTTGTGCTTTGATGGAAAGTGCCCAAGTTAAATGTTGGGGAAGGAACATGCGTGGACAACTAGGCGACGGCACCATCACAAATGCCACCACACCCGTTGATGTATTGGTTGCTCCGGGCGGATCTTCTCTTGCCGGAATAGGTGCAATTTCAGCCGGCGGAGATCATACATGCGCCCTAATGACAAATAGTAGTGTAAAGTGCTGGGGATATAACTCTGATGGACAACTGGGAGATAATACGACCACGCAGCGCAACAACCCGGTTGATGTTACAGGGTTGAGCAGCGGAGTAAGCGTCATCTCTGCAGGTTACAACCATACCTGCGCCGTCCTAGAGAGCGGTGTAGTAAAGTGCTGGGGCAACAATAACAATGGGCAACTGGGTGATGGCACTACCACGCAAAGGCGTATACCCGTGAATGTACTGGTCACCCCAAGTGGCAATGCGCTAAGCGGAATAAGTCAAGTTTCTGCCGGCGGTTATAATACTTGCGCATTGACCACAGGTCTTGGAGGCAAGTGCTGGGGAGGCAATAGTAACGGCATAGTAGGCGACGGCACATTGTCACAACGCAACAATCCGGTTGATGTATTAATCTCACTAGGCGGATCACCGCTTGACAATATAAGCGCAATTATTACCTATGGACATTCCTGTGCATTAACTGCCACCGGCAACATTAAATGCTGGGGATACAACAATTATGGACAATTGGGAGATGGTACAAACATCAGTCGGTATAACCCGGTGGACCTTGCATTCAAGATACCTCAAACTATTTTCATTACTGCTCCACCACCCACGAGTGCAGTTTATGGTTCCAATTTTATAGTCTCAGCCGAGTCATCCTCTGGATTGGCTGTATCATATACTGCTTCAGGTGGTTGCACAAACCTAGGCCCAATATTTACCATGACTAGCGGTACCACGGCTTGCACAATAACGTATGGGCAAGCGGGTGATTCGACCTATACTTTTGCTCCGTCGCTCACGTCTACCGTTACTGCACAGAGGGTGGCGATCACGGTAACAGCAGACGCAAAAAGCAAGATTTATGGTGAACCTGATCCACTTCTGACCTACCAGATTACGAATGGTGTATTGGTTGGTACGGATACCTTTACTGGTTCACTGTCTCGCGCGGCAGGATCTAATGTTGGTACGTATGCAATAGTGAAAAACACACTGGCAATAAGCAGTTCAAAATATATTTTGACATACGTCGGCGCAAATTTAACCATAAATAAAAAACCGGTCACAGTTACAGCGGACAGCGGTCAGAGAAAAATATTCGGCGCTCCCGATCCGGCCTTTACGTATACTTCATCAGAGAGTAATGTCGCCTACACAGGCGCTTTAAGCCGGGAGTCTGGGGAAGATGTCGGTGTATACGACATTTTACAAGGTACGCTTTCTGCGGGCGACAACTATGCAATCTCCTTCATCTCAACTGAATTTAACATCCTGGCAAACGAGTATAGCCTTGCGATAACAACTATAGGTAATGGCACAATTGCAAGATTGCCAGATCTGCCAACATACCCTTCCGGCAGTGTCGTGCAACTTATAGCACTTCCTGATACCGGCTGGTCGTTTGGTTCGTGGTCTGGAGACATCACTGGGACAGTCAATCCTGCATCTATGACCGTTAATGGAAACAAGACTGTCACCGCGAACTTCACACAGAATCAGTACACCCTCAACATTGTGAGTGCCCACGGTACGGTGACCAAGTCCCTGGACAAGGCCACCTACGCATACGGCGAAGAAGTGGCCCTGAGCGTGACTCCTGACGCAGGTTGGACCTTCACAGGCTGGACACCGGCTCTCATGGATAACAAGATCACCGTAACAGGCGATACGACCGTCACGGCGAACTTCTCTGTCTCGGGTGTTACACTGCTTGCCCCGCAAGGACCCCTGACGAGTTGGAACAACACCTTCAGTTGGTCTGGAGTCAGCGGAGCGAGTTGGTATCTGGTACAAGCCCAAGCCGCGGATGATAGTGTGGTCTTGCAGAAGTGGTACACCGCTGATGCGGCAGGCTGCTCTGGTGACTTGAGTTGCGCCGTCTCGCCCGAGGAAACCTTGACCCTGGCAAACGGCGATTACAAGTGGCGCATCCTGAATTACGGCGACTACGGCTACGGCAGTTGGACACCGTACACGAACTTCAACCTAAACGCTGCCTGCTACGCTCTGACCACAGATGTGTTACTAGCTGGTAGCGGCACCTTCCATGCCACGGCACAGAATTGCTCTGGCGGCTACATTGCGGGCACAGTCGTGCAATTGACGGCGGTCCCGAATTCGGGTTATGCCTTTGTTAGTTGGAGCGGCGACGCCATTGGGACTGTCAATCCTGTGTCCATCACGATGGATGCAAACAAGAATGTGACTGCGAACCTGACAGCTTTGGGCGCCACCTTGATCGCGCCTGCAGGTGCGTTGACGAGTTGGAACAACACCTTCAGTTGGACCGGTGTCAATGGCGCATCATGGTATCTGGTGCAAGCACAAACGAACGATGACACGATCATCTTGCAGAAGTGGTACACCGCCGAAGCGGCAGGTTGTTCAGGCGACTTGAGTTGCACAGTCCCGCCCGATGAAACCTTGACTTTAGCGAATGGCGATTACAAGTGGCGCATCCTGGATTACGGTGACTATGGGTATGACAGTTGGACACCATACGCCAACTTCAACCTGAATGCCGCCTGCTACACACTAACCACGAATGTGCTGCCTGCTGGTAGTGGAACGTTCCATGCCACAGCGCAGAACTGTAGTGGCGGCTATATCGCGGGCACAGTCGTGCAATTGACGGCGATCCCGAACTCGGGTTACGGCTTTGCCAGTTGGAGTGGCGATGCCGCAGGAGCATCCAATCCCGTTTCGATAACCATGAATGGGAATAAGAGCGTTACAGCAAACCTAACGGCTTTGGGTGCCACACTGATCGCGCCTGCGGGTGCGTTGACCAGTTGGGACAACACCTTCACTTGGACTGGTGTCACCGGAGGGACATGGTATCTGGTGCAAGTCCAAGCTGCTGATGACACGGTGATCTTGCAGAAGTGGTACACCGCGGATGCCGCGGGATGTTCAGGCGACTTGAGTTGTGCCGTCTCACCTGAGGAAACCTTGATCCTTGCGAATGGTGATTACAAGTGGCGCATCCTGGATTACGGTGACTATGGCTACGGCAGTTGGAGTATCTACAAAGACTTCAGCTTGAACACCGCCTGCTATACCTTGTCCACGGATGTGTTGCCAGCGGGGAGTGGAATGGTCACTGCCTCAACCCAGAATTGCAGTGGTGGCTATATTGCTGGTACGGTGGTGCAGGTGAGTGTGGTGCCGAACTCGGGCTATGCCTTTACCAGTTGGAGCGGGGATGCAAATGGAACAGCGAACTCGGTGTCGATCACGATGGATGGGAACAAGAGTGTGACGGCGAACCTGACAGCTTTGGGTGCCACGTTGATCGCGCCTGCCGGATCGTTGACCAGTTGGGACAACACCTTCAGTTGGACGGGCGTCACTGGAGCGACCTGGTATCTGGTGCAAGTGCAAGCCGCGGATGAGAGTGTGATCCTCCAACAATGGTACACCGCGGATGCCGTCGGATGTTCAGGTGACTTGAGTTGTGCCGTCTCACCTGCGGAGACCTTGAACCTATCCGATGGCGACTACAAGTGGCGCATCTTGGATTATGGCGATTATGGCTATGGAAGTTGGAGTCCGTATACAACCTTTGCGCTCAATCGGTAATGTAGGATAGAAATTCGATTAAAGATAAGTTTCTACAAGCGACACATTAAGTGTCGCTTGTAGAAACTATGATGGCTGAAATATTCATACAATCGAGGTAGCTGTCAATTGTTTGGGGATATCTGCGCCTGACTGATCAATTTGGGATTTTGTTCACCTGAATAATGAAAAGTGAACCACGATTCTCGATTCGTTTTTCAGATTATGCAGTAAAGGTGATCGTAGTTACGAAAAAAGTGAAAGGAGATAAGTTGATCCTCCTTTTCGTGTCCTTATGCCGCTTCAGCATGATCCAATAATGATGCAGCTTTCTCAAACTCTCTTTCACCCGGTGCTCCATATCGTGAAGCAGTTTCAATTGAATGTCCCAACATCTTTGCACGTGTCTCGATATCGGCGCCCGCCTGGCGTAGCATTAAGGCGAAGGTGTGACGCAGGATGTGAGGAGTTACCGGGTCCTCGATGCGAGCACGTTTTCCCGCTTCTGCGATCATGTTCTGCATCGAGCGGATTGAATAGCGTCTGCCGATAGAATTGCCTCGTAATGCCGCGAAGAATGGTGCGTCCTTGTCTTTCTCCAATCCAAGCTTGATGCGCAATCCCAACCATTCCTGTAAAGCTTTGCGCGCAGGGAGGGGAATCGAAGTGCGACGTTCCTTAAAACCTTTCCCTTTTCGGATACGCAACATTCCCGATTTTTCTTTCAGTTCAATGTCACCGATATTAAGCTGAAAAGCTTCGTCCACACGCGGACCAGCATAGAGCATCAGAAACACGATAGCCCGATCCCGAACTAGGCGGTTCTCGGCATCTCTTATGACATTCTCCTCTACTTCTTTCGTGCGCTTGCGCTTGGTGGTAGTGTCGAGCCAGGGCTTTTGAAATACCGCCTCGAAGCGCGATCGCTGTTTATCGCTCAAACCGTGAGGTTCGGGTTCAGCTTTTCTTGGTAAACGTAATGCGTGCATTGGTTCATGTTCGATGATCTTTGTTGCTTGCAGAAACTTCACGAAGGCACGCAAGGCGGACACCTTTCGCAAAACGGTGGAGATCTCCACTTTTTTCTCCAAGTGGATAACGTAATCCTGAATGATTTTCTTGTTGAGTGCAAATGGATCATTCCGAAGATACTCAGCATTAAGAGTTTCACCTTCAGTCTGCTTCCACCACTCAAGAAAATTGTTCACATCATGCACGTATCCTTTGATGGTTTTGTCCGACGCCCCTTCGCGTGTACGTGAGGGCAGGGGATTGGCGTTCATGTAATCCTCGAAAGCTTGCAGGATGTTCTTTTGTTTTGGGGTCATTGGGGTTGATCCGTTTGGGTCTGAAAAAGATTTTACGCAATGAGATTGACATCATCCTGATCGCGTAATTAAATTTATCTAGCTTGGATGATACCATGTCAATGCGTACAATGCTAATTGTACGCATCCAGAATGACACCATTTTTTACCCACTTTGACGCTAAGGAACAAGAATGTCATGTCTCAAAGATAATGAGACTCATCTCAGAGATAAGGCTCTCCCGCACTTTCCGTGAATTGTCATTACGGAGAGGCACTGGTCGTTGGAACTCTGACAATACTTTTGTGAATGACGCGCTGCTTTAGTAGATCAAGCTTTGCGCGCCCTTGCATCTGGCGTTTGATGAGTTTCAAACGATTGACCTGTCCCTCAACCTGGCCATTACTCCAAGGTTGCGAGAGCGCCATTTTCACAGCCTCATAATCTCTTCTCAATCCGATAGCAAAGTTTTTCATACCAGGCACGCTACCCTTCTCTGCTCGATGTAACCAGTCTTCAAATCCATCAGCAATCCGTTCTCGAACCATTTTTTGAAAACCTTGCGCCAGTTCATATGCGTTATTTATTTGATTCGAAGATCGGCATAAGTGCTGAATAATCTTTTTTTCCTCTTCATCTAGTTTCTCTGCAGGCTTTCCCAATAGAAATGCAACTTTCGATACCGGTAATTTTGAAGGCGGAGCTTTCGGGGCTTCATGCGAATGCCGGTGAGTACAAGTTGGACCACGTAATGCGGCCACATAACGAGTGATTGTTTTGTAAGAACCTTTATAGCCGAGATTGCCCAGTTCAAGGAATAGTTGTTTGGGTGCGCGAGTGCCTTCATCCCAACGTTTCCCGATATATTGTTCAAAGCCCAGTGTTTTACGGCTAGATCGAATTTGCTTTGCTGGTGGTTCAGGCAGGTTGGCATATTTCATTGCTGTGTTTGTAGTCATTCCCAGAGATTTTGCAATACTGCGATACGACATTTTTTGCTGATGTAGTTCCTGAACTTGTCTGTAAAGTTCTTGCTTATGGGTCAGACCAGCAGATATGGTTTGTGCTACTTTTTGCTCTGCCACAGGCTCCGTTTCAATATTTTCAGGCAGGGAAGACGCCGGTGATTGCTGCGAAATCTTCAAAACTCCAGGATTTCGTTCGACAATTTGCTTGAGTGTTTCAGTTATCTTTGAGACACGACAAAGAAAGCCGCCGAAGTAAGAAATTCAGCGGCATATCTCAACTAGTCTCGAACATTCAGCGCTTCCGACCTGCGCGTGCTTTTTTTTTGATGAGCGCGTTGATGTCTTGGTCCGTCATCGTATCCAGCCTATCCTTGCGTGCCTGAGTACGAATCGCGCGGACCGCCAACTGCGCACGCCAGTGTGAGGCCCTATGTTTCAGCGCCCAAGCAATATCCTTTTAATGATTTTTCTCGACCAAGATCTGTTCTGTCGTATGTTCATCTTTATGTTTCATGATTTATCTGTGGATTTTTGCAGCCATTCCACTTTGACCAGCGACTCCACCGATTCGAATTCAGGATCACCAGTCAGGATAACTGCATTTTCGTTGATGGCAATAGCGATTGCAAAGGCATCGGCATAGGAAATTGTGTGGTTCGCTTTGATATGTGCAGCAGAGAAAACGACTTGTTCATCAGCAGGTAGAATTTCTACGGGCAATTGTCGAATGAGCGCTAGTGCATCCTGGGCTTTGACTACCCCGCCTCTTCGTTCGGTGATGTACAGTATTTCGCCAAGATTGATCAGCGAGATGAACAAGCGACACTTTTCTTTCCGAGCGTTTTCCAAAACTTTTTCAATGCGGGCAGCCACCGGCTCATCTTGCATATAAGCAAGCAGCGCAAATGTATCCAGCACGAAGGCAGGTTGATCGGTCATGAGTTACTTGAGCCTGGCTTGTTCGCGTCTGCGTTCTTTCGTACGCTCTTTGAACAGGTCGTTTGTCAAGGAAGGCAGGTCTTTTAGTAAGCCTCGGCCTTGTTTGATGGGATCTACCATGACAGGGATGATGGATAGAACGCCGCCGTAGTCCACAATCACAACCTCGGTGCCTGGCATCAGGTTATATTTTTTTCTTAATTCGGCAGGGATCACCACCCAGCCTTTATTGGAAATGGTTAGGACCATATTGATCTCCTTGTTATACTTTTACAGTAAAAAGTATAACATAATTGCGCTAGTTTGGGGCACTCCTGAATTGTGCCAAGCCGGGTTAGCTCTTGATAGCCGTGGCTAGGAGACCGTCTCTTCTTTAGCCTTCTCTGCGATCTTCCTGACTGCGACTCCCAACCCTGCCAGCGGATTCCCTAGTGTGGCTACAACCACATCCAGCACATCGGGAGCCATACGCGCAATGTTACGGAAGCGACGCGAGAGAAAATTCTCGTCTAACTTTTCGTTTTTCTGTGCCGCCTCGGTGACCGTGGATTGAATCTCTTTCACCTCCCTTTTGATATCTTCTTTATCGGCAGCGGAAGTATTCGCACGCCGATCGATCTCAGTGTATAGCCCATCGAATAACTGTTTGATCTCCGACACGCTCAAGCCGGTGACGGTGTGATGCGTGGTGATTTTTCCACCTGCGACATTCACATTCCCGCTAATGTCGGAGATGTTGCCGACCTTGAGGTTGGTTTCTTTTTTACTCGCGTTTTTCTTCTTTGGCATGACTTCCTAACATTATGGCGTTGGGCTGGGGAGCGGTGTTTTCTCTGGCTCAACAGGCAAAGCCGACTGGTGAATCGGCAAATTCTCACAGGTCTTGCGATATTCCTGGTTGGGGAAGTATCTCTGCCATTCGTTGATGATGAAATTGCGCCCGACCGCCTTACAGGCTAGCACCAGTAATTGTTCGATGGATTTGGGGTAATAATATAAAACGCCATCCCTTTCACCAACTACATAGATCCATTCACTATTGGGACTAAAAGCGAGCTGGGCGGGATATCCACTGTTCCACGGCAAAACCACCGCTCTCGTATTTGAATCGGATTTGATTCCGTTCATATCCCACAGGCGAAGTGCCAGTTCGTATCCGCCATTGCCATCACTATCCCCTGAGAAGGTGAGGATATATTGTTCATTCGGGCTGATCTGGATTTCAGAGACGCCTGATTCATGCCCGCGCAACATGAAGTTTTGGGCGTGCGCTGTGTTCAAAGCTGTAACAAAATAATCGGTATGGTAACTCCCCAAAGGACCGCCTCCTCTCCCGCCGCCCCCGAAATACGTGGACGCGTATCCGTCAAAAGTGGTATCACCGTAATTTGGATTAGACAAAAACCCCTGTACTGGCTACTTACGTAAGGGAGGATGGAGCTCCTCTTCTTGAGAGAGATGAGCATCCATGACCTCGAAGGTATCTTCAAGGTCAGCCTGAATTTTTGACTTTGCAAGATCCTCGACATGCGAAGTCAGAACCCTTCCAAATGCTTTTTCCAATTGATAGGGTTCTTGAAATTTCAGGCAATGATAGATATGTCTAGCAAGAGCTGCACAAGCAAAAGGCATGGCTACATACCAAGCTCGACCTTCAGCCACCTTGCGTTTGTAAAGGTTCTTGTAGAAGTTTTCTCCGTGATCAAACCAGACCATGGGAGCCACGATCTGGAAATAGGCTCGTTTGAGGTTTCGGTTTCCGCGGCGGGACATGCGAGTGTGGTCAATCGTCTGCGATCTTTCCAAGCCAGCGAAATAGCCGGTGTAGGCAACATACTGGCGATAATTTTTGAAGCGAGTGCAGTCCCCGGTGATGGATAGAATCGTTCCCAGGGTATTGGGACCCGAGTAGGGGATATCCATCAGCAGCGTGTAATTCGGGTGATTACTGCAAACCTGTTCAATCTGTTTGTCCAGTTGTGAGAGCAGTTCAAAATTGCTCAGCAGAAATTTGGACATCCAAGCCAGCCGCCAGGCACGACCTGAGTCTGGCAAGCTCCCCGAACTATTTCTGGCTAAGTCCTGCAGTTCTGGTACCCGTCTGGCATGTTGGTAGCTTCTGGCCTTCCACAGAAAGTTATACAACTCTTCAGGCACGGCATTCGCAATCTCGGCGGGTGATGGATAGCTTGCCATCAATCGGATCGGGGTAGACGAGGAGACGCTGCCTTCAAAGAAGAATTTCAGTTCTGGAAAGACAACCGCCATCAGCTGGGCAAACTGGTTGCGGACGCGGGTCACCATCCCGTTGAGTTTCCAGTTATTGCGACATAGTGCCAGCAATTCTTCCTGATCTGGATCGGGCAACCGCAAGACCTTGAGCGTGAATTCCTCGCCCACCACATCATGCAAATAAGCAATGCGAGCCATGACACGCGCATCCATCTCATCCGTTTTGGGAAGGCTGCCAAAGATCTTCTCGCGCATATGACGCGTGGTCGAGTTATCCACCAGCATCGGGGAATACTTGCGCTTCAATAAGTCCTGATACAAGCTGACCCCATACTGACCTCCCGTTGGCTCGCAGAGAATTAGAAACGCTTTTGGATCGTTGCTGAAACTCAGCAGGTATTGATGCAACTTATCCAATCCGCCGCGTGAACTGGCAAAATGGATTGCCTTTGCCTTCTTCCATCGTACCGCTCCTTGTAGAAAAGTGCTTTTGGAAATCACCGCGGCTACATGCTCCCGATACCCAATATCGATCCCCACATAGTATTGCTCCGCGATTCCCGCATGACTGGTTTGAACTTGCGTGATCATCCTGATCCTCCTGTCATTCAGCCTTGGTCGGGGTCGTAACCTGACCGCCTAATTTACGTACAGGGGTAGCTCGGGCTCACCCAATGGTTTGTAGTAAGGCTGGTCAGGTTCGTACCCCGGTGTATTGGTTGCCCGAGTACGTTTTATTATCTTCCCAAGACTCACAAGAGGCAAAGAAGGCAGCGACTGCCAATACCCACAATTTACGTACAAGGGTCAACAAGTTGCCCTGATGGTCTTTAGTAGTGGTTTGAGCTTTTGCTCGCGTATTGGCGACGCCCAACATTGGTTCCAAGGGTCAATGTGGTTTAGTTCCCTAAACCATCCAATGCCCAAAAGTAGCCACAAGGGTCGTCGCTGCCATCTCCAAGATCAAGCTGACATGCGCCGGTCTCTTCTTGTTGTTAAGGTGCTAGACTATCATCTATCTTTATTTATCATACAACATTTTCAGTGCGTGGATTCTCCCTCTAGACCATTGGTTCATCCGCCCGGATTGTTGGGTAAAACGAAAGGAAAGGATGGATAAGCCCTGACATGTCTCATCGTGGCGCGAGTCCATCGCAACTCTTGCGGGACAGCTATTTTCTTCGGTTGAGGCTTCTAAACCATACGCGCATTTATTGGATGAATGGATACTATAAGTAGCGAACATATACAGTTAGTATACATTGAAGTCACTGTGCTTGACGTTTAGTGCGTTGCACTATATAATATTTCTGTGATCAAAACTTTCAAAGATGCCGAAACTGAGAAAATCTACCAGCGCGAGCGTTCACGCAAATTGCCGCCTGATATTCAGCAGGTGGCATTGCGGAAACTCCGCATGGTCAACAACTCAATCAACCTCAATGATTTACAAGTCCCTCCCGCCAATCGACTCGAAAAGCTGAGTGGCCATCGCGCAGGACAATATAGCATCCGAATTAACGATCAATGGCGAATTTGTTTTGAGTGGCGCGGTAGTGACGCGTTTAATGTTGAAATCACGGATTACCACTAAAAGGAGTAAACATGACGAGTAAACTCTCCCCGATCCATCCTGGCGAAGTATTACTGGATGAATTCATCAAGCCGATGAACCTGAGCCAGAACCGCCTGGCCATTGATATTGGCGTGGATGGGCGCCGTATCAACGAGATTGTGCTCGGCAAGCGCGCCATCACTGCCGACACCGCCTTACGGCTATCGCGTTTCTTTGGCAACTCTCCTCAATTTTGGATGGGGCTGCAAACACAGTATGATCTTGACGTTGCTGAGGATCAACTTGGCAAACGGCTGGATCGGGAAGTCCGCCCACTGGCAATGGCGGGCTGAAAATGAAGAGCGACTCATTTCGAGTCGCTCTTTTTGTTTGGTGGGCTTTCTGAGCTGGCATGGGAAAGGCGATTAGATAAGTAGCCAGCACACGAGAGACACGAACAACCTTTCCAGCAGGACCCGTGGAACATCTATAGGATCTAAAGACTTGATGTAATTCTTAGAGTAACTTGCCATCAAACAAGTGAAGAACGTGAAACTTCCACTAATGTGTTTATTGTTTGGTCTTGGCACTTGGGAGGGGCCCCTCACTCAAGACCAATGGTATGGTGGAGCGCCGATAGCGAAATTTCATAACAAGGATCGGCGGGAAGGTTTCGCGCTCGATGGGTCCTTTGACTCATGATTTGTGCGGTTGCCTACCGTGATTGCATTTAGCTTCATGTGCGAATCTTTTTACAGATGTCGTGTAGAGCAGCGAGCTTTGATTCAATCAAATGATGCGCCCGTATTCCACCATGACACAGAAAGCGTGTGGGTTATCATATTAACTTCTTATTGCTGTGGACATATTACTATAATATCCTTGCCCAAATCTGTGTAAGTAAGCAAAGCTCCATATTCCATTCGCTATAGTTCACTTAATGTCCGGGGAAGGTGATGGCTCTTCAGTGAACAACGTTACTTGAACTACGTTTCTCCTATTACCTTCCGATTCTGTGTTCAGCATAACTGAAAAACAGGAGAGTTCATAAAATCATGATGTGGCACGGTAGGATCGGTTTTATACGCCAGTAGATAATGTCCTCAAAGATGGTATTGTATAAATATTCGCTCTATGTTATAAAGCGCCCGTATGGGTTGTCGATTGTGACAACCAAAACTCTACAGGCTCTTTAGAATCTTACACCGCAATACTCACCCACAATCGTTACCTAAAGCTGGAAAGTCAGCGATACAGGACAGACACTCATAACCCGAAGGTCGCAGGTT
>Ga0210377_10002543_pt1 | contig 15926 bp, 15 predicted proteins | sample PLM4_65_b1redo_FD_155480 | JGI IMG/M metagenome (GOLD analysis project Ga0210377, IMG submission 155480) | Groundwater sediment microbial communities from an aquifer in East River, Colorado, USA - PLM4_65_b1 redo | ecosystem: Environmental > Terrestrial > Soil > Riparian zone | place: USA: East... | reverse complement strand
CCCCTACCTCCCCAAGGCGGGCCGCCGCGGCCATGGCGGCTTGAGCCACGGGGGACTCCATCTTGAGACTCCTCGCGAGCTTGGCCGCGAGCCCAGTGCCCCCAGAGAGCCCCACGAGCAGGAGGTTCTCCACGGAGAGAAACGCGGGGAGCGTCTCCTCGAGCGCCGCCTGTGCGCCACCGAGGGCCCCAGCGCCCTGCGCGGCGAGCATCTCCCTTGGACTGGCGGCTGCCTGCCCTGCCTCTGAGAGCCCTCCCATCGCGGCACCGATCTGGGCGAAGGGATCCACGGCGGCGAGGGCATGGCCAAGGATCGGCCCGCCCTTCTCCAGAACCCCGCCTACAGCCTTCCCGGCTCCCGCCGCCACCTTCGGCAGCCCCTGGTCGAACTCCTCGATCTTCCCCGCGGCCCCGGGGAACCCAGCTCCCTGCACCATGCTGGCGATGAGCCCGTGGCGGGCGGGGGGCGGCGGCTCTGCCGGCTGGTAGGCGGGAACCGGGCCCTGCGTGAGCCCCGGGATCTCGGTGGTGAACGCCGGCCCCTCAGGCTGCAGCGGGGAGGGTGGGGGCTCAGCCGGCCCGGCCTTGAGGACGTTCCTGCGGATCGCGTCCGCGACCTCGTCGTCCGACATCGAGTCCGGGAACTCGACGTCCCCGTAGCCCGGCACCTCGATCGAACGGTAGGTCTCCGCCATGGCTCACTGGTACTCGATCTTCCCCGTCGCCATGTTGTAGCGGGGCTTCCCGCCAGGGTGCGCCGCTCCCCCGGCCTGCCGGAGCTCCGCCCCGTACTCCTTCTCAATGGTCTGGAGCGCGGCTTCGTGCTGCACACGCGCAGCGGCGATCTCCTCGGGCGGCGCCATCATCCGGGTGAGGGTCGCCTTCTCCCGCTCGTAGAGGCCCTCCTCATGTCGCCGGTCCTGGTGATACGCCCGGGTCGCGTCCCTCTTCGTCGTCTCCCCCCGCGCCTCCTTCGCCTGCCGCTCGATCCTCGCGTCCGTCCTGTTCTGCCGCGCGTCCTGGCGGTCGTTGCTGATCCGGTTGAGCTCGAGCTGGAAGCTCTCCCGCTCCACGTCGCGCCTCTCCTGGTACGCCCGCTTCTCCGTCTCCTCGCCCTTCCGCGTGGCCGCCCCCGCAAGTTCCTTCCGGTAGGCATCCCGCTCGGCTTGGAGCCTCGTCCTCCGCGCGTTGTGGGCGGTGACGTCCTGGGTGTACTTCGCCGAAACCTCCCGGGGGATGTTGATGTAGCCCGTGGGCATCGTGGGCTGTGGGCCCAGCACCGTCTCGTCCGGGTCCGCAGGGTTCACCACCTGACCCTCAAAGCGGAAGGGCTCGGGAACCGGGGCCCCCGGCGCCGTCTGAAACTGCGGGGCCTCAGGTGCCCCTACGAGCCGCGGGGGAGCTGTGCCCACCTCCCTGTCGACCTGGGTCTCCGCCGGCTGCTCCTGCACCTGTGCGGCCTGTGGAGCCCCCTGGAGCGACCTCTCAAGGTCCGTGAGCTGCTGGTAGTGGGGTGTCTTCTCGGTCTCCCCCAGCCACCCCCTGAGTCCCCCCGTTCGGGTCTTGCCCTTCTTCCCCTGTCTTCCTTGGAGCAGCTCGGCGAGGGCATAGCGCTGGGCAGGGGCGCTGTCTGACTTGAGCATCGACAACAGCACGTCGTGCTCATCCGCGTCTCGCTGCGCCTCTTCCTGCCTGATCTGCTCCTGGGTCTTCTGGAGACCCGAGGAGAGGCCCTGTAGGATCCCGCCGAAGAAGCCTCCCATAACACCGCTCCCCTACCGTGACACCGGCATACCAATGATCGACCCACCACCACCAGCGCCGCCGCCGCCGCCGCCAGGCTTGCTCCCCTTGTTCTGCATGAAGCTCTGCAACACCCCCATGAGCCCCTGCCCCGTCTGCTGGTTTGACGCGCTCTGGTTCTGCAAGATCCCCGACATGGCCCCGGTCGTGCCCAGCCGCGCCGCCCCAAGGTTCGCTGCGAGGTTCCCGTAGATTCCCCCAGCGCCACCAAGGCCGCTCAGGCCCTGGCCCGCAGCCTGCCCTCCGATGTTCGCGAGGGCACTCGCAGCCATCGGCTGGACGCCCTGCGTCAGTCGGCTGATCTGTCCCGTCATCAGCCGATCCGAGTCCGCGGTCCTTGCCGACGCCCCAGGGTCTCGCCCGGTGAGCCCCCGCTGGGCCCCCGCGTAGGTGGACCTGATCCCCTCGGCTGCCGGCGCCGTGGCTGCGGTCTGAGCCGCCCGGCTCCCGAGAAGAGAGGAGTAGTACCCCGCCCCGCGCCCTGTGGCCTGCGTTCCAAGGGCCAGCAGGGGCTGCGACCCCTCTGCCAAGCTCCCCGCGGTGTCAACAGCCCCGCGCCGTGCTGCAAACTCCTCCGAGCCAGGGGTGAGCCCGCTCGTCAGGGCCTTGGCCTGCTTGTCCGCGGACATCTTGGCCATGACGGCGGAGAAGAGGCTCACCGCGGCGGGCACGGCGATCGCGGCTGCCGGCCCCCGCATACGCCCACAGGCAAGCTCTCGGAGGGTCCACCCGCGCTCGTTCATGTCAGGACTCCTTCTCCTTGTTCACACGCAGGAAGTAGAGGTCTCCTGGCGCCCGGCTGAACCCAAGCCTCCCCGCCTGCCCCACGACCGTGGGATCCGTGATGATCCCGAAGGCCACGTCGGCGCCCTGGTCGATAAGTTCCTGGTGAACCCGGTCCCAGAGCCTTCGGATCAACCCCGGGCGCTTCCGGTGCTCGGGAGCGATCCACAGCGGCTCCACGTGCCACGCCACCGACAGCCACCACGACGCGGCGATCTCCCCCGTGGGCGTCACGGCGCAGATGACCTTGCACAGCTCGGGGTTCGGGAACCCGTAGGTCTTGAAGGGCTCGATGTGAGAGAGCCGCGCTGCCCACTGCGCAGGAGGCATCTCCACGATCGTGACGGACTCCCCACCCGGCACCGGGGCCCCTGCGGCGCTCATGCGTCCTCCCATGTTCGAGACGCTGCGTCGAAGAACTTGAGCGTCCCCTGCCACCGGATCATCTCACCATCCTGGGCCGTTGTGGGGTCGGGGAGAGACCCGGTGGGGATGTTCCTGAGAAACGGCACCTGTGGCTCCCGGAGCTTCCCCGTGAGGTTTTGGACGTTCCTCGTGCTCAGCTTGCGCTCGAGAGCGATGAGCTGGTCGTTCAGGTGCTTGAGGTTCACGGCATCGTCGTCCTCGACGGGCGCCGCGATCCTTCGCACCCGGTTTCCTCCCATGTCGGGCGCTCCCTTTGCGGCCTGCGTGCCCTTCTGGATCGCCGCGATCTGGTCGAAGACCACTTGAAGGGCCATCCGCACGGAGGGGTCCTTGACGGCGGAGAGGAAGGGGTAGGAGTTGCCTTGGGCCACTTATCCTCCTCCCCCCTTCGCCGCCGTCAACCTCGCCGACCTCATGGACCTCGAGTACTCCGACAGGTCATCGTTCCCGAAAGGCCTCGTCTCCAGCGCCTCGCTCCCTCCCCACGGCTGCACGATCACGCTGCTCTCCTCCCGGTGCAGGTGAAACGGCAATGGGCTCGTGAAGATGTACTTGAACAACATCCCCTTGCTCGCGTCGAAGGGCACGTAGCTGGTGCGCTTCACGTCCCCCGTAGCCGGGATCACGTAGACGAGGGCCGTCGAGGTGTTGATGGGGCTCCCTGCTTCCTTGTAGGGCTGGAGGGTGAGGGTCACGTCCGCGGCGCAGCGCATGGAGATCCAAGCCCACAGCGGGTAGTGCCACCCAGGGATCCCGTGGTTCACCTCCTGGGTCTCCCACCTCTGGAGCTGCAAGGGCTCCTCGTCGAAGATCCAGTCGAACTTGTACAGCATCCACGGGACGCCCCCCGTGACGGGAGCAGGGTGCATCCGCATCACTCTCCCCATCTGCTGGGGGAACGAGAACTGCACCACCCGGCGCCCCGCGGTCGCGACGCTGAAGACCGCCACCACCTGCCCGTCCGCCTCGACGTTCACCTGCTTCGTGAACCCAAACGTGTCCACCTCGAGTGAAAGCCCCTTGATCCACTTGTCGGTGAGGCGCCCGCCGAAGTCCCAGTCCGTGGGCCTGTAGATCGTGACGTCAGGCTGGATGATGTAGCTCGGTCCCAGCAAGAAGACCCTGGGCTTCCCCGCGTTGCTACTCTCCCACGAGACGTCGAAGCAGACGTTCCTCGCCTCGTCGGGGGTGAGGGTCGAGATCCCGCAGAGGTCGAGCGTGAAGCGCTGGCGGCCCCCGAGCGGGGCCCCCTGCCTCTCTTGGCTCTCGTAGTTGACGACCTGGGGACTCGTGCTCCCACTCCTCACCTCGTTGTCGAGGAGCGCCGCCACCGTCACCGGCCTCTGTCCCCTGTCGATGTCGATCACGAGGTCCCCGTAGAGCTTGTTCTCCCGCGGGGCCCCCTGATCCAGGCAGGGCGTGCGGAAGCTGCACTGGATCGGGAGTCCATCGTCCTCGTTCCCGGTGAAGTCGTAGCTCTCCCCTACGGTGCTCCCAAGGATCAGCTTCCGGTCCCCCGTCCCGAAGTCCTCGGTGCCGCTCGTCACGTTCCTCGCGAATTCGTAGGGCTTCCAGTAGCTCCACGCCGTCGAGTAGATGAAGCACCGGATGTCCCCCTGGACGTCGCGGAACCAGACCCACACCTCGTCGTCGAAGCTCGCCACCCGCACCGCGTCCGGGAAGCTCCGGTCGATGGGCTCGTAGCCGTTCTTGCTCTCCCCGTGGAAGAGCGGCCAGAGGTCCCCGGTGAGGTCCTCCTCAGGGCCTCCACCAGTCCTGAAGATCCCGTCCCGCGCCACGAAGTAGCAGACGCCGAGGTGCACCACGAGGCCACGACGCCCCAAGAGTCCCCGCGAGCACTGCGTGGGGATCGGCGTCACGACCCCGTTACCCGAGAGATCGATCAGCAGGTCGTGGAGTCCCTCCGTGGAGAAGACGAGCGATCTTCCCCCGATCGACCACCCGGCCATCAAGGGATCCGAGGGGCTCGTCACCTCGGCGCTGTTCGTCGAGGGCCATGACCCCGGGAACCCCGGCTTGGACCAGTAGACATGCCCCGGGCGGTTCGGGTCTCCACAGCCGAGAATGAGGTTCTGCACCGGCCCCCAGATCGTCGGGAGCGGCACCGCGTCGATCTCGTTCCCCGCCGCGTCGAGGGTGTGCACGGGCTGGAAGTTGTCGATCTCGAGGGTCGGGGCGGCCTGCAGGTCCGCGTCCGTCAAGGTATCGAAGAACCCCCCGCCATTCGACGTGCTCCGCCCCGCCAAGTACCAATTCTCGACGAGGCTTCCTCCGCGCCTGTAGAACTCCTGCCTGATGTTGGCCGCGGCCTGAAGGACAGGGTAATCCGGGTCCACGTAGGCGGCGGCCGAAACGTCGATCCCTTGGCGCCGCGCGTCCTTCCACGCTGCTTCGGCCTGAATTGGCGAGGGGTTCGAGACGTCCCCGGTCAAGGTGTCGATGTGGCGCGCCCGGTAGTCGTACTGCTGCTGCCCAGGGTCGATCGTGTCGGGGCCTCTCCCGCCTACGAGGTACATGTCGTCCAAGCTGCAGGCCGCGAAGAGGACCCCCGGAGGCATCTGGGTAGGCGGCGGCGGCGTCCCCGTAGCCTCGACCAGCACGAAGATCCCCGTGACGGTCTTCCAGTTTCGGGTCTCATCCGTGCCGATGCGCAGGAAGTCCGCGCGGCGCAGTGGAACCCCCGTCACTCCGAGCTCCGTCCAAGCACCCTTCGGTGTGATGACCTGGTCCGCTCGAATACGAGCGCCCTCCCGCATCTGCCTGCGAAGCTCCACGACCCCACCACGGGTGTCGTCTTGCCGATCGAGGGCATCCTCAGTAGACAGGTTGGAGACCCGGCGCTGTCCCGAGGGGATGGGTGGAGAGAAGGTCTGCCCAACATCCGGCATGATGAAGGGCCCAAAGTCGGATGGTCTAAGGGCCTTCACGTAGGCGTCGGGATTCTTGACCAGGCCGTCGTCGTCCTTGAACCCCGGAAGCCACGCCGCGTCGAAGCCGCTACTCACCACGAGGTAAATCTTGATCTCCGCGATGACCTCGGGGAACATGAAGCGCGCCCACAGGTGAATAATGTCGTCGTCAGAGGCGGGTTGTCCCCCCACCACGTCCAGGTTGAGGGTCGCGCCAAAGGGCTTTCCAAAGTAGCTGTAGAAGGGGGTATCCCCCAAGGCCGCGCTTGCGGTCTGCACGGCGAAGGTCTTGCACTGCCCCACCTTCCCTGGTTCCGACACGACTGTGGTGAAAGGTCCTCCTGTGCCAGGCACCGAGTTCCAAGCTCCAGCCGGCCCGTCGAAGGTCTCGATCGTGGTCCGAAGCTCCGCGGCAAGGGCGCTCCCACAAGCCGCAGGGGGTGCCAGGAGACCCAAGGGGAGATGCACCCCGTCCCCCCGGACCTTCCGCATCCGGTTGTCGTCGCCCACGTAGAGCCACGGGTCTCCAGAGAGCGCCGGGCGGTAGGGCAGCAAGGAAAGCGGGCGTCCCGAGTACCCCGAGTCGATCGTCCCCGTGGCCCCGTTCTGTCCAATCTGCAGCTCGTCGTCCACGCCCCACACCCGGGTGAAATTCGCCCCGTCGTTGAGCCTCATGACGCTGTGGCGATCGGTGCCTCCGGTGGCAACCACCGTGGTCCCTGGGCGCGCCGTGAGGCTCCCCTCCTCGGTCCTCACCACGTTCTTCATCCGGGTGAGCTTCGCCTTGGGAACGAGGTCCACGGGGTGGAGCAGGTCGATGCCCTGCACCCCGGGGGCGAGGAGGTCCTGGGTGAACTCCGCCATCAGGAGGTCCTGAAGGTGACGTCCGAGTAGATGCCCTGTCCTGGGTTCGTGATCTGTCCCGCGCGCACGAGGTAACTCGTGTTCCCGTGGAGCCCGGAGATCGACCAGTTTCCCCCACCGAGGTCATGCAGGCGCTCGCTGCCCCAGTAGGGCCAGATCCCCCAAAGAATCGTGGCTATGAAGGCGAGAGCGTGGGGCACCACCAGGAAGATCGCGGTGTCTCCGGTGAGGGACTTGAGAACGAGCCAAGTGCCAGAGCCGTTGCCCGGCACGGCCCGGCGGCCCATTGGGGTGAGCTCGGGCATTAGGCCCACCCACCCAGCATCAGCTTGGTAGCCTCCACGCCCATCTCGTAGCGGCTCTCGGCGTATTCCCCACGCGCGGGATCCTGGGCCCTTCCGAGCTTCTTCAGCATGTCGGCCGTGACGCCCCAGCGGATCGGAGCCGCGAACTCGGCAGGGACACTGAGACAAACCCCAGTATTCGAGAGCCGAGGGCCGCGGGGGACGTAGAGCGCCTCGAGAACCCCCTTCTTGAGGGTCCCCGGCCCGAGCTTCACCACGAGCTGGCGGCCCTCGGTGTCGCTGTAGACGGCAGGAAAGTGGGGCTTCTCCTCGTACTCCCACGAGGGCATGGCGTTGTCGAGCTCCCACGTGTCCCCTCGGCACACGGGGATGTAGGTGCGCGCGTCGGGGTCCGCGTCGATCCAGACGAGCCGTCTGAGCACGATCAGGTCCTGGGGCAGGTCCGCGGAATGGGTCGCCGGGTTGTACTGGAGCCGCTTCCGCCTGTACAGGAGGCTCGTCCGCAGCATGAAGTCGTCTTGGCGCTGGTTCAAGTACCCGATCACCTCGGGCACCGTCCAGAGCCCTGAAGAGAAGCTCTGTCCAAAGTCCACAGGATCCTCGATCAGGAGCTGCTGGACCTCACACAGCACGTCCCTGTCCTCGACCTCGCAGACGACGGCCGCCAAGAACCCGAAGTAGGGGTCGATGAGGAGATGGCTCGCGACCTCCGACTGCGCGGTCTCGACCACCCACGGGAAGTCGATGGTCGAGACCGCATCCGGGTCGAAGGGCGAGACGGAAACAGGGGTGCTGCTCATGGCTCCTTACGTGTACTTCCGCCGCTCCGCCGTGATCTTGTTGAAGTCCCGCACAGCCGTCTCGAGACTCGTGCTCGAGTTGTCGCGGTAGATCCTGAGCAGGTTGTTGGTGGCCGTGACCCGGTTGAAGTGGAACCTCTTCAGGTGCTGCAGGATCTCCAGCACCGTGGCGTTGTTGGGGATCGCCGACGTGGGCTCGGCGCCCTCGGCGTAGGCCCAGACCTGCGCCGCCGTGAGCCCGCCGCCCCCACCTCCCCCGGCCTGAGGGATGACGATGTACTTCGAGGTGATGTCGGGCTGTGTGACCCATCCCGAGACCGCAGCCACCTTGGTGGCCCCCACGTACCCCGTGATCTCCCGGGCCTGCCCCGCACCCGTGCCGGCGTAGATCGCCACGGCGGCCCCCGTGTAGTAGTCGTCGAGGCCCGAAGCGCTCACCGCGTCGAGAGTGACGTGCGTGGCGTCCGCGGCCTGCGCAGTCCCCGTGTTGAGCACGTGGTCGTCGAGCACCCCGTTGATGTCGCCGAAGGTGTCGGCTCCACCCACAGCCGAGAGGCCGAAGCCGGTGCCGGCTCCCAAGAGTCCAAGCCCGTGTCCGTTCCCGCCCCCCACGGCCCGAATCGCCGTGGCTCCTGCCGCCGAGACGTCGATGCCGATCCCGGTGGCACCGGCTGCAACCTGGACCCCAGCACCTCCCCCGTTCCCAGCGACGTCAACGCCGACCCCACCCGTCCCGGCACCGATACGAACCCCAGCGCCAGTCCCAGCCGCCTGGATGAGGACGCCTGGAAAGACCCCCGCGCTTTGGGCGTAGATCCCGTAGGCGACGCTTCCCACAGAGGTCATTCCGGTGTTGCCCGAGACCTTGAGCCCGACCCCCGCCGCGCCATCGGCGGAGATGCCATCGACCCCAGCCGTCACGAGCACCCCGACGCCCAGGGCGGCAGCCACACGGATACCCACGGCGTTCACCGCTACGGCACTCACCGAGATCCCAGAGACCCCCGCGATACCAGCTTGGAGTGTGATTCCGTTGCCGCTCCCTCCACCGATTCCGAGCACCGCGGGCTGCGTCCCACCCCCTTGAATCGAGAGCCCCACGTTGTTCCCCGCCGTATCGGCCCGCACGAACGCCCCGCGCCCACCCGTGGCCAGGAGCTGGACCGCATCCCCAGCCGTCGAGATGACCTGAATCCCAGCCCCCCCACTCACCAGTAGGCCGAGCCCAGCGCCGGAGTTCGTGACAGCGAGGGCCGCTACCGCGGCGTTGTTGCCCACGGCGAGCCCCTGACCCGTGTCCCCAACCAGATTCAGGGCCGCGGCGGCCCCAGAGGATTGCAGGAGAACCGCGTTGGCGCCGCTGCCGAGGACTTGGACCCCGCGGCCTGCTGCCCCCGTCGCGATGTCCACACCGATTCCGTTGCCTGCCCCGCGGATCACGACGCCCGGCCCGTTGCCACCGCCTCCAGAGGAGATGTTCACGCCCTCCCCGCCGTCTCCCCCGTTGATGTCGACGCCAGTCCCAGCCACCCCCGCTGTCACCTGGACCCCGAAGGCGTTTCCAACGACGGCCACCCCGGTCCCTGTTCCCCCGTTGACGTTGACGGCGGTCGCCGCTGCGGCAGTGACCGAAAGCCCGCCACCTGTGGAACTGTTAGCGATGGTGACCGCCGTGAAGGCCCCCGTACAAGCAATCTCGACACCCGGCCCGATGGTGTTCACGTAGACCCCGCGCCCCGTGGCGTTCTGGGTCCCGATCGTCAAGCCGATGGTGCCGGCCGTCGCGCCTCCAAGAACCATCGTTCCGACCCCAGCACCCTGGCCCTCGGCCTTGAGGCCGATGCCTCCACCAAGCCCCCAGATCCCGATCCCACCAGCCCCCACGCCCACGGCCTTGATGCCGCTCCCACTCGTGGGGCCGCCGGTCGAGAGGACACCATGTGCAGCCCCAAGCCCAGCAAACGAAGCACCGTTGCCGGATGCTCCACCCGTTGCCGCGAGACCATTTCCAGCCCCGCTGCCAACGGCGTTGACTCCGTGGGCACCCGAGACGGACGTGGAAGCGAAGATCCCGTGGCCCGCCCCCGAGCTGAGGCTCGTTCCCCCACCCGAACAGGTAACGCCGTCCCCAGTGGCCCCTCCAACTGCCGCGATCCCGGCCTTGCTCCCAACGCCGGTGGCCTCGATCGCCGAGGTGTTCCCCCCAATCTGGGTCGCATCCACCACGATTCTTCCCTGCCTCGTGATGGTCTTGACGTGGAGGTGGACGTCCCGGAAGGCCGCACCCGCCGCGTCGTGGACCACGACGTCGATGTCCTCCGCCGACATCTCCGCTGCCGTCAGAACGAGGCCGAAGGCAAAGGCCCCGACACCTCCCAAGACCACGGGGAGGTTCGTGGTGTTGGCGACGGCCCCACCATCCTTGTGAATCTTGACGTCACCGACAGCGAAGGGCGCGCCCGCGATAAAGACGTCGCTCGAGGTGCCGGCGGGGGACTCCATGCAGAAGTAGATGGTGGTCTGGACCCCGTAGGCTTCGCGGTAAACGTAGTTGAGCGGCATCTCTCAGGCTCCTTGCGCGTCGAGCGCAGTCACGGCGTTGGCCACGGGGCGGCTGTACCTCCCCACGTCCAACCCGAGGATCTTACGGAAGAGGCTCGAGGTCTTCAACCTGCTGTTCCGCTCGGCCGCCGCGGCGATGAAGGCCTTGAAGAGCGACATCGTGCCCTTAAAGCGCACCCCGCCCTCCTTGAAGGCCAGCACGTGAAGGGAATAACCCAGGAGCGCGTGGAAGTCTTCCTGACCAATGTCCACGAAGTCGTCCTCGCGCTCGAGCACCGGGGTCTTCACCACGCCGTCCACCACGAGGGCGTCGCAGCCGTGGGTGTCGTAGGGCCAGATGGCGATGAGCCCCACGCCTGCGGGTGCCCACAGGAGGGGCCGATCCGGGATCGAGGGGTCCGTGGCGTGCATGGACGTCGCCTCGCCCTCCCACCCGACCCTGCCCATGTCGAGGTCGTCGATCGAGGAGAGGACGAGAGGAATCCCGTTCCACGTCACGCGCGTGGCAAGCGTCACGCATCCTGGGACCGTGTACCACGGGGTCTCGTTGGGGGTGTCGGTCTCAAAGGTCCACCGGCTCCTCCACGTTCCCGTGAGCATGTTCCACGTCCGCAGCCCCTCGTTGATGACGAGGAGCTCGTTCTGGGGGGTCCAGAAGGGCGCCCCATCGAAGCGCTCCCGAAGCGCCTCTCGAAACTCGGCGAGGGTGACTTCTCGGTGGCTCATGCGATCACCACGACTCTGAAAGTGAGATCCGCCCCCAGCACCCCCGCGGCCGACATGAAGACCCTGAGCACGAAGGTCGTGCCCGAAACGTACCCCGAGGCGCTGATGTAGTTGAACGGGACCCCAAGAGCCGGGAACACCACGAGCCCGGAGACGTCGGGGGGCACCAGTGGGAAAGCCTGGGTGAAGGTGTAGAGGAAGTAGTTCTCCCCCGCCAGCATGGGCTGGCCGGCGGGAACCCTCACGTAGCAGCCCGAGATGAAGGCCTCAGGAGTAGCTCCACCAGGGCTCACGGGCGTCGCCACCGTCGTCCCCGCGCGCCCAAGCGCGAAGGTCGTGTTGACGAAGAGGCTGCGTCGCAGGTTGGTGAGGGCTCCCTGGCCGTCTCCAAAGGTACTCCCCACGAGCACCGTGATCTGGTTGAGCTCGAGGAAGGGAGGCGCGATGTTCATGGCCACGGCAGCGCCACCATCCGAGACCCCGTCCCCACCGAGGAGCCCCGAGGTCAGGGAGATCACGGACCCAAACTGGGTCGTCCCGAAGATGATGCCCTGCCGCGAGAGCGAGGTGAACTGCTCCATGGAGTTGCTATCGACCGTGGAGGCGCTCACCGAAAGGGATGCTTCCTCGCAGTAGAGGAAGCGGTTCCACCCAATCGCCGAGATCGACTCGAAGCGGTTGGCAAGGCAGTCCTTGAAGGAGGTCCCGAGGGGGTTTCGGTCGCTGATCCTGATGGCGGTCTGGTTCGCGACCCCCGTGCCCCCACCCCGGAGCTGGACCTTCGAAACGACCGAGCGGTGCCAACCCGTAGCGTCGATGCAGGCGAAGGCCGTGGGGCTCGAGGCCGGGGCCTGCAGGAGCAGGTCGTAGACCCCCACGGACTCGAAGTTGGAAAGCGCGTTGTCGTCCCGCGAGAACCCCCGGACCAGGCTGTCCCCCACGAAGCTCGAGAGGGCCTTGATGACGCTTCCCACCTGAGAGGTTCCTTGGAGCACCGTCCCGTTCCGCAGCAGGAGCGGAGCCGAGATCCCGAAGGTGCGCCCAGGGATCAGAACCCGCCCGCCCCCTCCCGACGCGGCGAGGGCGTCGATCGCGGCCTGGATTGCCCCAGTATCGTCCGTGGAGCCGTCGCCCACGGCCCCAAAGTCCTGGACATTGACCACTTCGCCAAAAACATTGAACCAGAACGTTCCTTGGTCCTGCCAGATCCCCCGGACGTTGTCGGTGACGATCCGCAAGCGCCCGGGGATCCCCGGCGTCGGGAGGCTCGCAATCGGCACGGCAGGGATCCCGAAGCCAGTGAGCGGCGCCCACTCCGTGCCCGTGTCGACGTACACCCCACCTGCGGCGTCCGTGACGTAGCGCAGGCGGCCGATGTGGGGGAGCCCAGGGGCTGGGAGGAGCGCTGTCTCGGTGGCCGCCGGCCCACAGTCCCCGAGCCCCAGATTAACGTCCCCGATCGTGTAGGCCACGGGGATCGGTGGGGTCCCAAGCCCCACCACGACGTCGTACCTGCCGTTCTCCGCGTAGAAAAACCAGTAGCCGTCCACGTCGGAGAAGAAGGGGTTCGCCTTGAGCGTCGGGGCCGGAGAGAGATCGTCGTCGTAGATCGTGGCTGGGGTGAGGGTGCCGGATTTGTAGACCCGGACCTCGGCGCTCGCAACGGTCTCACCCGTCGCTGGAAGGCGCGCCCAGCCAAAGGCCCTTTCCACCTACCGGGGCCTTTGAAGCGCCGCCGCGGTCAGGCCGCGAACCTCCTCGGTCAGCCCCTCGAAAGCCTGCTTGACGAGAGCCACCGCGGTCTCGACCCGACCAAACCGCTCGTGCATCTCCTTGTCCTCACGGGCGTGATCTGAGAGGTCACTGCGTAGCTGCCTAACGTCGTCTTGCATGCGCCTTAGGTCTCCCTGTAGAAGCTGGATGTCGTTCGAGAGCTTCTGAACCCGATCCCTCTCGTCGAAGAGTTCCCCGAGCGCAGCGGCCGGTGCCGGGATCCGCTCAAGTTTCCCACCCCGCAGTGCTTGGACGACACGATGCCCACCGAGCCCCGCGACCGCGAGGGCCAAGATCCCGAGGATCCCCTTGACGATCTCGTGCTCGTCCACTTGGTCACCCAACCCTCTTTAAGGCAGGAGCCTCGTCGTCAGGATCACCCGCCCCGTTCCAGCCGTCAGGTCCGTCGTGTTGCCGGCAACGAAGTGGCAAACCACGTCGGTCGCAGCGGTGTAGCTCGGGACGTCGTACCCCGTCAGGTTCGTCCCACGATCCCCCACGACGTCCCCATAGAGCGTGTTCACCGCGGCCTTGGCGTCAGACGCCACGATGTAGTCGATGTAGGTCGCGCCCACACGTCCACAGGCCACCGTGAGGGTGTTAGGACCCAGCGCCGCCTGTGTAATGGCGACCTGTACGTCCACGACCTCGGTCTTGGCCGTGGTCGCCACGACCAAGACGTCCCCTGTAGTCCCCGCACCAAGCGCGGTGTTGACCTGCGCAAACGTCCACGTGTAGGAGTGCGTCGCCTGGGTGATCCGGGCGGAGGTCTCCACCGTCATCGTGCCGCTAACCGGCACCATTGCCAAGACAGGAAGCGTGAGACGCGAGACCGTGAGCAGCTTGATCCCAGCCGTTGCGTCGTAGGTGAACAGGGCCTCGGAGCACACCACGGTGTTGGCCGCGCCGTTGAAAAGAACACCCCCGCTGCTGCACCCAGACGTGGGAGTCGAGCCGTTGACGACCGACCCGCTCCCCACGAGGTTCCACGTCACCCCATCGTTTGCACAGACCTTCAAGGACTGGACCGTGGAGTCCCAGACCGTCATCCCTGGGGCACAAGAAGCGGGGAGCTCGGCGGTGGTGAAGAGCTTGTTCCTCCCCCTCGCGGCCTCGATCTGAGCCGAGAAGGGTTGGGCCTGTACGAGCGACGCCACGAGCGTGAAGAGGGCCGCAAGGGCCACGCGAAGCGTCATCAGATCCCTCCGAGCCCGCCACCGAGGGCGAGCTGGATCATGATGGCCCCGGCGCCGTCCGCGCTCTTGCCTGCCGCCGAACGGTTCACGAGGGCCATGTGGAGCTCAGCGTAGCTCCCAGGGTGAAGGCGGTAGTCCGAGCACTCCACAGGGATCGCGAGGCCGTCGATCGCGTAGTGGTAGGTCCCGGCCCCACCGATCCGCACGCCGTCCGCGGCCTGGAAGCTCCAGCGCCCTCGAAACCCGTCGTCGTCCGGGTCCGCGGGGACCGCCGTGGTCGTCCTGTTGAAGAACCAGAGCTCCCACGCGAGATTCTCCACCGAGATGATCTCGAGGGACTGGACCCAGAAGGGAGCGATCCCGATGCCTCCTGGGAGGGCCAGGTTGGCAAAGATCGCCGCGTTCTGGGCGAGCGCCGCGAGGAAGTCCACCCCCGAATCGGTGCGGAAGATGGTGTAGCGGCCGGGCTGGGCCACAGGGGCCTCCTATCCGGCCTTCTTGCTGCCGGTGAGGTTCAACGCCTGCGAGAGCCCGATCTCGCTGGCACCGCCGTGAGGGGTGTTGGCGAAGCGGCTCGTCTTCATCTTGCCACCCGTCTCCGCCGTCCCCGACTTGGCCGCGACGGCCTGGTTGAAGGGGTTGAGAACGGGGGAGGGGGACTCGCGCTCCCCAAGCAGCTCCCCCGGGCCGTCCATGTCGCTCGATCCCGCGCTCGGGACGTCCGCGACGTAGTTGGTGTCCGCGGTGAGAAGATCCTTGACCGCCATCGTTGCCTCCTTAGAAGTACGAGGACACGAGCCCAAGGCTGTAGGCGTCGTGCTCTTGCATGAATCGGGAGTCGAGCGGCGCGAACGGGAGGTTGAGCCACGAGACCGATTCCTTGAGCATCGGGTAAATCTCGTCGTCCCTCTGCTCCAAGATCCAGAGCTCATTCTCGAAGTCTGCTCGCTTCTGCGCCGCGTTGGCGAGGTTGAAGTACACGTTCTTCTGGTCGAAGCTCGGCCCCGGCCAGGAGGCCGCTTCCGACAGGCAGTAGAGCTCGAGGACGTCCGGGCGGTACTGGAAGGGCCCCTCGAGCGGGTCCAGGTCTCCAAGGACCTTGGGCTGCTTGATCCCCGCGTAGGGATAGAACTTCGCCGCCGTCGTGTAGGGCCAGAGCTCGTACTGGGGCTGCCCCAGCGTGGCTTCGAGCGCCGAGTATCCGCGGGACACCAAGGCCCACGGCGTCGTCGTCGAAACCCGCTTCGGATCCCAGCGGTTGAGCTGGGCCTCGGTCATGTAGAAGTGAAGCTGCCAGTTGTTCACCGGGTCGATGATCCCGAGGAAGCGGTTGAAGTCCTTGGGCATGGTGACGAAGGCGTCGAGGATGGTGCTCTGGGCCGCCACGACCGAGAGCGGCCCCCAAGGCTCTTGAATCACGGCGGTGTCGTTCGAGAGGTCCACCGAGACGATGGTGTTGACGGGGGAAGCCGTTCCAATGCGGAGCTGCCTCCCCACGTCCGAGAGGGCGAAGAGCGGGGTCGGGGCGCCAGGTCCGAGGATGATCGTGGACCCCCGGTTGGCCGTCACGAGGCCGTTCTTCGCGTTGTCCGTGGTGATCTGGCCGAAGAGCCTCAGGTGCGACCACGGGCGCCGCGAGCCCACGAGCCGCTGGGCCCGGTTGACCCAGTCACGGCACAGGTTGGCCGGCGCCAAGGGGCAGTGCAGGCGGACCTTCGTCCAGACGTCGATCACCCGCTCTGACACTGCCCCTCACCTC
>Ga0210377_10002542_pt1 | contig 15929 bp, 13 predicted proteins | sample PLM4_65_b1redo_FD_155480 | JGI IMG/M metagenome (GOLD analysis project Ga0210377, IMG submission 155480) | Groundwater sediment microbial communities from an aquifer in East River, Colorado, USA - PLM4_65_b1 redo | ecosystem: Environmental > Terrestrial > Soil > Riparian zone | place: USA: East... | reverse complement strand
TCCCAGGTGATGTTGTCGATGCCGATCAGGTCGCGGTTGCGCACGCCCGAGGCGTCGTCGATGAAGCAGGTGATGACGTGCTCGCGGAAGATGTCGCTCGGCTGCTTGCCCTTCGGAAAGCGGTGCAGCGTCCACTGGTGATGGTGATGGTGCACGTAGTCGATGCGCTCGAGGAAGTACGGGATCCAGCCGATCCCGCCCTCGGAGAGCGTGACCTTGAGCCCCGGGAACTTCGTGAAGATCTCCGAGAAGACGAGTTCGCTGGCGCAGTTGAACAGCGAGATCGGCGTGCCGGCGATCATGATCTCCACCGGCGCGCTCACGTCCTGCATGGCCGGGCGCGTGCCGGAACCGATGTGGATGCAGACGACCGTGCCCTCGTCCGAGCAGGCCTTCCAGAAGGGATCCCAGTGCGGGGCGTGGAGGCTCGGATAGCCGAGCGCGCCCGGGTTGTCGGCGAAAGTCATGGCGTGGCAGCCCTTGCGGGCGACGCGTCGCACCTCGCGCGCCATTTCCTCGGGGTCCCAGATCGGCGGGATCGCGAGCGGGATGAAGCGTCCGGGGTGCCGACCGCACCAATCGTCGATGTGCCAGTCGTTGTAGGCGCGCAGCATGGCGATCGCGAGCTCGGGGTTGCCGGCTGCGGCCTGGCGCCCGAAGAGCTCGCCGACGAAGCCGGTCACCGTGGGGAAGCAGAGCGAGCCGAGCACGCCATTGGCGTTCATGTCGTCGATGCGCGCGTCGACGTCGTAACAACCGGGCCGCAGCTGCGAGAGCGCGGTCGGCTCCACCCCGTACTCCTCGGGACGCCGGCCTGCCACGGCGTTGAGTCCGACGTTGGGGATCTGCTGCCCCTCGAAGACCCACACGTCGGTGCCGTTGTCCTTGTGGACCAGGCGCGGCGCACGCTCCTGCCACTTCGCCGGCAGGCGACCTTTCCACATGTCGGGGGGCTCGCACACGTGGTCGTCGACGCTCACGAGAATCATGTCGTCCATCCGCATGATCGGTTCCTCCATTTCCAGGGCGACTCGCTCAGGCCGCTGGCGCCCCGAACAGCACCGGCAGCGACGTCGGTGAACGGAACACCTGTCCGCGAATGTGTGGATCCTTGCCCTCGGGATCGAGGCGCAGATCGGGCAGGCGATCGAGCAGTAGCTCGAGCGCGACGCGCATCTCGAGCCGGGCCAGGTGCATCCCGAGGCAGAGGTGCACGCCGTGGCCCCACGAGATGCAGGGCTTCGACGCGCGGAAGATGTCGAAGCGGTCGGGATCCGGGTAACGCTGCTCGTCCCGGTTCGCCGCACCGAGCAGCGGCATGACCGTCGAACCCGCCGGGATCGGTATACCCGCGAGTTCCGTGTCCCGGGTGACCACGCGCGTGATCACGAGCAGCGGCGCTTCCCAGCGAACGGCCTCCTCGATGGCTTGCGGGATCAGCGATCGATCGGAGCGAACGGCGTCGAGCTGATCGGGATTCGAGAGCAAACCGAACAGCAGGTTCCCGGTCGAGCGGTACGTGGTCTCGACGCCGGCCGGAAGCAGCAGGCGCAAGAACGAGTAGATCTCCTCGTCCGAGAGGTGCTCCCCGTCGATCTCGGCTCGCGCGAGACTGCTGATGAGATCGTCGCGGGGCTCTTTCCTTCGAGCCGCGAGAATCGGCGCGAAGTAATCCCGCAGCGCCGTGGAGGCCGCGATCGCGCGCTCCCGGTTGACGGTGATGCTGAGCAGCGAGATCGACCAGCGCTGGAACTGCGGAAAATCCTCGCGCGGCAGGCCCAGCAGGCCGGCGATGATCTGGGTGGGATACGGGAAGGTGAACTCGCGGACGAGATCGGCCCGCCCCCGTCCGACGAACCGGTCGATCAGGTCGCCCGCCACGCGCGCGACCAGCTCGTCCTGCCGGCGCGCCACCGCCTTCTGCGAGAACGCCGCGGAAACCAGCGCGCGGTAGCGGCGGTGCTCGGGCTCGTCCATCCCGAGCATGACGTGCTTGCCCAGTGCGTCACCGAAGAAGTTGATGATGATGGAGGACGAGAACGTCGCGTTGTCCCGCAGCACTTGCGCGATCTCGTCGTAACCGTACACCATGAAGACGGGCTTGGACGCGTCGTGCGGCATCCCCGACAGGTCGAGGCGCTGCACGGCTCCCTCGCGTCGTCGCCGGCTCAGCTCGGCATACGGGTCGCGCACGTCTCCCGAGACGGCGTCGTCGAAGGATCCGAAGTCCTCGAGATCGTCGAACAACTGCATGCGGGTCTCCTTCAGGCGAGCGCGTAGCCGACGGACTTGATCTCGGTGTACTGGTCGAAGCCGGCGCTGCCGTTCTGGCGGCCCACGCCGCTCGCCTTGTAGCCGCCGAACGGAACGTCCGCGCCGTACGCTGCGGCGCCGTTGAGACCGATGAAGCCCGCGCGCAAACGACGGGCGACGCTCACCGCGCGGTCGTGCGAGCCCGCCATGACGTTGCCGGCCAGGCCGTAGGGGCTGTCATTGGCGATCCGGATCGCATCCTCTTCGTCTTCGTAGGGAATGACGCTGAGAACGGGACCGAAGATTTCCTCCTGCGCGATTGTCATCCGGTTGTCGACGTCGACGAACAAGGTGGGCTTGACCCAGAATCCCCGGTCGCGTCCGGCCGGCGCGTCGGCGCCACCGACGAGCAGCCGGGCGCCCTCCTCGATCCCCTTGCGGATGTAGCCCCGCACGCGCTCGCGCTGCCGGGCCGAGATCACGGGACCGCACAGCGTGCCCGGCTCCTGGGGATCTCCCGGGACGATGTTCGCGTAGATCCCCTGGAGGATCGCCACGCCTTCGGCGTAGCGCGAGCGCGGGAGAAGCAAGCGGGTGGGAATCGCGCAGCCCTGGCCCGCATGCACGCAGGGCGCGATGCCGATGACACAGGCTTGTGAGAAATCGGCATCCTCCAGCACGATCGTGGCCGATTTGCCGCCGAGCTCGAGGAACAGGCGCTTCAGCGTCGCGGCGCCCTTCTCCATGATCCTCTTCCCGACCGCGGTCGAGCCCGTGAACGAGATCAGATCGACCTTCGGCGAGAGCGTGAGCTCTTCGCCAACGAGCGGGTCGGAGGCGGTGACGACGTTGACGACGCCGGCGGGGATGTCGGTGGACTCGAGAATCAGACGCCCGAGGCGGGTCGCGTTGAAGGGAGTATCGGGGGCCGGCTTCAACACGACCGTGTTACCGGTGGCCAGCGCCTGCGCGAGCTTGTGGATGCTGACCTCGAACGGGAAATTCCAGGGCGTAATGGCGCCGACGACGCCCACGGGCTCACGCCAGACCTTCCGGTGGGTCTGCTTCCCGGTGAGACTCACGAAAGTTTCGCCGAGGTCGGTCTCCCAGGCGTACGTGTCGATCAGGCTGGCGGGAAACTTCAGCGCATCGGCCAGCGGAGCGTCGAGCTGTGGGCCGTGCGTCAGCATGCGCGGACAGCCGGCCTCGAGGATCAGCTCTTCGCGGAGCGCCTCCCGCTCGGCTTCGAGCGCCGCCTGGAGCTGTTCGAGGCAGCGTTTGCGGAGCGGGCGGTCGGTCGACCAGTCGCTCTCGTCGAAGGCCCGGCGTGCGGCGCCGATGGCTCGCTGCATGTCGGCCTTCGACGCGTCCGCGACGTGTCCCAGAACCTCTTCACTGGCCGGGTTGAGGTTCGCGAACGTGCCCGCCTCGCCGTCGACGAGCCTGCCGTCGATCAGCATCTTCGGCTCGAAACGCACGTGGGGTCTGTCAACCATGGGGTGCTCGCTCTCGTTGGACGGAAAACTGGGGCGTGCTCAGCGCGGCTCGTCCTCACCGAAGCGAGCGACGAGGTGGGAGTTGACGCCGTCCGGGTCGAGCCTGCGAGCCACGAGGTAGCCGGCGCCCATCCAGGCGCGCCGGTTCCACTTCCCGAGCGAGATCCGCGTGCCCGGAGCGCCGGACGCGGCAGGCAGCATCTTCACGCGCTCGAGCGCCTCCTTCACGCCGCGGGGGCTGAGCGGATGGGCGTCGGCGAACGCGCGCAGGAGCGTCGCGGCAACGTCGCGGTTCACCACCGGCAGGCAGTACTCGGGGCGTCGTCCGTACGCGGCCTGATACTGGTCGAGGAAGCGCTGGCCGACGAGGTTGGCCTCGTCGTACTGGTCGATACCGGTCCAACCCAATAGTGCGTTCCACATGATGGAGTGGAGCCAGGCGTTCTGGAAGGCGGTGCCCGTGAAGCGCGGCGGATCCCAACCGAGCGCCGCGAGAACGGGGGAGGTCCTGACCACTCCAAGTCCGAAGCCACAGTGCACGATCGCAGCGACCTTTGCGTCGTACAAGCTGCGTACCGGCTCACTGACGTCCTGCGCCGTTTGCGCGATCGGCGCCTCGGCCACGATCCGGATGCCCTTGTGCCGGCAGGCGTGCCGGAAGTTTCTCACGTAGCTCTCGCCGACCAGCGACTGCTCGACCAGGACGCCGACCTCGCCGTGCCCTGCCTTGGCGAGCAGGTCCGCCCAGAAGATCGGCTCATCGGTCAGCGATCCCTGTGGAAACGCGAACGTCCACTCGCCGAGCCAGTCTTCGGTGCCCGTCACGCTGATCGCCGGGATGCGGAAACGCTGCTCGATCGCCTCGCGCGTCGGTACGGCGTTGTCGGTGATGTGCGGGCCGAAGACGACGAGGCAGCCTTCGTCGACGAGCTCAGCGAAGGCGTCGATCACCGCCTTGACCGTTCCCTTCGGGAGGCCCTCGACCTCCCGGGTCACGATCTGCACCGGCCGGTCGATGACCTTGTCTTCGAGCCCCTGGTTGAACACCAGCTCGAACGGCCGGGTGAAGTCGTCCCGCATTTCCTGCGGGTAGCCGGGCGGCAGCCGGAAATCGATCAGGTAGCCGATCTTGATCGGCTCGGCGCTGCTCACGTAGGACATCTCGCCTCCGTGGACGCCGCTCGTCTTCCCGACGCCGTCTGACCTAACATTTGTTCAGACGCTAGCCCCGGCGATTGGAAGCGTCAATCCGCGGTCCTGCGAGTCGGTGTTAGAGGGCCTCGACCACCATGGCCATGCCCATGCCACCGCCTGCGCACATGGAGATGCAGCCGAGGCGGGCGCCTCGACGCCTGAGCTCGTGGACCATCGTGACGACCATACGCGCTCCGGTGGCGGCGATCGGGTGGCCGAGGCTGCAACCGCTTCCGTTGACGTTGCAGATCTCCTGGTCGATTCCGAGCGCGCGCGTGGTGGCGACGGGAACCGCGCAGAAGGCCTCGTTGATCTCGAAGAGATCGATGTCGCGCTGAGCGATCCCCGCGCGAGCCAGAGCCTTCGGAATCGCATCGATCGGTGCGAGTCCCGTGCGCCGGGGAGCGACTCCCACCGCCGCCCAGGAGCGGATCGCAGCGAGCGGCTCGATGCCGTTCGATTTCGCGTAGTCGGGATCCATCAGCATCACCGCCGCGGATGCGTCGTTGACGCCCGCAGAGTTTCCGGCCGTCACGGTGAAGCCCTCGATCTCGGGATGCAGGGGCTTGAGCTCGGCCATGCTCGCCAGCGTGAGGCCGCGCCGGGAATGCTCGTCGGTCTCGAAGAGCCGGGCCTTTCCGTCGGGACCCTGGATCTCGACGGGCACGATCTGCGAATCGAAGGCGCCCGAGTCGATGCTCTCGATCGCACGCCCGTGGCTGTACACCGCCCACTGGTCGACGTCCGTTCGCGAGAGGCCCGCCTCTACGGCCGTGTTGTGCCCGACGGTGATGGACATGTCGAAGGCCGGCGCGTCCGGAGTCTCCGGATGCGAGGGGGGCATCCAGAGCTGCGGGGCCGCGCCGGGCGCGAGCCGCTTCTGGCACATTGGCATCGTGCTCATGCTCTCGGTCCCACCCGCCAGGATGACGCGATCCATGCCGGCCGCGATCGATCCGGCTGCGGTCGCGATGGCCCCGAGGCCGGCTGCGCAGTGTCGATTCGTCGCCATCCCCGGAACCTGACCGAGACCCAGCACGACGGCCGTGTGGCGTGCGATGACCCCGCCGCCCTGCAAGCTCTCCGCGATGACGATGTCGTCGATCTCGCTCGGCTCGATCTTCGTGCGCTCGAGCACGGCTCGAACCACAACCTGCGCGAGCTCGAACGCGTCCTTGTCGACCAGTGATCCCTTGCGCGCACGGCCGATCGGTGTTCGCAGAGCCGAGACGATCACGGGGTTCTTCATGGATAGGGCTCTTTGTCCTGCGCCCGACGTCAGCCGCGGAGACCGTGAAAACAGAACTCCCAGGCATCCTCGGCCGAGACGCGCGTCCGGGGATTCTGGACCAGACGATTCATGAGCCAGCTGTACATCACCGTCTGCTGGATGAGCAGAGCGGAACGCCGCGTGTCGCTCACCTGGACGGCGCCCTCCGCGACCGCGGCGTCGAGCAGCTCGACCAACATGCGCGAGATCGGAGCCATCACCGCGGCGAGGCGCTCGGGGTTCTTGACCGCGAGCTGCAACGAGAACTCCGAGATGGGAACGCGGTTGTGCGCTCCGCGCTTGCGCCCCTTCCCGAGAGGCTCGCACCATTCGTGCAGACAGATCGTGAAGGCGCGCAGTCGCTCGAGCGGTCTCGATTCGGACTCGACGGCCTTGTGGAGGTCCTCGATCGACTCGCGGATGATCTCCTCGAGCAGTGCGAAGAGCAGCTCGTCCTTGCCGTCGAAGTATTGGTAGAACCCGCGCAGCGACTGCTTCGAGCGATCGACGACCTCCTGGATCGTGAACTCGGTCGTGCCCTTCTCGTCGATCAACCCGAACGCCGCATCCATGAGCCGCTGGACGCGCTGCTCGGCGCGCGTGCGCGCAGCGCTCAGGCTGCGCGAGACCGCCCGCTGACGCCAACCAGGCCCGGTTTCTTCTTGCGAGTCGTCGGGTTTCGCCATTGAAACGAGTCCTTAGTCCACCGTCGCCGTCAGTGCCATTCGCGCGCGCCAACTGAAAAACACATTCTCTCAGAATGAGAACTGAATTGCCAGCGCCTTCGCCCGCCGCTAGTCTGGATGGGGCGAACGGGCGAGGGTCGAAGGGAGACCAGGATGCGGATCGGCCTGATGCTGGGTCCCGAACGAGGCCAGTATCGCCACAAGGTCGAGCGGCTGATTGCGGATGCGCAGGCGGCCGAGCAGGCCGGCTTCGCATCGCTCTGGGTGCCCCAGATCCCCGGGGACTTCGACGCGTTCACGATGATCACGCTGCTCGGGCGCGCGACGGAGCGCGTCGAGCTCGGGACCGCGGTCCTGCCGATCCAGACGCGTCATCCGATCGCCATGGCGCAGGAGTTCCTGTCGAACCAGGCAGTGTGCGAGGGGCGCTTCACGCTCGGCCTCGGCGCGTCGCATCATTGGGTCATCGAGGGCCAGCTCGGTCTCCCGTACGAGCGGCCCGCCCACCTGATGCGCAACTACCTCGAAGTCCTGAACGCGGCCCTGAAAGGCCCGGGCTCGGTGGACGTCGAGAACGACGCGTACCGCGTACACAGCCCGGTGGACGTCACGGACCATGGCCCCAATCCGATCGTGCTCGCCGCCCTCGCCCCGGTCATGCTCCGCATCGCTGGCGAGCAGGCGTCGGGAACGCTCCTGTGGATGGCGGATGAGCGTGCGGTGGCGGACCACGTCGTCCCCCGCATCACGAAGGCCGCCGCCGGCGCCGGGCGGCCGGCGCCGCGGATCATCGCCGGGGTCCCCGTCGCGCTCTGCCCCAAGGACGAGGTGGACGCTGCGCGCGCATGGGCGAACCAGGCGCTCGGTCACGCCGAGTACTCGCCGAACTACCAGCGGCTGCTCGAGCACGGAGACGCCACCGACGTCGGCGACATCCTCGCCGCCGGGGACGAGTCGGCCGTCACCCTGCGCTTGCGTTCCTTCCGCGACGCCGGCGTCACCGACCTGGCGGTCCGCGTCCTCGCGCTCGGGCGCGACCGCAACGCGCGCATCGAGTCGCGCAAGCGGACGCTGGCGTTCCTCGCTTCGCTCTGCCCCGAGCTCTGATCGATCGCGCCGCGGCGTGTCGGGTCAGCGATCGTAGTCGACCACGACCTGGCGACTCATCGGAACCGCCTGGCAGGTGAGCACCCAGCCCGCCTCGACCTCGTCGGTCGACAACGCGTTGTTGGCGCGCATCCTGGCCTTGCCTGTGTCGACGAAGGCCATGCAGGTGGCGCAATTTCCTTGCTCGCACGCGAATGGCGGCTTGAGAGCCGCGCGTCGGGCGGTGTCGAGGATGGTGTCACCCCGCTCGTAGCGCAGGGTGTGCTTGCGGCCACCGAGCCGGATCACGATCGACTCGGTCTCGGAGCTTTCGCTCGCCGCGGGCTCGTCGGCGGGCGGCTCGAAGCGCTCGATGAACAGCTGACTCGCAGCGATTCCACGCCGCGCCAGGCCGGCCTCGACCGCATCCATGTAAGGACCCGGGCCGCAGACGTAGAAGTCGGCGTGCGCGCGGTCCCCGATCAGCGTCGCGCACGCTTCCGCATCGAGGAACCCTCGCTCCGAGTCGAGGTGATGGTGCAGCGAGAGTCGCCCCCCGGATGCCGCGCGCAGGCGTTCGAGCTCGGCGCCGAATATGACGCTGTCCGCACTGCGGTTCGCGTACACCAGCGCGATCTCGCGCGCCGTGGTGGCGAGCGCGCTCTTGATGATCGAGAGGACCGGAGTGATGCCGCTGCCCCCCGCGAACGCCACGATCGGGACCTCGGCTGCGCGCAATACGAAACGTCCCGTCGGAGGCAACACCTCGATCGCGTCGCCCGGGGCGAGCACGTCGTTCATCCAGTTCGACAGCTTCCCATCGGGAACGCGCTTCACCGTGACGGTGAAGCGGTCGCCCGTGTCCGGTGAGCTCGACATCGAATAAGACCGGACGACGGACTCGCCGCCGACTGTCGCCCGGAACGTGCAGAATTGTCCGGCGGCGTACGCGAAGGTCTGGTCGAGCTCCGGCGGGATCTCGAGCACGAAGGAGCGCGTATCGGCGGTCTCGTCGACGACATCGACCACCACCAGAGAACGGTAGTCGTGGTTGCTGTGCATCGGGCTCGTCGGGGTGGGCGGACGACTTCGAGGATAAGTCCGCCGCACATCCTGTGCAAGCTCGCTCTCGAAAACTGCTAGTATGATTCTCGCCGATGGACGCCCGCGATACGCCCGAGCAGGCTGAACTGCGCCGCACCGCCCGCCAGCTGGCGCGCGAGCTCGGCCCGCGAACCGTGGCCGATCTCGACGACCGCAAGCGCAGCCAGCGCCTCGCCGAGGCCGTGCGCGACGCCGGCTGGCTCGAGCTGCGCCACGACGCAGGCGACGGGGCTCCGCTCGCGAGCGGAGTCGAGGCCGCGATCATCGCCGACGCGCTCGGAGAAGCCGTCGCCGATGTCGCTTTCGCGGGCCCGGTCCTCGCCGCCGATCTCGCCCGCCGCGCCGGCGCCCGCCCCGGTGATGGCGCGGGGGTCGCCTTCGCGCCCGACCTGATCGACGCCGCCGTGGTGTTCGGCCCGGCTACGACGACACCGATCCACGCCATCGACTGCGCCACCGGGAGCCCCACCCAGGCCTACATCCTGGTTCCCGAAGGCGCGGGCTACCGCCTCGCTTGCGTGCAGGTCGATGCCGCGAGCGACGGCGCCGATCTCACGCGAATGCTTCGCAGCCTCCCGGCCGGAGCACCCGTGGTCGCGGTTCCCGATCAGTCTCGGCTGCTCACGCGCGCGGATCTCGACTCCTGGGCCACACTCGGCCTCGCTCTCACGAGCGCCGATCTGATCGGGCTCATGCGCGGCGTGCTCGAGCTCAGCGTCGCCTACGCGAAGGACCGCCGGCAGTACGGCGTTGCGATCGGAAGCTTCCAGGCCGTGCAGCACCTGCTCGCGGAGGCCCATTGCCTGATCGAGGGGGCGTTCAGCGTCGCGCTGCACGCCTCGTGGGCCGTCGACGACCGCGCGCCCGACGAGGCCCGCGCCGCCGGGCGCGTGGCCAAGGCGTACTGCGCGCGCGCCGCGCGCACCGTATGCGAGACGGCGGTGCAGGTGCACGGCGGGATGGGGAACACGTGGGAGTGCATCGTCCACGTCTACCTGCGCCGTGCGTTGCTCTCGTCCCGCTGGTTCGGCGACGATGGCGAACAGCTGCGTCAGCTCGAACGAACACGTCTGGGGGCGCCGCATGGACCTGCGTGACTCACCGGCGGAAGCCGAGTTCCGGACGCGCCTGCGCGCCTGGATCGCCGCGAACAACCCGGGGCTTCCGGTCTCGTCGACCGACGACGAGTACTGGGCGCGCCAGGCGGAGTGGCACACCGCGCTCTACGACGCCGGCTTCTTCGGGCTCTCCTGGCCCTCCCGCTTCGGCGGCCATGATCTGCCCTCGGTCTTCGACGTCATCCTCGACGATGAGCTCGCCGTCGCCGGCGCGCCGCCGCGTCCGAGCCTCGGCTACCTCGTCCAGGGGATCGCGAGGCACGCAAGCCAATCGATCCAGGAGCGCTTCCTTCCTGGCCTGATCAGCGGGCGCGAGCGCTGGTGCCAGGGCTTCAGCGAGCCCGACGCCGGATCCGACCTCGCGGCGCTGCGCACGACCGCGACACGCGATGGCGACGAGTTCGTGATCAACGGTCACAAGATCTGGACCAGCTACTCCGACGTCGCCGACTGGTGCTTCCTGCTCGCGCGCACCGACCCGAGCGTGGCGAAGCACAAGGGCCTCTCCGCCTTCGCGGTGCCGATGCGTCAACCCGGGATCGAGCAGCGGCCGCTGCGCATGATCAACGGCATCACCACGGAGTTCGGCCAGGTGCTGTTCGACGGCGCGCGCGTGCCGGCCGAGAACATGATCGGCGAGCCGGGCGAAGGCTGGCGCGTGGCGATGACGATCGTCAGCCACGAGCGGGAGCCCGGCGAGCTCGGCTACGTCGCGCGCTATGCGAAGATGGTGAAGGATCTCGAGCAGACGGTGCGCGCCGATCCGGGGGCGTTCGGGAGCGAGCAGCGCGAAGCCGTCGCCTGGGCCTACGTGCAGGCGGAGATGCTGCGGCTGCACGTCTGCCGCAGGCTTTCCGAGCGCCTTGAGCGCGTCGACCACGGGCCCGGCGGCTCGATCGACAAGCTCCTGATGACGTGGGTCGAGCAGGCGGTCGGCGCCGCCGCGCTCGCGGTGGCCGGCCCGCGCGCGGTGATCGACACGAACGACGTGGGGCTCAAGATTTATTTGTATAGTCGCGCGCAGAGCGTGATGGGTGGCACCTCGCAGATCCAGAAGAACATCATCGCGACGCGCATCCTCGGCCTGCCGGCGGCCTGAGCGCAGCGCACCCCCGCAGAGGAGATCGAATGGACTACCCGCTTTCCGGCGTGATCCGCGTCGAGATCGACGGTCCCGTGCGAATCGTGCGGCTCGCGCGGCCGGAGCAGCTCAACGCCGTCAACGCGGAGCTACACCGCGAGCTGACGCGTCTGTTTCCGCTGCTCAGCGCCGACCAGGGCGCCCGCGTCGCCGTCATCACCGGTGAAGGACGCGCGTTCTCGGCCGGCGGCGACATGGATCTCCTCGACCGGATGGCGAAAGACCGGACGCTGCGACGCGACGTGATCGCGGAAGGGCGCGAGCTCGTTCTCAACATGATCCGTTGCCGGATCCCCGTGGTGGCCGCAGTCAACGGACCGGCCGTGGGCCTCGGTTGCAGCGTGATCGCGCTCTCGGACGTCGTCTACATGGCGGAATCGGCCTACCTGGCGGACCCGCACGTGGCAGTGGGCCTGGTGGCCGCCGACGGCGGCCCGCTCACCTGGCCCCTGCACACGAGCCTGCTGCTGGCGAAGGAGTACGCGTTCACGGGCGACCGGATCAGCGCCGCGCGCGCGGCGCAGATCGGCCTCGCGAATCACGTTTGCCCGGACGGCGAGGTGTTCTCCGCGGCGCTCGCCGCCGCGCGCAAGATCGCTGCGTTGCCGCGCCAGGCCGTGGAGGCGACCAAGCGCGTGCTGAATCTGCACCTCGAGCGTGCGGTCCTGGCCAGCATCGACTTCGCGCTGGCGGCCGAGACCGAGTCGTTCGACACGCCCGAGCTGCGCGCGAACCTCGACCGCTTTCTCGGACGGAAATAGGAGAACACGGTGGCCAAGCGAACGAGATTTGCGGAGTACAAGGACCGTTACGCCAACTTCCGCTTCGAGCTGAGCGAAGAGGGCATCCTGCTCATGCAGTGCCACACGGGCGGCGGGAGCCTCGTCTGGGACTGGAAGGCGCACGACGAGATGTCGGATGCGTTCGCCGACATCGCCGGCGATCGGGAGATCAAGGTCCTGATCCACACCGGCAGCGGCCCGAACTACAACGCCGACTGGGGAGCCCCGCCGACATCGAAGCCGATGTACCTCGTGATGGACGACCAGAAGGGCCTCACGAAGCTCGACGAGAAGGCCTGGTACGGCCGCATGCTGGTCGAGAACGTGCTCGGCGTGGACGTACCGATGATCAGCGCCGTCAACGGCCCCTGCAACATCCACTCCGAGGTTCCGCTGTTGGGGGACATCGTGCTGGCGTCCGAGGACGCCTACTTCCAGGATCTCGCACACTTCCCGCGCGGCATGGTGCCGGGCGACGGGCAGCATGTGATCTGGCCCATGCTCATCGGACGCAACCGCGCGCGGTACCTGCTGCTCACCGGGAAGAAGCTGAGCGCGCAGGAGGCGCTCGCCTGGGGCGCGGTGAACGAAGTGCTGCCGAAGGACAAGCTGCTCGACCGGGCGTGGGAGCTGGCGCGCGAGCTGGCCAAACGCCCGCCTCTCACGCTCCGCTACACGCGCATGCTGTTCACCCAGGACTTCAAGCGCGCATTTCTCGACGAGCTGGCCCATGGCCTCGCCCGCGAGACCTATGCGCAGCGCCAGTTCTTCCCGGTCGGCGGCGGAATGACGCCGCTCGATCGGCCCTGGAACAAACTCCCCTGGTCAGACTGACCCTCGGCCGTGTCGCGACGCTGCGAGACGCTCAGGTCCTGCCCATCAGGAACCTGGCGATCGGCGTGGCGCTCGGGAACGCGCCCGTGATCCCAGCGCTCATGAAGCCGGCGTCGGTGATGAGCGTGATGCCGTTGATCGAGGCGGCGGCGTCGCTGCACAGGAAGAGCAGCGGGTAGGCCTGCTCCATCGCGGTCGAGGCCTGGATCCCGGTTTCGCCGCGGAAGTCGGCCCCGAACCCGAGCCACGTCTCCTTGTTCGCCTGCGCCAGCGGCGTGTCCGTCGGTCCGGGACACGTCGCATTGATGCGTATGCCCCGCTTCAGCATGGGGAACGCCTGGCTCGACACGTAGGCGCAGACCGCCTGCTTCATCCAGTAGTAGTTGGCCTTGCCGTGCTTTTCGACCCAGGCGACGGCGCTGTCGAAATCCGTCGTCTCGAGCAGCTCCTCGAGCTCGCCGAGATGCTTTTCCCAACCGAGGCCTGCCGCCGAAGAGATGAAGCCGATCGAGGCCCCGCGACCGAGCGTGCCCTTGTCGAGCGCGCGGTCGATCAGGTGCCGGTGGCCGATGAAGTTGATCTTTTCAATGCCCGGCGTTCCATCGGCGACGCCTGCGCATGCGAGGAGCACGTGCACCGGTCCGCCGCACGCGTCGACCGCCGCGTCGATCGACGCCTTCTCCGCGAGGTTCAGGTGGATGGCCTTGACACCGGTGAGCGCCACCTTGGCGTAGTCCATCACGACGACGTCGGCGCCGGCATCCAGCGCCAGCTCCGCGGCCGCGGCGCCCATACCCGTGGCGCCGCCGACGACGAGCACGCGCTTGCCGTCGAATCGGAAGGCATCGAAGAGCGACATGGAAATTTCTCCTGGGTTTCGTGGGGGGTGAATTAAAGCTCGATGAGCGTCGGCACGCTGCGTGTGGCGAGCAGCCGCTTCCCGACGTCCAGAACGATCTCGTCCGCAGACCCGAAGAGGCCTTCGAGCGCCAGCGTCCGCTTGAGGAATCGGTGGAACGGATGCTCGGTGGTGAAGCCGATGCCGGCGAGCACCTGCTGGCAATGCGCCGCTACCGTGCGCGCCGTGCGACCCGCGGCGGCCTTCGCGAGGGCCGCCGTTTCGGACCCCGGCTCCTCCCGGGCAGCGGCGAGCGTCGCCTCGAGGGACTCGACCGCCACGAGCGCGTCCGCGAGTCGGTGGCGCACCGCCTGGAATCTGGCGATCGGACGACCGAACTGCACCCGTTCGAGCGCGTGGCTGCGCGCGAGGGACAGCATGGCTCGGCTGGCGCCCGCGATCTGGTGCGCGACGGCCCGCCGGCCGAGGGCGATCGCCGCTTGCCACGCGTCGCGATCGAGACGTGCGCCAGCCGTCGCCCTGCCTTGCACGCGCACCTCATGCAAGCCGCCCTCCGGATCGACGCCGTGCACCGCGCGCACCTCTGCATCCCGCATCGGAAGGTTGACGGCCCGCGGCTCCGACGCCGTGCCGCAGACCACCAGCAGCTCGCTAGCGCTGGCGGCGCGAGCCGTCGCGAGGCCCCGCGCGTGAACCGTGCTGGTGTCGATTCGCCCCGGCGGATTCCACGCGGCGAACGGCGGGAGCAGGACGGCGAGGTCCGTGCGCGGCTGCGTACCCAGCGCCGACGCGAGCACGTCGTCGAGCGCCGTTGCCGCGCGGTTGGTGGCGCCGAGCGCGCCGAACACGATCTCGATCGCGTCGGCCGGCTCGGCCGCGAGCAATTCCAGCCACTCGAGCTTGCGGAGGACCTCATCGATCGCTGCATTCCCGTCGGCGCTCGCGATCGCGGCGCGCGCGCTCTCCTCCATCGCAGCGCGATCCGCGGCATCGATCATTCGGCGCTCCCGAGCTCGAGCAGCCGGCGGGCGATGATGTTGCGCTGCACCTCCAGGGTGCCGCCGTAGATCGTCGCGGCGCGCGAATACAGGTACTCGCTGCGCCACAGCTCGCCGGTCACGCTGTCGTCCATCTCGACGATTCCACTCAAGACCCGGCGAACGGCGTCGTACGTCGTCTGCTCTGCAGTGGCCACGAGCACCTTGTCGATCGACGTCTCCGCGCCGAGCGTCGCCCCGCCCGCGAGTCGGTGCTGCGTGGCGCGCGAGCGGGCACGGAGCGTATGGAGCTGCAGGAATGCGTTGCCCACGACCTCTGCCGTGCGGTCGTCGTCGGGGGCGACCTCGACGAGCCGTTGCAAGCGCCGGTAGAGGTACGCGATGCGCTGCCAGAAGCACGAGGAGCGCTCGTACGGAAGGATGCTCATCGCGACGGCCCAGCCGCCGTTCAGCTCGCCAAGCATCCGGTCGGCGGGGACCACGACGTCGTCGAAGAACACCTCGCTGAACTCCCGCTCTCCGTTGATCATCTCGAGCGGCGCGACGCGGATCCCGGGAGTGTCCATGTCGACGAAGAACGCGGTGATGCCCCGGTGCTTTGAGTCCGCCGGCCCCGTTCGCGTGAGGAGCACGCAGCGGTCGGAATATTGGGCCAGGCTGGTCCAGACCTTCTGGCCGTTGATCACCCAGGTCGACGCCGTGCGAGCGTCGCCCTCGGGCACGGCGCGGCAGCGCAAGGACGCCAGGTCACTCCCCGCATCCGGCTCGGAGAAGCCCTGGCACCACATCTCGGCGCCCGAGAGCAAGCGGGGAACGACCTCGGCGGCGAGCTCGGGCGGCGCGAAGTCGATCAGAGTGGGCGCGAGCACCTCGATCAGCGAGTAGAGCCCCGGATCCGTGAGGTCGCGCGCCGCGATGGCCGCGCCGAGCTCCATCCGCAGCAGCGGTGAGCCGCCGCGCCCGCCGACGCGCTCCGGCCACCCGAATTGCATCCAGCCCGCCTCGAACAGGATCGCCTTCACGCGTTGCATCTGCGCGACGTGATCGTCGAGCGTGCCGGGTGCGCAGTAGCGGGGTGCGAGCTCCGCGTGGTGTGCGTCGAGCCAGC